>Ga0179593_1248900_pt1 | contig 20515 bp, 16 predicted proteins | sample CZODoug2_1_08_16_FD_185931 | JGI IMG/M metagenome (GOLD analysis project Ga0179593, IMG submission 185931) | Vadose zone soil fungal communities from Angelo Coast Range Reserve, California, USA - CZODoug2_1_08_16fungal (PacBio error correction) | ecosystem: Environmental > Terrestrial > Soil >...
CAGAACCACGATTCAGGTACTCAAGTCTTCTGGTTAAGTTTGTGTCTGACGTGAAAAATACTCGAAACCGGCTGTGCTTAAGGTTCAATGTAGTTTAGCTCCAAGCTCAGTTCAACATTGGTCTTTATTACCGGAACCCGTCCGGGAACCCCTTCCAACTCTCTGGCTAGCAAACTTGTTTCTGCAATACACGAGTCGTTCTTTGGAGGCGTGGGCGTACCTTTCTCGTCCGTCTTTCTGGGCTGGGGTACTCTCGTTGCATCGGATAGTAATTTCGGGAAAAAAGTGCGGTACGGCGCGCAGCCAGAGGAACTGGGGGGGCGACGACGGGGCGAAGAGGGGGGGGGAGGGCAGGAATCGCTGTCATACGCCGCGAAAGGCATTACCTCGTGGCAACGGGGCGGAGGGGCAGTAAGGTGGAGAGACTGGAAAAAAACTTAAAATGGAGGGTGGGAGCTGGGGGGATGGAGCGCTCCCTTGCCGAGACAACCCGGTCAGGGGAGTGTAGCGACTGCGTGTTGTCGCTGAGCGCCTCGAAGTCATAGGCAGGCACCGATGGGGCCAAGGGTTCGGAGGCCTCTGGTTGTGCACCTTCATCAAGGAAAACCGGGGCTCCGTGAGAAGCGGGGAAAACGAGAAGCAAGCTGGCCTATCCGACGGATCGGCGAAGGGGGGGGGAAAGAATCTGAGGGGGGAAATCGGGACGGGGGGGAGTTGAAAGTTTCAGATAGTAGTAATTTCTTGGCGAAAACTGGTCGGGGAAACAGGGCGTGAGAAATCTGGAAAGAGAAATTTAAGGGAGTCTCTCCGTGGCTGGGGCGGGGGCTAATACTCATGGAAGCAGGGGGGAGCACACAGGGGGGGGGACAGAAAGAAAGGGGAGGCAGAGAAAGGGCAAAGGAGGGTCATAGAGGCGATCTTCCCAGTCTCTCGGAGGCAGCAATGAGAAATAGAACAGGTGCAGGAGATGAAGAAAGAAAGGATAGGGCTAGGAGGAAAAGGCACGACGAGGGGACTTGGTATGGGTCTGTTAAGATAGTCGGCGGAGAATAGAGCGGGAGGGGGCACGGGAGAGGTCCTTATCGGAAGGTGCCCTAAGCGGGCAGGCAAGCTCTATGAATTGGTGATAGGAAAAAAAAATTCAAAGAGGGTCTCCTCGTGTTAGTAGGCAACGATAGATGCGGGGAGAGAGCAAAGGCATTGGCAACCGGCGGCATGGGGTGGCGGGGGCTGCAGGGAAGGCGATCGACGTGGGAGAAGGAATGTACCGTCCAAGCGAGGAACGTACGGGGAAGGTGAATGAACTATTAAGTGCGGGATAACCGAGTGGGGAAGGAATGGCTACCAATGCCGGGGCGCCAAGGGCGCCAAACTCGGACGTATGCGAGCGGCGTTTTCTATACTAGGTCTAAGGGGGGTTGAAGCTTTGGCTCAGATCCTGAGCAGTTCCTGTGACCTTCGCGCGTGACGGCCTGCAGAAAAGCGGTCTGTTCGTAAGGAATTGAAGGAGAGAGGTGACGCTGTCCTCTGGGGGAAGAACTTAAGGGGCTTCTCTTTCATGGTGAGGTGTAGAGAGGGGCAGTTGGAAAGGTCTATTCTGACTATCCGAGTAGGATAGGGAGGAGGAGTGGGAAGAAAGCTCTTTGAATATAGGGAAAGTTACTCGTCCTTTTTGCTGGTCTCTGTTTTGTGCAGTTCCAATGGGACATTGTATGGTCGGTTCCGCCGAGGTTAGAACCCGAGGTGGTTCAGGGCAAACTGGAGAGGGTGCTCGCAAGGCGTAAAAGCGCTGATCAACTTTTCGTCCCCTACCGTGGCAGCTTGGGGAGTTGTGGGAGCTGGTGCAAAGTCAGGCGGCAGGGGGGGGTCCGTAAATGTTGGAGTTGGAGAGGATGCATGCTGAGATTGTTGGTTACCGCGACACAAGGGGCGGACCCAGGTCGTGCTAGCTCGGGGACCATCCGGCCAGGAGACCGTACTCGCAGGTCGGCGGTTTAGGCAGGCGTCTTGTTGTCGGAGGGAGACGCTCTCAGCTCTTGGCTCAGGAAATTGGAAACACAGGGACTAGGGCGCTCGGTAGCGGGCACTCCGTATAGAAGCCTTGAGGACTCGGTCTTGCACCGAGTCTCGAACCGGGATCTCGCCTCCTCGCCGGCTTTGTCGAATCGCCGATGAAACGATTAATTGAAACAAGAAGGTGGAGAACGACATGCAGACGAAATCAGAGCTCAACGAGAAGGTCACGCGAGCGATCTTATGCGGAGGGAGGGTTTGGGGTAAATAAGGTTCACAAGGCCCGCATCAGGGCTTCTAGCCGGGCCAGATTCGAACCGGCCCGGGTCCTGTCCAGGAGTCGCGGCAGGTAAGGGAGGCAGCGGGGTCTATACAGGGTGGAAAAGGGTCAGAATCGCGAAAGCGGACACTGACTGGGTCATTTGAAACAAAAGGGTTCGTAAAGAGCAGCCTCCACGAAAAAGGCATGCTCACCCGTAAGACCCACGCGGCGGAGACAGGGTGGGTGGGGGAGCACCCGAGTGACTCGTTACTCTCCTATGCGTGAGACGTCGCCACCCCACGAGTTCCTCTCGTGGGTACACCGGCACCCAGTGAACAACCGGACGGAAAGATAGAGGTCATTCACCAACGCTCGGTTCTGAAGGATCGCCTGGCCAAAAAAAGTAGGTGATCGATGGAAACGGCGAAAAAGTGAAACTGTCCAGACAGAAGGGGGGGGATAGAGTGCACAGACTTCCACGGACTGACAGATTTTCGTGGTCACTGTAGGGGTTTCCCAAATTAGACACTTTTTTTTGGGGAAAGAGGGGGATGAAACCGGTAAGGACTTCGTAACTCCGTGCGGATGAAGCTCGGTTCAATGGTCCCAAATGGGGTGGTGATAACCGAAAAGGAAACTGGAAAGATTCAGGTTTCATGGCAAGGGAAGTGAGATTGCTTCCCGCAATGAGGGGTGACCTAGAAACGAAATGATGAGCCGAAAGGGAACAAGCTAAAACGATCGCGTGGTAGAGAATTATATGGACGCGGGGAGGAAGAAATGGGATTAAGGGGTTAACCGGAGCAAAAACTGCGGGGGTACTACTTAATTGTGGGGAAAGGCTGAAAAAAAGAGAGGGGAATTACACAAATATGGGAGGTCGAGAATAACCCGAAAGTGAGAGTTGAAGCCAGCTTAGAAAGAAAGTCAGGACGGATACCAGAGTCGGGTCACCAAGGTCAAGCCGACGATTCATTCTTGAGCACCGGATTTGCACAAACATGGGAAGGGATACGGGGGGAAAAAGTGGCAGGGGGTGGGGATCTCAAAATCCTGAGCATCAAGGCCAACTGATAAAACTATAGCAAGAAGCGAACGGAAGACCTTACACAATGTTGGTCATCGGAGCATCAGGAGGGGGAGAAGAATTTTGCAGGGAAGAAGAAGTAACGGCATCTAAAAGTCAAAAGAGAAAGGGTGAGGATTCCCACTAATATGACATAAAACACCTGGGCACAAAGGCGAAGTCGAGAAAGAGGGGAGGCGACAAAAAATCCCCTATAATTGGGATGAGCCATGACGCGAAGATCTTGAGAAACGTCTGACAAGGGAGGAAGCAAGGATCTGGGATATACCAATGCAAGAGACAGAGTATCACGCCATCAGTGTGGGGAAGCGGGGGAGACGGGAAATCTTGAACGAGGGAAAGCCTGTGACCGAACTCTTGGAAAGCCCCTTAGGGATAAGCTTAGGGAAAGACGCTACAGCGGTGCTGGTCATCACTGTAGCTCATACTACAATGGTGTAAGGCAATCTGTTTCACAGCAAATTCCAGAGGCATCTGACCGGCACTTTGCCTGTCCGTTAAAAATAGAAAAAAAAAAAAGGAAAAAAAAAAGAAAAAATAATCCCAATGGGCCCTCCCAAGGAAGGGAAGTGATCTCCCCTCAGTTTTTCGGGATGGGGAGGTCGATGATAAGGATAGGGGGGGGAAGGGGGAGTAACGCAGACCGCGAGAAGAAGAATAAGAAAGGGGAACTTTGGGAGACTCCATTCCGGGATTCCGAATAGCGTAGAAAGGAAAACTTGGAGAAAAAAGAGAGCGCAGAAAAGAAGGCGTTCGCGAGTAATGGCAAAAGGAAGAGTGACACCAAGCTGTGCCCTTTTCAAAGAAAATTGCGGAAGAATTACAGGAGGGCCAAGTAGCAATATCACAGGTATGCCCTGCACCTCATAAGGCGAGCGGCTGTCTATCAAACAGAAAAACCGAGGGACCAGGCAATCATTAACAAACGGGTGAACACTCTGATGCCTCGAAGTTTGGGGCCAAGAAATGTTGAGTAAGTGGGCCAGGTGAAAACACGATCGGAAAGACACGGGGGGGGGGTGGGGGGGAAGACGTCTCAAGGAATGTTAGTCTGAAATCGTACAGCCTGTGGGTCATCAAAAAAACGTAAGCGGAAGGGCGGGGGGGGGGAAAGCAGGGTAGACTCGTCAGCGTTGTTTCAGGATGGAGAAATGAGGAGGAAGAGTTGAAAGGGAATAAATTTCAGGATAGGGATGAACAATGAATTTCTAAGAAAAACTGAAGCCAGAATGCACGGGAACCAGAACCGGACGGTGGAGACGAACTGAGCCATCCCGAGGGGAACGGAGGCGTACGGGGAGATGACGAGAAATTCGTGGTCAGGAGACAGAACATCCATAGGGGGGGTCCGCTGACACCGATTGGAAATCCCTGGAGAGGGGGCAGAGGCCTGGTTTCGCCCCGGAAGAGAAAACGATAGAACCCATGGGAGTGCTGATTGGGATAAAAGCCCGTCAAGGCAACACCTATTGGCGTAGCAAAAGGAGCGCTCGGGCAGGCCCGAAAGCCGATAGAAGTTCTCTGAACCCAGTATAGTCCATGACACTTGAAGAGAGGCCTCAGATATACGGCCTCCCTCAAGCCGATAACGCCATACGGGAAAGAAGAGAAGATCGAAGGCTATACTTGACGGGACGATTCCCGGGGTGGCCCGCCACGAGCTCCCTTCGAGGAAACGCCTACAGGCATCATACGACCGGACTGGGGGTCCAAGGGCCCGCTAAGGCTACTCTGGGGACACTCCAAATCCGGGACCAGGAACGGTATGTGAAGGAGAAGGAAAAGGCACGAAGAGAGACGCAATGGATAACGGAAGACAAAATCTCCGGACGGAACACTGGGACGAGAAGCGATCTAAGAACTGGGCAGAGGAAAGAAAATAAAAGATACAAACCGTAGGCGGGGAAAAGTGATTTCTTCAACTAGGAAAGACTTCACGAACAGAAAACAAGAAAACACCTCTCTGCCTCCGAAAGGGAAGAAGCACTTAAAAGTTTGCCAGACATGCCACGAAAAAGAGTGTGGCCACCAAACAGGACTAGAAATCTCATTCAATTAACTCCAAAGAAGGTGGGGGAAAAGGAGGGTAAGTCCCCCCTGAAAGGAGGAGAGAAAGAGAAAAAAAAAGAGTCACTCACCAAAAGACAATTGACAAAATGAGACTACCAAGACGTCCGTACGAGGGGAGCCCATTGATGCACTCATTGGGAAGAAGGACATGCAAAACAGCTTGTTGAGAAAAAAGAGTGATCGCAAGCCAACCAACAGTAGACAGAAGACAAAGTCCGTAAAACGCCGACAGGGCAGGAAAAAACAAAAAATGCCACGATGGTGCCAACAACGGAGCGACAACCCTCAGAGCGGGGGGGGGAGCCAAGAAGCGTCAATTCTAAAAAAGAGAGAATTTTAGGAAAAGAGGGAGAATCTCTGAGTCTAATGGGACCGCTCTGGGAAAATCGGCGATCAGGACAAGACTCTCCGATCTACCCCATCTGATACACCTTGCTAAAAAGAAAAGGAAAAGAAACCACAGGGGGAATTTCATCTCGCCATATAAGTTCGCGAAGGCCGCAATGCAAATTAAGCAGTTTATGGGAGTGTGGAGTGATTCGAGACCGGGACAATCCACCTCCTCCTCAATGTTAGACCGGGAGAGTAGGAAAGGGCGACAGTGACGTGGGGGGGAAAAAGGGCAAGGGGTGATACCGGGGGGAGGGGTCGCCCAGCAAACAACTCTAGGAAATAACAAAGTCGGTCCAAAAGGCAACAACTCCAAAGAAAAGGAGGAACTACCTATCCAGAAGGAAAAAATTCATTACCAGAAAACGCTACAGGGCTTCCTCTAATACTTAGTAAAACATCGACCGATTTCAGGTTGGAGATCGGCTCAGACCTGCGGTGCCCGCGAAAGTGAGGGGGAGCCGGGTTAGAGTCTAAGGTTGCAACTTGCGAACCATTTCGAAACATTCGGTGCAAGGAGTAAGGAAAGGGAGGGCGAGAACAGCAAAACAAAACTACATCCGAGGGGAAGCACGGAAGGACTCTGTCTCAGAACAGGCAAAACTTTTGACAAGAAGTCGGGGGCATCTGGAGGGATCAGGCGCGTAAAAAGACATCTCTCCTGGAAAGAGTAAGGAGACGACGAGATCTACAAGCCCCCTGCATCCGCCCGCAAACGAAGACAAAGCGTTGCCAGGGAGGGACCGAAAGCATCCAAAGGGAGCACAACAATACGCTACACGATGGCTGGTCAAACGGAGAAAGGATGGAGCATAATCACGAGAGAGTATCAAAGACAAGGGTGACAGAAGATCGGAATGGACAGCGACAGGGGGAATGCAGAGCCCTGTGGAAGGGCGAAGCAGAGGGTAACTACCGGCCCCCAAGAGATTGGGGGTGGGGGATTTGAATGCAAAAACTAATTTACTAAAGTCAAAGGAGAAAACTGCGCCGGGTCGGAGGCAGAAAAAGAGATCTACAAAAAACAAACCTTATGGAGGAGGAAATTAGACCGCGACCACGTAAGGAAGCAGTCCTAAACCGTGGTGCGTTCAGGGAAAAGGAGACCAAAAATCTGGTCTGGGAAAAACGGAGGGTAGTGGGGGGCAGAAAATGAGCCAGAGGGGAACAGGCGTGTCCTTCCCGGCATCTCGTAGTCAAAGAAAAAGTAAGTGACGAAACACTGGTGTTCCAGGATAACATCCTGTAATTTATGGTCGACACGCGTTCGACTGCAGCGTCGCCCTCAGGGGAGCAGTACGTTAGTGAGGGAAGGGGAACGAGGGCGCGGCAGGGAAGGCTTTAACTGGATGCAGATTTTCGTGGATGAGAAAGGAGGGAGGAGGCGAGACATCCGAGATACAGACTCTGCAGTATCGGGGGAGGGAAGGAGGAGACGGTAAATCAAAAGAAATAATCTGAACGGGGGGACGTAGGGTGGCAACACGGTTTGTGGAGACGACAGGTACAGGGCGGAAAGGGGCGGGGGGAGGGTTAAACTCTTGCGTCGTTGTGAACCATCGCCTCGACGCTGCCGAGCTGGGGGACGCTAAGGGCAAAAGGTTTGAAATCGAATACGAGGGCGACTGAATAGAAAAAAGGGGAACCTTGAGGTTCACGCGGGTAAGGGAAAGGGAAAACTCGAACGACCGAGTGTTACGCAGCTTCGGGATCTAAACCTCGTCGCGTCGGTTGGGAAGGCAAATTGAGGAAGAGGGTTCTTGGAGAAGGGTACGTGGACGTCTTGAAAAGTCCCTGGACTAAGGTGAGACGGAGCGGAACGCGGCAAAGGTTGTGTCTGAAGAAGCGCAGTTTCGCGGGTGAGAAAAAGGACAGAAAAAGAAACGCCGGCATAAACAAGAAATGGGGTTGAGGAACGGAGGGAGAAGGAAAGGACTCGGCATAAGAAGGAGCAATGATCAAATACGATGGGCAGGGGAGGAAGAGAAAAGGGATAGGGCGGCGAATTCACGCTTGGGTGAAAGGGTTTCTTGGGTTGAACGAGCAGTCAGGGAGGAGGATCGGGGAGGGGAGGAAGGCGTAAGGAAGGGAAAAGGACCAGAGGTTCAGGGAGGTCAACTAAAAAAGATTCAGTGGGTGAAAACATATTCAACTCCATTTCTCGGAAATGAAAATAGGATTATTACTGCGAACAAGATCGAGAGGGAAGAATCCGGCGATGTGGGGGAACGGGATATTTGGGCGGTGCGCGGAGGAGAGAGAATTGGGCGCTCTATGAAGGCATCGAGAGAAGGGCTTGCAAGGAGAAAATGGGGACGTAGAGAAAGGGAGGGGTGGCAGAAGGGCTGAAACATGCGGAGAAGTTCGTCCTCGCGGATAGGGGGCTTCGTGGAGAGCTGGATTTTGGGGGTGAGAGGGAGCAGAAGAAAGGAAGGAAAAGGACGGCTTACAGCAGGCAGGGAAAGAACTGGAGTTGGGGCTTACGGAGGCGCGGGCTGGTCGAGGGCAACTCTTTTTGGGCGGGCGGGGAGTTGTAGGACGGAAGGGAGGGAAATGGGGGGGAGGGGTCGGGGGGAGCGAGGACTGGGCCGAATACGCGAGGCGAGTGGGGGAGCGTGAGGTCTGGAGAGGTGACATAATCCATGTTCCTCTCCGGGTTGGGAGGCTGGGGTTGTCGCGGGCAGGTCTTCGAAAAGCGATGCGGCACTGGGTGGAGGAGCATATGTGGGACTGAAGTGAAGCTTAGACGGAGATGGAGTGCTTGGACTAAAGCCTACCTTTCAGGGAAAAAGACTTCTGTCCAGTCTCTGCTAAAATGTTCGGGGAGGCAATGGGGTACGTTCTGATTATGATAAAGGAGGGAGTGTTACTAGAACACATCACTCTGACTTGGGCTCCCGACTTGTTACCTCCGAAGAACGTGAGAGCATGAGAGAGTGAATGGCATTATTGCATGATAGTTAGGGCGGACGCTTAGGCGATGGGAAAGGGAAGATTCACAAGCTAGGGGAATAGAGGACGAACCGTCGGAGGGCGGGGGGGAGCTGACCGGGAGAGCGCCTGTGATAAAAATCAAAGCCCTACCGGATGGCCGGGATGGCTAAATCGCAGGGAAAAACACGTGAACGAAAAAGTGTGCGTTGGGAAACAATCATCCAATAAAGGCAACAGGGGGGTCACGAGGGAACAGGCGGACTGGATTCGAGAGTGGGGAGAGGGAGGCGGAGACCGGGGCAAGTAAATATATTGTCGCAGGAGAGGCCGCCACATGAGAGCGAAAGGCAAGAGGTTCCATTAGAGAGCCTAGGAGCGGACAGGTATGGGCGGAAGAGGGAGGTGGAATATCAAGGAAAGGGGTATTGCATATAATCGACACTTTACTGGGTGTAAGTTTCCAACCGCCGTAAGACTGAAATAGGCCACACAATCGAGGAAAGGAGGAAGGACGGAGGCAACGGGGGTGGAGAACCTGAGGGAGCGTGGTACGCAAAGGAGGGGAAAGAGGGAAAACCTAGGTTGAAGAGAGTGGAAAACTGGCAAACCCACGCTCAACCTTTAAAGGAAAAAAGTAGAGGCAAGAAAAAACGCGACGGTTGAGGGAAGGATCGGGAACTGTCAATTTTATCTGAGCATCCAGACAGCGGGAGAGTTGAGATTGCAATACTTAGCAAGAGACCATAGAAGAACGGAATTGGCTTGGCAATGGCCAAGGGAAAGAACAAGCTCAAAGGTGGTGGTCACATGGGGAGAACAGACTGCTGGAAGAGCCGGAAGGATGCGCCTTGAACGCCAAGTGGGGTGTGACTCAATCGTAGGGAAGCCGGCATGTAGGGGGAGAAAGGACATTGGATGAGGAGTGAGGAGATGGTCTGGCTCAAAAACAAAATTCTGAGGGAAAAAATGCCGGACATGCAAGAGAGGAACACGGCGAGGGAGATCATCTAAAAGTGTCGCTGGGTGTCGAGAATTTGGATGAAGTGGGGGGTTACCGGATAAGGCACACTTATGTCCTCGAAGGGTGTGAGGGGGTTCGGGAAAAAGAAAAGAAGGAGCCGGATCCAACAAAGATTTGGAAGGATGCTAAGAAGGGGTTGAAGAACCGCTGCTGCGAGTGGTACTAATAAAGTAGGCAAGGGCGAAAGACACCAGCACGTAACCCGGCATTCAAAGAGAAGCATGCCAGATTCAAGGCATGGGAAAAGGGATTGTCAAAAAAGCAACCAAGCATGAGCCGTATAAAGAAGTTGAGCAGGTGGGTCTAAAATATCCTGCGAATCACTTTTACAAAACTCGGAGAAAAACTCAACGGGGACTCTAAAGAGGGGGGGATCGGCGTCGGGAAGAACCATCGGTGCGACGGGTTGCATGATCCACAGTCGGCTTCATCTAAACGATCAACACAAAGGAGAAGGAGAGGGAAAAGAAAAATAGGATTCAGACAGAAATTATCCAGTCAAACAAAAGTGAGGAAAAAAATAGGAGACCGAGGGCTAACCATTGAGCTCTGCGTTAGCTCGTAGGGCCCCTGGATAAAAAGATCTGCACCCAAAGGCAAAAGGCACTGGCTCCCTCGAGGGGGGTATTACATATGTTAGAAACACCTCCACTTGCATCGGGTATTCGGCTTGAGAAGACCGGGGGGAGCAGAAACAGAATGTATTCTTAATGAAACTGACTGAATGATGCGAAACCTAGACACCCGAGGATGAAACCTTCTCTAGAAAATAGTGTGGAGCGCTCGTGGGAAAAACCCGGACACACCCTTCGGAGTAACTCAGTTGTAATTGGCAGGGAAAACAGTCCAACGGCAGCGCCAGAAAGAATGGAGTCTCCAAGAAGGTGGGTGCGCGAGTTGGGGTGTTGGTGGGCGCATTCCGAATGGGGGCAGGGGTGAGGAAAACAGCAATGCGCTGCAGCCCTCGATGGGACTTGGGGGGGGGGGTCACAGAAGCCATGACTCGGGAACGGAACAGGGAAGAACCACCTTGGGGGAGGAACAAAAAGCGGGATCAGCCGCCGTCTGGGAGATGAAAGGTTGAAGAATCGTGAAAAACGGTAGCCCTTTGGGGGCACAGGAAAAGGGAAAAAAGATCCAATGAAAAAGTATTGAGTCTCGCCTCGACACGGGCTGCAAGGCTTAAATGCCTCTGAGATCGATGGACGGGGAGGGGAGAAAAAGCAAAGATGAGGGAAGACTTCACCGAAAAGCGGGGGGGATGACTCATTGTAAAAAAGAGGGGAGGGGGGATGAACGGGTGGGGGAAGTGTAACCTATCGTACGTGTGGTTGAGATCGTACTCACAAAAAGATTCATTTGCGCGAAACCAGGGTTAAGAAAACAAGGCAATCTGCCTGGCAATCGTGGGCGTGAAGCGGGTGAACAGAGATCGAGGGTGGGAAGGTTTAAGAGAGTTTGTCGGCGGGAGTGTTAAAGAAAGTAAAGTGGCCGTACGGTAGAAAGCACAACTTAAACTTGATAGACCCGCGGCAGACCCAAGAAAACTGCAGCTAAGCATTGGAAAAAGGAAGAGAAGTGTCTTCGTCCTTGGTCGAGAGGGGCTCGTAGTCCAACGACGGAGTGACGGGAATGCGAAGCATTAAGGATCAAACGGACCAGAAAACATATCAAGTTCCGCTTGGTACGAGTGGACCCCTTGGAGCTGGCTTGAATGTGTTTAGCACCAAACGCTTGTAGAGAAAAAGCCGAGGGGGGGAGAGGCCGTTGCCGACAAAAATAAAGCAAAAGAAGAGGGAAGCAGTAGCACTCAGGTCATCGAGGGGAAAAGCATCAGAAGTCGCAGTCGGAGCATCTAGCAAAAGGACCGGGCAAGATAGGCCCGATAGATTCCTAACTCAGCCACCCCCCTGGAAAGGAAGACAGCATCTCCTCAATCACGTTCAGAGGAGGTAAAAACGTGAGAAAGCCAGAAGGCCCAGGTCCAGGAAAACACTCAGCAAAAGAATAACAGCACTACGACCACCTCCGAAAAATCGTAACGGGACATAAAGACTTCGGAAAGTACAAGACGAAAAAGGCCCGGTAGTGGGGAGGAAACAGGCATCGAAGGCAGTCTCAGTCCTCACCATCTGTCCTCTAAAACAGGGGAATATCTGCTATCAGAAGAAAACCGGGGGGGCGACACACAAACAGTCCTGAAAAGCAAGAAGCGGAATCTGGCAGTTAGTAGACTTGGACATTCCTTGACAGGAAAGCAAGCCTCGCCCGCCGTCCGAGAATCGGCATAGCCTCTTCAACCCCGGAAATCAAAAGACGCTTACAGGCAGGCCCTCTCGGTTCGCATCGTAAACTATGACACCGGGAGGGAAGACGACCTCTGAGGGAGAATTCACCCGTCAGAGAAGTTTTGTCAAAGGGAAAAGGACAGGAAAGCATCGGGCTGATAACGCCCGAAAGACCCCGTAAAACCCTAACCACAATCGAAGAAAACTTAAGCGAGAAGTAAATAGGAAACGTAGATGGGTTACACAAGACCGGACGAATAAGAGTAGAATCGCTTCCATAAGACAGGATCGGAAAGAAAACCGTGCTCATGGGGAAGGAGACAGATTCCGTAATAAAGCTGCCAGGGCGAAGAAAACCAAAAAATTACACAGTTAAAAAGACGACGGAGCGGAGCCGAAGCCTCGAAGGGTTCCAGGAAGAAAAGACCGAAATGAAGCAAGAAAGGACAGTGTCTTTTGTCAGAGGAACCACTTGACCTCTGAGGGAAATCGCCTGTGGAACGGGAGAGTAAAAGAGGATTAAGGCCGTTAAGAGCTCGATCTACACCGGATAGAGGAAAAACAAGAAACCAAACGGCAACCAGCGTCCGGCAGGGCGCGAGGGACAAGCCGGGAACGAAATCAGAAGGCAATAACATTGTGCTCGGATTCAGAGATGGTAAAGGGGAAGGGGGCCGGAATAACGACAAAGGGGGCCGAAGCAAGGTGTAACCCAGGGCTAAGACCATTTAGGGGATTCCCGTTCTCCACAAAAAATAGGAGAGCGCCCAAACACAAGACGCGGCGCCCCGGTAGAAGACCAGAGAAGCAAAGCCGGAAAGAAAAAGGAGTGAAGGGAGACGGGATGTCTCAGAAAAGGAAAGCAGGGAAAAAAAAAACGGGGTGCTGTCCTCGACGATCTGACAAATGGCCGATTTCGGGGGGGGGGCCGGGCTTGAGACTTGTGATCTGGCTCTCTCAAATCATGGAAAGGGGGGTGCGCTGGGTGCAAAAATATTTACTAAGACCATGAGGGGAAAAATTCGTTGTCCGGAATGACTTCAAATCACTTCTAGGGGGAAGTCTCCGAACCGCCCTCAGGAGAAAAATCACCCAAGCATAGTCAAAATAGACATGGCGGTTCGCAAATAAAGCTTGGGCAAAAAAACGGGTCATCATACCTCGGAAAAAGAAGGCGCTTAACAAGAATCCTAGTCCCTTGAGAAGCTGGTCCTGCGAACCGGAGACAGGGTGCGGATCGCGCAGACCTCTCCTTCCCGAAGGATCGAAAATCGGGAAGCCGGCTGCCGGAACCACGGGACGCAAAGTAAAAAAGAAAGAAAAAGAAATTACTGCACGATGGAAGCGATGAAGGTCGGGAAAAAAGGAGCCGGACAAAATTGGAATGGCAACTCTCATAGGGAGACCGAAGAGACAAGGGTCAGCTAAAAGAGGATGGGGAAGTTTGTCAGCCAAGCGATTACGGAAGGAGCGCCCTGGGGGGGGAGAAGAGAGGATTCGGGAACATAGCACTCTACGACGGACCATAGGGGGTGAGGGACTGTACGGCCGACACAAGGGAAACCCCCTTCGCTCAAAGGGTTACTCCTTTTCAAACGGTCATGGGAAATCACGACTCAACAGAGACAACGGTTAGGCTTGGGGCGAGGGCTGGTGTCCTTCGAGAAAAGCGGATGCTCGACGGCGTCATCAAGGGTTGCGCGAGAAGGGGAACTACCCATAGGGGAAAAGTCCGCGGGGGGAAAAGTGGCGATCACCGATTCGCTCGCTTCCCCAGGCGAATTCCCGGGACGACCGGGGGAAAAAACTTCCCGAGACTTCGCTCAACTGGGGGTGAAAGAGAGATATAAACATCGGGAGTAGGGGATCCTGTAATCATGTGCCGAGAAAAAGAGGCACATCGCGAAAACCGGCGTCGTAATGTTCGTAGCTGGAGGAGGGAGCCATAGAAGAAGGAGGGCAAGCCCGGGGGGCTGATCGGTTCAGAGAGTAAGTCGCGGGGATCAGCAGTCGGCGCGCAGACAGAGGACAAAAGGAGAGATCAGGAGTACGTTGCGCCCTGAGTCAACAGCTAACCTTGGGAAAGGGGTTAAAAAAACTGGGATGGCGATGTAGAAGCTCCTTATAGGGGGGGTCCGCGGGAGGTGCACTCGCCTAAGCGGCACGAAGAATGGCACCCGAATGTGCCGACATGGTTCGGAGAAGGAGAGGTCAACTTGGGCAGAGGGGAACAAAGGGCAGCCAGGGAGAATACTTACAGCGAAGGTATCACAAAAAGGGAGCCAGATAAAAAAACGAAATGATAGAGTTGGGGCCGACTTCGGAAGAAAATCGGTCCGCTGTCGAAGTTGTAACGGCGCTAGGGGGAGTGAGGAGTGAGGTCAAGTCGGGGGGGGAGGAAGGAGGAGACAACTGTCAGAAGCTGCCGAAGACGGTGTGTTCCTTGCGGACGAGAAGTGGCGCGGGAGCCAAAGGCACTAAACAGATAATGGCTATTGCTAGGCCCAGTGGTGCAGAAACGGGGTGGATAACTTCGGGAATGACGGGAAAGGAAGCTAGGCACTCCGTCTCAAGGGGACAACTGATGAGGTTTGCACAGATTAGTATCTAAACGATACTGGCGAAGGGAACCTACACCCAGGGGGAAATTGTAGTGAGGGGATGGTGCATCCGGGGGAGAGCGTCTATCGAGGTGTCAGCAAGCTGGAGATCCGTAGAGCACGAGGTTCCAAGCTTTCCGTATAGGCGAGGCTCCTGTTGGGTCATTCCACTGGGAGTACACTGCGAGATGACTTAATAGGGAGCTTTCAGTTGTAGCGGCAGACCCGAGCTCTTCGCGGTGCTCTCTCCGGCGCGTGGGGCAACAGAGATTTGGGGCGTAGTAGGGAGGTCGGAGGACTTTGAGCTAATGTCTTCAGTCAAGGGACTTGACGGAAGGAGAGCCATGGGGGCAAGTAAGAATTGGGAGGAACATGCGGGGAGGCGAAGAATGTTGCTGCCACCTCGCAGGTATCCAGAGCTGGAGAGATCAGTGAGGAAGTTTATTTGATCGTGAGGGGAAAGCGCACGACAGACTGGAAAAAGGACCTTACTCACGAGGACAACCCGGGCTGGGGCGTGAAAGGGTTCCAGCGGGGCGAGGTCATAGGGTGGAGACGGGGGCTTCGGGGGTCCGTCGGCAGGCAGTTATGGTGGGGTGGGACTTTACAAGGGGAAGTCCTCGTCGTCTTCTATTTGCGTGGAGTGAGGGCCTTTATAGGTGACAACATGCGTTTTGACGTTTCTTCCTGGTTTGCGGAGATGTGTGTTGTAGACCCAGTTCGATCGAGGAGAGGGGAAGACCGGGGAGAGGATGAAAATATTTTGTTCTCGGGCTGGAACGTAGAATAGGGGATTGAATCGGCAACATACCGTGTGCGGTTAGGCTGTGGGTCTGCAGCGTCTGTCTGAGAGGGGGGAGAGGGACATTTTAGGAGTTGATTCTGGGGAGGAGAGGAGGTTTGCGCGACCAGGCGCTGCGGAAGGGGCGCATGCCGGGTAAGGAGAAAGGCAAGAAAAGTCGAAGGTAAAAGGGGGAGAGGGAGTTAGGCATTAATCTGGGTTCTTGGTAGGACAGCTAGAAGCATAAGTTGAAAGGAATGCACATTGACTGGGTCTATGAAAGCACGGTACGCAGAGCTTACGCTGATGACCGAAATAAAGAGAAAACCTTTAATCATAAGGAAAGACCTCTTGGATTGGCCAGGGTGATTTGGGTCCGGAAAATCGCCGAGATGGGCAGTCAGGTGAAATGAGAAGAATTTCTAAGCCATAACAACTACTCTAAAATCGCTGTCAACCGAAAGAATCTCTGGAGTTCATTCGGCTACTGTTTTAAATACATGACTAGGAGCGGCCCGTCAACTAGTTAGCAGGCGTGGAGCTACTGGAACAAGATGACATGAACGCAAGATGGTCACGGAGCCCCTTCAAAGACGTGCATGGATTGCGCAAAAGGAGTAAGTTAAAGGTCAGTCGGCGAAGCACTTAAGTAACATTAAAGAAAAACGCAAAATTCTGAGAAAACGACAAAATCGGGACCACACAAATACGGAGACCAGACTGGGCAAGCAGAAAGAGGTCGTCACATAGGGGGGAAGAACCTTAATGGGACAAAGCTTGGGAAGCAATAGTATTGAACGAGTCGAAAAAAAGAGGGAGGCGGTAAGACTGGCAAAACCGGGCAGTTTAAGGTAAAAAATATATGAAGGAAAAAAAGCTCGTTTAGGGTAATGGGGTCTCAGGACAGACGGTGATCGAGGAAAGCAGAGCGAGATCGAGTAAAGTCTCTTTCTTATAAAGTGATAGACTGGGCACGGAGACAGAAAATGGGAGGAAAATGGGCTTTAGAAAAGGCTAACCCTTGGGTTGGGCAAGATGGGAGTGAAAACCGTGTAGCCTGGAACGCGAGGGAGGGAAATTGGCATGGGCGGAGAAACTTGGTGGGATCACGCACTAGCTTACGCGGGTCATGGGCATTGGGAACCATGTAAGGGATAAAAGGAAAAAGGTAGGAACACCATAAACCTCTGAAGATGTTACACCCTGCCGTACTCCACTCTATAACACACGGAGTAGAGAATCGATGTATTATTAAGGGGGGCTGGCGATAATTTGGATATTGGGGGGGTCTATTCGGGAAACCGGCCGGTAACGGAAGGGGAAATTCTGAAAAGAAAAAAAAAGAGCGCCAACACCAAATTTAGTAGATCCGGGGGACCACGATGCGGTCGAGTGGAACCTCAGAGAGGCGCGGACGCGCAAAAAGAGGCTGCAAAAGGCTTAAATCAAGAATGCAGAGGCTTGGTTCGCCGAGGGGGAATCCAAAGATGAAGGTAGAAAAGGGTTGATGCAGTGGGGGGATCTACAAGATCAGGGCCAATCAAGGGGCCCAGATCGAGAGCTCAAGAGAATCTAAATGGCCTCAGCAAGAGGGGGAATCGGCTTCTTCATCACCCGGTGCCTAATTAAGAGAGAGTAAAAGGAGGGATGAATACAACTCGACCTGATTGGAAAATATAGGGATGCAGACGGGGGCACAGGCACCGGCAAAAGAAGCACCCAGGTGTATTCCGACGGAGATAACCAGAGGGAACGATAAGAAGCAGTTACTAGGATCGAGAGGGAGCGCGTCTTCAAGGATGAAAGAGAATTGTGATCAACCTACAGAAGAAAAACGTCTCAAAAAGGGGGGGGGGAGATAAAGCTCCCCCTTGCATCGGATGCGCTGACAGCCTTGTGAAAGGACCTAGGGGTGAGCCCGTACGGAAGCGGGGGGGGGAGACAGAAGCGTCCCCAACTACAGCATGCCGGGTCTCGGAGAAGAAAAGAAGACAAATGCTTGCGGCGGACGCTCTTTGGTAGAAAAACCCTTGAAAACACCCTTTCAGCGGTAAAAAGAAAAACAGTAGACGGTAACACAAAATCAAACGGTCTACTGAAACGAGAAAAGAAGCGATGATGCTACCGCCGCGTGGGAGCAGTACAGTCAGGAATGGGGGGAACTAAGGGAACGAAGTTGGCAGGGGAGGCACCGACAGTAGAGGCAGAAGGGATAAGGGTCACCATTCCATGCCGCGGTCGAACGAGTGAGGGCCCCCAATTGGCGCCAAGAAAGACTGCGCAGAATACTCGCCGTCGTTCGAGAGCTGAAACGGTTCAGACATCATACCAACGACTGGGTAGAAACTTTTGGGCACAGACCAGTTGAAAGCATTCCGGATTGCAGCTGGTCAGCCGCGCACGGGAAGGGCAGAGGGTCAAACGAGAGCTGGGCGGAAGCTGCTGAGCACCCAAGGTCCAGGAGTAAGACTTAACCTAAAGAGCGGGTTTCATTCCTCTAGAAATGTTTGGTTTAAACGTAAGAAAGGACGGGCCAGGGGAAACGCGGGCACGACCGTGCCATAGTCGAAAGAAGTATGCCGTAAACGCGGAAAACACCTGTTTCGAACCAAAACCCGCTGACGCAGGGGCGCGGGAACGTTGGGAGGGGCAAGTGAGCGTGTGGGGACAGATTGGAATGCATTTACGCAGACGGGGGGGGGGGAAAAAAAAGGTTCATAGGGGCAGATAAAAAAACTTAATGATAACCCGCTGACGAAAATCCCTGCAGAGGAAACCGGGAATGGAAACACCGGGGATGTGTCCTCCTGGGTCGGAGGAGAGCGACGCTACGCGAGCTACGGCCTCTCCGCAGTCCGGTATCAAAAGGGGAAGACCGCAAGAAATCCGGAAGGGAAACCCTTGGAGAACTCGTTGGAGAAGTGAGCTGCTGCTGGGGTTCGCAACCGGGGGGAAAGGTATACAACAAGGAGGGAGCTGCAGGATTTTCAGCAAAAAAGACCTCCAGGACCCCGATGAGGCGTATATCAAGGAAGAAGCTAGAGTCACCGGGATAAAGGAAACGGGATCGAAGGGGCTCTTCCGGCCAGTAGCAGCCAGAAAGTGAAAAAAATCGAAGGAGGGATATATACACGACCCAAACAGACCTTGATACTCCAGCATCGCCTAAGGAGAAGAAGGAAAAAAAAAGGAGGCGCTGCTCCCTAAGCGAGGCGAGTGTGCGTGAAACCGAAGCATCAGGAATACGACACACGACACGATGCCGACAAGTCCCTGGCAAGCGACGCGGAGCAGCTCCATAGAATCAACTGGCAGGTGGGGGACTGCGAATCACGATCAAGCGGCCGGACTACTCTGCCGCACCATAGGATTGGCGCTCGGAACCAGCTTGGGGGAAGAAGAATCAGGACATGGTGGGAAAAAATAAAGTCATAATACCTTGCAGCGCTAAACCAACGCAAAAAAAGGACGGTTGACCGGTGGAATTAAGAACGAGCTCAGGAGCTCAAACGTCTCTCCAATAAAATGCCGCGCCAAAGCGGGCATCCTAGATTAACTACGAACCCAAGGGAAAACACCTCCTGGCCGAGACGAAAACAGAAAAAAAAAAAATCCAAGTCCAAAGAGAGACGAAGAAAAAACGGAGGTCCAAGTACCTCCAAGGCCCGGGTTGAAGACTGCGTCAGAGTCCCTCGTCAACGGAAATGCGCAAAGCAAAGTCACAAAACAAAAAAAAAATACAGACCGAATACGTCTAAAAAAGCCCGGAAGCACAAGGGGGGGAAATGGGGTGACCAGTGAAAAACTGCCCCAAGAGGGAGATCGCTGCCATAGGAGAGACGGCAAAAGACCGACAGGGGACGGAGAACTACGGAGAAAGTCTATCTCCGAACGGACGGAAAAAAAAGCCCCGGTCCAAGCGTCCGGAGCGAAGCACCCTGCCTCGATGAGTGGGGCAGGCCGGACGAACAGGACGATTGAAGCATGCGCGACATGGCGGACTATGACCGAGGTGCGAGGGATGGAGGACGCTCTGGAACCGCGCGATCGGGCCCAGAAGCTGCAACGCCCGATCGATATACCTGAGACGGGGGGGGAAAGCAACGCGACAGAAAAGGCCTACAAAAAACCCGAGAAGCAACCACTGCGTCGGAGGTCAGCCGGAGCCAGATCAGGTCCTCATCCGAATGCAAAGTCAGCATTTGCTAAGCGGAGAAATGCGAAAAGGAACATCCGAACAAAAAATGTTGAAGAGCCGGAATCAAGTTGAAACCCCTTAAAGGCCGCAAGGACTTTATTCTCGGTTGGGACGACACGAGCAAGCTCTTCGCAAGACGCTAAGACGACCGAACGGGGGGGAGAAAAAAAAACAGCGGGAGCACAAGAAAGTCCAAGACCCTATGACCAGGGACGATCCTCCCTGAGAAATGAAAAGCCAAAAGAGACGAAGGGCGTCACAGGTAGAAAAAAATTCAACCAAGGCGAACGATTTCGGTGTGTGCCGATCGTCTCTCCGGTGATCCTGTTCCCGCGAGAATCAGAAAAGGCAGGGCGGTTCGGAATCGAATGGGAAAAGAAGAAGAAAGGTCTCACTTAGGTGGGCATGCGGGTCGGCCAGAGGGGGTTATGCGAGCGAAAAACGCGAAAGCGCAACTCGAAATGAGAAAACTTCGAATCTTTGTAGACCATACAAACCTGTGATCAAAAGGAAAAGTTCATGCGTAGTTAGACAGCCCTTTCAAGAAGCCAAAGAAAGGTCGAAAAATTAAACTGAGAAGATACTGGAAAAGTAGCAGCCTCCATGCATCTCTCCGCCCGAAAACGCACGGAAGGCCAGATCCGTCGGCCTCTCCTCCGACGAAATAAGGATAAGAAAGGGCAGGGAATGAACTAAAATTTACCTAGGAGGAAAGAAGAGTAAAGGGTACCTTATCCTCCACACGCAAGATGTTTATACCTAAACCATTGGCGGAGAAGAGACGGAAAAATTGAAAACATAAGTACGGGAAGCAAAGAAGGTTACCGAGAGAGGAGTGAGCGACAATCCAAAAAAAAAACAAAAAAAACAC
>Ga0179593_1329122_pt1 | contig 20512 bp, 23 predicted proteins | sample CZODoug2_1_08_16_FD_185931 | JGI IMG/M metagenome (GOLD analysis project Ga0179593, IMG submission 185931) | Vadose zone soil fungal communities from Angelo Coast Range Reserve, California, USA - CZODoug2_1_08_16fungal (PacBio error correction) | ecosystem: Environmental > Terrestrial > Soil >...
AATTACTTAGCCAATCGGAGTGGGCCCTGGAAGTGGGGGGAGGGGCGGAGAGGGCCTGAGAATGGAGGGGGAAGGGATAGGGAACGCGGGAAAGGAAAAAAATTGGACTTTCGTTCATGGAGAAAAAGATTTCAGGGAATCTCATCCGGGGGAAAAAGAAACTTCTGGGGCGGGACTATCAGGAAGGGGAGGATGGGGGGAGGATGTCAGAGGAGGGGCTTGGAGTACTGGGGAGGCCGTCAATCACTCATGCATTGACGGGGGGGGGATGGCTAGCTCTTACTTTTTTGCGAAGTTGGGTGTAAATCTACCGTCGTGAAAAATTTGGGGAAGGGGATAGTCCTAAGGAGAGTTCAGCAAAAGGGGATCGATTCTCATACTGCTATTAGTGGGAAGGGGTACTCAAATTGGGTCTCGAAGAGGAAAGATGAAGCGGGGGTCAGGGAGGGTAAAATCGGTAACCGCTGGGGGGAGATACTCGACTCTCCTTATCGTCTAGTCAGCGATAACGTCTAATTCAGCAGGATGCCAATGAGAAAAAACAATGCAGTTGGGAGTAGGCTGTGGGGAAAGGCAGGTCGGAAGAATCAGGGATAGCCGGCTAGGGGACAACACAAGCTCCTCCACGAAAGGGAGGGGGGTCCACCGGTCGGAAGAATACGCTCTCCAATAGGAGACAATGAAGGTCAGTCCAGAAAAGAAAGAAGGTCTCCGGAAGAGGAGTACACTCCATCAGAGAAATAAAAAGGACAAGCACCGGCATTTTGTCAGGGGGAGGTTATACATAAGTGCCGGACTCCGTGGAAGCCAAAGAAAAAGGTCCCTCCCGGAGGGGGAGGCAGGAGTAGGTCTGAGAAAGAGAAAAGCTCCTTATAGAGTTTTTTCGGGGGGGGAAAACTGGAATAAAGCTTGTCATCCGGAGAGAAACCGTTAACGGAAAAGTGGCAGCCCGGGAAAATGAAGGGGGAAACAAGCCCCAAGAGCAGAAAAAAATGGGAACACAAATAGGGGACGGGGAGTCTTAGGCCAAAAGGTAACCCAGAAATAGAAACGGAGGGGGTGAGGAACAGGGGGCTGAGCGGGGGGAATAAGAGTACATTTTTCGTAGGAGGGAAATAAAAAAGAGTTGTGGCAAGGAGCCCGTTCCCACGGGGGGGGGAAAACGGACAGGGTCAGGGGGGACACCTACTGTGGTGAAAATTGAAAGGGGGATTCCTTGCTTGATGTCACGGGGGGTAGGTTATGCGACGGGCCAGGGATTGGAATAGAAGGTCATGCAACGTCCCAAATCGAAAAGAGAGGTCATTGGGGGGCACATGTATAAACGAGGGCGAAGAAAAGAAAAGGGGGATTACGGGAGGAGTGGAAAGGTAATCATACTTTCCTTCACTGAAAGAGAAGAGACTCACATGGGCTGTCCTGTTGGGAGTAGAGGACAAAAGGTAGACGGAGATTGGAAAACAAAGAGATCCCGTCTCGGGACCTGAAAAAAATTCGTCACTTTTGGCTTTGGCCCAATAAATTTTCAACTGAAAGGTCGCGTGATTAAGCGAAGCGGGAAAGCCGGAAGGAACGAATGGGTGGACGGTAAGGAAGGGGGTAAGGGAAAAGGGAGAATAGTCGACAGCACCTTCATCTAGAGAAGGGCAAAAAATACAGGTGCTGGCAGACAAGAAACCCTCATCAAAGACTCGACTTCAGGGGGGGAGAGGACAGGCAACGTATGTGGTGGAAAGGTGATAGGTACCTCCGCGGAGCTCCCGTGATTAGGGGGACAGTCCAAGGAAACAGTTCAAACAATTGGTTCATCTCGAAAAAAGGGCCCAGCAAAGGGGGAGAGGGGTGGAAGGTATGGACAGAGTAAAGTTAAGCCAACAGTCAGGAGAGAAAACAGGGCGGAATTGGAACCTACGAAACCAAAGGAATGTTCTGGAATAGAAAAAACGATGGATATTACTTCTCGGAGAGACAGGGGAATCAATTTGAAGATGGGAAGAGGGTGGGGGGGGGGAAAGGAGGAGCCGATGCAGGCGAAGAGGAAGGGGCGGTCGGACAATTACCATAAAACGGATTTGTCGGTTGGGGGAGGGAGGGGGTCTCAGAAAAAAACATTAGAGAGAGAGAAAGAAAGAGAAGAGGGACAACAGCCAGGGGAAAAGAAGGGGAGGTGGTCCCGCCGTCCTCAAGTCGTAGAACCAAAATACACAAAATAAATCCACCAACAGATCCGGGAGCTGGTTTCTGAGGTTCAGGGAGGGAGCGAAGGGGTCGGGCCTACCTCTCTAGAAGGGAGGAACGGGTAACACAAATTCAGCAAGATCGGGGTCTGTAAGAGGTGAAAAGGGACAAAAAGGTAGAGGGGGGGCATGGGGTAAGACGCCGGGACTCATTTTTACTATCTGATGAAATAAAACTGCCTAGGGCGTTCGAAGAGGACGCTGTTATAGGAAAGAAAGGGGAGGAAGACCGCTGAGCAGGTTTCGAACGATCTTCCTCCCTCTGGGAAGTCTTGGTCTCTAAAACCCAAATTCTCCTGGTCATAGAAGAAGCCACAACGTGGAGAATGGAGTGGGAGAAGGGCTGAAATATATTGACATTGGATTGTGAAAGGGATTGCCCCTTAGGAAGAAAATCAACGGAAACCATGAGTTGACTGACAGTCAATCGCGCACTCCACAAAAAAAAAAAAGGGCTTAAGTTGGAAGGTGGAGCAACCAGCAACATAATTGAGGTGAGAATCAAGGGGAAAGGGGAAAGATGGGGGGACCCAGCGAGAAAGAACACTGGGAAGAATATAATCGGGCCGCGATTGGAGCGCTTGTGGAAAATGCAGGAAATGCCCTGAAATCATGGAGGGGACTTAACGAAGACGCAATAAAACGGTTGTCTGCAATGGGCATCGGACACCTGAAAAAAATTCCCTAGGGAGGGTGAAAGTCGTGGAGGAAGATCGAAATTACCAAAAACGGCGAGCCTAACTAAGATGAAAAGGAAAGGGGGAAGAAAGAGGGCGGAAAGAGGAAAAACGTGCTTCAGAAGCTAAACCGCCAAGTAGCACTCCATCCCTGACCTTTTGAACAGGGAAGGACAGGACAGACAGACAGGGAAGGGGGAAGAGGTACTGGTCAAAAGAGGAGCGTTACGCACAGTGCTATTGGGATGGCGGGAAGGGAAGGGGGGGGCAACATTTGGACATCGCGTATCCACTTAGGGAACTAGCATTTTGATGATGGGTTTAACTGGAGAGGGGGGGGGAGGAAAAGAGGACAAAGAGTGTCAGAAGATTCAGGGAAAGGAATTAAACTCTTAATCCCAAAAACGGACTCAATTGGAGATTCACGAACGTAAAAAAATAAAATCGGAGGGAGGTGCCTGATGCAAAGGTGCGGTGTCCAGGGGGAGGGCAAAAGGGATACCGCACAAAGACAGGAACATTCTGGTCGTTTACGTATCAGAGGAATTACGGGACAGGGGAATACGTTCTTTTTAAAGGGGATTCGAAGGGGGGGGAGGCAGACGGACGGGGGGGGACTCTAGGGAAGTATAACTTTGAAAAACTTTTGCGGGAGAGCAGTTGTTTTTAGGAATAGGGAAAGAGCTCTCGAAGCTGGAAGGGGAACTAACTGAAACACAAGCGCGACCACGCTATTCTTGTGGAAAAAAAATTTGCAGGAAAAAGGCGCACCTACCCGGAAAGCACGATAAGGGGGGGGTAGGGAGAGGGAAGCCCGAAAAGGGAAGATGTGTCCAGCAGAAGTAGAAGAATTCGAAGATGAAAACGGACAGCGGGGAGGCGTATCCGAAGCTGCGCGGAAAGGGGAGGAAAGAGAACCGGGAAAGAGAAAAATTCAATTGTAAGAAAAGGGGGGCCCTTGCGGCCCCACGTGAAGGCGTCCTCCAAAAGCCAAAATTCAGCAGAGGCTGAGAACAGGAAAAAGACAAACATCCAGGAATGACAGAACCGACTACTGAAATCATTCATATCTCGCCCAACAAGGAAAGCGGGGTTGAATGCAGACTAGAAACGCCTGAGACAGGGCACGTTTGGTTCTCCACGGAAACTAAAGGGTGAGATGGTGGAAGTTCCAGGAGAATCTCAGAACCCCCTCGCCGCAGGCACTGTAAGAAGGAAATAAAGCTACCCTATTCTGAATTGGTGGTAGGTGATCTATAAACACAACCTTAGGGAAGGGAGGACAGAGGGATATTAAATTTAAAAAACACTTTAATCGTACTTCGCTTACTTAAAAAAGGCGGGGCCTTTCTATGGCTGCGGGGACTGGTTGCTGCAAATGAATCATCGCCGGGGCGTGAAAAGGAGGAAATGGAAGCATGGGGAGGCGGGGGGGGCTGTACCGGGGAGAGTCAGAAGTCGGTTCAATTCTTTGTTAAAAAAATATAGCGATGCGAAGGGGCGTCGGTAGCATGGGAGCGGTGGACGTAGAATCGGAAAGAGAAAAAAAAGAAGGGGAGAAGGGAGGGGGGGCGGCGCAGCGCGAAAACTGTGGACTCAATCAGTCAGAAGATGGCTCAAAATTGGAAGGGGGTGAGGGCCGCGGAGCGTTCGCAGCTCGACGATGCGGTAGGTGTAGGTGAAGGAAAGGAGACTGACGTTTGGAAGGGAGTCCGGATAGAATGGAGCTTTTTTTCTTCTCCCCTTCGTTCAAAATGGAAAAAGGCGACGACGCAGGACCGAGCGAGCTTCGAAGAGCGCCCTGTGAAAGGGACGAAAACCAAGAAGTAGCGTGGGGGCTTCTGGTGGGACAAGAATCCTAAATGTAACTTCTAATACTCCGAAATTCAAAGTAGATAGCAAGGGGGGGGCGTACCCCACCGGGACCTAACTAGAAAGGAAGTAGGGCCGCTTCAAAAAAAGGAAAGGCACTGGAGGTCACACAGAAAAGGAATACATTCTAATACACTAGGCTCCTAAACAAAACACCAGCGAAAAGAAGTAAGGGGGGGCATGGATTAACATCCCTTCTGACAAAGAAGGGGTAGGGAAGCAAAATTACGGGAAAGAGAGAGGGATAAACGAATTCAGGTTCGGGGAAAGAAAACCTCAATCGCAGCCGGCGATATGCATTTGTTGGGGGGGGAATTTGGGGAACACAGAAGGAAAAAGTCGGCGGCGCCAAGGCATGCAAGCCCGTAACATCGAATTTTGAGCAGCCACAAGACACAAAACCCTCATACGTTGTTGAAAAAAAAAGAACGCCGGGCAACGGGGTGCTTGCGGTCCAAAAAGAGAGGCCCCGGCGGCTGAAAGGATAGTGGGACCTTTATTCCAGGTCCGTGAAGAACGGGTAAAAGTTTGGGTAATCAACCGAGTTAAAAGTGTTTGACCTGGAGTAGAGAGGAAACGAAAAAGAAGGTGTGTGCGATGAAAAGAGGGACAAAAGGGTAGGCACGGAGGGTCTTGATTTCCTCCGTTTGCGAGGGCAGTGCTTGGAAAAAGAAGGTTCTGACAATACGTGACAATCGGGCGGATTGGTTTGACAGGGAGGAGAAAAAGAGGCAGAAGTCGAAGAACAAGGGGGGGGGGATAAGTAGGGGAAGATTCCAACGGAAAAATGCTGACCCGCAAAACCTCCTCAAATTAAGGTTGAATGCGAGTGGGAAAAAAAGAAAAAGGCATCAGGGTGATTGGACGGCGTCCAGCCAGTCTGTCGGTAGTGTGTCTCCAACATTTTAAAGAAGCGCGGGGGGGCCGCTGGATAGGGCGTGAAAGAGGGAAAGTCCAAAAAAAAAAACAAAATACACCAACACACCGAAGCACCTAAAAAAAAAAACTCTCCGGGGCTTTGGCTGCGGTTACTTTCTCTGGGCTCCTCGCCCGAAAGGACGAAGACCCCTACCAAGCTCAAAGGGGCATTCTCATCAGGAGAACAATTCTCCATTTCCCGCGCCAAAGGAGGGGATGGAACTTATAACGTATCTGATCCATCTCTCGAGGAAGGAATTGTATAATCCTCTCCTGAGGAGGAGTAGGGGGGCTATGACATCAGAGAGGGAATCGGTCTGAAGAGCAGCAGCACAATTGTGGACTTTCTGAAGAGGACTGAACTCCAACTATGGCGAATCTTACCATTTTTTTGGGGAAATAGGGGGAGCTAAAATCTCGAGAAGATCCTCAACGACCATCTATCCTCTTAATCCATCCAATTCGCCGGGGTTAATCGGCTTTAGGGGGAGAGCGGGTGTGATGGAGGGGATGAATGCGACGTTGCTGGGGACTCGAACAGGGAAAGCAGGTTGGGGACTCTTGGCGGAAAGGGGGGTATCTCTTCATCAAAAAACGGAGATTAGTAAACCCCTATCAAAAAAAAGGGGGAACAAGGCCAGAGTTGGCCCTACAGCCAGGCCTCGGTCAAGGAGCGAGAATTTCCGATCAAAACAAAGAAAGCGCGAACATCATAAGGCCGGGAAAAAAAAGTAATCTTTCTGGTTCTCATCAATGGTGATGGTATTAAATTCTACCTATCAGCGCTCGAAAAAACTTCGATTTCCACAGAACGCGCAATCGGGGGAGAGAAAAGTACGCGGCAGAAAAAACTGCAGAGGGAGGAGGGGAGGGCTCCATCAATTTTATAAAAGGGAAGAGAACAGTCCGGCACGACCGTGAGGCTGTATTATCGCAGAAGCTTGCGAGGAGAAGGGAGAAAGGACATCACTTCCTTGGCAAGGCAACTAAAAACCCGAGCCGAGGGGCGGAGGAGACATTATTGAATCAGGGGGGGGAGGTAAAGAGGCGATGAGGGCATGTGTCGCCGAGGGTAGTTAGATAAAGACGAAGAAAAACACCATTGAGTTCCTGCCATGCTCGCCCTTCCTATCAGAGGCTTCCTTCACCAGGAGGGGAAAGGATGGGGAGAAAAAAAGAAATACTTTACAAAGAAAAATTCTGTAAAATCATCGAGGATGCGTTTTAAAAAAAGAGAGAAAAAGGGGGAGAGACTCAGGCGCAAGGGGCCGACTGGAGCGCGGGGGGGGACTTGGGCGAGGGAAAGGTCTATGGGAGGCGGTCAGCTGGAGTCCTCGAAATAAAAAAAAAGGGGTGGTCCTTTACGACTGGGAAGGCATCGTTGGCCGGAACAACCTCCCCCTAGGGGAGAGGGGGGGGGCAAAGTCATTGCTTCGAACTAAAGAAGGAGCCTCGCAACAGGGAACTCACGGGTCAAAAGGGGGATTGAACAACGAAAAAAAGGTCTTCCGTGAAACTCGGCGACTGACAAAAAAATTTCCTGACAACACGCGTTTCAAATCAAAGCCAAAAAGTGGAAGGTGAAGGGAAACCAAAAGAAAAAATTCCGAGGGGGGAGAAGCCGGGGGGGGTGCTAGGGGGGATTGCTTTCCTTCCGGGAAAAAGGGAATAAGGGCTGATTCGGAACCAAGGGGAGGAGAGCAGGGTGCTGATGGGGGGGTAAACCGTAGACTAGGGAGGAAACCTCTCCATTCACTGTCCATGGAAGAATTACCGGAGGAAAAATGTGGGAACCTCAACATGTTTATGAAAATCAATGCTTAAGCGAAGGCATCGAAAACGAAAGAGGAAAATAAAGATCTGCTGGGGGGTTACTTCAAGAAGGGAGGGGGGAAGAGGAGGTCGGCCGACAAGCCAGTCCCCAATTGGAAAAAATGGCTTTGAGGGGGGGAGGATATGCTAGCACGGGCAGGTGGATGTCACGAGGAGGAGGTCTGTCTTCATAATCGGGCTACGGTAGGGACCTGCGTAGTTCGATCAGGGAACAGTCACTTTGAACTATATTCGGCAGTGAGAACTTTTTCTTATATGGGGAGCCGGAAGGAACGTCGCCGAGGAAAAGGAACAAGAAAGGAAGACAACGCGATTTGGGAAGGGTTCGCGACTGTCATTACCGCAGGAAGAGTAACACGGGATAGGGGAACATTGGGATGACGAGCACTAAAGGTCAAGAGGGAAAAAAGAATGTTAAGCAGAAACTAGCATAATCCGTCCTCTTCAAACAGAGAAGGAGAAAAAACAAGAGACCTTAGAAGGTTGATCACGCCAGGAAAACGCACTGGGGGCCTAGGCAAAAGGGACAATGGAAAACGCTGCAACACCAGATCACAAGAGCTATCCGAAAACAAATCCAAGGGACAAAAATTGCTTGTCGGGCTGCCGAGGAGACAAAATAAAAGACACCGAAAAGCTATCAGGCGATATCCGCGGGAACAACGGACAGAAGAGATTGTACATTTCTAGAAGGTAAAACCCTCTTCCCCATACTTCCAGGGGACAGTCAATCCGTTCTAGGGGGGAATTGGGCCATCGCCTACAAAAAGCGCGTCATAGCACGGCGACCCGCAATGAACCATGAAAGAAGAAAAAGTAAACTGGCATCTCTCATATTATACATATAGGAAGGAAAAAAGTTGCAGCCAATCGACGTACGGTGAGAGAATCCAGTGGCAGTGCGGGAGTAAGGGGATATGAGGAGGTTGGCTTATTCATCGGTTCAAAGGCAATGACATCGACCAAGAGGTGAGTTGTCGCAAAGCAAGGGGGGAAGAGGGGACGTGTAGGTATAGGAAGAAGATTCAAAAGGCTCTTTTTTTTCTCTACGAGGAGAGAGTCGGTCGGAGGGAGGATGGGAAGAAATCGTTTCCAGCGCACCACTAAAGAGGCGTGAGCATGGGGTTGGGGGGGGAGGCAGAGAGGAACGTGGGGTCGGAGTTTTTCGCAAGGCGACAGACGAGGGGAAAATTGTATGGGGGGCTAGGCCTCGGCGAAGGTCGAAATGAACGCGATTTCTAAGAAAATATTTCATTCGGTAGGGGAACGCTAAATACGTTTTCCGAGAGAGAAGTAAAATGAAAGTATAAGGAGTTTCAATGGACCCACATTAGGGAACGTTGACGGGCGGAGAGAGCTCCAGGTGAGCGCGCTGGCTCATCGTCCGTCTTCGGGAAGGGGAAGGGGAACAAAAAAAAAGAGAGGGGGTGGGGAGTGGTGGCCCCCGTTCCGGCGGAAGAGCGGGAGGAGCCAAAGAAAGTGCTACCGGAGGAAGAGAGGAAAGGGATCTGGTGAAAAAAGCTACTTCCTAACGCAAGCTTCCATGCCGTCTTAAAGGGCGACGGAATGTGGCATAGTAAAAAAGAAATACTTCGAAGGACGAGTAGGGGGACACGAAGGAGAATGTGAATAGCCGAAAACAAAAACGCAAAGTTATTATTTCTTATAGAAAAAGGAAGCGGAAGAATTGCCAAAAGCAGGTCCCGACGAATGGGAACTTCTTTCATCCAGAATCGCAAGCAGGCAGAGGGGTCATAAATTTTCTTTTCTATTAGAGGGGTGCAGAAGGGAAGAGGAAAGGGCCAACGCCTGTCCGAGGGAAATAAGCATCCCGAAGGGGTTAACATCCCAATCAGCACAAAACGAAGCAAACGTGGCAAGGCCGCCACGTTCATTTGAGAGAGACGCCACAAGGGAAAAAAAAATGCCACTGATTCCAATCGGGTGGAAGGAAGAGGTCCACAAGGAGGGATGGCGGAGCGACTGACTCAAGCGTGTTTTTTGTGCTTGCCCTGTTAAAGAAAATTTTGGGAACGTGCGGCGCATAGAAGCGAAGAGTGTCGTCTTGGGTGTGCAAAGTGATTGGTCACTTTAATCTCCTGGGGGTGCAAAAGGGAGCTCGAAGGGCTGACCATGATGTCTAATCAAGCGGCACAAGACTACATTGTTAAGGGGAGGAAGGGACAACATGCGCAGGAGAAGACAAACTGTTTATGAGGTAGTGAAGCCTATAAGAAGAGGCCAAAGGAAAGGACGGGAAAAAAACGATCCAGATGCTTCCTTTCGCGTGAAAAGAGCAGTTGAGAAGGGAACCCCAAGAACATCCTAACTTGAGGAAGGGCGGAAACATTCGGTACAAGTGCTGGGGGATCCATCAGTGGACAGGAGATAAGCGCGGGGATGAAGGTGACAGGCCTCCTTAAATCCGTTCCGAACAAATAGTGTGATGTATTCTGTATGGGGCGGACGAAATCACAAAACAGGGAAAACCTGAACAAGAGGTAAACTACCACTTTTGGAGTCAATTCCTTCCCTCTTCGCACTCAAGAGGGAGGAGTTTGGGCAAAGAGTCCAACGGGAAAAGATGGAAAAACTGAACTGAGCCCGCAATAGAGGATTTGGAAGTAATCACGTGATATCACAATTTCCATAAGGACTAGAAAGTCATTTCTCACCTCTGTGCGGGAAGACACAAACGAGAAGGTTGGAAGGGGGGGGGGGAGGGATCGGTCTTTGAACTCGCCAAGCGAAATCGGCTAAAGGTGGAGCGCTCCTCGCAAGGGAAAGAAATGGCCTAAACGACAATCCCGAGGCGAAATTAGAAAAGCCCAGGAGAGAGATTGACGGCATTTATGTGTTTAGATTGAAATGGACCAGAACTGCGACGAGGCCGGGGCGGGAGGGAAAAAAACGACCATGCAGAAAAAGCCGGGTCAGGGAACGGTTGAAGGCCAAAAACACATGAGGAGGAGGAGATAGATAAAAAACGTCAGCAATCGACACGAGCAAAGAAGGGATCCTGTAGGATTGGACAAACGAAAATCAAATGAAACCAAGGGGACATCGAGAGGGAATTTCCTATAACCACAGCTCGAACTAATCCTGAGGGATGAAACAACGAAGAGTTCTTTTTGCTCCTGAATGAGTAGGGGAGGATTTCTAAAAAAGATCTAGAGGACTGTCTGATGAACCGTCAAAACCACAAGCCGCATCTCAGAGGGGGGCGTCAATTACGCGACCGACAAGTAACAACTTCTCTTGATGGGCGACCATCCGGGTTGATCTATCTTCCACATGCTGGGAAAAATGATTGAGAGAAAAAGTATGGAGATAATCCATAGCAACGGTCGCAGTTATATTGAAAAAAAATAAAAATGACGGGGTGCGGCGAGAAAGAGGGCGGCCATATTATCCTTGTTTTTGCAGAAAAAACGGGTAGTTTTTATGCGCGGGTGTCAGGAGTTTCGTCGCATAGATCAAAATCCACAGTCTTTGTGACCTGGCCTGGCTTCAGAGGTCTCTCCCGTCTTATCGAAACTGGGTGTAGGCCACCCTCTACTTGACAAAGGAGGGGCCTGCGAGGGGGGGCAGATTTGATGGAGGGTTTTCACAGGAACTAGGGAAATATCAACTGCAAAATTTTTTTAGCTCGGTGGAGGGAGGGGTAGGGCCGGAAGAAGGAATCTTCAGCCTCACTAAGAATATGTTCTGAGAGGGAGAAGGTGGCCGGCCCCCCAGGAAAAAAAAAAGGGGAGGGATAGCGTTCGCTAAAAAGAAAAAAAAGTCGAGGAAAGGGAGAAGAACTCACCCGGGAAATAAGTGAGCAAAGTTTGAAAGAAAGGTAGTTAAGCTCCAAACAGAAGCTTAATATCCCTGTTCAAACAAAGAAATAGGGCTGGGCAAGCTAGAGAAAAAAGAACTGTCCCTGAAGCCTAAGAAGAAAGAGTGGAAGTAAACGGAAGGTCCTGTAACTACGGGGGAGCTGGGGGTCTTGTTCGGGTCCGGGAGAAAAAAACGTTGCCTAGGGAGGGGAATCCGGCCAGGGGAGGACGAGCAGGTGGAAAGGGGGGGGTGGAAAGGCAGAAAGGGCCTAACTGTCTTCTCAAAGCCAGCTCTACGGCTGACTCGTAAAAAAATTTTGGAGTTGCCACGACGAGCGAGGGGGGGCAGATTCGACGGATAAAAGCGAATACAGAGAGGGGGAACAGTTTCCTTTGGCTCAATAACGGGGAGGGAAGTGGGGTTTAAAAAACCCCCTTCACCAAGGGGAACGGGGGGTTGACGGGAGGGAGCATCGTGGACAGTACATGAGGAGAAGTATGTTCTTGGTGGAAGGAGGGGGCATGGGGGGAGAAGCTGGGGCCGACTTACGGGGACCGGCTTGTCCGACGTGAACAATCATCTAGGGAATGAAAACTGTGGAAATAGAAGGGCTGAAGAGATCTCGCCTCCTCGCACGTCACGACTAAAAAACTAGAGGAGGGTGAAGATGAAGGGGAAATGAGTAGCTTCGACTTAAATTATACAGGGGGAGAAGGCTCAGGGCCCAAACCTGGGGGAGGGAAATTGTGCCAGCAGGACAACGAAGAAGTCCAGACGGAGGTAGAAGCTTCCTCGAGAGGGGCCTTCACAATAAAGGAGATCGGCTTGAGCAGAGAGATAGGGAACGATCCAGAGGATAAACTTCCAATGCGCCAGCTATAGGCATTTCCTGGAAAACATCGCCAGGAAAACCGCACAAACGCCAATGAACACGAAAGGTTGCGGGAGCTCTGGACCACGGCTCACCGAAAGAATAATGAGACCTGAGCCATCATCATCTGCTATCGCCGAACTGAGAAATATCTTTTGGAAGGAGACTTCGGGAAACTAAAAAGCAAACCAACTGCTCATGATCCCGCAACCACGCCCGGGTAGATGGATTGAATTGGGCCCGCGAATAGAAGTCATCCAGGAGAAGAGCATCTCCGGACCAAGGAAAGTCAAAAACTCTAACCTGAACGATTGGCTTACGGTTTGTAAGGATCAACCCAGATGATAGAAAAGGACGGTAAAAACCGTGAAAAAACTGTACGGGGGGAAACTCACATGTCATTGCAGGCTTTCTACCTGCTCCTTTCAGGAGAGAGGAGATCAAAATGTCAAGGGAGCGGGCGGCGTACTTGAAAGAGTAAAAGCATGGAGAGGGGCGTCTGTCATACGAAAAAGTTGAAAAAAAGACTTCTTGTCCGCGGAGAGGGGCCTGAGTAATGGCAGAATTTCTGATAGGCGGGTGGAGGACCTTGTGAGCCTCAACTAATAGGGAGTTCGAAGGGGCTTGCGTGCCGCGCGCAGGACTGGGGGGGGTCGGGGATTTTGGACATAAGTCGCATACTTTTCTTCCGAGTTTTGTCGTATTCATCTTAGGGTATGAATGAAGACTGGCGAGACTAGACTATTTCGAGGTGACGGGCCTACGGGGTGCCCTTCTCCTAGGAATTAATTCTGGAGGGAAAAAATGAGTACACTTGCGGAGACCTACTCCAACTTGAGAATCGCTTTAAGAAAGAGGACTAATCTTCTATCAACCCAGGACAAGGGAGGGTGGGGAAGTGCTTGTTTGGGACGTCGTACAACGAATATGCCTCTTCGAAGTCAGAAAATGGAGAAGGGGGATAAGCAGGATATGTGGGCACCTTTAGACACGCATCTTCGGGGCCGAGGAGAAGTACCTTCGTCAAACCGATACGGGGATCCGCGCCTAGGAAAGCTGAGAGGGGAAGACCGAAAAACAAGACCAAAACCAAGTTAAAAATTTTGAGCGTGTCTGACATCCCTAGGGGTCCGGATTGCATCAAGAACATTGAACCGCGAGATGTCAATTCTTTCAGAATCAGTAGAAACTAGCACTGAATTTTGTTTCTTACACCCTTATTACTCGTGGAAAGGAGAAAACGTAACTGCCTGGACCTATTTCTCCCTTATCTATCCGGGGGGGGGACCATCCCAGAAGCACACATGCGCGAGAAAGTGGCCGGAAAACCTAAACTTAGGTCACCGGGGGATGTTCCAAAGGGGGGGAAAACATATCGGCCACCGGGCTTCTCAAGAAGATCGTTTCCCAAGCTTACATGATAGGACTGACGGGACAAAGTGTGGTGTTATAACATTTAAATAAACGATTGCCGACTTTTTTTACCTGGCGTAGCAGAGGAACCGCTAGATGGGTGCGAGAAATTTCTTGGCAGGGGAGGGCATTTGGGTAGAATGCTTAATGGGAAAAAAAAAAAGGGCAGGCGCCTGCGGGAAAGTAAGTATAACTAAGGGAAACGAAAATCAGGTCGAGGGGGTTTTGTAAACGGGCGCCAAGAATGCTAAAACAAGGAGAGCTTAGTGGAAGGATCCGATTCTGAAGAGGAAAGGACTTCCCTCATCAAGACAAGCTCTCTCTTTGGCAGAGGGGAGTCTTCCAGTTCGTCTCGATGGGAAAAACGATCAAACTAATATATGGAAGGAGGAGTGAGCATTATGTCACAGTGCTGGTGGACCAATCAGTTCACACCTCGCGAAACCAGGGGGTATGGCGCCTCTTAGTAAATTGGGAGGGGTGTAGGCGGTAGTAGATACAGAAATCCGCACAAATGCATATGCGCGCTAAAAAACGACCACATCAGAGGTGATGATCCCTATTGTCGTGAGTGGGGAAAAAAAGCCAACGATTTTAATGGGGAGAGACCTTATGCCGCCAAAAGACCGGATGATGTAATAGGGATCTCAGAACGGCGGGGTCGCCGATGGTGGGCTGCAAAAAGTCTATCAAATTTCTTGAGGAAATAAAACATCCCTTGTTTTGACGAGAGGGGAAAAGCGCCACCTGGGCATGTTGGGAAAGTAATCTGCCATGTTTGTAACGATCGCGAAAGATAGGTCGAAAGAAGAAACACAATCCGAGGAAGTAAACAGTTCGCGCTTCATCGGGTGCATGGGAGTTTGTGTAGGGGGGGGGGGGACTAAAGGAAGGTCGACGAGTCATTTGCGGGAGAAATCGCAGGAGTGAGTGCGGAGGATCAAACAACAAAAGGATAGGAAAAGAGAAACTTAAAAGGGGAAAAACCGTTCGATGTCCCAGAAATTCACCTTCCTTATAAAATCGGCCGAGAAAAACCCAAAATCGGGTGCTACCACTCATGAAAGCACCAGGATCTCGAAAAGGATTAGCGATGAGGGGGATTGGAGATTAGTATAGAAAAGAAGAAAAAGATGGGTTTCACAAAAATGCCTCACAAATTAAAAGTCGGGAAAGCGTCAAAGTGAGAGGGCCGACGTCAACCGTAGGAGGGGGACTGGTGCTAACCCAAGCAACACTGGATCTATAGTCAGAATACACCATTTCCTAACGGAAGGATAAAGACCTCTGATTCTCGGGGAAATCCTATGAGGCAAGAAGTTCATACGGTGGAAAACTTTCACATCACAGCCCGTTGGCAGAGAAGAAAAAAACCGAAATCAGGAAGGGGAGGCTGCGCAAGAGTGAATGAACACAACTTCCACTTGGGAGAAAGAGAAATGCATGTAAACTAAAAACTTTTGTCGCCAAAGGGAATCAGCAACATCGTCCAGTTTTTCTGCCTTCTTTCGTCTCACTTCCATAGCCAAAAACTGTCCGTCCCAGCGGCGGAAGTGAACAAAGGATGGATCGACACATTTGATGGAGACGGCCATCATAGGAGCAGGATTGAAGTGGAAAGGCCCCATCCAAGGAAACGGAATATCTCAGACTGAAGAGGGGATCGGTTATTTCGGGGAGGTCAGGAAGAAGGGGCCGCTAAAAACTTCACGAAGAGTAAAAAGGGGGCTTCGACGGGAGAGTTGAGCCGCAACCGTACAAAATGCCCCCTATTGGATATTTTTCTTGGCCTTCAAAAAGGAGAAGGAAGACAAGGCGATCAGGAAATAAAGAAAAAAACCAGGGGATGAAAGCTCAAGACAGGCGATTAAAAACTCACACCTGGGTCACTCTGCTCCCCAGAAAACATCTTGATGAACTGACGATCCAAAAAAGATGGGTCCCAAGGAGCTCTACGATAGTTGTGAATGTAAGGGATTACCGGCGGAATAAACTAAGGTGGCGATAAAGGGGGTTGTAATGTTGGAGGAACCGACAAGGTGGAATCTGGGAGGAAGGTATACCGCCACAGGGGAAACAGATCATGTGTACTTGATTGGATGGTAAAAAAATTCGAGGCGAAAGATGCTCGGATTCCCTTTCACCTTACGGTCCTGATTACTACTACCAGGGGGTAAACCCACATGAAACTCTCTATTGTCGAAGGACGAAAAAACGGAATACATCAGAAGGAAAGGGGATCTCGCGGGGCATCCTTCTGTCAATACCGGTGCATGAAAGGAGTCCCCTTAACCGAAATAACTGAACCAATTTCAATGGGGTTTCGCTATGAAGCATTGAGTGTCAGGTAGTCCTGTGAGGCTTCGGAGAAGGTCGTACTGACTGGCGCGGAGGTCGGTCTAACGGTGGGAAAGATCCTTGCAGATCTAAGTAAAGGGGGGGAGATCCTCGTATATCATCTTACGCGCAGAGATCCAGGACCGGACTCCGGAACACGCACGACAAAAAGAACTATTGACTGGTTCGCCTGCAATCAACGAAGACTTAGGCCGGTCGGTAAAGAACGTATCACAAGCCTGTCGCCGAGGAAATGGCCAGCGAAAGAAAATTCCTAAAGCTCGGCAACGAAAAGTCAGCATAACCGATCAGAATGCCAGAATTCTTAAAGAGAGGGAAATGTCACCGCCGAGGAGAAGCAAAAACAATTCAAATGGAAAACGTTGCGTGGAACACAAGCCGCAAAACTTACGAGACGCGCCCGCAAAAACCAAAGCAAAAGAAAAAGCCGGTTCTTGCGTTGCCTTGATTCCCCACCAAGAAAGGAAAAGATAAAACTAAATCAAAAAGCTAAAACCGCCATCGCAGATTGAAGCGATGCGAGAACGGGAAGGCGCCAGCTCCGGGCATCATGAAGTGAGCCACGTATCCCTTTGCGGAGGGAATTAATGGGGGGTTCCAGAGAATAACCGCACATCAAGAAAGCATGCTACCAAAAGAGAAAAGGGTCCGCTAACCAGGGAAAGAGGCTTAACTTTTGTAGAGTCCAAGAAACAACAACAAACGAAAACTAGGGGAGGAAAACCTGGGTCAGCCATAGTACTTTTACTCGAAGTCGCTGCAGTGGGTCTCCGCGACCCCTCTTAGGCGAGTGAGGAAGGGGGCTTCAATCCATCAACCTAATTTACTTGGAGGAAATCAGCATTTCATGGTACTCGGCCCGACGGGGTGTCAACAAGGAGGGGTTTGAGAAAAGTCCGTCGCGGGAGGGTGTAGGGAGGTAGGGCTTGGGGGGCTACTCGTGGCTGCTCAGCTCACGAGGTGGAAAAGTGCTTGGGTAGGCGAGCTTTGTCCTTGATGTGGTCCGGGCCCTCGCTGGCGGCACAGGGGGATTGGGGGATACAAAAGAGGCTGCGTTACTCTGTTGAAAGCTACGATTATATGCTATACGTTGGGGAGGGCGCGCTTTCCTCTGGAGGGAGGAGAATTAGGTATGAAAACCTTAGGGAATGTCAAAAATTCTTTCACAAGGGGAGAACGCGAAGAGAAAACCGTATCTCGCTGGGAGCATTCGCCTAAAAAGTATATGAAATTCTTCACCAAATCGGGTGGGGGGGAGGAGGGGAGGGGGTTCCTTGAAGGAAGTCACTTCGAAGAAATCGAGATCTCGAAAAAGGCGCAAAACCTCGAGATAGCAAGGAGGTTAAACCGGAAATAAAAACTCCCTTCCGTAGGAAGAGCGAGGCCGTCATTCACCAGCGAAGACGTCAAATACTCGTAGGCATGAAAAGCCACCCCGGACAAGCCAATGGAAAATTGGTTCATTTTTTCGGACGAAACTCTCCAATCAGCAAATGGAAGGGGAAACCTATAGGGAGGACCTCTTAGTTGATAAGATCATCATGGAGGGGCAGGTTGGTTATTGAAAAAAGGGGGGAGGCTTTTCAAAAAAAAGAGATTCCGTAAGGACTTCATTGCTTTCCTGACTGGAAGTTGGGTACCATAAAAAACAGAACAACCTAACGTGGAAAAGAGAAATACGCCAATAGCCGTGGGAAGAAGAACAAGAAAAAAGGTCCAACAGGCCTGGCTCGGTTCCCTTAAGTCCTCAACATGCTGTCTTCTGTATGCGCGGAAAGGGAAAATGTGGGCAACAACGAACTACTTGGGGGGGGGGGGGGGGGTGGGGACATTGTCGGCCCCGCAAGACTGGGGGGGGGGGGGACTGGAGCGACAGGAGGCCACGGGATTGGGACTTGGTTCTCATGGGGGTAAGTTCTAGCAGGAAAAGACCGAAGAAAGGGAAACAACCAACGGGCGTGCATGGGGGGTTCATTTCACGGGGAAGATCGAAAGACAACCTTTGGTATGAAATTGAATGATCCAGAGGGCGAAATGCGGAGGCGGCCACTAGAAGAACAAAGCGCTCGATCTGTCGGGACGTTCTCGGATTCTCAGGGCGTCGCGAGGGACACAACGCCGAAAACTGAGAGATGATTGGCCGTCCGTCCAAAATTAGTCAAGTGGGTGGGGCCAATCGTTCACATACGCGAGGTTGAATCTGGGATATGTCCTTCAAACTGAATCCGTAAACTTCTAATTTTTCTTGATTATGCGGGGGGGGGGGGATAAGGTGAAGACGAAAGAAGGAGCAGCACCAAGAAAAAGACACAAAGAACATATGAACCCAACCTCCTCTGCGACGAACTCGGCGCGGGGGGAGGTAGCTCTCCACGGGGAGGGGGAAGGGAAGATAACCTTAGAACTTATCAACGGCGAGGGTCGAGAATCGGTCGGGCAGTTTGTCGCCGGAATGGTGGGGTTCATCAGATAGTAAAAAAAGGTTAATGCGCGTTATACTGAACGGGGACTTTTACTTGTCTTCCTTACTTGAAAAAACGATGGAATGACTTGCGGCCGGTGTTGTAAGACGGAAGAAAGCCTCGGCGAATCAAGCCTCACAAAAGACCATAAGGAAGAAACGCCCGATTAAGCGATTGTGTTCCTTCCTGGAGAGGGCGTCAACTGTGGGGTTTAAAAAAAGGAAAATATCGGGGACTGCAACATTGTCGTGACAGAGACCAGAACGGGCTGGTGGAGATTACAAGAGAAGGTTATCTAGGTCAACACAAACTGAGTAAAGAGGATAAATCAGCATCGACAACAGACGGGCGCCGGGAGATTGAAAAACGCAAATTCGCATGCGATTTAAACTATTCTCATCATCCCTGCAAGGGGGGGGAAAGACCAGGATCGGAGAATCGTTATGGTCCTCAAGAAAACATCGAATGTCGTTGGAGAGAAAAAGCTCAAGAGGCCGGTAGCTTCCTAGTGCAAAAAAAGGGCAAAAAATTCTTCAAGCGGCAGTACGTCTTCCCAACCCACGTCAACCGGACGCGGGTGTCCGCCCAGAACACTGTTTGAATGTGGCGATCTGGGTAAATTCCACCTGCCGGAACCTTCGTGATATCAACCCTCTTCGACAATCATAGGGGGAGGCTAGGCCGCTGGGGAGCAGTTCTAAATACCGTTAAGAAATCCCGTTGAGACAAAAAACCAAAAAACCCGAGCCAGAAGGAGCAAGAGGAGACGATCGAATAAATGGAGCTTTGTTAGCGCTAGAGGTGGAGTGGTTAGCCTGATTTGAAGTCTCCGGCGAAACAATATCAACAGGCGGTTAACTGCACGCTTCAAAAATGAACGGACCCTTAAGGAATGGCAAGCGGGGGAAACTGTTTGGAGAACCAACCACTCGAATAATTGTTCGAAAGGGGGTACAAAGCATCTAGAAGGGTTGATGCGGGCACATGACAAAACTGGAATAGAATCAACGAGCAAGGCGGATCTGGAGCTTGTTGCTACAGGGAAGATTGAATACGCACGATCTTCACTACAGAATAAAAAGGTTGTCCTGACTGAGGAAAGAGGGGTAAAAGTCCCTTGCGCAAGAGGTTAGATTTGGGCAAGATTGAATAATTCAGATGAGAGCCACTCAAGCAAAAAAAAGGGGGAATAAAGGGGTACAGAAAAAGTGTAACTATCCAATCAAAAAGAGAGAGTTCCTAAATGCATACGTGAAAAACCAAGAGGGCTTCAAAGTGCTATAAAAAAAAAATCGGTAAGTACGTACGACTCTAGACATAAGGGAATTCTGTCCCCGTTAGACGAAGGTGGAGATCTTGGGGGTCCTTGTTGGCGGACCGCAGTTGCCCTCGGGTTTCATTAAATAGGTCCACTTTCTCTCGGAGTTGGACGTATTTGGGGAAGCTATAATAAGGGATGACAAACTCTGTACAAGGAAGGGCAGAAAGGATCTAAGGAAGGCTAGGAACTCCACCAGGGTGGCAAATAAAAAAAAACATTGTATCCCTCCGCATCGGGATTTCGATTCGAGGTCGAAGAAGCGGCAATATAGGTAGGAAAAATGGCTTGCCTACTTCGGGGGGTCAGGGGAGAGGGATTTCAGGGAAGCTCACATAACCAAGAAAAAAAAATGGTCTGGGGGATGTTAGGATAAATTCAGTCTTTGGACCATGTATGTACTTATCGGAATTTCAGGGATGGGTTGAGAGGCAGGTCGCGCGAAGACTGAACACTGGCTTGTTAATTAGACGGGGGGGGTTGGAAGGGCCTGGTGGGGGCGATCTCGAAGGGCGCCCTTTCGGAGATCATTCGCAAGCGGCTCGACCGCGTCAATCACTTAACACAGCAAGTAAAAAAAACGCTATTCTTGTTCGCGAAGTGGGAAAGAGGACCTATTTTTCTTAAGAAAAATCCGCAGCGCATCACAGTTGGGCGCGCCCCAGCAAACGAAGTCAATCAGAATACGAATCAGAAAGGGAGGCGAAGAGGCAAACAATCTATCTGTCAAA
>Ga0179593_1728195_pt1 | contig 20512 bp, 41 predicted proteins | sample CZODoug2_1_08_16_FD_185931 | JGI IMG/M metagenome (GOLD analysis project Ga0179593, IMG submission 185931) | Vadose zone soil fungal communities from Angelo Coast Range Reserve, California, USA - CZODoug2_1_08_16fungal (PacBio error correction) | ecosystem: Environmental > Terrestrial > Soil >...
ATAACCCATGATTTTTGAAAGGGAGGGAAAAGAGAAATTAAATTGAAAGAAGAAAGAAAGAAAAAAGGAGTGCGGGGTCCGATCGTTTAAGCTATGGGGAAGGAAAAAAAAAAAAAAAAAAAAAGCCCAATCAGGACAGTTGCTTAGGACTGCCCAGAGGGAAAGGAACGTGGACGGGAGAAGAAGAAAGGTTTGAGGGGGAGGATTATGAGATCGAAGAGTGGAAAAGGAAAATGAGGTGCTCTCCTCCCCCGTCGTGAGAAAAAAAGAAAACCGAAAAAAAGAAGGAGCCGATTCCTTTCATCTCTCGGGAAAGGGGAAAAAAAAAAAAAAAAAAAAAAAAGAAAGAAGGTGCCGTCGCCATCGGTGGCAAAAATTCGAAAAGAAGGGGGGGTCGCCAGCCAAGAAAGGGGAACAATCATCCAACCACGGGTTCCGGGGCGAACCCGAAACAACAGGTGGCCTCGCCGAGATCGGGGAAAAAAAGGATCGCCTCTCCTACATGGCGGACCAGGGGGAAAACAGGGGGAAAAACCCACGGGAGGAAGGGACTCCCGTTTGAAAAGTGAACGGACAGCCCCGCTGGGTCCAAAGGGGTCGAAAAAGGGGGAAAGGGAAAATTTATGCTCAACCAAAAAAAGAAAAAAATTACAAAATTCGAGGGGACAAAGAAAGCCAGGAGGCAGAAAAAGGGAAAAAAGGGGAAAAGGGGTGATGGGGCATCTTCAGCAATTCTCGAAAATCGTATAGTTCTTGCTTGCCCCGATAACCGTGAAAAGGGAACTGTCAGGGAAAAGAGGAACAGCAGACTCCGACGAAAGGGAAAAAAAACCTTCCCCCTCGCTACTAATCCCCGAAAAAAAAAGGGCCCTGAGGAAAAAGAAGCAGGAAAAAAGTTTGCCGCCTACGCAAACAGGAAAAAAAAGGGAAAAAGGGAACGCCGGCTGACCGAATCTCTGACCAAAGAACCAGGTCGAGCGGACTGGGAAAAAAAAAACCGGGGGGATGTTTGGTGGGCTTCTGCCGTCCCCCCTCGGAAGGAGGGAGGGGGGAGGGGTTGGCATCCGTCAATCCCGAAAGAGGGGCGACAAAAGAAAAAAAAAAGACGTGAGGTCAAAACTGGCTCGACGATCCCCGGGAAAAGGAAAAAAGGGGCGGGGTGGGCCCCGCGGAAAGAAAGAAGAAGGGGGGCAGAGGGGGGAGGCTAAGTGTCGCTCCAAAAAAAAAAACTCGGACTTGGAAAAAGGCCAAAGAGAAAAAAAAAAAAAGTAGAGGGAGAAAAGAAGCCTGGGGCGACAAGGAAAAAAAAAAAAAAAAAGAAAGAAGAAATTCCATAACTCTGCCTCGGGAAAGAAAGGAAGGGGCTGGAAGAAAGAAAACACTGCTCGTGGAGAAAAGGGAGGAAGGGGAGGCGTAAAAAAAAACAAATTGCGGGAAAAAAGCGAAGTTCTCGCTCTCCCTGACAGGAAGCTCTCCCCTCAAGTGCTGGTAAAGAAATTTTCAAAATCTGGCTTGAAAGAGGGGAAACCCCTCAACGGCAAAAAGAATGCCTTCGACGGGCGGGGCCAACCAGGGAGGGAGCCGCCCTTTTGCCGTGCGTTGAAAAAAAAAGGCCTACGGGCAAGGTTTCTGACCGCAAGGGGGAAAAAGGGGGAAGGCCTCACAAGGGTCCATTCCCAGGGGGAGAGTGACCGTGTCCGTCGGGGGGAGGGGAGTTGGAACCTTTCATTTGAAGTTGGGCGGGGGGGGAAGGGGGTAGAGGAACAATGATGACCACAAGCAAGGATGGAGAAAGGGTAAAAGAAGGGGCGCCAGTGGACAAGAAAAGAGAAAGAAGAATCTCTCCTTTTCCCCGGAAAAAAAGGTGAAACGAAAAGGGGAGTGGATAATAACCCCCAAAAGGAAATTGTCTATTCCTCCTTCCAAAGCTTGAGAGGAAAGGAGCCTCTCCCTCCCTACCCTGTTGCACCGGGGGGGGGGGGGAAAAAAAGGAAAATAGGAGTAACCCCATATGGGAAAGCGAAAAAGGAAAAAAAGTAAAACTCCGGAAAAAGTCCGCCCCGCGAAAAAAAAAAAATCCACCTACGACTTTCGAGCGAAAAAAAAAAAGAACTACCCACGAGAAGGGGGGGAAAGGGGGGGAAGAGAAGACCTCCTGAAAAAAAAAAAGTCGCATCAAAAAAAAAGGTAAACGCAATGAAAAAGGAAAAAAAGAGAAAAAGCTAATAAACTTCAACGGACGGGAAAGGGAAAAGAGTCGCCCTTCTCCAGGGTTCAGAACAAGAGAAAAAGAGAACTCCCGGGGGAAAAAGGATCAATCTCAAACAACAAAAAAGCAGGCTTCGACCGGGAGTTTGCCTCCCTCTTCGGTGAAGCTTGGGGGAGAAAGCACAAAGGGAAGGGGGAAAGGGGGGGAAACACGTCGTTTAAGTTTATCGGGAGGAAAACTTGCGATCCTGAGCGTCCTTTTGAGACGGAAACGGGAGTAGAGGGGGAAAAAGGGGAAGGAAGAAAGGCCCTACGACGAAAGGGGGGGAGGAAGAAAAAAATCCATCCCCCCCCGAGACCCTTCTTGCCTCTACCTTAGGAAGGGGGGGGGGAAAGAAAAGTCCGCACGCTGTCCAATTTTGGGGGAAAACGTTCAGGGAGGAAAAGGAAGGGGGGGATCCTATTTGAAAAGGGGGAGGGAAACCAGTCCTTTAGGGCGAAGGAAGGGAAACGATGCTAAAAAAGGGGAAGGAAAAGCCCTCCTCCCCTCCCGAAAGGGGGGGGGGAAAGGGAGACCCGCCGCTTTCACGGGGGAGCCTTTCACAATGGCCTTCAGTTTCTGGGGGGAAAAAAAATGACCCATCAAGGAAAGAGGGAAGGAACCATCTCCGCAAGAAATAAGGTTCCCCCAACTCTACTGACGCTTCTAAGAAAAAAAGGGGAGACTGGGGAGAAAAAAAAAAAAGAGTCTCCCATCATAGAAAAAAAGGGGGTTCGAAACCTGGCCCGTGTATACATCGCAGAAGAAAGACAAAGCGAAAAAAGGAGGGAAAAGGGGAGGGCTCTTAAAAAAAAAAAGAAGGGCCCCGCCCGTCCAAAAAAGAAAAAGTGGCAAAAAAAAAAGAAGTTCTGGTTGAAAGAAAAAAAAACCCTTTCTCTGAAGCACTTGGAGGGGGAAGTGCAAAAAAAAAGAAGAAAGGGGACGATCGCGCCGGGAAGAAAGGGGGCGCCCTTAACGCCAACGAGAAAAGGGGAGACCACTAGTCGGTTCATGTGGACAGGGAAAAGGAGGAGGCAGCGTCTGGCATTTCTTCGGAAAGAAAGAGAAGGGGTCCGGCCCTTGGTTGTAGAAAAAAAAGAGGAAGCCCTTGCCCCGTCCTTGGCCTTTTTCCCAGGAAAAGGAAAGAAAAAAAAAGGAAATCAAACCATCGGCCACGAAAGAAAAAAAAGCGCGTCGGGATCGTCGAGCCCAGTTTGGGGAAAAAAAAGGAAAAAAAGTCCGAGGGGAAAAAAAAAAAAAAGGGGGGGAGGGAGGGAAAAGAGAATGCAACGCGATCCCCAGAAAGAAGAAAAAAAAAGGGCGTCCGGCCGGCATTCACCGCCTTAGCCGTGTTCCTTGGGGGGGAAAAAACCCAGGACGACGAGGGAAAGGATGGGGAAGGGGAGTCGCGGCCACTTCCAGAGAGGGAAGAGGGGCCGGGAGTAGTTCGGTCTGGGAAGGTTCGGGATGGGGGGAAAAAAATTGGGAAAGATCCTAGGGAAAAAAAGAGAAAAAGGAAAAGAACAGGTAACTCCCCCTGCCGGATGGGGAAAAAAAGGGGAGGGGGAAAAAGGGCTGACCGCTGCCATCACAAGTTGAAGGAAAACCAAATTCCGGAAAAAAGAAGAAAGGAAGGGTCGTCAGAATGAAACTTCGATTGGTAAAAAAGAGAAAAAAAAAGGACAAACGTTTTTTCTACGGCATGGGGAGAAGGGAAAGCATGTGGGAAAAAGGAAAGGGAACGGACCGCCAAATTCGATTTCGCACGCCCCGAAAAAGGGGGGGGGGGAAGACCCAATAGAGAGCGAATTTACAGGCCCCACGGATGCAAAAAGGGGGGCCAAAAACTTTTTAGAAAAAAAAGGGGGGGGGGGGGGAAAGAAGGTCAACGAAACTATATGGGGGAAAGGAAAAAAAAAGCCACTATTCTGAGGAAAGGAAAAAATGCGGGGGCACAGAAGGAAACGGGCGGTTCACATGGGCAAAAAGAAGGAAAATAAGGCGCTGCGGTCCGCTCGGGGAAAAAGTAATGTGGGGGGGGGGAGTACCGAACTTGGGCGAAAAAAAACGATAAATGTTGGGGGGAAGGGGCTCCCATAAAAGATATGAGATCTCATCATCGCCGAAAAAAGGGGGGGAAAAGAGGGGCTAGAGACGCCTCTTGAGTCCTCCGCAAAAAAAGAAAAAACGCCGGGGGGGAAATGGAAAAGAGAAAAGACTTTCCATCACGATTTTCTCGTCGGGGGACTGAAATGGGGGAAAAAAAGAGGGGTCTTGCTGGGCGAATCTTTCTCAATCGCCGCAAATCACAAGGGGGGGGAAACAAGAACAACAACAAAAAGGAAGGGAAAAAGGGGGAGGAAAAGAGGAGATAGAACCATGATTTGCCGGGCGATGGGGAAAGACCAGAATGCGCTCAGTACAGTCGCAACGAAAAATTGGTCCTGGAAGAAAAGGGAGGAAAAAAAAGATGCAGGGGTCAAGGGAGAAGGAAGGCCGCACTCCCGCATCAAGACCAGGGGCAGAGGGAAAAACGTTCTCCAAAAGGGAAAAGGGAAAAAGGCACCATTTTTCCCTGCTTAGAAATAGGGAAAAAAGAGAAAACATCCTTCGTGGCCCTCCCATCCCCCCGTAGGGAAAAAGGCAAGGATCCTTGGAAAAAAAAAAAGGGAAATGCGCTTGCCGGTAGAAAAGGGGAAAAAAGAAAGAGTGCCGTCTCCATCGGGAAAAAAAAGTGAAAAAAAAAAAGGGAGGGCGGGGGTCCTCCATCTCTCTTTGTACATCAGAAAAAAGGGGGCAATCGAGAGATCGTGCAATCAGGGGGGGAAAAAATCTCGCCCGGGAGGGGAGGGAAACAAAGGGGAAAACACCTTCGGCCGTGTTAAAAAAAAGGGGACCGGTGCGAAATCGCAAATTTTTTGCTGACGTAAAAAAACAAAAGGGACCTTGGTCCCACAGGAGGGAGGGAGAAAGGGAAGGAAGGTCCTTGCTCACCTCTTTGGAAAAGAAACAAAAGGGGAAGGGGGGAAAAAAAGGGAGGACAGGAAGGGCCCGACATTGTCTGAAAAAAAGGGGGGGGGGAAGAAAGAACGTTCAGCAATTCTCTACAATCGCTCCGTGGAAAAAGGGGAGAACCGGGTGACAACCAGGGAGGAAAGGTCGTTCAGTTTGCGCCCAGCCCAGGAGAAAAGGAAGAAAAAAAGAGGTCAATCCCCGACCGACCTGGGGGGGAAAAGAAAACGACTAGAAGAAAAAAAAAAACAAAAAGGGGATAATGCCCGATTTTTGGGGAGAAGAAGAAGAGAAGACGAAGGACCTGCTCCTCGTCCGCCCGAGGGGAAAGGAGCAAGGGGGGGGAAAAAGGGGGGGAAAAAAAAACGGCCTAACTTCGGACTGGAGGGGGGGAAGGGTGTTTGTTCTGCCGTCCTTCGTTCTAGGAGTGCGAGGAACATAACCGGAAAAAAAAAAAAGGGGGGGGCCGACATGAGGTGAGGGGGAAGAATCGACGATCCGACGCCGCGGACAAGGGTGGAAGGAAGTTCCCTTCCGTCGGGGGGAAGGAGGGAAGGGGGGGCGCGGCCATCATCCCTTATCTCGACCGGGGGAGAAAAAAAGGTAAGGCCAGAGGGGAAAAAGAAGAGGGGGGCCGACCAAGTCCGCCCCAAGGGAAGAAAGGAAAAAGGAAAAAAAAAGGAAAGCCCTATAGAGCTGGAAAAAATCTAGAAAAAAGGAAAAGGACCACCCTCCTCCGTGGAGAAAAAGGGGAAAAAGCGCATTTTGCTTTCCAGTGCTGGGCCCCAAAAAGACTAAAAAGGAGAGTCGATCTGACAAACTGCCGCACGCTCGGAAAAAAAGTGCTGAAAGGGGGGGGGGGGAAGGGGGAAGCTGCGTCAGGAGGGGAAAAAAAAAAAAAAAACGACTGACGGCCGAAAAAAAAAAAAAAAAAGAAAGAAAAAAGTTGCCGTGCCGTGGGGAAAACCGATGGTCCCCTTACGGGGCAAGTTTCGAAAAAGGGAAAGAGAGGGGGGGGGGGGAGAAGATTGAGTCCGCCACAGGAAAGGATTCTTTTCGCCCGCGTCCGTCGAGTTGGGGGGAAAAAATCAGGGCAAAAAAGGGGGGAGGCTTCCTGTGTTGGCAGGGAAGAAGAAAACAAAGGGAAAAAAACCCTAACTGCGAAAAAGGCGCCGTTATCTTTCGGGGAAGGAGGGAAAAGGACAAAAAAAAAAAACCCACCCCCTTCGGAGGGCGGAGAAAGAAACAGCACCAAAAGAAAGGAAAAAAGACAAACTCCCTACTGGGCCCGATGGGAAGAAGGGGGGGGAAAAAAGAAAAGGTGAAGCGAAAGTTTCGCAAACACAAATTGGACCAGAAAAGAAGGAGGTTCCAGTATCACACTACGGAGAAAAAAAGTCGAGACCGAACGGCGCGAAGGGGAAAAAAAAGGGTCGAGTCGGAGGAAAAAAAAAGGGGGGAAGGAAAAGACGTCCCACCTGAAAGATTGCGGCTCAAGAAGGGGAGGAGGGAAGGGGAAAACTTTCAACGACGGTGGAAAAAAAAAAAAGGGAAAGAAAAGCTCGTCTCTCTCCAGGTCTAGAAAAAAAGAGAAAAGAAAAAAAGGGGTAAAAAAATGATCTCCCTCAGGGAAAAAAAAAAAACAAAAGTATGAGAAAAAAAGAGAAAAACTGTCTTTTTCCGCCCGCAGAGGGAAAAGGAAGGAACGCCGGGCGTGGCCCCTTTTACCGCACGTCCCGTTGAGTTTAGAAACCGAAAGATGTTGACAAAAAAAAAGAGGGAGGGAAAAAGACCCTCCTTTCGGCTGGCCGGAGTGGAGGTCGGGACAGGGAAAGGAAAGGGGAAGAAAAAAAACATCGGGCCGTTCCGTCCTCGACGTCGTAGGTGCTCTGGAAGGAGAAAAAAAAAGGAAGAGTCCCAATGGGAAAAAAAAGGGAGAGGCCCATGATTTTTTCCTCCTAGGGGAAAAACCGTCGGGAGGTCGAGGCCTCCTGCAAGAAGAAAACAGAGCGGCAGGGAAAAAAAAAAAAAAGGGGGGGTGTATTATCCACGAAAAAAGCCTCACGGAAAAAAAGGGAAAAACTGGCCCGAGCAAGGAGGGGGGGGGGGGAAAAGAAAGTATCGCGCACAGCGGCCGCCAAAAAAAAAAGAAAAGAAGGGTCCCAAAAGAAAAAGGGGGAGAGGAAGGGTGGCCGGCTTCCATCTTCGAAAAGGAGGAAGAAGGAACATGCCCCCGTATACAATCGGAGGAAAAAAGGGCGGGGAAAAGAAAGGCAACGGGTGAGGGGAGGAAGGGAGCCGCCGTCCGTCAAGAGGAGGGGGGGGGGAAACCTGTGGAAAGGAAGGGGAAAAGACTCGCCGCCCCGTGCCCTTTACAGGCAAAAAAAGCGGTGCGGAGTTGTCCGATCAGAAAACCAATCCAGCAGAAAGAAGAAAAAAAAAAAAACGCCCATGCGCTCCAGGGAGGGGGGGAAAAAAAAGGGGGACCCCCGACTCCTCGATGTTCCGTCCGAGCAAAAAAAAGGAAAAGGGTGTGAAAAAAAAAAGAAAAAAGAAAAAAAAAAGGCTGGAGTCCTAAGGGGGAAGAAAAAGCGTCGGGCCGTTCCACCGAGGGGGGAAAGGGAAGGTGGTTCCAGTCGAGATAGCTGATGAAAACCTGGTGAAAAAAAGGGAAAAAAGGAAACCGAGCGCACGGAAACTCGGGAAGCGGGGAGGGAAAAGAGAAAGAGCCCCAGTGTTGAACTCCCGTCCGCCCCGAAAAAAAAAAGGTGCCTCGGGGGGAAAAGGGGAAAAAAAAAAGTCCCAGCCACTCCCTAGACAGGAAAGAAAAAAAAAAGAAAAAGGAGCCGTGTTCCTTGTCAGCGCCTTCGGGAAAAAGGGCAGGGGGAAAAGGGGAGGGAAAAAAGAGGGGAGGGAGCGGCAACTTGCCGATGATGCGAAAAAAAAAAAAGAAGAGGGGAAAGGGGGAGTAGGGCGGGAAAGGTTCTGGATTGACCTCTTGAGAAAGAGAAGAGAAAAAATTGTAAAGAAGGGGGGATTCCCCGGGCCGGAATGTCCACCCGGGGGAGGGGGGGGGGGAAAAGAGAAAAAAAAATTGGGACACCTGACGGATGCCCATCACAGTTGACATGAGTTTCCCGGGGAAAAAAGGAAAAAGCCTGGCCTTCCTTGAAAAAAGGAGGGGGGGAAGAAAGCCGGATACGAGTGAGTCAAGGGAATGGAAAAGGAGCAGGGCTCTTCCTTAGGGGGAAAAAAAAAAAGTACTGTAGGGGAAAAAAAAAGGAGGAATGCTCACGTACCTCGCCGAGGGGGGGAGGGTCCCGCCCATAGATAGCGAAATGGACAGGCACAAAAGGGGGGGGAAAAAAAGAAGAGTTCGATGAAGGGAGGAAAAGGAACCCCCTTTTGTGGAATTATGGTCAAAGAAAAAGGAAACACGCCGGGACTCTCCGACCGCACGAAGAGGGAAGTCTGGAGAAAAAAAGGAAAAAAAGAGGACGCGGGCGTTTACATGGGAAGGAGGGAAAAAAAAAAAGAAGCTTGCCCCTCTGGCCGAAATGTTTAAAAAAAAGGGGGAGCCACGAAGTAGGTTGCTGCCAGGAAAAGAGGTATTCGATCTCATCATCGAAGTGGTACAGGAAAGGAAGGGAAGAACGGGCTATGAGACGCCTCGGGGGGCAGGAAGACAACAGGAAAGGGGGGAGGGGGCGGAACGAATCATCACCTTCACGAATCGCCCGCAAAAGAAAGGGAAAGGAAAAGAGACCCATGAAGAAAGAGGGAGGGGAGAGGGAAAAGAGGGGGCTGGCGAAATCCTGTTCTCATCGCTTCAAATCAGGGGGTGAGAAGGAGAGGGCAACGGAAGGAGAGGAGAAAAAGAGAGAGATATAACCATGATTTGCCAGGGAAGGGGTGCGCAAAAAAAAAAAGAAAAAAAAAAGATCTCAGGAAAAGTAAAAAGAGGGAAAAAAAAGGGGGGGGGGGGGGGGGGACCAGTCCCTCTCGCTATGAAATCAGGAAAAATCAAGAGTCTTATGAGGAAAAAAAAAGCGCCCGTCAGCAGGAAAAGGGGGAGGGAAAGGAAAGGGAAAGGCGCGGGACTCCAGTAAGGTACTTCAACCATTTTCAGCGAGGAAGAAAAAAAGAAAAGTTGAAAGGAGGGCTCTCCCCCGTTTCGTGAAAAAAAGAAAAAAAAGAGGAGAGCGTCGCCCTGGCCCATTGTTGGAGACCAACGAAAAGGAAGAGCCCAAGGAAAAAAAAAAGAAAGAGGGGCGGTCCTGCGGTTTCGGGCGGGGGGGAAAAAAGCAAAGAGGGCACATCCACCAATGGTCTGGGGCTAACAGGAAAGGAAAAAGCAGTAAAAGGGAAGAAAAAAAGGGGGCGGACCCAATTTACCTCGCCGGGGAAAAAAATTGTGCGAAAGGGGGGAGGAAAAGAGCATTTTTGCGGGGGGGAAAAAACCGCCTGGGTCCACAAGTGAGGAGATCCCCTGCAAAAGGGGGAGGGGTCGTTTTTGAAAAAAAAAAAGAAAAGGTGGAAAAGTTGCTTCACCTCCTTCTCCCATCTTAGAAAGGAGGGGGAAAGGGGAAAACAGGAAGGCCCGACAGGGGGAAAAGAAGCCCGTGTATTGGGGGAAAAAAAAAAAGGGTGGAGACGACACAGCGATAGTCTGCCCTGCCCCCTATACCGTGTGACAAAGAAGAAAGGGTAGTACCCCCGAAAGAGAAGAAAGTCTTCGACTATTCTCGCAAAAAAAAAGCAAAAAAGGGAAAAAATGTGGCCGCCCTAACTATCCCGGCCGTGCCCCAAAAAAGGAAGGGGGGGGAGGACAAGCAATCATCCTGCAAGTAATGGAGAAGAACAGGGAAGAACTCCCTCTAATTACCTGCTCATAATTCTCCCAAAAGGGGGGAAAAAAAGGGGAACACGGCTACTGCGTTACATTCGCTAATGCCCTGCTGGGGGGGGGCAAGGGGGAGGGGGTAGCGTGCCATCCATCAATCTACAGAAAGGGGAAAAAAAAAGGCAGGGGCGAAAAGGGGCAGAGAAGAGCAGACGCGGCGGCGCCACGACTTCAAAAAAGAAAAAGGAGAGGGGGGGAAGGGATGTTTGAGGTGCCTAAAGGGAGGAGGGGGGGGGGAAAAAGCCGACTGGGAAAAGGCCAAGGGGACGGCAAGGGGGAGGAGGGGAGCAAGCCGAAGGAAAGGGGGAGGAACCGTCGCCGCGAAGAAATTGCCAAGAAAACAGCTCGGACCGACATCGAGAGTATCTGCCCGGGGGAAAAAAGGGGGAAAAGCCCAGAAAAGGGGGGGAGGTCAGGGGGGAGAAAAAAACCTTGCTCTTCGCGAAGAAAAAAGGGGGAAAAAAAACGAAAAAAAAAAAGAAAAGGATTCAGAATAAAATGTTGGCCTTGTCCTGGAAGAGGGGACAAGAAGCCGGCACCCGCCTGCAAACAAAAAATGGGAAGGGGACGAAGCGCCCCAGTCGGTTGTAAAAAAGAAAAAGGGGGGTGCAGTGCTCCGAAAAAAAACAGAATGGAAAAAGGGGGGGGGGCCGGAAACCTGCAAAGCACGGGATAAGGGGCCGCACGTCCCGATTCTTCCAATTAGGAGGAAAAAAAAGTCGGGGGTTTTAACAAAGGGGGGGGGAGGCCTCTAGTTTATGGCTGGCAGGAGGGGGGAAAAAAGGGGGGGAACCACACTGTTGCTCAAACCCCGAACTGCAGAAGAACCAGGGGTAACTCTCGGGGGAGGAGGGAGTAAATCGCATAATACACACCCCCCCCTTCTGGAAAAAAAAAAAGGGAAAAAAAAGAAAAAAAGAGGAGCCATAAAAGAGGAAAGAAGGCCTCCCCTACTTTCCTTAGTGAAAAAAAAAAAAGAAAAGAAAAAAAAAAGGGGAAAAGCCGAAACATTTCCATACAAAAGGGAAAAACGCGGGGGGAATGCCTCCGCGTGAAAAAAAGAAAAAAGAAAGAGGTTTTAGAAGAAAGAAGAAAGCCGGTCCGTCGGCTTTGCTCTCCTACCCAGAGAACTTGAAAAAATCCCGAAAAAGAAAGAAAAAAGGATCTCAAGGTTCCCTTCAACATCGAAAAAGACGAATAAAGGGAAGGACCACGACTCTCCGGTCGCTCTCAAGGGGGAAAAGAGTCGGGAGAAAGAAGAAACGGTCCGAGCTTGATCTCTCCTACAAAAAAAAAAAAAAAAAAAAAAAGAAAGCAGCCCTCGACGGTAAGTTTTGCCGCCCCGAGGAAGGGGGAAAACTTTTTTAAGGGGGGGGAAAGCGACGCGCGGTGTCGTGGCAAGGGGAAGGGGGAGAGTTTTGACGACCTTTTGCGATCCTGGGAAGAGGGAAGAAGCCCGCTTTCGAAGGAAAGGAGGAAAAAAAAAGGAAGAACTACGACAGTTTTTATTGTTGGCCAGGCGGGCGCCAAGGGGGGGGGGGGAGGGAAAGGGGAAATCTAGTGAGAAAGGAAAAACGCGGTCCAATTTGTGTTGTTGCAGGACGGGGTGGAGGGGGGAGAAGGGAGGCGATTTTCAATCGGCCCCCGTCGGGGGGCAGAAAAAGGGGAGAAAAAAAAAAAAAAAAGCAACCAGCAGAAAAAAAAAAAGAAAAGCCCGACGGGGTTGGTGTATTTATCAAAAAGGAAGAAAGGAAAAAAGGGAACAACCTGGCGAGCAGTTTTCCGGGGTTTGGGAGGGAAGGGGGTGCAAAAGGAAAAAAAAGCCCGCCACCAACTCCGGGGAAAGGGAAAAGCCCAACACTCGACGACGCGGCGAGAAGAGGGGGGAAGAATGTGAGGAAAAAAAGAGAGAAGCATATCAGCGGGAGGGGGGGGAAAAGTATACAGAAAGAAGGCTTCGGGGGAAAAAGGAAAGGGGCTTCCTCTTCCCACGGAATGAGAAAAAGGGTGGCACACAGCGGGTTCCTCTTCTGGTTCCGCCGAAAAGGACTTGGGAAAAGGGGATGGCGATCTTTTGCCCCGGGGTGAGATATTCTCCGCGCGAAAAAATGGGGAGCCCGGACCGAAAAAAGGAAGGGGCTCCCACGAGGCGTTGCATGTTAAGAAGAGGGGAAAGGGGAAGCGTCTGGCATTTTTCCTCCGCGCAGGGAAAAAAAGGGGAAGGGAAAAAAAAAAAGCGCCCCCCAGAAAAAAAAAGAGGGGGGAGGCCCCACCTCCTCCCTTTCCGGAAGGGGGGGGAAGGAAAAAAAGGAAGCTGATGCCGTGCGCCCGGAAAAAGTCAAAAAAAAAAAGGAGAAGAGGGGGAATCGGCCCGCCCTCTCTCGGGGTAGGAGGAGAAAAAAGAGGGCCCAGGCCACCTCGATTTCGCCCTCTTCGAGGATAGAAGAAAAAAAATAACAAAAAAAAAGGAAAAAAACAACAGCAGGGCGTCGCGCAGTCCGGAAAGGTGAGAAGGTGGGAAGAAAAGAAGGGGGGCGAAAAAAGAGAGCAGGTTCCTTCTAGGAGTTCTTGCAGGGGCGGGAGGAAAGGGGGCAGTTAATGCTGAAAGAAGAAGGAAGGACCCGGAATAGTCGGCGGGAAGTTGTCGGGAGTGAAAGAGGGGGGGAAGAAAAAAAAATGAACGACAGGGACTCCCCCGTTCCGGATTGTCCACCCGGTATAAAAAAAAAAAAGCGGAGATTTCGGAGAAGGGGAAAAAAAAAGAAGGGGAAATTCGCCCAATGTCTTCCCTTTCCCGCAAAGGGGAAAGGGGGGGGGGGGGGAGGAAAAGGGCGAGAAGAGGTGAGCAAAAAAGGGAAATGAAACGATTTTTTAGAACAAAAGGGGAACCCAATTCCTGAGGGAGTCCGTTCCACTTCCCTCAAAAGGAGGAAAAAAAAAAAGGAGAAAAAAAGCTCCTACGTGGGGGAGGAAAAGTCAAAAAGTTGAAGGGGGAAAAAGAAACGGGAATTTTGCACGAAGAGAGACAGGGGGCCCGCCGGACCCCTTTTTGGCTGATGGGGAACATTAGAAAAGGGGGAAAGCCGCAACTATCTGCTCTTGGTCCCCCGATGGAGGACGGAAAAGAGGAAAAGGAGAACCCCCGCGCCCGCTGAGGAGCTGCCGCCGAGAGGGAAGGGACGAGTTTCCGAAAGGGAGGGGCCTTCCCTCATTGTGAACTCGTGAGAAGAGAAAAAAAGGAAAAGAAGACGGGAGAAGGGAGGAACGCCTCTGGGCATCCTTCCGCCCCCCGGGAAGGAAAGAAAAAAAGGGAAAAAAGAAGGGGGCACGAATCCATCCTCTCACGATCGGAAAGAGAAAGAAGAGGAACAAGGAAAAAAAGCGTGGCGACTTCCCTTCGCGCTCTGGATCTTGGAGGAGAAAGAGAAAAAAACAGACGCCGGAAAAAAAAAAAAAAGAAAAACAGAAGGGGAAAAAAGGGAAAGAAAAAAAGGGAGGATTTTTGCGCCCCCTATCGCCAGCAAAAAGAAAAGAAAAGGGGGGGGGTTTTCCTGTACCCATTCCGGCGAGAAAAAAAAGAAAAGAGGGAAAGGGATTTCTCCGTTCCTCCTCATCGCCCGAAAAAGAAGGAAAGCGATGACTGAAAAAAAAAAGAAGAGGGGGGGGGGGATCCATTATTACTTGCACCATTGGTGGAGGCGGGGGAAGGGAAGGGAAGCAGCACAACCTCCCTTCTTTGCCTCTTCCCAAACGGGAAACAAAACACACTCAAAAAAAAAAAAAAGGGAAAAAAAAGCGCTTCTTTCGCCCTTGGGGCCAGGGGTGAAAAAATCGCCAATTCGGTGGGCCAGAGAAAAAAAAAAAGGGGGGGGGGGCATGCGCGGAAGAGAGGGTTTACAATAAAGAAAAAAAGGTGGTCAAAAAAAAAAGGGCATCGAAGAGATCGTGCAATCCGGGGGGGAAGGAATCGCTCTCTATTGGGGAGGAAAAGGGCCGGGAGGAAGGGGGGAAAAAAAAGACCGGCGTCGGTCCTTTTTGGCAGGGGGGAAAGAGAAGGGGGGGACGGACAGAACGCTGTTTCCCCACCAGGGAGGAAGAAAAAGAAAGGAGAAAAAAAGAGTTCCAGGAAAAAGGGGAGAAACCTTCTTTCTCCGAAAAGAACTTACATCGAGTTGCATGTCTGCAAAAAGGGGAGAAACAGAAATACCAGGGAAAAAGGGGAAGGGGGAAGAGTCAGCAATTCTCGTAATCGATAGTGCGGGAGGGAAAAAAAGCAGGGCCCGTGGGAGTCCCTGTCCGGTTTTGGGAAAAAAGAAAAAAAGGGTTGAAAAAAGCTCGACGAGTGCATCCGCAAAAGAGGGGGACAAAGAAAGGGAAAAGGCCCCGACTATCCCGTCCCGCCCCGAGGAAAGAGGGAAAGGTCAGAAATCCCAAAGCCCTTCAAGAACCCTTCCACTCAGGGGAAAAAGGGAAAAGGGGAGAAGAAAAAAAAGACACAAAGGAACACGGCGTACGGTCTCCTTGGGGGAAGGGAAGGGAAGGCCCGGCCCCTCTTCGAGGAGTGGCTGGGATCGAGGGGGGCCAAAGGGGCAAAACCAAATCGTATGTGGCGGAAAGGTCGTTCCAAAAAAATAGAAGAAATCTCCGGAAACGACCCGAAGGAAAGACCGCTCCTTTTGTACCGAAAGGTTTGGTGTGGGGTCTCTTTGTGCCAGAAAATGCGGAGGGGGGGGAGAAAAAGTGCAAATTACTGCAATTCATTGTGAAGAAAGAAAAAGAAAGAAAGGCAGCCTACTGGGGAGAAGAGCTTCTCCGACGACAATCGTAAGGAAGTAGGGGAAGAAAACATCCGGTGGAAGAAACTGACTTTGATCTCATGGGCCAGGGGGAAAAGTCCGAAAAAAAGAGGAAAATTTCGTCCGGGAGAGGAAACATGAAAGCACTCTCAAAAAAAAAAAAGAGAGGGGGGGGGAAGGGACAAAAGCGGACACCCGCGCAACTCACCTATAACTGGCTTGGGTCGAAAAGGGAGGGAAACGTTGTCTTTTCTTTCTCCCGACGAACAAAAAAAGGGGGTTTTGTCGACCTCAACTCCTGATATGCTTGGAGAAGAAAAAAAAAGAAGAAGTATTGAAGGGGAGGGGGGAAGTCGCCCCGCGGTCGTTCCCCTGAGGGGGGGGGAAAAGGGGAAAGGGGGAGGCGCTTGTTTTGAAAAGAAGAGTGAAACACACTGTTTTGAGCCAAAAAAGAAAAAAGGGGGTGGAAAAAAGTCGCCCTTTGATCGCGGGGAGGAGGGGGGGGAAGGGGAAAAAAAACAAAGGAGGGAGGGCCTATGCCTCCTGCCGAGCAAGGGAAAGAAAAAAAGAAAGAAAGGGGCCGAGGAAATCTCCTCATAGTTACCCATCAGTAAAAAAGAGGGGGAAAAAAATCACTAAAAAAAGGGGGCGACTTAAAAAGGGGAAAAAGATCACCTACTACTTCTATACTAACGGGAGAAAAAAGGAGGGTCGGCAAGGACGTGCCTCGCCGACCTCAATCCGGAAAAAGGGAAAAAAAAAAAAAACAATCCTGCTCAAGTATCGCAAGGGAAGAAGCGAAGAAAAGGGGAAAAAAGCGGGGAGGTCTCAATGCCCACGCCCTGAGAGGAAAAGGAAGGGAAAGAAAACGAAAAAAAGGGGAGAAAAAAACCTCCCTTGTCTATCTGATGAGAAAAAGAAGAAAAAAAGGGGGGGGGGGGGGGGGGGAGTATTAAAAGATAGATATCAGCTCGACACGGGGTGGGGGAAAAGTTCTGTGAGCTTGTGGAAGAAAAGGGGGGATAGGGAAAGGGGGGGAACCTTTTACATCAACGTCTTTTGCAGTTATGCAGGGAGGGGGGGAAAGGGGGAGGAAGGCCTTTGGAGCTTCCTTGAGGCGCCTCTTTGAGAGGGGGGGGAAAATAGGAACGTGCGAAGAAAAAGGGGGGGGGCCCACTTCCTTCTCCATCAAAAGAAGTGTTTTCGTTCCTCGAAAAACGGGAGGGGAGGACTCGAGAAAAAAAAAGGGGGCGGTCACAAGGGGGGGGGGAGGGGGGGAACTAAGTGAGGCGATTTCATCGGCCCCCGCGGGGGGGGAAAAAGGAAAAAAGGGGACCTAGCAAAAAAAAAAAAGAGTCTCCCTCCACGAAGGGGGGGGGTTATCCACACTACTCCCGCCGGAGAAAAAAAAAAGGCAACAGGAAAAAAAAGAAGGTTTTCGGTTTTTACGCAACAAAGGGGGGGGGGGGGAGAAAAACACGCGTCCGCAGAAAAAACTTGAGGGGGGACAACCGAGAAAAAGAAGGGGAAAAAAAAAAAAAAAAAAAAAGGAAAATGGGGACATCGTACTTTTGCGGAGCTCAAAAGAGGATCAAAGGAAGAGGAAAGAACCCTGCCACGTCGACATCCGGCTCGGGTCGTACGGGGGGGGAGAAAAAGAAAGGCGCTTCACGCCCTGGCGCCGAAAAAAAGGGGGGAAGGAGGGGGCCGCTTCTGGTTCGGCGAACCGAGGGAAAACAACCGAAAAAGAGGGGGAGGGGGGCGATCCGGTTCGTGTCCATGGGGGGGAGGATCGCGCGCAGAAAAAAAGGGGGTGGGGGAAGGAACCCATGCGAGCAGGGGGACAGTTTTCTCCACTGATGAGGGGGGGAAAGGGGGTGTCCGGACTCCCTCTATGGAGGAAGAAGGGGGGGAAGTTAACCCTCGCTCGACGTGAAAAAAAGGATTGTCGAAAAGGAAAAAACCTCGCCCCCCCCCCTTGCCAGTAAAGGGGGAAGGGGAAGGAAAGAATAGAGGGAATGCCGGGAAAAAAAAAGAAGGCAAAAACATCGTGCACCTAGCGGAAAGGAAGAACGTTTCTCCTCTCGTGCCGGGGAGAAGTACGGAGAGAAGGCTCCCTTGGGGGGGGACAAAATAGGGAGTCGATATCTTATTCAACAAGAAGAGAAGTCAAAAGCACTCGCTACCGAACCGAGAAGAGGAGTATTCTCATGGAAGGGAAAAAAGTGTTCCTTGGTCAGAAGGGTGAAAAAGACAACGGGCGACGTATGGGGAAAGAGAGGGGGTCAAAGAAGGAGGACGTCTCGGCACTTGTCGAAATGAAAGAGAGAAGAAGGAAAAAGGGACGGTCTGGTCCGGATAGTCGGGAGGGGAGGGGGGGGGGAAAAAGGAAAAAACTCTGGAAGAAAAAAAAAAGGAAGGAAATCGACAGTGACTCCCCGTCCGTAATTGTAAAAAAGGGTGAGGAAAGGAGAGGAAAAAGGGATGAAAACTATTCCCATCCACATTGACAAAGGAAAAGGGAAAAAAAGGGAAAAATACCTGCCTTAAAAGAAAGGGATGGCTAGAAGAGGTGTAAGCAATGTGGAAAGGGAAAAAGAGGGGGGGAAGGAAGACTACCCAAGACTGTGGAAGGGAAAAAATGAAAGAAAACGCAAATGCCGATTCTCACTGACAACAGCTAAGGGGGAAAAGTGGGGGAAAAGAGAAAGGAAAAAGGAGAAATGTACATGCCACACGGTATTGGCACAGAGAGAGAAGGGAAAATTTTTCCGGGGGGGGAAAAATGTCCACCTACAGATGGAAAAGGAAAGAGAAAAAAAAGGGGAAAGGGATGAGGGACACACCTATTGCGACGGCAACTCTGAAGGGGGGGAAGGGGGGAAACATAACATGCAGGAAAAAAAGGAAAGGCCGCTCGGTCCTGTCCTCTTGGTTGGGAGAAAAAGAAAAGGAGTGAATGGTACACACTCCATTGTGAACTCTTCGATCGAAAAAGAAAAGAGAAGAAAGGGCAGGAGGAAGACGCCTCGGGCATTCCTCCGTCCCCCTGGAAGGAGGAGGGGAGGGAAAAAAAAAGGGCAGGGAGGAAAAAGGGATTTCTCGCGACGGAAATGTCCCATGAAAAAAAAGAGAAAAGGAAGTCAATTCGCGGAGAAAGAAGGGGGGAGCAAATCGCCGGGGGGAAAAAAGAGGGGGGGGAGAGGAGAAAAAAAAAAGAGAGAGAGAGAAACCATGATTTTGCCTGCGATGTGAGCACGGGGGCAAGCCAAGAGAAGAAAAAGGCACTTTTTTTCCTGGACCATTCCTTCGCGGAAGGAAAAGGGAAAAGGGGAAGGGACAGCCCGCAGCCCCCGCAGCAGGACGGGGGGAGAAAAAAAGGAAGAAAGGCCGACCGCGAAAAAAAAAAAAAGAACTGGCACATTTTTCCGGAGGAAAAAAAAGGAAAAAAGAGAAAAAAAGGAAAGCCTCGTGCTCGCGTTCTAAAAGCCGTCCCGATCGTGAAGTAGAAAGACTCCTCTTTTCCGGTGGGAAAGGGGAACATGTTACCCCAAAAGAAAAAAAAAGGGCCGGTCCTCCATCTTTTTCCGAGCCAGATAGGTGATGGAAGGAATACAGAGTATTTACAGGAACGGGGGGGAGAACCGAAAACGTGTCATCTAATAAGACGGGAAAGAAACGGGAAGCTCGGAACGCAAGGGAACCCGTTCGGCCCCGTTTAAAAAAACGGGAGGAGAAAAAGGGGAGGACCGTGAACGGACATACCGCTTGTCCACAGAGAGGAAGGAAAAAAAGTAAAAAAATCGGGAAAAAAAAGGGGGGAGAAAACTCTTCCTCGCCATCCGGAAAAAAAGGAAAAAAGGGAAAGGGGAAGGAAGGCCCGAACATTGGACAAAGGGAAAAGAAAAAGGGGGGAACGGGAAGGAGAAAAAGCACTTCCTCTTGACAGGGGGGAGGGGAGGGCGAGGGGGCCCCGTATACCGGTGACAATATAAAAGGGGTTCCCTGTCCGTTTGCACAGGGTGGGGGGGGAAAAAAAAAGAAATCTTCGGGAAAATCCAAAAAAAAAAAACCTGAAATCAAGACTTAGAAAAAGGAAAGCCCCCCGACATTTAAATAAAGGGAAGGGGAGAATAGGAATCATAGGGCAAGTTGCAGAGAAAAAAGCGCTCACAGGAGGAGAAGGAAAAGAAGAGAATAGTCTTCCCGGCTGACCAGGGAAAAAGTCTGAAGGAAGGCTTACCTTTAGGCGCTTGACTACAAGGGAAAGGGGTTGGGGGAAAGAAAGGGGCTCGTCTAGTGATTTCTTGGTAGCGGCGGGGGGAAGGAAAAGAGGAAAAAGAGGTCGACATCGAGTTGAAAAAGACCTTGGGGGACAACTTGCTTAGAAGAAAGGAAAGGAAGAAGGGGGAAAGAGTTTCGTCCTCTCGGGGAAGGAAGGGGGAGAGGCAAATCCAACGAAAAAAATCGACTTGGGAAAAAGGAAAAGGGGGAGTGGGAAAAGCCCCGAGTCTGTTTCCGAAAAAAAAAAAGAAAAGGGGGGGGAGGGGAAAGGAAAAATGACATAACTCTAAGAGGTGGCTTTTCGGACGAACAGGGGAAAGGGAAACCTTCACCGAAAGAAGGGGGGAGAACTGCCGAAAAAGCAGGGGGGAGGGGGGAGGTACAAGGTTTCTCCCCCCCTTTCTGGACGGAAAAGAGGCTCTCCCGAAAGAAAAGAGAGGCAAAAAAAAAGAAAGGGGCCTTTCCCCACACCGCACAGAATTTTTCGCGTGAAAACCAGGAAAAAAGACGGGGGGGGGAAAAAAAAACAAAGGAATGGTCCTGCGGGGGGGACCAAGAAGGAGCGCCCTCCCGTTTTTCAAAGGGGCCGACTCCGTATACGGAAAAAACCGAGGGGCAGTTTTCTACCAATCGTCATCCCTTATACATTCGAGAAAAAAAAGGCTCCTACTAAGAAGGTAAGTTCCTGGGAAAAAGGGGAAAAAAAAGGAAGCTTCCTTTGAGTAGAGTGGGGGTAAAAAAAATTGTGGAATGAAAGGGGGAAGGGGGACGCCCGTGTGTGTGGGGAAGCAATTGGGGAGGAACAAACGGTTAAACCCCGAAACTGCGCGGCAAAAGGGGCAGCCGTGGCTCGGCGGGGAAAAAGGGAAGGGGTGAAAGAAGGCCCCAAAAAAAGGATGACATGCCCTACCTTATCATCTGGCAGAGGAAGGATCGCCAACCTACTGGGGGGGAAAGAAAAAAATCGCCCTCATAAGGAAGAAAAAAAGGAGGGGGTGAGGCGAAAAAAAAAAACAAATTGGACCGCTTGCGAACCGTCGCGTAAAGAAAAGAAAAAGAGACAGAAAGAACTGGAGAGGAAAGAAAGGAGGGGGAGGTGACCCTCTCCTACCGAAGAAGAGAGAAAAAAGCTCAAAGCCGATGAAAAAAAAGGAGAAAACAATCTACCTGCGATAAAAAAGTGAGAAAAACTGAAGTGCCAAGAAAAGGGAACGCGCGTCCTCTCCCTCAAAGGGAGAGAAAGAAAGAGGGAGGGAAAACTCCCTTTCT
>Ga0179593_1724581_pt1 | contig 20511 bp, 22 predicted proteins | sample CZODoug2_1_08_16_FD_185931 | JGI IMG/M metagenome (GOLD analysis project Ga0179593, IMG submission 185931) | Vadose zone soil fungal communities from Angelo Coast Range Reserve, California, USA - CZODoug2_1_08_16fungal (PacBio error correction) | ecosystem: Environmental > Terrestrial > Soil >...
GGAAAAGAGCTCGGCCCGGGCCCAAAACGGATAAACGGAAAAAAGAGCAGAGTACGCGAGTGCGCAAGGTCCGAGTCCTTGTGGAGCGGGGCTTATCGGGGAAAAGCGGCCGGACAGAGCTGGAGGAAACGTACCAAGAGAACTTAACGACTGAAAGGTCAAGAGCTTAAAAAGCCTGTTCTCCTATGATTTACCAGGCCAGCCACAAAATCTCTTGGGTGAAGACCCTAACTTAATACGAGTCGTACAAGCAAGAAAAAGGAACGCGGATCGTGCCCGGAGCAAGAAACCCAATTCGGCAAGTTGTCGAGACTAAACAGGAAAGACGAGTCGGCCTCCGAACTTTCTTCAGTGGGAACACGGGGAGGGGTAAATCCAGGGGGGAATCCAGAGGAAAAAGCATCGTCAGGTGGGAGCTTCGCGACTAGGGGATCCAAACTTGACCGGACCGTATCGAAAGGATAACGGCATGGAAAGGAAAATGTGGACGTAAAAAAAAAAGGGTAGAAAAAAAGGGAGTCCCTTGTGGGAGCCTACGCCACTGAACCATCCTCAACAAACAAAGTGTCAGACCACTGCGAGGTGGGAGGAAAGGGCTACCTATAACTTGGGGGGGACCAAAAACTAGGAGCAGTTATTTTTAAGTTAATGGACAAGCGAACATGAGAAGTATCTTTAGATATTGGGGGATATTCTCTCACTAAATAGTATCATATCTGCGGAAGAAATCTAGGGGAAGAGAAGAAAGGTAATAAAGGGTTAAAGTTATCTCATTTCTAGTAGTGTACTATATGAAGAGAAAGAGCTTAAGAGGACCGTGGGAGGTCGTGCCTCAGTCTGGAAATTACTTAATAATTGTGTGTCAAGCGATCATCCGAGGGAGGAAATGACGGAGTACATAATGCAACGTCTAGCACCTGAAGAAAGAGAGATAACAACACAGGAATGCACTGAACAAGAGAATGTGTACGCGTGTATACGGGCATACAGTGTGCAGGGATGTGGAGTAAGTTATACTGAGAAGGGGAGGACAGAAAAGCTCTCTGGGAGGAGGAGAACGAAGAAAGAGGAGAGAGATAGAGAAACCGGACAGGTAGCTAAAGGACACCGGCAATCATGGTGGGTTTGCCATTTCCAGGAAATAATTTGAAGAAGAAAGTAATTGATGGTTATATAGTGACGGAAATATGGTTAATTATACAAACTAGGATTGACTGGGAACTTAATTAATTAAAAATATTATTCAAGACGGAGAAAAAAAAGGGAATAATACGTAAATATGGAATCCAAGAGTAAGGCAAATAGGGGAAAAAAAGTTAGGGAAATAATTTATATGAAAAGGTTCATATGGAAGAAGGTTTATTGAGAAAGAGCAGAGAGGAAAAATCCGGCCTAAAAGAGAACATTAGCAAACTCTTTTCGCTGTAAGAGCTTAAAAAGAGACAGTAGGCAGAAAAAAAGAGGAAGACTGAAGAGAAAGAAAGCCCTAAGGAAGAGGGAGTTAAACGTGTCTGGGGCTTTTGTTGACGTAGAACTTCACTACGTCAGAGGCAGCAAGAATAAAAAGGAATATGGAAGAGACGTGATTGGACCTTTCCAACAAGACGTTATCTATACGGTCCAATGCGGGGGGACAAAGGCCGCAACCTCTGAGAAAAATGGGAAAGAATGATAATACCACTATCATCTCCGATCTTTGACGAAAGGGGAGGTCCCGTCAAAAACGGTAAAATAACTTAAGCCTTTTCGGGACCGACTCTATGAAAAATCTTAGTTAGGCACCAATGTGAGGGGGCCGACTCCGGAAAATTACTCGAAGTTGCGGACGCCCTAGTATTTTCTGGGAGAGCTTAGCACCCAAGGTGCAGACGCTGAGAAACAACGTACTCCTATAATTTATACACAAAATTCGTCTACGCTCCCAGTAAACGGTGCGCCGGAAGAGTTCCCGTCTGTAAAGATCCCGCAAAGAAGAAACTTGCAAACAATCAGTCAGATCGACTGGTCTCCGTTGGCAAGCTCCGCTGTGGGTAAAAAAGAACGGGCCGAGCCGAAGTAGAAAAGAGGCCCTTTTCTTCTAAGGAATGTGTCAGAAAAGAAGGAACTTGAAAAGAGGCTACATGCAACGACACTTCGGAGGCCGGGATTCAACGAATAATACATCGCGGACGGAAAGGGAAGGTGGAAGTGCACGAGGAAAAGTAGGGTTTGCAGAAAGTTTGTGCCTGTCAAAAAGACGACGAAAGTTACCGCTGGTTGAAACGGGCCTTGAAACAATGCGGCCGTAAAAAACACGCTTGGGCGCAAATCAAGAATAAGTATAAAAGGGCGTTGTAGAGTCCCGAGGGGCAAGAAAAGGGAAATCCCGCACCAGCCGGTGCGGGGCGGAGCGCGACACAGGATTAAAGCTTCTAAAAATCAACTTCTTGAAAAGAAACCCCACCCCGGTACAGGGGAAGAGGTCCAATCAATTCAAGAGCAAAACAGAACCAGCTATCTTGGATCCCCAGCCCCCATGGAAAACACCGGTGTTTAGAAAAAAAAAACAAAAAAACAGGGAAAAAAGAGACAACGGGGGAGGGCGGCAAAACGACCGGTTTTCGCACGTGGGGTGGAGGGGGGGGGGGGGGGGGGGTGGGGGGGTTGGGGGGACAGCCAGCTCACCGAGAAAACTTTGAGGCACGGAAAGTGGCAAGATCAACCGAGCACGTCCATCAACCGTGGAGCGCGGCGATAAAGGCCTGGGACGGGAAAACGAACCGAGTCCAGAAAGCGTGAGCCGGAGGAAAGAGAGAGATGAAAGAAATTTGACTAATAAAAAAACAGGTGCAAAAGGCTACATCCGGCGAAGGTAAAACTTAGACCAAAGGGATAGTCAAAAGGCTCCGGAACGGGACCATCAGGGGGGTCGACGAAGTAGGGCATCACGCACACTAGGGAGTGGTCCGTGAAAACACCCAATGCAGAAGAAGGGGCGATACAATTGACATAACGCCGAACAGGTGAAAGATGAGTAAAACTGGGATAGAAATGAGTCACGGAGGATAGTTGCTGGGGCAAAGAAATCGGAAAGGAAGGGGTTAAGCCCGCAACAAGCAGTAACGCGTTAGGGGAAGAAAGTCCAAAAAAAGAGCTGTGAAAAAAGGCGAACTAAAAGTGGAAAAAAGTGTCCAAAAAACTTATGAAGTCTCAGAACAAACGCCCCGACACTTTGAAATAAGGACTGAGGAATTACAAAAGACCTGGGAAAAGCAATGCGAGTCGTTTTAACGTCAGGTACAAGAAGACGGAAAAATTTGAAAGAAAGAGAGTACATCGAAGCAGTAACGTAATTTCATTCTTCATGGGAAGGGATTAAAGAAACTTAAAAAAAAGGGAGTAAGTGTAAGGGGGAGAAAGTAGGGAGGGGAGCAACTCAGGCTTGTAGATTTTGGGTTGGTTTAGAAAAAGGAGGGAAAAGAAGGAGAATGAATGGAATGAAAAAAAAAAAAACTGTCAGATACGGTGACTCAAGTGCCTTCTACTTTCCTGCCGATCGCCCACAACAGCACTGCAAGGACAAGGGACCATTCAAAAGAGGGAGAGGTGTCCTAGGTACAGGGGCTGACAATTTTGCTACCAAACCACCCACGGAAGAAGTGATGTCATCTCCAAGGGATAGAAAGGAGATCAAGAATGTGAGGAAGATGCTGGCCCAAAGCAGAGCGGGAGTGGGGTTTTCCAGGTTTCAAATAATTGGAAAAGGGGATGTTAGGGGGGGGAAAGGAAGGAAAAGCAGGCAAGTGGATAGACAGGATAGTGCCCTTAGCTTCATAAACCATACTGAGGAAAGGGGACGAAAACCCAAAGAGAAAAAAAGAAAGGCAGAGAGAAGTCCGAAGGGGGCGATATTAAGTATATAACTACCTTGTAAAACGTAAAGAATTTTCCGAATCAGGACGGGGTGGAGAGGAAAAGACCCGGGGATAAGCGGGACTAGGAGATCTCGCAAACGTTCCTAAAAAATCCCCTTCTAAAAGGAGCTGCGGGGGAAACAGGGACGGAGGGGACAACGGAGAGCTGGTCAAGGAGTCAGGGTGTGTCACTAGTGGCGTCCAGCGAAAAAAAGAAGGCAGGAGGGGAGTGCAAAAAATTTACAAAAAAGGTCCAGGAAGTACGGTCAAAGGGGTAGTACTCATCGCGAACCGCGGAAAAAGAAGGACCAGAGAAGGGAAAAAAGTAGGGCTACGTGGACAAGAGGTTGGCCAAGTTTGGTGGGGAACAGGACGTTAAGCGATTTCTCTAAGCTTAAAAATTAGCGCAGGGGGGGGTGTCGTTGGAAAAAGAAGAGAGAAAGTGCGTTAAGTATGTAAGAGGAACCGAGCGACGACTGATAGAAGGGAAGGGAGAACACCGGGAAGGGGAAGAACTCAGCTCAAACCGGCGGCGACGCCCCCGAATAGGCGGAACCGCGCCGCCTCGTCGGGAGGAAGAGGATAGAATGAACGAGAAACCAAGAAAAAAAGGCCCCACCAAAAGTACTCATTCCATGAACTCGGGACAACACAGGACTTTAAAAGAAGACCAAGGAGTCGCTGGGATCTAAACATCAGTGACAGGCAAGTGCGACTACGGACAAAAGTCAGGGGGCGGGGTTTGCCTGTCGCCAAACTTTGTGAAAACTAGTGGAAAAGGTGAAATCCTGAAATGCATGTTATGTGCCTCCCCAACACGGGAAGGGATCGGTCTCCGGAGGGCTACGATATAAGCTTTTCCACTATTTGGAGAAACTAACCGGGGTGTCGGAGCAGGATCTCTGGATGAGAAAATAAGCCTACAAGAAGCTTTTGTCAAAGAAACCGTACCAAGGATTGCAAAACCGGCCAGACAAGGGCTTAACTGGTAGAAATCCATGCTACCCAAAGACGGGGGAAACGAACACAGAGGAAGGAACTGTTAGGCATCAGAAAAAAACCGCGTCGACTGAAAAACTGAAACGTTTTAGCGACCGGAAAAAACCCAGGGGTCAACTGGGAGGGAGCATGGGAAAGGGGTACGTAAAGTCGGGGAGCTCGGAACGGCCTGAGGCATCCGAAGGCTACGGGCGAAAGGGTAGCCTTTCCGAAGCTGAAAAGAGGGCGTTGCGAAAGAACATTTTCCCAAATGCAACAATCTAATCGAGCCAAAGAAGAATGTTGAACGGGGAGAACCAGGAAGGCCGGGAAAGTTAGAAGAGGAGGCCACATAGCAACGTCATTAACACCGATCCTGGAAAGGTAAAAAAATCCCAGAGGAAAAGATACTTAGAGAAAAAAACTTGGAGGGAAGGGAGAGGACTGAGAAAGATGCGAAAAGAATCATGAAAAGTTCGAGGTCATGACGGGAGAAACCGGGGAAAGACCATTTAAATTATAGGGAGAATTCGTGGGGGAAACTAAAAATTGATCGAAGTCACGAGGGACAGAAAGAGGTAATCTCGAAAAAAAAAAAAAGAACGGTCCAGCGCCAAATGACCAAGAAAACAAAGAGCAACTCTGCAAAGGGGAGGTTCCAAAGAGGAGGGATCGAGGTGAGGACACGAGAAGAGCACAGAATTATAGAACAGCAAAAGAGGGTAGGGTAGCTTGAAGAGTCCCTGAAAGAATAAAATCGGATTAGGTCAGAAAGAAGGAACAAGGGGGATCTGGGGGAAAACTTGAGTTCTCGGGGATTACGCTTGAATAGCGTCTCTCTTTTAAGGGGGTGTTCGCTAGAGAAACTGTCGAGAGGTGAGGGTTCGGGGAAAAGATCCAGTAGCAGAAACTGTATAATGCACGAGAAAAGGAGGGGGTTCAGGAAACGGAATACGAAGAAAAGCGGAATATGTCGAAAGGAACATCCGATGTCAAAGGAAAGGCAGGGGAGGATTACGTGTGGATTCAAGAAAAGACGGGTCGAGAATAACAAAAAGAAAAAAAGCGGAGAAAGAAGTCAGATTGTACCGTAAGAACAACCGGTATGCTGATGCTTGCCTATAAAACTGAGAGGAAACATGAGAAGAATTGGCAACAGGAAGGGATGGAATTAAGGGGGACGTGAATGTTGAAGGAGAAATGCATCAAGGAGTACCTGGAAAAAGGAAAATCTAAAAGGAACCCACTTTTAAATTCAATATTCAAATCGAGAGGGACCTATTACGGGTACAAAGGCCGAAAGGAGCTCCCTAGGAGAAAGGGGGGCCCTCCTGTAAAATACTTTTAACTGTGTTGGGGGGAGGGGAACGCGCGGGAAAGCTCGAGAGAAGGGGGGAATCTCGAACCCTTAAAACTGGAAGACCGAGATGCCTTCCAAAAGAATGGCAAATTCTAAAGGGAGCCATGTCCCAAAAGCTCCCGGGGAGGATGGGGATGAACTTCAACTAAGGGGCGCACAAACGGGGAACGCCAAGGGGCGGAGGGAAAGCGGGCGGCGAGATTTACAGAAGCGGGTCGAGAAGATGATACGAAAGACTCCATAAAAACTAATACCCCAAATGAACTGAAGGGAAGGGAAGAGTTCTCAAAAAAAAGGGTACTAATAGTTCAGAAAACACCTGAAAAGGTGCAAAAAAATCCAAAGGGACTCGACCCTTGGGAGGGACGCCCTAGTCTGTTAAGTCGAGTTGGCGGAAACCGGAGAGGAGAACACGCAGGAAGGCCCTCATGGAGGACGAAAGCCTGACAAAGCTGGCAGGAATGAGAAACCCCCAAAGAAAAATTGAGCCTCAAAGAGAGCTTGACGTAAAAATGTGGAAAAAAAAAAACAGACCGATGTTGTCGATCAAGGAAAGGAAAGCTCCTAAAAGTGACGTCCAAGTAGAGCTCGCCAAAACTAAGAGATCTGGAAAGAAATTCCTAAAAAGCTTGAAAAGGATCCCCAAGAAAGGGGGGAGCGAAAGGAAAGGGGGAGAAAAAATATGGTATCTTTAAGAATCCCGGGGGCCCGGGGGAGAAGGGCAAAAGGAAGAAGGCCGGGAAGAGGGTGATAAAGGGTTCGTGGCCTGAGAAGGAAAAAGCGAGATGTTAAAAGGGTTTTGGGGGAGAAAAAAAAACGGGGGGAAAATTTCAAAAAACCCCCCCTTCTAAAAAAAAAAGCTACAGCAAGGAACCCTAATAGGGCTAGCCGCACCCACCCAAAACAGAAACTCGACAAAAAAACTGGAAGCAAAAAACTACTCGTTGGGAAAGCCCAGAAGACCGGGATCAAAGACGCTCAAAAAAATCGGTAGTAGCATGATGCCCAAGGATGGGCAAAAAACGAAGATCGTTGAAGGCATAAGGTAGTACTCACTTAGAAAGGACGCCACGACAATTTCAAGGGAAGTCCGAGAATGGCCAAAAATTGCTATCAAGGCGAGATTAAGTGAGTCCCCACAGCGTTATCCGAAAGAAGAGAAAAAAAGTCTCGAAAAGGAGAAGGTCAGGGGGGAAGCGCAGCCAAACGACGGTTAAAACATATTAGCTCTCTTAAAATAGACCAGCTCCCGTTCTAAGAAAAAAAAAACTCTCTGGGGGAAGAAAAAAAGAAAGGTTCAAAAGGCGGATCGAAAAACACCCCAGGAAAAAACTAAAAGAGTCGAGACCGAGGGAACTAGGTTGAATGGTACAAGAGGGAGAACAACAGGGAAAAAAAAAAATGACGTATGGAAGAATAGGCAAAAATTCGCGAACGAAGGGCCAAGAGGGCCTCCTGGGAAAAGGTGGAAAAACGAACGAAGTTTCCAGAAGGAGTATGAAAAAGAAAAAAAACACTTCGGGAACAACGAAAAGGAATCTGACTAAAAAAAACTAGATTCTGAGGAGGGTTCAAACCAACTGTAGATAGAAAGGGGTAAAAGAAAAGACCAGTCTAATGTGGAGAAAGGTCCTCGACTAAAAGTACAGCGACTTTTAAGAACCTTAGAATATGAGAAACTTGTTTTAAAGGAGTTTGGGGGCAACGGAGTGGAATGACTCGAAGTCTAGGAGAAGGGGCGCTATTCAAAAAAGGGCTCAGAGAATTACTTTGGAAAAGACTCAAAACCTAAACTTTTATAAACAAAAGAGAAAAGGAGCTCCCTATAGGAAACAATAAAGAATAAAAAATTGAAGCAGTAATGGACAAGAAAGGGAGTGTCCGCAGATGTCAGGGAGAAAAAAAACTTGAAAGGAAACTCTCTCAAAATAGACCCCGGGAGGAAAATGTAGAAAGTTCATTAAAGGGACCCCGGGAGGAGCTATACACCTGACAGAAAGGGGGGGTAGTTTGGGGGGGTTAAAAGAGGAGAAGTGTTCAGGTCAGAAAAGGGGGGAAGGTTATCCAAGGGAATTAAAGAGTACTTAGGAAGTTTCAGGATGTACGAATCTTAAAGACCCTACTGAGAGACACATACCTTAGAAAAGGAATAAACCTTAAGAAGAAAAGCCAGGAGACCACGAGTGAGAAGGGGAACAAACCAAGGGAAGGGGGAAAAAGGGTATTTATAGGAATGAATACTGTTTAAAAAAATCAGAGACTAAAAAAAGAGTAACCGGATAAGCGTAAGAGAGACATAAGGAGCGCAAAGTATGGAGGAAACCAAGAGTATAGAGACCAGGAGAAAACTCCCCAAAATCCTGAAGGGAAGGGCTGTACTTCCGAAAGGAAGTACTACTCAAAGTTCAGAAACGGTTCCGCGTAGGGGAGTTTCAAAAAGACGTTATAGAGGAAAAGGATTTGGAAAAGCTGGAGGAAAGTGAAGTTCCATAAAATGCCCGACACCAGGATTTCAAAGTGCGGAAGGTTCAAAGAAATCTTCACAAGGGGGGGGGGACGACTCGGCACAAAGGTTAAAAGGGCGGGGAAAAAGATAATGGGGAAGTTCGAAAAAAATGGCGGACGGAAGAGAACGCAGTACGAAAAAATACCGTTAAAGGAAACCCGGACTTTGCGGAACGAAAAAGAGAAAAATTACATGAAAAGAAGTACTCTGGGGACTGCCGTCAAGGTGGAAAGCCGCCAAAGGAAGGCGATCAGGGGTCCTAGCGCTACTATCGCAAAGGGGATTCGCGAAAGAGCCCCAAAAAAACCGTATGAAAAAGAAAAACAGAAGGGGGAGGGGAAGCCTGCAACCGGAGACTGAAGGAACCGTTCTGGAATCCAAGAAAACAAATTCATAAGGATGTACATTGTTCATTATTATAAACAGGGGGGAGAAGTGCATGGAAGTTGAAAGAAACGCGGGTGAATAGTGTAGGACAAAAACGAGGGGGTGGGAGATCAAAAAAGGGTAAGCGCTTCTCGAACAAAGAACATAGAGAAGGAAACAGAAAGGTAGGTAAAGAAAAACGTAAACGAGGAAAGCCTACTAGCTCAAGAAATTGCGTCCCTGATAAAGGCCCCTTATCCAAAGAAAGGAAAAAAAGTTGGAGGAACTCACGTTCCTGAAAAAAAAAACTCGTCCCTAAAACAACGTCGGGGAAAAACCATCTAAGGGGAAAGTTACCAGGAAAAGAGAGCCGGGTCAAGACTTAAGAGAAAGCTACTCCTTCGAAAGGGAAAGGAGTCAAGAAATCCAAACCATCACAGAAGGCGATCAACGTCCCGGATCGCAAAAAAGCCCATTGCAAAAAAGCAGAAAGAGGAAAGTGGGGGGGGGGGGTGGGTGTTTGGGGTGTGGGGGGGGGGGGGGGGTGGGAAAAAACAAAAAAAAAAGAGCAAAAACAAAAACCGGGGGGTCATTGGGGGATGGGGAGATCTCAGAAAAGAAAAATAACTGTACCAAATTAGCTCTGAAAGATTACTAGAAGGGAAAAGAAGACCGGACAAAAAGATTTACTGAGAAAAGAAAACATACTAGGGCCCCTCAACGGGGAAATCAAGCCGGAAGCGGTAAACCACGATAAACATAGGTATAGAACAAGGAATGAAGAGTTGGACACTAAGACCAGGGGACGCTTAAGAAAGAGGAGAGGTCCAGAATGTTAAAAAGGGCCAAACTTAAGGGTAGAAGAAAAAAACACGGTGCGTAAAGTAAGAAAGAAAAACGACAGAAGAGGTGGAAGCGAGAGAAACCACTTAGAGAAGCAAAAAACTCCCAAAAAAACCCGTGGGACTCACCAGGAACTATACTCAGGCACGGAAAGGAGGGGGTAGTGGTGGAAGTCAAAGGGACAGAGGGGACTAAAGGTCGGAACACTCTCAACAATTTGAGGAAAATCATTCTTCGGAAAAGAGGGAAATTTCCCAAAGGAGACTTGGGATTCCTGGGAGTGGAGGGGGGGACCGAAGGTAAGAAGAATTCCTTTGATGTCAGGGGAGGGAGAGTTATACTTGAGGGAAAGGAATTGTCAGAAAAGGAAAGAAGAACTGGTATCGAGGAAAACTTTTAAGCTCTCTAAAGTGAGGGTAAGAACCCCTGAAGACTGATATAGAAGGGGAGGTGGGAAAGAAGTAATACTTTAGGGGGGAATTTGAAAAAGACACCCAACGACCCGGAAGAAAAAAAAAAAATGTGCGTAAAAAAAACCTGTAGGAGAAGAAAGAAAGAACACAAATATGCTGTTGTGTGGTGCAAGGAATTTGGAAATAAGGTGTGTTAAGATTAACCGTTAAGGAGACGGGAGGTCCTCAATTTGGACGGAGGGAAAGCCAAGGGGAAAAGGAAGTAGGAACTTAAAGGAAGAACTTATTCAAAAAAAGATCCCAAAAAGAAAATCCTCATGAGAAGGGATGATCCAAAGGGGTCCATAGGGGGACGAGGTATCCTAAAAAAACATTTACGGTTCATCAGAGGGAATGGGTATTTCAGGGCTAGTGAAGATCCTTGAAAGAAGAAAAGTATTTAGACGGGTGAGAGATACTTAATGGAACCCCAAGAAGAATTGAAAACACATTGCGAAAAGAGGGAGTGGTTGAAAGGGAAGGGAAAGGAAACGTGGTCCAGACAAAGACAAGAAAGATCAGGGAAAAGAGAAAACTCTAAAGCTCAAAACGGACGGGGAGACCGTAAGGAAGGGAACCGGCGAGAGGAGTGAGGGAAGAGTTTGAAAACAAGAGATGCTGAAAAAAAAAAAGTTCTCACAGACTGAGAAAGTTTCGGAAACTTATTCTAAAAGGGAAAGTTGGGGCAGGGGAAACAAACCTACGAGGACGAAGGAAGAAAGTATTTCGTAGTACGTTGAGAAAAAAGAGATTTTTGGCGACTTTTAGAACAAGTAACACGCAGGGAAGAAAACTCGGGAAAAGTCTTCTACAAGAAGCCAGAACGTGCGAACAGAAAAAAGGAAAACGACCGAAAAACTTGGGAAAGGACTGGGAAGGAAAAGTCACGCGGGGAAAGTACGTGCCAATCTTGTTAGGGGAGAGAGAGAGTTGAAGGGGCTTGAAGAAAACGCCAGGAAATAAGACGTCTTGAGCGTAGAGAAACTACAGCGGGAAAAAAAGACCGCCACGAAATTCAGGGGGGCACAGAAGGGGGGGGGAGGGCCACCGGGGAATTCAAGCTGGGGAAATAACATTTGCACAAAAGGGTTGACATGGAAAAACTAGCTGAGAGGAAAGAGAGACGGCAGGGATGTTAGGGAAAAAGGAAAGAGGGGAGGTGAAAAAAAGCACAGCGCTGAAAAAAGGAGGGGGGGACTGCACACCAAAGAAAGGGGAGACTAAAAAGAAAAGAGAAGGGCCCGAGGAAAAAGGGAAGAAGCGTCTTGGGCAGGGGATAACCAAGGACATGAGGAAAGAAGAGAGCCGGCCACGATCTAAAAAAGAAAAAAAGGGAACGTGGGAGAGATTTCAGGACTCAGGAAGATGGTTAAGCGAAAATTGAATACGAAAAGGTTGGTATGCAGGAGACCAAAGACGAGGGACTGAGAAAATACGGAACACTGTTCAGGGAGAAACACACGTGCCAGAGACATAGGGAAAAAACTCTAGGCGCAGGGAGGGTATAGGGGTTGAAAAGAAGACAAAAAAATAAAGGCGAACGGGCAAAGATCGTCAAGAAGCCTCCGGGGTAAAGAAAAAAGAAGTAAGCTAACATAAGAAAAGAAAAATTGCAAAAGGAATCAGAGGGGGGCGGGCGAAGGATAATAAATACTAGGTTCCTGACTGGGCAGGGGCGTGAAATAAGGGGAGGAATGGGTGAAAAAAGGCTGAAAAGAAAGGGAAGTGTAAAAATAGGAAAGAGTCATCTGAAGAAATCAATGTGGGAAAACGGATTTGGAAGCACGGAGGGGGGGGCGAGAACAGGACCAAAGGGAAAAGAATCAAAAAAAAAATTTGCAGAACCATAGGTGTAGAGGAAAAGGATACTAGGGCAAGGGATACGGGATGGAGATCTGTAAGAAGAAAACTGGGGGAAAAGGGTGGGAGAAAAATCAGAGATTTACAAAGAATGAAAAGACACAGGGGAGGATTAAAATGAGCCCGTGTCCGGTCATGGACTGCGAAGTCTACTTGGAGGGTTCAAGGAGAGGAAAATTGAGGGCTTTAAGGGGTCCCATAGAGAACTCCATCCTGAGGACATAACTGGGAAAGGGTCCACTGCGAAAGAGAAGGGGACTGCAAAAAAAAAGACAAAGGACTCCCGTAATTCACTTGGAAAGGCGGTTTCCGGACCGGTGGAAGTATCTGAAAGGAAGGGAAATGACTCGAAAGACGGCAACCGGGCCAAACAGAGAAAGGGTACCATACGTCATCCCTGCACCCCTGAAACCATGGGAAGGTTTGGACTGGAGGGACTCACGGTGATGGGTTTTCTGGGGAGGAAAACAGGAGGAGAACGGGCAGAGAAGTTGGGATTATAAGGAAAAATCTCACAAAAGGACATTTGGAAGATCTAACAAAAGAGAAGTAAAGACTGAGGAGAAGATCCAAGAAGGGGAAACGGAAAAGAAATAAAGGGGAAAGAAGTTTCGAAACTGTTGGATAAAAAGGAAATCCAGTGTAGAGGATTAAAATCATCGAAGGAAAAAAAGGTCTCGGCAGCGATTGACTGAAAGGACGCCAAAAAAAGGGAAAAACCAGAGTGGAGGGTTCGAACAGAAAGGGCATAAGGGAAGGGGGCTGGTTGTGGGATTAAAGAATGCGAAAAAAGGTAGGGGTGAGGTTCGAGAAAAACGCTTTAAAGAAGTCCAATCGTAAGGAAAAATCGAACCGCGAAAAAAAATATTAACAGAAAATAGTTCCGAAAACTCCCCGTGCAGTAAGTAGCGGGGACGAAAGTATTGCAAATTAAGAAATCGTGGATGCACGAATTAAAAGACGGCAAGATTGGGGCGTCAGTAAGACCCCCGCTCATGGGTTGAAGGTAAAGCGAAACTATTGATCACACAAAAGGAAAAGAGCTTCCTCATGTAACCGTAAGGAACAGAGGAACGCAAAAAAAACCTCCATGTACGCAAAAAAGCTGTCGCAGAAAAAGGCACGCGGGGAGGGCCCGAGCCGACGTGGAAAAACAGGCCTGCGGGGAGCGCAGCTATGAGGAAGACGAGCCAGAGACTCGGCCAAAGAAGCGCTGGCCTAGGAGAGCTACTACAAGAACGGGTCCCGGGCCAAGAAAACCGTTGGAACCTCCGTTGGGTTCGGGGGCATAAATCGGGGTTGTTGAAAAAAGCTCACACGGTGCAAGGTCCTGAAGGCGGATGAAACACCTCGTTAAACCGATGTACGAGGGGTCGCACGGTCTAACTCCGAAAAAACCTTGTGTGGAGAGGGAAACTCCCAAAAGATGAGAAGAATCTCCACACACACAAGACCTAAATGGAAGGTGGAAAACAAACCGAGAAACAAGAAAACTAAGGGCTTCGAGAGTGTTAGCGTCCAGAAAATTATCGTGGTAGAAGATCAAACAGGACCGAGGCCAGACAGAAAAAACTTTCCAAAATTAAAACCGCAAAAGGGAGAGGGAAGCGCACACCTCCGCCCCGACGAGAACTGGGGAGGGGGCTGACAGTGTGCTGGGAAAGGGAAGGAAAGGGTCCTCAGAAAAAGAATGGCCGGGCTACTAATCACAGGGTATGAGCTGTGTCGGGATTCTTACAAAACTTCAGAAGAGTTAAGCGACGGAGGGGAGCGGGGGCTGGAGAGCATGCTGCCGCCGGGGAAAGCAAGTCACAGGACTTAACAGGAAGGTCTGACCATTTACCGAGGGGCTCCTCAGCAAAAACTGGGGTCGAAAAGGCGTCGCAACGTGCGATAGTGGGAAGAGTCTATAAGCTTCAAAGGGAAAGAGAAAGTTGTAGTATAACCTCCAGTAGTCCAGACGTAGGGGAAAGAAACCTGGATGGAGGGAAACGCGGTGCAGGACTATTTGAAAGTCAACGATTGGACTCGTATCGAAGGTGTACCAGCCAGGAAAAAACTTTTGCGAAAAAAAACGGGATGTGGTGCAAAGAAAAACTTCGTGAGTATCCATCGAAAACAAACAGCCAGACAAGGTCAAACAAGAACGCGCATGGGGAAAAAGATTAAAGAAGGGGTGTAAGGGGCGGGGTTGAGGGAGCTTTACGTTCTATTTGGAGAGGGTGGGGTTAAGGAAGCACGAGGGCGCCAAAGGGGTCAGGGAATGAAAATGTCTGAAGAGGGAGAAATTGAGGGAAATTAAAGATTGGATCTCTATGGGTAAGTATGGAGTTACGGGGGAGGATTGTGTGAAGTTGAGAAGTAATGTACAAACTCTAATCAAAAGACATAAACCGGGGGGGAAAAGTGTAATTCCATTCTAAACACAAATAAACGGTATACAAGAATAATGGGAAAGGGGGAAGACATCGGCAAAGAATAATTTATGAGCTGACCTAAGAGAGAAAAAAAAACCCCAACGAGGAAAGGAAACGGGAGGTCAGAGAAAAGGTAAAGAGTATAAATTATATAATCCTGCAACGAACGGCCTATACACGAAAGATATCAGTGTTCTAATTGTTCAAGAGGGAGGGATTTGAATGGGGGGGTAGATCAAGGGAATTATAAGGAGCTTGAAAAGGGCCTGGAAGTTATGGAGTTAAGACGGGGGACCCGTTTACGTAACCGACTCAACAGTACGATAGCAAGTAAGAGCCACAAGCTTTCCCCGAGTTCAGGGGGGGAACTTGAACAAGTTAAAAAAAGATACGTTTTATCATCATGAAAAAGACTTTGGGGTAGAGAAACGGCAGTGATAGAATAAAATCTAATAAAAGATGTTCGGCTAAGCGATAGAGTTAAAACGATTAAATATCAATGGTACCACCAAAGCTCTGGAGAAAAATCTCACCAACACTTGTCTGGGGATTGAGACGACATCAGACACCCAGCCGTTAGCATTTATAGCGTGCGAGTGCCGGAGAAGAGTACAAAAGCGTGTCCAATGCGGGGGAAAAAAAGAGTCGCGAAAAGATAATTAACGATGATTATGTGACCGACGCAATAGCATGCTCCGTGAATAGAAAAATGCGTTAGTACTCGTAATACAAAGGGAAAGCCTCGGATAGAACGCCACCTCGGAATGGGGGTGAAGACTCCGCACGCAAGAAAAAGAGCCGGAAAGTATTTTCGTAGAAGAAAGAAGCCCCAGAAATTGAAGGGTAAAAGCATACCAGGGTAAGCTCTTGAAAAAAAAAGTCGTAAAAAAAGGACTTTCGGTCCCCAAGCTTCAGCAAGCAAAGAAAAATGATAAGAAAGCTCGCTACTCTGCTCTCGAGCGAGCCTTAACTTCTCACCTGTCAGAAAAAGCCCGAAAGGAAGAAGTCGCAGCCAGGTGAGGGCAAAGAAGCGCCGGAACTGTAGCGGGGCGTTATCGACTCGAAGAAATGCTGAAAAAGAATTCGATCTCAGGCACCTCTTTGCACAAGGACACCGGATCGTAAATCCGAAGAACTTAAATGGTTCAGGCAGTGCTAAGGTAACGGTCGGCGGAAAAAGAACACCTTTGCGGGAAAGGAAGAAGCCTTTTCGAGGAACCGGAAATACTACTCCCAGAAGAAAAAAATCCCGAGGGCACTCGGGGGAAGTTTATCCCTAACTGCCTTGGGAAAGCGAGAAAAATACAACCGGAGATCTCCGAAATGTTTGAGAAACCCGGTAACGAAGGAAAAAAACAACTCCGTTGCAAGCGTAGACAAGTGTAAACCAGCTAAACTCCTGAAAAAGGACCAAAGGTTTGAACAAAACGGAAACAAGGCGCCTAATGACCCAGACCGTACAAAAGGGAAAAAAGCCCATGAAGGATGAACTGTGGAAAACGTCACGCGTAAGCAGGAACTTGGAATTCAGGCCCAAAGAAATGCAACGTTGGGAAAAGAGCGAAAAGGAAACAACCCAGTGTAATCGACGAAAAAGAGGGTGCCACGTCGGCTCAGAAAAAAAGCATTCCAAAAAAATTCCGCAAAGAGCATAGACGGTATCTTGGGGTCGGGATCGAGTGCCGTCGAAACAGGGGTAGACGCCCCTTGAGAAAAAAATTTTAAGGGGATCTTTCATAAGAAAAGACTTCCGCAAAAGAATTTACCATCGAGGAGATATTGCGGAAAGGTCGATAACGGGGAACTGGGGTCGGCTTAAAAGAGAGGTTAGGAGCGATGAAGAAAAAACTTATTAGGGTAAAAAAAGCGGTAACTCCATGGAAAAGCTTCGTAGGGCTATGGGTATTAGGAGGGATCGACTAAACACTTAAACGTATAGAGGGGCCCACCGTGGAAAAAAGAACGTAAATCAGGGAACGCAAGGTGTTCAGGAACGACACAGGAAGGGAGAACGGTTTGTTAGAAGCTAGTGAAAGAACCCAAAAACCACTCTGCGAGGGATATTTGAGTACATGGCTACGATAATTGTTGTAATGCAATATAAGGGAATTGGGGAAGGTACTTCTAATAAGGGTGCACGGATAGTAGAAAGTAGCTCGGGAAAACAACAGTATTTAAGAAAAGACAAGTCCAAAGTTGCAGGGTACTAGAGGGTCTGTCGATAAGTATGTAACTTTGGAAGGAAGGGGAATAAGTTGTGGGGGGGTAAGTAAAATACAAGAAGAAGGTCCGCAGAAGAGATCTTAGAATGCACGATTAAAAGAAAGAACACAACCATCGATTAAAGAAATTAGGGGGAAGAAAAAGAAAAATAAATGATAAGGTGAAAAAGGGAGAAGCTACAGGTGTGCATGGGGAAGTGTCAAAAGGAACACGGTCTAGAGGAGGAGAAAGACAACTCAACGGCTATGAACTGTATCAATAAGTAAGGAAAAACTGTATGCCATTAATGGGAAAATACGCGCCACCTAATTTCTTGGTTTGGGGGAAGTGGTCACAAAGAAGGAGGAGGTAGAGAGTGACTAACGTTGGAGGAAGGAAAAGTGGGCGTCCTGCATATTAAAAAGATAAATCTCACCCAATACGAAATCCCCAAGAGACTTAAAGGATGTATCAGGGGTCCCTAATTTAAACGTGGAAGTACGCGTGAAGGGAATATTTAGTAAGATTTGTCTACGGTTATTGACTAGTTTAGAGCTTGAAGGGGGGGAGAAAGAAGGGTCGCGGAAAGAACTGACACAGAAGGTGGAAGAGTAATAGTGAGACACAAAAAAAATGGGCGGAAGGTTAATGCAACGAACCGGAAGGAAAAATAATGTCAGGAAGGTGCGTTCGGAATGATGAGCGACAATTAAAGAGGCGAACCAAAGAATAATTAACCTTTGACAAAACACTATCAAAGCCAAAAGGTACCTACCAATAAAGAATACTGACCTTAAGAGCCGACTCAAATATACTTCCTCCACACCTGGAACTCACTAATAAAAGGCACTAAACCCATTTGCGGAGTCTTAGAAGCTTATCAAAAAAGATTTCGTAGAGCCTAGGGAAAGCTTTTTACTTGCAAAAGCCCAGTCTTCCGAAGGAACTGACTAAAAAGACCGGACCCCAAAAAACTGAAGCGGCTCTGCCAGAAGACCGGGGCAAGGAAGAACATATACCCTGGCGCCCAAAAGGGCCCAACTTTCCAGGAAACAAGTAAGCCAGACGAAAGAGCCATAGGAGCTCTCGAGCGGCCCGAAGCGTCAAAGAAGTGGCGTAAAAGCCTGAAACGAAGAAAAAAAAAATTCGTGGAGAGGTCCTCCGCCGACAAGGGAGAGGTGAAAGGAACCAGGATAGCAAGGGACCATGGGAGGAACCAACGCGGCGCGGATTTTTAATACAATAAATAAGTATAACCAAAAAAAACAATCCGGGGATCTCCCAAAAAAAAGCGCTCAACTCACCACCAACACGAGAATATACTCGCTCGACATAAATGGTGCGGGGCGAAAAAAGGAAACTTCTATACCTCGTGAAAAAATAGCGGATACGGAAGATCACACGAAGGGAACCGATCCAAAACTTGGAATCTCCTAACCGTTCCAAGCGCCTGAATGAAAAAAAAAAATTGGCTAGATAGGCAAAAAAGAGGGGTTTGGGGTTGAGGAGGCCCCATGTTCTTAGAAGCCCTCTAAAAAACGAAAAGGGCCATTCAAGGCGCACAAAAGACCAGTAGCGGTTACAAGAAAAGGGCAACTCGTCCCGGGCGGAAAGGAGCGTTAGCCGGAAAAACTCTGAGAGCAAGAAAAAATCGATTCACATACTTGAGGGTCAGATCGGAAAAGCGTGGGAAGGTAGTCCAGGAGGGGAGCTTACGCTAGATGTGGTCCGGTTCTGATTTTGCCGAAACGTCCGAACAAAAGAATACCTATCGACAACATCCAATAACGCAAAGTCGAGAGAAAGCCGTGAGGAGCCCCAATAGAGGGTGGCGCGACTAAGGAAGAGGTCTGCCGACGAAGAAAAATACTGGCGTTTGACCACGCTGTGTAAAGAAAAAGGATCGACTAGGGCTTATCAAATATGGGGGGGGGCTCGTTAAGCCAACTTAGAGAAGCGTAGATACGTCCTGACCGAATCAGGCGTTAAATTTCAAAAGAATAGTGAAAAACCACAAGTCCGTCCAACAAAAGCAAAATCAGCAAATCTGAAAAGGATTTTAGGCACCCGAGATTACACTCGGGGAAAATTCATAGGAAAACGTAGAAGTTAAGCGAGAAAAAAAACTGGCGAATGAAAGAGATTTCAAGAGGACCCCTAATATTATCTCTTGGAAATAAAAGTTGAGAAACCTATTCAAAAAATTTGAAGGGGGTACCGTGTAGCCTTAGGGTATGATCATTTACCTGGAGCAATGGTGAGAGTTTTGTTCGAGGAGGGTACTGGAGAGGGAAGGGCCTGTACTGGAAATCTCTAAAAAAAAATACTGAGCATGCAAAAGAAAAAAAAGTTTAAGTCCATAAAAAAACAAAGTCAAGAAGAGGGAAAGTCATGAGGGACCGGGGCATACATGATAGATAAAGGGAAGATCGTGGAGGAGGAAAAACAACCACAACATCGGAGAGACCTGCTGTCAAGACAACGTATCTTTGAAAGGGACCCACAAAAGCACAATTATGTGTTGGGTTGGAGGGGGGGGAATGTCCTTAATTGGGCTAAAAAGAAATACCCGTTATGTTTTTGTGGGGTCGGGAAAGCATGAGTTGCATTGCTAGTAGGTAGCCAATAGCTTGAATGAGAAGGAAACTCTCAGGAGTTTAAAAGGAACAAGAATACTCGATCCAAGAGTGAAATCACTGGAAAAAATGGGAAAGGGTTTCATATAATAGGTGAGTTATGGGCGAAACGCGCTAATAAAGAGAAGAAATTCGACAAAAACTCAAAGCTGAAAAAAAGATAACTTAGCAAGGAAAAACCCAAGAGGAAAAGTTCAAACTCGAGAAACTACACGAAAAAGGAAGTCTGAAAAGGGGGGGACTGAGGCGAGGCCAAAAGACTAAAAATTCTAAGCGTGAGAAGGCAAAAATAACGGAAAACGTTATCGAAAGGGACGGTTCAACAGGGGACGTTGAATCGAGCGGAACAGAGAAACAATAATAAATGGACCATTCATGCGCAGGAAAACCGTTGACGAAAGGGGGCTCAAACGCCCCTTGTAAATAGAAAACGCAAGTAATCGGTAACCAGGGGGACTTAGTCTCGAAAGGAAGGGGGGGGGTCTGGGACGCCAATATCGATTTACTCTAAGAAAAAAATAGTATGGGGATTCTAAGGTTGGCAAGGGGCATATTCGAACCTGGGAATAAACGCGAAGATACTCCGCAGGGGACCGTCGGCCGGTAAAGAAGTACAAGTCCAACTATCAAATCCAAAAGGATTTACTCACACGACTCTATCTCGCGCTGCCGTGGGCGAAAAAACGGGTGGGAAACCCACCGGTCCTGAACCAAGAGCCAGGCAGCGAAAACTTTGCGGGACCCACTCCTGCCTTAGGAAAAAATCGAAAACACGGAAAGACTCCGGCAGGTGATTCGAGGATCTATTGCTCCCTTAGGTACGTTTTGACACCGGGGGGGGTGGTGGGGAAATAAAATCGATTGGAGCCGAACTGAAGGCAATGAAAAAGGAAAAACCAGAGAATATCACCCAGGGAAACCTGTGAAAAAGTATCGCCGAGTTAGCATGGACTAATAGACGGTGGAAAAAAATCGCGGGGAAACACCGATGTGTGTGA
>Ga0179593_1240397_pt1 | contig 20510 bp, 19 predicted proteins | sample CZODoug2_1_08_16_FD_185931 | JGI IMG/M metagenome (GOLD analysis project Ga0179593, IMG submission 185931) | Vadose zone soil fungal communities from Angelo Coast Range Reserve, California, USA - CZODoug2_1_08_16fungal (PacBio error correction) | ecosystem: Environmental > Terrestrial > Soil >...
AGCTGAGTACAAACCACCACGGCTAACGCAGGGGCCAAAGAAAGAATTTTCTCGCCGAAGGAGCGCTCCGGGGACGAACAGAAGGAAACAAGGGGCGCTTCCTTGAGCTTGCGTCCGTACCTCTAAAGGAAGGGCGAGAAAATCCAGGAGAATCGATAGACATCTTAACAAACTATCCCAGCGTGACAGCGGTTGTTCAACTGAAAAGGGGAAGGAGTGACAAAGGAAGAAAACCGCGAAGTGTGATAGGGGAGAGAAAGAAAAAGCTCTCCCTCGCGTCGACAAAGGCCAAACACCCGAAAAATAACGAGAAAAACGTGACTGCATAAGTTTGAAAAAAAAAGGGACGAAGAATTCGGTATAGTGTGCTCCACGAAAGAACAGAAGAAGGCGTTGTGGGCGAACTGGCACATCATCAGATAGGGACATTCGCGCAGCAGAAGCCCTACTATACGCGGAATTCACAAAGAATTTCAGGGTAAACGCATTCTTCAAGAAAGGAAAGGGAAAATGTCGAACTAAGGAGAATCCCTTTTGTCTGGCCGAAAAGAATGTCCACGAGCAAAAATAAACGTAGCTGAGACCAAAAACGTCTAAGGGAGACAATCAACGTGCTTCCAAAGGGAAAAAGGCGAGAACCTCTAAAAAGCGAGCGGAGAAGATGCGTAACCGGAATGCCAACGTCACAAATTGCTAGCAACTTAGGAAAGGGGGGGAGAGGAACCAGGCATTACCACAGAGAAAGGGAGGGACTCGCAAAAACCGAAATCGTGATGTGATCGAAACGAGTTGCTGTCGTCGCAGAGCACCAGAACAAAAATGCCCAAGTGCCGCCGTTCATCACCGATTAATCAACTGCAGGCTTAGGAATGAACAGCGCTACAACCCGCGCGTCAAAAACAGAAAGCAACACAGAATCAAGGAGACCAGAAGGAGAAGGAAGTTTCCGGATTAAGGGAAAAACCCCTAACATAAACTAAGGTCCGAAAAAGAACAACGAAGGGGGTCGAAGTCAGGAACATCGAGAGGAAGGAGTGGAAAAGGACTCAAAGACCCATCCTTTTCGGGGGAGAGTTCTTCTCATCCAAACGGAAACCTGTCCGCGGCTTATCGGAATTGGCTGGAAAAAAAACTCATTGTTGCTTAGAATTGGGGAAGTTCCCACCATCGGACAAGGGGGGAAAAACCAACAAGAGGTGAGACCTTATTCTCCAAAAATCGCGCTCCCGACAAGCAGGAAGTAAGAAATGGGCCACATAACAAACTCCAAAAACACGGAACAGAGCTCAAAAGCAGGGAGGCAGGTCCCATGGCAACAAACCGCGTAGCGAGAAAAATCGCGGCACCTCACGGCGAACTTCCTAGAGGAATCTCGGTGCAGCTCCGCTTCCATAACCGAGGAAATCTCGCGCAAAACCCTCCTCGCAACCGAAAAAAAGCAAAAAAGAGAGTAATCTTCAAAGGGGCGCAAGTGGATCACCAAGGAGGGGAAGTTAAACGACTGATGGTCCCAGAATGCGGCACGTAAAATGCCGAAAAAGGAAACACCGCCAAAAGCAATGCCTGCGACTAAAAACAACTCATTGAGATAAGGCTGATCCAATAAAAAACAAATCGCAAGACAGCGTCGCAAAAAAAGGAGAAGAAAGAAGAAGACGACAATCCCCCATGGAGAAAAGAAACCGCAAAGCATCCATCAAATCTACGGAAAGAGGGAAAAAACAGAGGAACGATTGACATGATCGTTCTTGCGGCAAATAATACTCGAACGCGAGAACACCGACGAAACACGAACACAAGGGGCCACCAGAACCACAGCAGAAAGAGAGCGGAGTAACCCAAAAAAGACGAGGATGACGGGGACTAACATGTTTAGGCTAAACCGGGGAGAAAAAAACTCTGAAAAAGCACTTCCTCGCGCACAGTGAACGACAAGGAGAATCCCACAACAAAAGAAAGAAGCTCGGGGGGAGACTTGAGTTTTCCTTAGAGAGTAAACAACAAGGGACCCGAGAGACTATGACAAGAATCACGTGAGAGTACAGCGTGACTTGCTATTGCTCAGAGGGAGAAAAAAAAGAAAAAAACTGGCGGGGCATGAGCGGAGATTGATTGCCATGAGGAAAAGAAAGTGTTTCGGTCTAAAACAAACATAATGTAACGAGGGGCTGACCGAGGCGTCACAAACAAGGCTGCTGGGAGGGTTCGGGTGGGGGGGACATTGGGGCGGGGAGAGCGGAGTTCTATGGGGGGGGAGTGAGTATTCGTCGCAACCATCCAAGCAAGCGCACCGGCGTGCGCTGGTGCACTCGTGATAGGGGTAGGGGATGGTCATGAAAAGGGCTGTGATTGGGGGTCCATGGACAGTTGTCGAATGGCGTTATCGCGTGTGGGCTAGAGAGCTGATATCTTTCTGAAAGGGGGTCAGTAGGAGAGGAGGGCGGAGGGACCACTGGGTTTGGAAGGTGGACTAGCGCCAGATACTGAAGGGTGGAGGTGAAACTGGCGGGGGAAGGGTACGCGGAAAAACGGAGGGCACGTCAGATCTATCACGGCGGGGCAAAACTGATGAAGAATGGAGACAACCTTCCCGAAGGAAGATCCCGAGGGTTTGATTTTGGAGGAACATAAGAATCTAGCTCAAAAGGGAGAGTGGCTCTTAGGAAAAATTCAAGCACGCGCTCTGAAGGACCGGACTGAATCCGAAAGGTATTAACGAATGAGAGGGCTAAAACCAAAAAAAGACTGGCCAATGTGGGAAGAAAAAAACTAAAATTACTGGAAGCGCATAGAGACGTTGTGCTGTGTGGCGGGCCTCTTTTTGGGTCAGACTTGCGTTACCGATGCATGAAATGAAAGATTTGGTGGTAAACTAGTCAAAGGGGGGAGGCGCAAACCGGCCACTTAAGAGACGCACGTGCGGCTCCTCACCCATGCCGAAGACGCAGCGACAGCGAAGAGGTGGCGAGCCGCAAGAGAAGAAAAAAGAAGGTAGAGGGCCTCACCTAAACCGGCGTCAGAAGAGAGGTGAAAAAGCCACAAAAAATTGCAGACGAGGGAAAGTTGAGGAAGGGGAATCTCACCGGGAAAAAAGGGGTTTTGGCTGATCCGGAGGGGGCACGAGGGACAGTTTAAGAGCTGTAGTTTTGACGAGCTGGGTGACAAAACCGATGCAAAAGATTAACGCACGGAGAATACAGGAAGGACAAGGAAATGCTCATTGGGGTTGGAATTGTGGCAAGCCGTTTCCCGGCTCTAAGAAAATTTCAGCGGAGAAAAAAGAAGAGGGATCAATTCCTAACGGGAAAGTTGTTGGTATTCAGGGATTGCAGTACCAGGGAACTAGCCATTGGTGACGACTCTGTCAGGAAGAAGGAGTCGCAGAGTAGGAGTTATTTAGGGTGAGGCAAGCAGGTGCCGCTGAATCAAGAAAGGAAAGCACCGAGCAGCGCCAGTAAAGCTCTAGGGGGTGTGACGTCTGAAGAGGGTGGCCGCCGACAAACATGTGTGGGGGGAAGGGGCGAAGACATCTATATGCCATTTTCAGGAAAGAATGCGCAACCAGATGGTGTGCTTCTAGAGCAAGAGGCTGATTCGGGATAGAAGGGCGCCTAATCGTAAAAATCTCTGGCAAAGCACAACCAACCGCAGAAGATTAACGCAGCGTGGAGCAAGTGGGGCCGCGAAGCCGGCTCGTCAAACTAAGTGCCAAAAAGCATTCTAACTGGGGGGGAATTTCGGCGGAGTGGCTCGGCTGGGGGGGGGGAAGTGGGGGACGCGATGTAGAGTCGGAATCACTAGAAAGAGAGGAAAGGAAGGACTACGGACGGAGGGGGGTGGAAAAAAAACAACGCTGGTTACCGGGGGAAAAAGGAAGACTGTAAACATGCCTGATCTTGGATGAATCCGGCGCGAGCGTAAGTTGGACTGAACAGCAAGCAAGAAGCGTCAGGCAAGCTGGTCTGAAGCAAAACAGAAGAAATGCACGGAGCAAGAAAAGCGTGTCAGGGAAATTGAGTTGACGGGTGATCGAATAACGAGAAAACAAAAAAAAATTAGTTATTAAAAGGATAGATAGAAACACCAGGGGGCTAACTCAAGGTGCCCCGCCCACTGCGCCGCTCCTATTCTCCAGTGGGAAGAGAAAAAGAAGCTACCTGACGCTCCCTAAGGAGGAAGGGAAAATCTAATTCAGCGAAGGAGAGGGGGGGAAACTGCCGCACATCAGGAAGAAAAAACCCAGAGTTGGAAGAAAATAAACGTAACCGTAGTGGGACCCCAGGAGCAGGGAGGAAGGGACTCGTGTTATCTCAGAGACGCAACAGCGCGTCAAAACAAACGGCAAACAGCACTCAGGCAAGACGAAAAAACATCAGCAGCGTTGGAAACAAACAGAGGAAGTACGAGCCGGCACAGAACCAAAAAGAGGGGGAGCAAAGAAAGCTACCCTTCCTGCCGTTTTTTGGAAAGGGGAAACATAAAGAGATGCGTCGCGAAATTCGCGCAGGCGATCCAGGGAATCAAAAGAAAGCGAAGCAGCCCATCATTTCGGGAGACATTGAGTTCCGAAAATCTCGGGAAAATCTCAAGCAAAAAGAAAAAAAAGGAGGACGTCAATGCGTTCCAGACGTCTCAACCCATACGAAGAAGTGGAAAAGAATCGCAGAATCTGGCGTAACACAAGGGAGGTCCACGTAAGAACCTTCATAAGGCGACTAAAGCGATAACCGTAGATCGGCGCGACGAATGCCGTCAATGGAGAGAAAAGTGGGGGAGACACATAGCATTTAACTTAACGTTTCCGGATAAACAAAAGCATTAGGACTCGCCCTCAAGCGTGATGTATCGACCTTCGAAGGGTGCCCAAGAAGCCGGCGAAAACGGCTCAAAAAAAGTCCAAGACCAAACGCCACGTTAACCCGTAAAGGAAGGGACCTATAAGAAGGCAAAAAAGTGCACCCCCAGCGAGGGAAACTCCAGAAAAGGGACCAAAACACCGAAGGCGGATCCTGGAGATTGAAAATTCCAATCACCCCAGAAAGGGACCGAGGCTCAAACGAAAAAGGGGAAAATGAAAAAGAGAAGAACAAGGGGGAGGAGGTGACAGCAACTCGCAAGGAAGGGTTTCTTATCGTAACGAAAACGAATGAATCCGCCCGTGCCGTGATCGGGGGGAGGAGTGATGATCCAAACATATTTAGCTAGGGCACGTTTGCGGCCAAGAAAAGATGCAAGCTGAAAAAAAAAAACAGCAAAAGAGTGATCCCGGATTCGTCAAAAAAAAAAAAAAGCTCTAAAAAAAAGCAAGGCCTAAAACCCGCATCGTCAGCCACATCCAAGAACCACGTCTCTGTCAGAAATCGAGAAAAGAATTAGGAAGCAGTCAAAAAGGGAAGGGTGATCACCGCGAATCTCGCTGCGCGGCAAAGACCGGGAGATAGTAAGTTTCCTCTCCTGTCAGCTCCTTTGAAGGGGAAAAGATCCTCTTCCGCACCACGCGATTCTCGCAGCAAGAACCCAGCATTACAAAGCCGCCACCCAAAAACATCTCTAGTGACAATGGGGCTTTAGGCAAGTGGTCGAAAACATATCGAAGTGCCACCAACGGAAATTCGCTGAAAAGAAACGGAATAAACAGTGAGAAAAGAGGGAACCGCAAAAGTTTGGCGCGCTCCAACGTCTGGGTATCACTCGCGCGATAAAACATAAAGCAAACTATACAAGATAAAGGGAGTCCCAAATAGGCTCAAAAAAGCAAAGAAGAGCCCCAACATGGTCAGAACGGAAAAACGGGAATGGAAACATTCCACCAATATCGCAGCTTCAGAAACCCAGCAGGAAATGGACAAGAGGGGGGAGTCGGGAGGCAAGGGAAATATCAATCACCCCCTACACGATAGGGCCCGCAAAAGTGCCACAAACGAAAGTCCAACAGCAGCGTGCGTTGTGACGAACGAAAAGACAGCGATCCGCGAGTGCGTTGAGTATAATTTGATAAACGGGGGGGGAGGGGGACACCTTGCAAGAAAAAAAATCCGAAGCACGCGGCCAAAATCAACTGAAGAAAAATGCCTATCCACTGACGTGAGAGGGGTTTCCGCACGGCAAGAACATCGGGAGTTGAAGGGGGAGTTTGGCAGCTAGAGAAAAGAAGAAGGAAAGAGAGAAAGAACAAGAAGCAAACTTCTACCAGCGGCGGAAGTGCTCAAGCCTATCAAACACTAAATCGATGGACGAGGCAGGGCGCGAGGAATTTTGGCAAGCGGATTCTGGGACAACTGGTGGTCATCTAAAAAAAAAGGGGGGAGAGACACTCGAGGTAAGTTCTGAAATGTACGCGAGGGAAAAAAAAGGAGTCTTTGGGATTTTCAGGTTGGGGGTGGCCAGGGTGCTTTAGAAAACGGGAGGAGAAGGGGGTATTTGGGGGAAAAGCGTTAGAAAGAGAACGAAATAGGAAACGAGGACTAGGGGTGAGAGCTCTCGATTGTTTCTGAAGGTAAAAAAAGTTGGTGAGGGAACATGGCCGAGTTGGCGCTAGGGCGTGGCGATAGAGGGGGAAGGACGCGTAGGATAAAAATGGATAATAAGCGCTAGGAAATAAAACAAGGACTTAGAGAATTAAGGATGGGCGTTCGCTGCGGCATGTTACGTGAAACACCCAAGAAAAGACTAGCGTCAACATGGTTGCACTGCATAGATGAGACAATGAGGAAGGAAAGGAAAAAAAATGGGTGAGTGTGAGGAAAGGGAAACTATAATTTCACGGGGAGCTAAAATAGGATGCACCGCGAGCTGAAGGAGGAAGACTAAACGACCTAAGGTTGACCAGCGAGAGAGGCGTCGCTACCAGGGAAAAGAAAGATCGACGACATGAAAAGAGAGGACCTCTATACTTCGTTGGAGGGGGGAAAGTGGGTTAAGACATTACTTCTGTTAGAGCTGGGACGAGAGGGGTACTGTATGAAAGAGGGGGGGAGGGTGTCACGATGGAACGGGGATTGGCTGAAGGGGCCTCTTAGATAAAAAATGGAAAGTTGGGAAGATCAAGAAAATGACAAAACGCTTAAGGCTACCCTTTTGAAAAAAAAACGACCGCACGATCACTAAAAAAAGGAGGGGAATAGTAGTGACCGACCTCAACGGAGGGAATTCCTAAAATCGGTCCCGGAAGTAAAAAACATAGGAAAAAAAAAAGAAAGAACACTTAGTTGCAACGGCTTTATGTTCGGGTGGGGGGAAGGAGAGAAACTCAAAGGAAGGAATGTAATGTATGAAGGTGAAGAAGGGAATGGGACCGATCAACCAGATGGGACGGATTCATAAGTATTAGGACCGGCAGAAATGAAAAATTGCCATTCGACGGGAAGGATTGGGATATCACGGTGAGCAAGAGAGCACGCAAGGTCGTCAGAGAATATGAAAAGGAGGGTCAGAACACTTGTTGTAAGCACGAGTTCAAGCTAAGGTAATATCCAATGGTTGGACTCTCTTTGGCACTTCCTGAAGGAAAAAAAATCGAGTATTCGCGTTTTGAGAAAATTTTGTCCGTCTGAAGGTCCCAGCGAAACCAAGAAGAGACCTAGAAATGCGAAAACGCTTTTGCACAGTATGAAAAGTCATTTTCAAAACAAAACATGATTTGTACTGTGAGGAGACAGAGACTGCCGAGAATTAAAAAAAGAGGAAGGAGAGAACTAATTTGGGCAGGAGGAGCTCAGAAGGGGGAGATTCTTTCGTATACCTGCGCGACAATCTAGTCAGTGAAAAGCCACCAAAAAAAAAGATGGTTCGCCCGTGCGTGGAAAAGGGGGAAGAAAGAGGCGACTCAAAAGGGACAAACGCGCACTTCTTTGGGTTGCATGAGGGCCAGAGGAGGTTTGGCCGTTGGGGAAAAGGGGATTCAGATAACCTATCAATTCGCGGCAGGGTTAACTACGTACCCTGAGGGGGGAAGAAAAAAAGATGGTTCAAGACTGGGAAGAATGAGGGAAGATCTTAACAGCTCCGGCACGCAGATCCTGAGGGAGGTAAAAGTCACACTGAAAGCGCAGGACAAAGGAGAAAAAACGGGGGATCGATCGGCTGCGCCTCAAATCGTGACCAGGGGAAATTTCTGAGGGGGAAAGAGAAAACACAAAAAGAAAAGAGAAAGAGATTCTCACCGACCCGTCAGCTAAGAAAAAACTGGGATCTTAAAGATCCACGCAGCGTTTTGAGATCAGAAAGGTCAACTGACTCTTCCTTTAGAAGCTGTGTGGAACGTCAAACCTCGAAGAAGAAGAACGGCGAGGAAAAACGAAAGATCAGCAGAAAAAGCCAGCTCATCCAAATGACAAAAGGAGAAATGACCAAATCCGGAAACAAGGACGCAAGCTAATTTATGTGATCTCAGATACTCGAGAAAGCGCGTCAACCCAAACGCCAAACATCACGCGTCAATCACGCCGAAGGAAAACAAAGCAAAAAGGAAAAGAAGGTTGGCACGGACCGAGCCGAAAATCGTCGCGGCCAAGTGAGAAAGAAAAACTCCGGCGCATGGTGGCAGGCAGGAGGTATCAAGCAACGGGGGGAGGAGTTCGAACGATCACAGTCAGCAAAAAAAGAGCAAAACGAAAAAACCATCATTTCGGGGGAAACGTGATTTCTTGAAGGGGAAAACAAGAAAAAGGGGAAAGAGGGGTTCGACAAGCAAAGGGAAAATCCGAAAGAAAAGGAATGGAAAAACTCCAAAATCAGGACGCCTTGAAGGAAAAGGAAAAGTCGCTGAAAAGAAAGGGATAAAAGACGGGCAGGAAACGGCCAAATGCGGAAAAAGAGGAACTAAAGCTACGAGGCATCGAGAAAGAAAGGAAGCATCCACGAGGGGGGAAACTGAAGTGCACTGAAAGTGGGCGTTTCCCAGAAGGAAAAAAAGAAGGGGAACTCGGCCCCAACAGGAGGATCTCCCGAATTTTCAAAAGGGGGAGAACAGAGACACTTCTTTCCTGCCAAAAATCCATAAAAAAAAGAAGGCAAACTTCCCCTCCCGCCGGTGGGCCTCGGAAGAGGGGGGGTCCGGCAAAAAGCCAGCGAGGAAAAAAATGAACTCCAGCTCAAACTGGCCAATAAATACAACTCCCTATCGAGGGATTGGAAAAATGGAAAGGAAGAAATCCAGAACGACCGTATGCTACAAACTGGTATGAGGGAGGGTGAGTAAGCGCAGGGGATGAGGGAACTCGAACTCCTGGTAAAAGTATAGGAAGAAAAAAAAAAGAAAAAAGACCATTGGAAAGTTCATCGGGAGACACGATTATGTAGCTTAGAGGGCCGTGGGGGGACGCCAATCACCAGCGCCATCGTAAACCGTCCAAAAGGAGGGGAAGCCAGATTCTGGGGAAAAAAACAGACGCGGAGAACACCAAAATCAGAAGGGCACAAATCTTCAGGCCACATCCAGAAAAAAACGCAGAGTGCCTGAGAGACTAAATGATCTCAGGAAAGGGAAGGGTCGCCCGTAGCGGAGAGATCATAGGGAAAAAAGTCCATTCAAAATAGGAATAAAAACTCCCGTAAAAGGTGCAGCCTCAAGAGAAGTAAAATTAAACTCGAACTTTCTCCGAAGGGAAAGCATAACACCCGACGCCAAAAACAACAATCTATCGGACTCATATGAGTTCCAGGCGCACCGGGCTCAAAAGATAAAACAACGCGTATCGACTAGCATTGCCCTCACAAACAAGGAAAAGAAGGGCAATCCAGAGCAAAAGCCAAAAGTAGGGGGGGGGGGGGGGGGGGGGCTGCGAAAGGAGAAATGAAGCAAAGAGGGCTCTATTAATAATCAAACCTCGAAAGATAAAGGGGAGACGAAACATCGAGAACGACAACCCGGACAAAAGCAAGAAGAGGTACATCACAAAAAAGAAGGAGAAAGGAACACATCCCAGGACACGTCTACGAGCCAAAGCATCCACTCAGATAAGAGTTGTAAGGGGGAGTAGGGTGCCACGAAAAGAAAGAAAAAGGTCCCCGAAGCACTGAGACAGCACCAAGTGCCAACAACCCCTAAAAAACAGAAGGGCGGTTAATCTCGCCAAAAAAAGAGGAAAAAATCGTTTGAAAAACCAGTTGAGAAATCTAAAAAAAAGGGGGATAAGAGCTAGGTCCGGAAGTGACCTCCTCCTCGAGCACGGAAAGAGCCAGGCTTAACGTGAGAGGGATCGGTCCACCCTCAAAAAGAGGGAGGGTCGAATTGAAAGTATTGTCATCAGAGAGAAAAAAAAAGCGGAAGAGAGAGAAAGGACAAAGCCCGCAAAGTAACCTCAGGGTCTTGGAAAGTCGTACATACCGAAGTCCACTAAGAAGGGAGGAAAGGCATTGCGAGGAAATGAGGCCTCGGCGGTCGGAATAAAAGGGGAGTATTTATCCACATGAGAAACGCATCGCGGGGGTCGATGTGCTGGTGGAGAAAGGAAAAAGGGAGGCTGATGTTTTAGGGGGGGGGACCTGTTTCTGCGAGTCTTGAGGGGGGAGGGGAGTATGGGTCTTGCGAACAAGCCACAATCGGATCCGCTTTTCGCGGGGGAAACTAGATCGCTAGATTGGATGGGGGGGAAGGGAGAGAAATGTAGGATGCCGATTTGCGCTAGTTCTGGGGCGGGCGGGGGGAAAGAGGATATTTGCGAGTTGTGCGGTATGAAAAGCGAGAGGGGAAGCCACGGGAAGTGGCGAGAGCAGAAAAGGGGCGGTTGCTCGGGGGCGGGAAGGTAGGGGAGAAAATTGAAAAGCGAAGTCGCCGCTTGGTGAAAGGGAGTGAGAAGGAAATCCAGGGAAGAAGAGGAAAAGGGGGGAGGTTGTGGAATAGTTCAATGCAGGGAGGGGGGATCGAGAATGGAAGAGGGTTCTTTGACGAAGATTATGCTGCAAAAGCTAATGAAGGGGAAGAATGTCCCTTATCCAGAAGACTGTTTGGGGGGGCAGAGAGGGCCGCCTACTCTGTCTAACTGCAATTTGGGGAAGAAACTCCTTGAGAGCGCGTCAGCGAAATTGTGGGGGGCTGAGGGCTTTGAAGGACGTTGTCTGGGGGGGGAGAGCGGAGCTGGAAAAAACGTCGGAAAAAATCGGGGGAAGGGGGAAGCTTTCGCTGGTTCGTGAAAAAAACTTCCCTACTTCCGAGAAAGAGTGGATCATCAAGCAACTGGGAAAGACACTCCGCGGACGAAAGAAGGGGAGAACTCAACGAAGAAAAAACAAAGGATGGAAGAGGGAGTACCCGACACCTCAACTTCTTCCTGACATTTACCCGTAATCATAACACTGCTTGGGGGAGCTCACTGTTATAGGATGGGAAATTACATCGAAACTGACAATCTAAGAGACGGGAAGGACAGGTGCTCATTGGGGAGGGGGTTTTGAAAAACATGGTCACGACTAAGGCAATCGGAACTCTGAAGTATGGACCGTCCGGGCGGGGGGGAAGGGGAAGGATCTCAGGGAAAGGGTGGCGAGCCGGTTCGCAAGTGCGACCTAAATTATCTTCAGGACTCGAATGGAGGGCTAGCAAATTATGTTGGGTGGGGGCAGAAACGTTGATTCCCGCTAATTCAAGAAGACAGTTGTTGACTCATAGGGAAGGGGGTAAGGAGGAGCCTAATCTACGGTTAGGATTTTCTCAATCGGGGCCAGGCTGAAAACCGCCAGAGCGTCTCTTCGGAAGAGGGAGGGAGAAAAAAGGGGGGGAAACGCAGGCTGGAAATGCAGTGGAAGGAAACAAGGGGAAAATTTGCTTGGGGGAAAAAAAGCCGGGAAGTGAACCAAAGAATTCGCGGAAAATAGGGGGTTTAGGGATAGCAAATAACGGACGAGAAAAGCGCGCACGGCGCGAATAAGTGGAGGGGGGGAAAAGGACCAACAAAGGATACGGAAGGGCGTGAGCAATGTGGGGAAAGAGGAAACGACTTCGCTGCAAATAGAAGAAACGCTGCGGCTGGGTTGGGATGTCTGACGTAGGTGGCCGGCGGGAGGGTTCCATTACGCTGGATCAGAGATTAGATCAAAAAACGATAAAAAGAGAACAGGCAAAAAATGTTTGACAAACGGGGATAACAACTAGGGGGTTCCCTCTGGAGCTCTGAGGGGGCACGGCCTGGAGAGTAGAGGAAAACGCCGATGACGGAGCATTCGGTGGGGGACGGGAACATCACCTCGACGGAAGTTCAAAAAAAAATAGAAAAAAACGGATCATAAGACTGGCAGAAATTCGAGGAATTCGGTAGCCGTGGGGGCTCATCGAGAAACAAAAACAACACCGAGAGAAAAGAAAAAAAATAAGAAGTCAAAACCAAGGCAAACTTCCCAGGCCAAAGAAAAGGCTCGCGAAGTCGGGAGGAAAAAAAAATAGGACTTTCAAGAAATGAAGGGACGTATTGACAACCTAGAATGGAGAGGGAGAGCCTGCGCGAATCAGAGAAAGAAAACTGCAAAAAAAAAAACACGCGAAAGTAAAAAGGCGTACAAAAGAGTTTGGGAGGATAAAAAGGGGTCTCGTAGGACACCCATTACCGAAGAATATAGGGGGAGAAGACCTCTATAAACCGGTCCCAAACGAAAAGAATCGCAGAAAAAAAAGAAAAAAAAAAAGCAAACAGTTTGCAGGTAAAAAGGGGAAGACAGCCGGCTTCTCGGCCAAAGTGCTACAACGCACGTAGAAAAAAAAAGTGGGCTCTTTGACCAGCAAACGAAAGTTCTCGGAAGCTATCATCAAAGACCCTACGAGAGCGAATCAACAAAAAATATGAAGGGGGAGGGGAGAATGTCTTTCCTGGAAGTCATAAGTACGTAAAAAGAACCGTCAGACTGTGTTGGGGAGGAGAAGTCAGGTGAAATACGCGAAACCTAGCAAGAAAAACCCTTCTATCTAGAGGAACTACGCCGGGCTGATAAACCCAAAAAATCAGAAAAAAACTACTAACGCACTTCGCCATAAAGAGGAAGGATGCCAGATAGGTCAAAAGTAGGCAGAAGTTTGAAAGGGGGAAAAAAAGGGCCCGGCAGAGAACTATTTTAGTACTCGCAGAAAGATTGAAAAGGAAGCTCCGATAAGGGGGTTCGCTGAAAGAGAAACATCTAAAACCAAATCCCCGAAAAGGAAACGGGTTAACAGAAAAAAAACGGTGACAAAGCCTCTGTATTCCATTCCCAACAAATTGACAACCAGACTTAAAAGACGACCCATCAACTGTCCTCAAGAGAAAGAAAAAGGGAAGTTAAAGGGGGTGAGGGTCAATTCCAAGGAAGCAAAATACAAATAAAAAAGAATGTTAACTTCAAGGACTCGATGAGACTCCGTGGAGGTGAGGGACGAAAAGAGGAAGACCACTTTTTGGAGGAGAGAGCTAGAAAACGAGACCAGGGGAACCAGTAGGAGGAGTGGGGGAGGGTATGAGACACGAAGGGAGGAGGCCTGGGGTTTTCGCCACAACCAACGCCAGAGTGACCAAAAAGTGAATCCCGGAGGTTAAAAAGAGCAGATAGACCGTAAACGAAGGAAAAGAAATTCTTCCCGCCAACAGTCCACACACGTCTCTACGGAAGGAAGAGAAAGAAATTAGTCGCGTCCCAAATGGGAAAGGTTAGAAAGTCAGACCATCGCTCTCGCAAGCTCCGTCGGCAGAGGAAATGTTAAGGGATAGAATTCAGCTCAGCGGTGCCAGCCGCTAGAAGGAGAAAGCTCACCAAAAACTCGAGACGAACCATCATCTGCACAACCGCCAAAAACAAAAGCTCTTCCTCTTGACTTTCCACAAATTGTATCACTAAGATCGCGTGCCTCACGCATCGACGACTCCTGAAAGAAGGGGGCAAGGAAAAGGACCGGGGACAGCGCAACAAGGAAAAAGCGTTGTCTGGCTCTAAAAACAAGGAATCAGACGATCTCTTAGTCAGAAACATAAAGGGCAAGATACCTGAGGTGGCTGGGAAAAAAAAAATCTCTCCGCCAGCCCTATAAAAAAGCAAAGAGGGGGGGAGAAAAACTTACCGGTAGCGGGCCATCACATCACATCCAAGTCGAGCGAAAAGAAACTCAAAGGAAAGTTCGCTGTGATGAGTACACGCAAAGAGAACAAGAACCCCATAGACCCCTAATCGAGAAAAAGATACCACAAAAAAGAAAGCAGCAGGGAGTGGAAAAATCGTCGTCCCAACATAGAGGAAGAGGAGATGTGCGAACCATTGCCGGGAGAAAAAGTTTGCGGAAAAGAAAAGGCCATCAAGTCCGAGCAAAGGCCAGAAAAAGGGTAGAGCGGGTAGAGGAACCTGTCAAAGCAATACGCGGGGTGAAGTGCGGCTGGTCAGCGACTCAGACAAAAAAAAAAGGAAGTAGGAAAAAAATAGATGATTACAAGACCGCAACTAAACGATGATTTCAGGGGAGGGCAGATAAGAAAGACTAAGGTTGCATATTTGGCTGCCGAGAGAAGTGATTTAAGAGGGAGAGAGCTGGAGCAACAAGAAAGGTCCGACCCAAGGGAAGAAAGCACGACGGGCAAAAAAGTCTGTTCGACACCAAGGCTGGGGAATTTGCTGTTTTTGACCGGGGGGAGGTCTAGCGGAAAGTATTGGGGTTAGTTTCTTTTTCTGATGGGGGGGAACAAAAGGATGGTCAAGCAATTGCAACTGGAAAAGCTCTCGAAGGGGGGGAGTAATCATGCCCAGTGAAGGGGGGGGAACAGTTAGAGGAGCTAAAGTCGGTGGCGGAGGGAGTTTGTGAAAGAGGGGATTGGTTCTTTTGGAATCAAGAAAAAAAAGAGTGGTGCTGACAAGCAATTAAAAGCTGGTTAAGGTGAAGGGAGGGGGAAGGCAGTGCAGGACAAAAAGAGTCATATCCTCTGTTTGACAAGCGGATAAGGGAGGAAACGGGGCTAAGAAAGAAGAGAAACAAGGGGGGTATTTGGGGGGCGGCTGGCAGATTAGTGCGCGTAGAGCAAGTTAGGCGGGGAGCTTTCATCGGTGCTGTAGTGCACCAGAGAAAAAAAGGGAAAGTAACTGTAAAACGGAGTTGGCGCGGGTACTCTCAACAAAGCTAAAAGGCAATGTGGGGGGACTTCGAACCAAGTTGGGGAGGAAGCGGGCTATAGGAAACTTTTGGGAGTTATTTTCTTGAAGAATTGGGGGTCCAAGAGGAGGGACGATCGCCGGAAGGGTTCCGGGATGAACGATTTGGGTGGGGCAAGAAGGGGGCGCAAACAGCATCTGACATGAGACATCAATGAAAAACATGCCCTAGACTCAATCGGACATAAGACTGTCGAGCCAGAAAGAAATGGAAAGAAAGGAGTGGACTGAGGGAAAGATCAACTAAAAAGAAAACTGAAGAAGATGAAGGAATAAAAGAAGAAAGGGTTTGGGAAAAAAAAGCGTTTTTAGTTTATGGGGAGGTCATCATCCACCGCAACTCGAGAAGAGGGGGACTATGGGACCAGGGAGATGTTATGTTTACAACTGGGTGACAAGCCTAGAGGTGGCCTGACATGAACGCAGGGAATGAGGGGAGGAACGGGGCCCGGGGACCTTCTCGTGATTGATTGTTTCTGAGACTGTTCGCCGGCGAGAATGAGGAAAGCTGGGTGCGAATATAAAAGGGGAGGGCAACTGTAGTGGGGGGAAGGGAAGGGGAGGGTCAGGACCGAAATAGAAAACAAGTTGTGGGGAGCCGCTTCGAAAAAAGGACTCTCCTGATCGCGTGTTCAGAGGGGACTCATCATGGGGGGGGAGGAGTCAAGGCTTGAAGAGACGAGCAGGAATAGCGGAGGAGATTTTGTATAGTATTGGAATGAAGGGGAACTGAAGACAAACATTTATTGGTACATGGCTTGTCGAATCTAGGACAGTAACTAGATGTGGTCATTAACGATTCGCGCCCGATGATGTGGAGGAGAGATATTAGGCAGGGGAAAAAAAATGCAGGGCGAAAAGGAGGATAGAATCTGATTCTGGACGATAACAAAAAGACTTAAGTAGTGTCAGACCGGGATAACTTGGCGTAAGAAGAATTTGAAAGCTTCCTTCAACTTATGACGAACCGAAGGAGGGAGGTTTGAGGAGACGCTGATGTGTGTTCCGTTTGTTGGGTAAAAGAGACGGTAGAAGATAACCAGTCAAATTACGAGGCTGCAAAATAATGCCACGGGGATTTGGAACTTCACAACGCGGGTTAAGAGGGGGAAGAAAATCACGCAGATGAAGTGAGAATGATCTTCGGGATGAAAAAAGGAGAGAACTCAGGAGGTTTGACGTGAACACACGCAAAGAGATTCAGGCAGCTCAGGGAGAAAGAACGACTGATCCGGGCTGCGGCGAAAAAAAATGAGGGGGGGACGGGGAGGAGGCAGTGGGGGAAAAATCGTCAACAAAAAAAAAAAAGGGAGGGAAGAGGAGAGAGAAGGAAACCACCGATAAAGAATGGCCAGAAAGTAATGTTGAGCCGAAACGCCACCTTTAAGACCACGAAGGACTTGCCCTGACGGAATGAAACGGATCTTGAGGTTCAACGTCAAAAAAAGAAAGGAGAAGGGACTCAGGAGAAGAAGTCGGGCCGAAAAAGAATCTCTATTCGGCTGAACACCAAAGGCGGGTCCAATCCAAATGGTCAAGGGGGTGTGGAACCATGCAAATGTATAGGGATCTCAGACATCGCAGGCCCCAAACGGCCAAGCAAAAAGAAAGAGAAACGAAGAAAAACAGAAGAAAGGGGGCGGTACATAAAGTTTGGGCCGGCTCAACCTTAAAAAGTGCAAGAAAAACGCTAACGAAGAATGCATGTGGAAGGCCAGCCAGATTCGAGGACGCTTCTCGCAGTACAGAAAGAACCCTACGATCTCTAACCAAAGTGGGGAGGGGACGCACATGATTACGAGAGAAAGAAGTCCAGAGAGTCACACGCAACGTGAAAAAGCTGGTTGGGAGAGGGGAAAGTTAAGCAAAAAAAATCGCGGAAAAAAAAAACGCAGATCAGTAGGAGAGAAGGAGTCCTCCTTGAAAAAATGCGAAACCGAGAAAGAAACGAACAAAACCGAAGAGGACTTCGGGGCATAGCGGTAAAAAGGAACAGGAGGGCTGGGAAAAGGAAAAGGTCCAGATCAATGTAAGGAAAAGGAGCCCGCGAAAATCGTGATGGAGCGCCTATAATTGTCCTCAAAGCAGACGAAAAAACGGAATAGAAAAAGCCAAGAAAAGAAAGGGGACACCACTTCCAACGGCGGTGACTCAATCCGCGTGATCACCACTCAGATTCTTGACACCCAGAAAAGAAAATAAAGAAAAATAAGGAAGATCCTCATCAGAAAGACCGAGAGGCCGTTTGCAGGGGAAGTGAAATTATAAAAAAGCCCGAACGAAGTAGGAGAAACGAAGGAAAAGTCAGAACTAGGACGGAAGCCTTGGAGGTGAAAGGACTCCCTTAGTCCATCCCCTTTTTTTATAGGAAAGACTGGGAAAAAGGGGGAGAAGAAAAAAGAAAAGTGAGGGATAGGAAGGGGGGGATGGGGAGATCTAAGGTGTGAGAAAGGTCCGTTTTTGCGCAATAACCCAAAACCCGACACAATCGTGATCAATCTGCCCCAAGAATCCGCGCTCCAAACGCAGAGGGACACAAAAATGACCAGCAACAAAGAAAAAAAAACTCGCGGCGAGCTCCCAGCAGTAAAAGCCGAACAATTTCACTGTATAAGCGGAGAAAAAGGAGCTCGCTTCAACTCCGAGGGGGCAAGATAAGTTCCATTCTCTCCTCAAAGAAGGGAGGAGTAATCGAAAAAAAAAAAACACGCGAACTTCCGCGCCACCAAGCCAAGAAAACACAAATAAACAATCGGGAGAGGGGGCGCTTGCGGGGAAAGTTGTCGAAAGAACATTCGCAGTGCAAAAACGAGCGACTTCTCGTGGAAACCAGACGGAAGGAAACGGAAAAGCAGAAAGCGAAAAGAACCAGAGTGATTGATAAAACGAAGTCCCGGGGGAGGAACATCTCGCGCCATACAGCAAAAAATCAATCATAAATTCTTCGCAAACATCCTTAAGAAAAAAAAGAAAATAGCGCAAAGCCGTCCATGGTAATAAAACGTACCAAAAAGATGAACATTCCCAGAAAGAGATCTATCGCAACAAAAAAAACGAAACGAGGATTCCGGGAGGGAGGTCTTCGTGCCAAAGAATGACACCAGGGACCGAAGCTTCGGAAAAAAATTGGGCACAAAAAACAGAACAGGCAACATTTCGTTTGAAGAAAAAAACACGCGGCCTCAACATCGAATCGCGATGCAGACTCCATGGTGGAGACAGGAGGGAAAAACCGGTTTGAGGAAAAGAACGCCATCAATTAATACGAAAAGGCCCTCATCCGGCTTACGGGGGATCGGGACCCGCACTCAAGAATAAGATGGAAGAACGATCTTGTCAAGCTAGGAGACGCAAAAAACAACGGAAGAGGGAGGGAAGAGAGCAGAAAAACGTCTAAAACCAGGCAATGCTGGGCAGTCGTAAAGTCCCTATCAAACTAAATGGCGGGAAGGGGGAAGAGGGAAGTGAGGGACTAGGAGCGAAAAAAAAAGGTTGGTCTAAGAAAAACAATGAGAAAACGCGAGCGGATTAAGGTAGCAAATCAAAAAGAAAATTGAAAGCCAGGAGGGCGGATTTGGAGGGTTGTTTCCATTTTGATGGCGAGAGTGAAAGGGGCTAGGGTGGGGGAGTTACGTTTTACTCAAAGGAAAAAATCAATAGTAATCCTAGTTGAGAAAGGGTGGAAAGCTAGCTAAGGGGGGGAGGAATGGTCAATCTCCAAGGTTCCGGTGGGACAGGGCATTATTTGGGGGAAATGTCTTTGCGACGGCTTGTGGGAGACGCGGTACTTGCCGGGCTTGATAACGCGGCGTGAGACCCTGAAGTTTCGAGAAGAACGTTACGAGGGGCGTTTGAGATGTGGCAGTGGACCTTACGTCAAAACTAGGGCAACATAGAAGGGGATCCGCTGTTGAACTGCGAGGGTGGAGGAAAGCGAGAAAACATCGAGGTAAGAGGATTGAGTTGTGACGCGTTTCAAGTCTTGTGGATCATAATGTTCGCGTGGTGAGGGAGAAGAGAGGGAAAATGGCAGCAACCGCGACTTAAGGAAAGAACTTATCGCGACGGTTGACGCGACGGCGAGCTCCACGACGACGCAAGAAATTGGGAAACAAGAAACGCATTTCTGGATCCGGTCACTCTATACCTTGGGGCGAGGGTGAGGAATATTTGTGGGGGAATTGTCCGGTTAGTAGGCGGATTCAGGGGGAATCAGTATGCAAACTATTGGGGTCGTGTGGGAAAAAAGCAAGTTATTTTCGAACAAACACTTCCATAGGAAAAACTAATTAGGTTATCCTCAAGAAAAACGGCCGAAAAAAGAAGAAGATCACGTTTACGAGAACAAAACAACGAAAAAGGCGATGGAGTCCAAAAATCAAATTAGGACATCCAAGGAGAGCGAACACTGAGGGATGCAGACAATTTGGGGGTCAATTGTAGTTGAATTTCGAACACCGGGGAAAAGGAAGACCGTCCGGGGGAAGGATGAGCTGGGATTTAGGGGGGAAAAAAGGTGTTCCCGCCTATTATTGGCCGGACTTCACGCGGAAAGGAAAACTGCCTGTAGGGCACGGAAATGACTCGGGGAGTTGTGGGGAGCCGGTTCCTAGGAAGCGATCCGGAGGACTCCTAAAGAACGAGTGGGGCGAAGAACTAAAAGGTAGTGTTGGTTGTAAGGCTTTAAAGTTTCATCCCGAGGGGACCTAGACGGGGGGGTGGACGCCGAGGCAGCCATGAATATGAGAATAGTTAAGTTCATCTTTTTTAGCCTGAAGGCCGTCTTAATCCCGGCGTGACCCATAAGAGAGAAAAGAAAAGGAACGAAATAGGGGAGTGGAGTAGTTGCGCTCTAGAAAGTTGCCAAAACAAAAAATGGGACGTGGCAGGGATACGAAGAAAGATATTGGAGGTGAAAAAGCCAACAAATGAGTTTGATGCTCTATCGTAGGAAGGGGAGGCTGATAGGAAGGAAGAGAACGTAGCGAATCTGGGCTGGACAGCGAAACAAAAACTGCAAGGAGTTTCAGGCCGTTCGGGATCACTGGGGGGTCTACGAAGGACGGAGAGTGCACGGAAAAAGGAAGGAAAACGCGCGGAGGTTGGTGTGAGGACAGGGAGTGGGGTAAGTCTCGTGTTTGGTCAGTGGGGGGGAAAAGAGAGGAGGAATCGAGAGAACCTCACATAAAAACCTGGCTGGCATGGTAACGACTTAAAAGTGGGAGGGGAAGTCCAAAAACTGTTCACCGCTGGGTGGAGGACTGCTAAGCTTATATTCGATTAGCGAACGAAAGGAAAGGAGTAGTGTGTAGGGACAGCACGCTCCAAAAAGGCACCGTAAATCGGAAGTAGGAAAAGGAGCTCTACTGGAGTAGGGGGCGCATTCTAAGGGTGAAAGGAGGTATCTGGGGGGTTTT
>Ga0179593_1346484_pt1 | contig 20509 bp, 36 predicted proteins | sample CZODoug2_1_08_16_FD_185931 | JGI IMG/M metagenome (GOLD analysis project Ga0179593, IMG submission 185931) | Vadose zone soil fungal communities from Angelo Coast Range Reserve, California, USA - CZODoug2_1_08_16fungal (PacBio error correction) | ecosystem: Environmental > Terrestrial > Soil >...
GGAAACCAAAACCTCGGGAGGTACAAAATTCTCAACCCACGGGGAGGGGAAATGAAAGGGCAAACCAAAAATGGAAAGGAAAAAAATAGAACCAAACAGAAGACGCATCGAGAAGGAGGAAGACCAATAAAGGAACAAAATCTAACCCAGGGAAACTAGGTGGAACCAGAAATTGGAGGGAATTCTATGAGCAGACGCACACGCAACAAACGATGACTTACCAGAAGACCGAACCCTTCTCCAAAGGGGACAAAGAACACGTGGGGCAAAGATGAAGCTGAAAAAACCTCCCAAAAAACAAAACAGGTTCCCATCGGGCGGAAAAAGATTTCGGGGGGATCCTATCGGAAAAAAAAAAAAAAAAACACCGTCGTCAAAAGGCAACCGTACGCAGGTAAGTTCAAAACCGCACTGGGGAAGCCCCGAGGGGGGGGGGGAATGAAAACAAAGGTTTTGGGCATTTGGGATAAAAACTGAGAAAGAAAAAAAGAAGACAGAGACAGAACCCAGACACCTCCCCTCAAAAAAAAGTGCACGGTTCCGTTTGTCGGGGGGGAAGGGGGGGGGTCTCTGAAACTCTGGAAGAGTTTAACTCTTTAATATGCAGAAGCGACGACTGCAAGGAACCCACCGGCAGGGTCCACAAACGTGAAAAAACGGAGAGGGGGGAAAACAAAATTTCGAAATTTCGAAGACAAGCGACGTGTGCGTCCGCATTGCACTGAGGCCGGGATGTGGCCACCATCATGAAAAGGAAAAGGACGGGAACGCGGTATCCACTGTGTTGGGGGGGAAGAGTCGAGGTTAATAAAAGGGACTGAAAAAAAAGGGGGGATAAAAAATCATTTGTGGGATCGCGACAGGGGGGCTTGGTCAGAGGGGTTGTGGGAAAAGGGTGGGTTTCACAGTATAGGGAAAAAAAATATTTTCAGCCCCAAAGAAAAAAAAAACTAAGAAGGGGCAGGGAAAAAGGAGATCAGAGAAAGATTGAGGAACAAAGGGGAGCCTAAAAAAGGAATAGGGGTGAGTTGGAGTAGTCCGGAGAAGGACCGGGGAAAAGGCCAAGCAGGGGAACATGTTTTTCATCAAACATGAAAGGTGGGTAAAAAATGGGGAAGTCAGGAGAAGGTTGGGTAAAGAAAAAAAAAAAAAAAAGAAACTAAGAAAAAAAGAGCGAAACAAACCTCAGGGGGTTTGGAAAAAACCTGTTGGCTGGAGGGACCGGTAAAAAAGGAAGAAAGTTCAGAAGGGGGCTGGGGATCTTCAAAAGGAATCAACACAAAAGAACCGGGGTGTTAAATCGTCATCAAGGGAAAAAAAAAAGGGGGGGTGAGGTGGGGCTGAGCGCATAAAAGGAAAGAAGAAGCGCGGTCAAATCCTCAGAACAAGGTTGGATAAATCAACGGTAAGGAGGAAAGAAAGGCGGACCGGCCAGTCCAAAACGGGGGGGGAGGTAAGCACAGTAGCCTGAGGGATGCTGTGGAGAAGACGAGAAAATAAAAAAAAAACTGGTGGGGAAAAAGGAGTGACACCACAGACCTTTCACCCCAAAAACGAAACCAAACTACCAAGACTTCACGAGGCCCATACCAAGGAGGTCGGCAAAGACAATAAACCCATGACAGGAAAAGGCCTAATTAAAATAAGAAGGACGTATGGAACAGGAAAAAGAAACACAAGAAAAGAAGAGAAAGTTAGTAAAGCAAAGTATGGGACCTTATTCTTGGGTACTTCTCTGGGGTCGCTGGGGGAAGAGAGGGGTTTTTAACCTTTCGAAAGTACTCAATTCTAAGGATGGGACACGTGTTCGGAACCGATTGAAATTACGAAAAAAAAGGGCCAAAGAAGTCAAAAAAAATAGGGAATCTTGGCCCTGCCGAAAAATCTGCAAGGAGAACGCGCGGACTCTCCTGCAGCCATTGGACAGAGGGGTAATGGTGGGGGAAAGCGGAAGGGGGTTCCTGAAAGCAAAGGTCCAACAGGGAATGGGAAGTGTATGTAGAAAGCGCCAACACAAGTACAAAAGGAAAGAATCGAGTGTCAGACATTCAAAAATGGCAGGCTGAGAAAGAAAAAACGCGTGCTCAGCTTTAACGATCCAAAGGGGTCGCGATCAAAGGAACGAATCGTAGCAAAGGGCCTGTGGAGAACTTCCAGCCAGTCCTGGGTGACCCAAAAGCCCTTGGTCAACTGGGGGGGTAAAAAATCCTACGAGAGGAAGAGGAGCCGGCCCCATCGATGAAACTCAGAAAAAGAGGAGGAAAAAATAAAAAAAAAAAAGGACGTGCGTAAACTGCAAGGGGGACGGACTATCACGCGACAGAGAGGGGGGGCAAGCGGGCCAAGAAGGATTGGGGCTGTAACGGAGGGCCAGCATCTTTCCGCCTCAAGAAATGGGACGAAAAAGTGGGTGTGTGCCACTCGGGGCGACTAAAGGGGGTGCCGAGAATGAAAGCGAACACGCCGGAAAAAACCAAGGAGGGAACATCCAAACCGACCGGACGTACCTTTACGGAAAAGCCCTCGGGGAAAAAAAAACTACCTGAACCCCCAGGGACGCCAGAAAAAAAATCGTCAAAAACAAGGGACGGGGGAAAAAAAACACAAGTAATGAAGAGTCCAACTGCGGCAAGCGAAAGAAGAAGGGGTAAAGGTTCGAGCAAGGGGTCCGTCAGGAGTCAACGCGAAAAGAGCTTGCACGCTTACCAGGAAAAAAAAACAGGGGAGCCAATCCGACGGCACGCCCCTGTGGAGGTAAGTGTTACGGAAGAAAATAGGTTAACCGGAGAAAAAAAAAACAAAAGACAAGGAAGAAGGATAGAAAACTGGTGAAAAAGAAAACTGTGTTCCTGTCTGGGGATGAGAGGGGTCAAACTGTTCCACGGTGGGGTGGAATAATTCGCACTTTTGGGAAGAAAAAAGGGTTTTCGCGTAGGACCTGGGTGCGAAGAAGGCGAAGGGCGGCCGCGACACCACCCCAGACGTGCGTGGGGAATACGTTGCGGCATGAACGTGGGGAAGTTCGACAATGTGGTCGAAAAGCCCCTTCTCCACCAGAAGCCAGGCGACAGAAAAGGATTTCCCGACGCGACGGGAAAAAAAAACACCCCCCCCCGGCTTTGAGGATGGATCAAAAAAAAAAGAACGTGTGATTCCAGAAACAAGGTTCGTAAGATGTGACGGCGTCAAAAAGGGGGAAGGTGGAAAGTCTTGTAGAGAGAAAAAAAAAAAAAAAAACACCGCGACCGAGACCCAACGGCAGAAGAAAACTGTTTTGAATTGTTTTAGAAAAAAAAACCTTGGATCTAACGAGAAAGTACCACCAATCAAGACAGGTACCTTTCCACAATCAGGAAAGACGTATGCGTGAAAGGGAAAGGAAGACCGAACCAAGGAGGTCACAATTCAGTACCCCGACCAGGAAAACTGGCGGATAGGGACCGGCAGCAGCCTGCACTAAGTGATCATCAAAAACCGATTCCCGTCGGCGCAGTTCAGGGAGAGGAGAAAAAGAACTTCTGTTTCACACCGGGGGAACAAGAATTGAGACGGATGAAACCCGATTTCAAAGGAGCCCCGGAACCCCCGACAACGGACCAAGGAAGGGGAACACCCGCCCGAATAAAAAAAAAGGCCATCAAAACCCGGAAGACCATGGGTATAAAAGGGGAAAAAATTAACTGGTCCTCGTGCACCAAAAAAAGGAAGAAACAGAAGGTCCAGGAAGGCAGGTCCTCAAGTTATGACCCCACCCAAAAAGAAGAAAGGGCGGACGAACACGCCGGAAATTAACGGGGAAGGGAAGTTGGGGCAAGAATCATTCGGTTGTGGCACACACGGGCCGTTGAAGGGGGGAAACAACAGCTTGGAAAAAAGAGGAATACCAAGAGGAAAAAGAGAAATAGGGGATAGGAAATCAACAAAAATGGAAAACTCTTCAGCTAAGTGTGAACGTAGGGCTTCACGGGGGTTTTTAGCCTCTTCTGAGGGAGACTCCCGTCAGGGAAGGGAAAAGTAAACTTGGCCCCCGACAGTCACAGAAGGGGAATTGGCTCAAGCGGCAAAGTAAACCGGAACTGGTACTGCATGCAAAAAGGAAAAGAAAAAAAGGTCGGGTTCGACTCTGAGAAAGAGGAGGAATACCCGTCCTGTGACAAAAGGGGGGGGATAAAGGAAGACGGAATCTCAGAAAAAACGGTGAGAAAAAGAACAAAAAAAGAGACGGGCTGCAAGGGGGGAGTCAAAAAAGTCATGGAAATGGTCCAGAGGAAGAAAAAAAGAAAAAAATCTAAACTGCAAACTCCAGAGGGGGGCATACTTGGAAAACCTCGACTGAGTTGGTCCAGGGGCGCCCGTAAATCATTTGAAAAACCGTTCGAACTCGGCAAGGAGAGAACTGGGGGGGGGGGGGGTTGGTGCGAGTGAATGACGAGAAGCAATTTCCACCGCCGGCGGAGTTGGGAAACCGGTGGGGAAAGAAATCAAGACGATAAACGACTACGCCGGAGAAAAGAAAGTTTCCCTTGGCGAATCGGGGAAGTTCCGAAATTTGAGCCCTTTTACAAAATTGGAAAGTTTGAAAGCGGGCCGAACATGGTTCATCGACGAACAGGGAACACACACCCATAGGGAACGACGACCGTTAAAAAGAAAAGAAAAGCGCGGGCACACCAAACAAGCAAACGACGGGGGAGGACTAAAGGCAGAAAAAGCCAAGGGAAACATCATGACCTGCGATGGGTATTGAGGAAACTAAAGGCAGCTCAGGGGGGTGAAACAGTTCGCGCCGAAAAAACTTAAGACTAAGAGCACTGAACGAGAAGGAAAAAGACCAATTTAACACGTAGGATTCGACCGACGGAAAGAGGGGGGAGTGGGAAAAAAAAAAAAAAAAAACGGCGCGAAGAACCGAAAAAGAATTGCAAGAGGGAGAAAAAAAAAAGAGGGCCGCGAGGAGGAAGGGGGGGGGGGGGGTAAGTGGTCTTGACCCCGCCTTGAGGCACGCGGGAAAAAAAAATAAAAATCAGATCACCTGACAGCTTGGAACAAAAGGTCGGGCGTGTGGAAAATGCAGGGAAGCCGCCGTGGCTGCCGGAAGACGAAATTAAGGGAGGAACCCAAAAAAAGTAGCAAAAAAGGAGTTCCGGCCAGGGAAAGGGGTAAGGAAGCGTGGGTTTACAGGACTTTACGGAAAATGCTATCTGCGGAAAAAAAACAACGTAAGGGTAGAAAAAAAAAAAAGAGAGTCAGTTTTGCCGAAGCCGGACACAAACGAGACGGGGGATTCTTCCAAAAGAAGGAACCAGAAACGAAAAAAAACAAAAAAACCCTTTAAGGGGACCGAGGTGGTGCGTCCTCTGCCGGGGAAGAGGTTAGGAGCATTGTGACTGTAAAGGAAAAAGACGGGAATCGGTCTAAGAGGGGACGGATTCAAAGTACTGTCATCCATCGAACAACAAAAAACACAAAGGGCAAAGAAAAAGGGGAAACCCCCCAGACTCCTATGAAAGGCACGGGCGTCAAGGAAGGAGATTTGCATTGAAAGTTTGAGTTCAAAACATCGCGAAGAGGGACGTAACGAAGGGTTCAGGGGAACCCGACAAAAGAAGAGGTGTCGCTCACCGGCTATACTGAAAAGTGGAAATGAGGAAAAACGAGGGCAAGGGGGCTTGCCTCAGTGCCGCACGAAGTGACTTCGTACTGCAAGAAGTAAAAAACCAAAAGAAGGAGGCCCGCGGTGACAGTGACCGACCAAGAAAAAGTCACTAAAGGGGGGAAAAAAAGGGGGGGATTGTGCCTTGGGGGGAAATTTCAAAAAAGAGAACGAAAGGACCGAAGGTGGGTGGGGCACACGCCAGTTGGAAAGGGGGGACTCCTTCAGAATGTGTCGAAGCCAAGGGAGGGGGGGGGGTTCACTGTCTTCGGGGTTGAAAACTTAAAAGGGGGGAAAGTAGGAGGGGTCAACATGCTGACAAAAGGGGAAAGGCCTCCAAGGAGAATAAGATCGGCGGACCACAAAGTTTCGGACGGCAAGCTAAAGAGAGGAGGGAGGTTTCGGACAAAAAAAACGTCTTTCCACTGCAAAACCAAACGGGAGGAGGTGACTGCCGCTAGCCTTCAAACAGAAATAAAAAGAAAAAAAAATATTCATCCCCTCAGCCGGAAGTCGTAAAAAGAATCCTAGTAATAAAAGGCTTAAAAGGGGGAACCCTGCAGAAAAGATTTATTGGGTAAAAGGAGCCTAAACGTCCACCACGCGAACATTGACGAACGAACTCCACGAACACTTTAGATCACAAAAAAGTGCGGAGGAGCTGAGAAAAGGACACCTTTGTTGGCAGAGGGGGGGGCGAAAAAAAGAAAAGAGGGGGAGAAGAGAGGCGAAAAAAGGATAGACCTCGTCCAGGACTGGATAAAAACGGAAGGAAGGGGCACCCGGGGAAATAACTGAGAAAAGGCGTATTGATGAATCCATGGGAAAATGTTGGGGAAGAAGACCAAGAGAGGAGAATTGACACAGACAAAAAAAAAAAAAAAGAAGAAGAAAACAAAAAAGAAAAGAAAAGATAAGTGAAAACCGGGTGGAATTCGTTTTCACGGCATGACTGAGGGGACGATGTCCAGCGGTGAAGACACTAGCGACGCGTACGAAGGGTCCAGGATCGCACGAACCGGAAAAAAAGGGGGAAAGAAAAAAACTCATGAAAGCTGGAAAATTCAAAAAAAGAGGAAAAACGAACAGAAGGGTGGGGGGTAAACATCGCCTGCCAAAGAGAAAAAAACGGGTTGCACAGGGGGGGACACCAGGCGGAGGATGCAAGGACCATCCACGGAACACAGTGGGGGAACTAGTGGGAAAAGAAACAGACTACAAAAGAGGTAAGGGGTGATGGCGGCCGGGGGTGGAGTTCAAAAAAAAACTGCTTTGGGAGGGAACTGGGCCAGAAATCAGTTACGAGGAACTGAAACAAATCGTTGTAAGAAGAAAAGGAACTGACCGTGCCAGGGGGGAACATCAGAGGAATAAGAACTGGCCGAACAATGGCAATCCGGTTGGGGGGCTAAAAGTGGACCGACAAGGAAATTCCGTAAAAAAAATAAAGCGAACAAACACCCAGTGGCGGACCAGGGGGTAATTAATTGTGGAAGGTGGGGGGCACGGGGTGCCTCCTGTTGGGAAGTCTGATCCCTAAAGAAAAGAAACTTGTAAAAGCAAAACTGGTTTCTGGAAGGAGTACATTCATGGAACGATCATTGGGTGCTTGGGTATCATTGACAACAAAAAGCAAAAAAAAAAAAGCGGAAGGAAGGGAATGGTAATGCGTGTTCGCGGGAGGGGGGCTTTTTTGGGCCTGGTGGGACTCCTAAGAAAAGGGAAAAGTGACAAGAAGGAGAAGAAATCTGAGGACCGGTTATAACATCACGTGAGGGCGAAAGAGCGACAAAAATCCATGGCCCCCGGCCCGTAGCGGTCGGGCCGCAGTCCCCGTCGAGAAGGCTGGGGAGAAAATGAGAAAATTGACCGGCGACTGTCAAAAAAGGAAAAAAGGAAACGCGACGAGGAAAAAGCAGAAGGGGGGACATGCCGAACCAGGGAGGGTGGCTTCAGGACACGAAACCAGGAGCAACGAGTAAGAACCTCTGTAGGAGAAAAAAAAAATCAGAATATTTAACCACAGAAAAAAAAAAAAAACATGACACAGATAAAAAAAGAATACATAACAAAGAGTTAAAAGTTTCTTGAACAACAGGGAAAGTTCGAGTCCTCTCTTCCAGGGATTCCGCTGGGGCTTCTAACTCTGGGGGGTGGTTAAAATCTGAATGGAAGAACGGGTCAGCAGCAAAAAATGAATCGCTGGGAGGAAGGACCAGTGCAGGGGACGTCCCGTCCTGTAGAGAAAGAAAAGTGGGGGGAAACTCCGGAACAGACCAAACGTCGCGGAACGCCTGCAAACATGAAAGGGGCGCCGACCATCCCGGGAAACTCGATCAGGGGTACTGTGTAAGAGGAGGTGTTCGGACAAGGGGGCGGCTGATAAAAACAAGAAATGGAGTGGGAAAAGCAAAAAAAACGTGAGGCCCCTTTTCAGAAAAAAAGGCCCTGAAAAAATGGAGGGACGGCGACGCGCACGTAACGTAAAAAAAAAAAAAAAAGGGGGTAAACTAAAAAAGGAGGGGAAACCGGAAAACTATCGGCGCCGGGTCAGTTGTCAAAACCTGCAACAGTCCATGGGCAACCAGAAGACCCGCTCCCTTGTGAAGATCGAAAGGGAGGGGAAAAGGCACTCATCTGAGGAAAACCATCTAAAAACCTCAAAACAATCAAACAAAACAACCGGGAGGATGAAAAAGGGAAGGGAGGGGAATAGGGCCGCGAGATATCCCGTCTAGAGCAGAAAAAAAAACAAGAACACAAGATAGTTTGAAAAAGAACCACGGGAAAAAAATTACTGAGTAAATGTTGAAAAAGAGACCGCCGCTCGTTCAGAGAGCTACCGGGTGAGAGGGTAACAAGGGCCGCGGAATAAGGGGGTTCTCAAGCACGCCCGACAAAAGAAAACCATTGCCGAAAGGAAACAATACCGAAAGTGTGGCGCGGGCCCACTGACCATTGGGGAACCATGTAGAAAAAGCCGGCTGATCAGCAAAAAAAGCGTTTCCCAAAAAGAAAGAGCAGGGGTCAAAAAGCAGAGAGCCCGAGCCAGCGTGGGGCACAAAAAAAAAAGGAGGGGGGGCGGTAGGAAGTGCACCCGAGGGAGAAGGACTGGCAATAAAGAAAAAGATGCCAGCAAGGAAAGGCACGGGGGCAAAAAAAAAGGGGTGAGTATAAGAAAGAGGGTTAACAACAGAGACACATAAACCCAAAAAAAAAGAGGCAAAAAAAGAGACGAGAGAAAGACGGGGGGGGGTCAAGAACTCGGGGTCTCTTGTAGGGGAAAGCTCGGTCCGCGGTGGTCTCGTGGTTTAACATATGGTACCCCGTCTGTTAAATGAAAAAAACCTCCGTTGAAGGACCATGGGGGCGCCTGGTGAAAAAAAAACCCTAACTCAGTAGGGGCCAAGGCACCGAGCACGGTGGTGGCCCTAGTGACTGCGTCAAAGGGGTGAAGGGCAACGTTTACGGCCACATCAAAATGGAAACACAGCCTTCACGAAGAAGGAGGTCCCGAAAAAAACGTGGGGTCACCCAGAAGGGAGATCGCCGGCACAAAGTAGTGGAATACACCGGGACAGAGAGGTGACGAGGAAATACTTCTGGGATGACGAAAAAAAACAACCAATCCAGAAAAAGAGACGTAACCAAACTTGGTGGGGCATTGTACTTCGGTCGGGAAGATCACCCAAAAGGAGTAAAAAGTAAAAAGCCCAGAACACGTACAAAAGAGGAGGGAGTTAGATGGGAACAAAAGGGCTTGAACCCGGAAAAAAAAAGAACCCTTCAAAGTACAAACCATGAATGAAACACTTGGCGCCAAAAGAGAAAAACCTGCATAGGAAAAATCACGCCTAGAAGAAAAAAAGAAGGGTACGGGCGGTGTCCGTAATGGATCGATCTGCGCAGAGGGGTCACACGGAAAGCAGAAAGTGTTTGTCAGGTCTGGGAAAACGGTGGGCAGTATCCTCCTGCCAACCCAATAGAAAAAAAAGAAAAAAAACTGCTGTAAAGCACCAACGCACTATCACCCACAAAGGGGGCCCAAATCACCACCAGAATGGAAGTAAAGCAACGGAGTTGTATCAAACCAACAACAGGAGAAACGGTAGGTGCACAAAGACGGGGCCGTTCACGCCGGGATTTTGACCAAGGCAACACCCAGGGGCCCGCCAGCCAAGGCAGAATAAAATAAACACGCCAGAGGTGAGGCTCAAGTCTGAAGTGTTCCAGAAAAAAAAACGGGTCACATTTGGGGGCAAAACCGGACAAGGTGGTGCCTGGGAGACCTGAGCGTACGTCGCAGAGGAACATATGACAAGAGGACAGAAGGCCGAAGAAAAGAAAGGAGAAAAGTCACTTCTCTTGACGTGAACATTTACTAGGGGGTTGTTTTGCGTAGGGAGATGTGAGGTTCACTCTGTTTCCCCCCGCTCTAGGTCCACAGGAAAACTGGGACACAATCATCAAAGACCAAAAAAAAAACAAAAAAAAAACGCCCCTGGGGAAAAGTGAAGGAAAAAGTAATTCCAGCAAAGAAAGAGGCGACGGGTTGTTCGACTCCGAGAATACATGCTTCAGCCGACCCCCTGGGGTGGGGGAGTGGAAAAAGGAGCGAAGGAAAAAAAAAAAAAAAAAAACGAGGTGCGAAAAAAGGGGGAGGGCCGGGGCGGAAGCGTCGCTTGACTACTCAGGAATCAAATCGACTGTCAAAAAGGGGAACGTTGGGACCACCTCGAGCCAGGGGGAAGAGAGGGTAACTCGATGGCGTTTGAGAACTCAGGGGCGCGAATTGCTGTGGTCTCGGGGAGGAATGGAGGGTGGAAAAGGCAGGTAATCGGCCGGAAGGTGGGGGGATACCAGGGGTGATCAACTGAAAAAAAACTTAGTAAACGAAGAAAAGAATTGGACCAGTTGCGATCCAGCCCGCTCAAATGGGGTGAAGCCCTACAGGTTGTCGCCTGTGTGACGCGGTTCAAGGGGAATTTAAAAAACACATCGACTACGTGGAAAACCACCAGGGGGCGGGCGGAAAAACAGAGGGACGTGGGGAAAAAAAACCTGCAACTTGGGGGGGCTGGCAAACAAAAATAACTGGAGTGGCGCTGAAGCAAGGCAAATCATGGTCACATCAAAAAAAATTGACTGGGGTCACGGGGAAGGGGAAAGTTCGCGACAAAAATCATTTTCAAGAGGGGGGGGGGCTGAGCGTCAGGAAAGGTAAGGAAGAGGGCCAACCCAAAATACAGAATGGGGAAACGGGGAGTAATTTCCCAATAAAGTGGGTAGGGTTTTAAAAGAGCAAGCGATGGAAACCAAAGGAAGTGAAAAACTGCAGCAATGCTTGCGCCCGGAAAGAAAGAGTTAAGTACTTGTTAGCGGACACCTAATGAGTGTTCACGGCCCGGAAGATGACCTGGGACAATCAAGAACCAGGTACCAGCATTAAAAGGGGTTCGCCGTTAAGCAAGCCACCCAGAAAAGGGAAACCCGGGCCGAAGAAAAGAAAAAAGTACCTTAAGAAAAGGCTGGAGTTCCTGGCAGGGCGGTGAAAGGGGGGAAAAACCGAGAAGGGGTGTAAAGACGAAAACTGGATCGTCTCACAAACACTAAGTTTGAGAAAGATAAAAAGAGAAACATGTTCCGAAACCTACAAACAAAAAAGGAAGTCGGCGGAAAAAAATCGAACGCCCCTGCCAGAAACTCCAGCTTCCGCTTTCTGCGGACCGGCAGGGTTGCCGTCTCGGGCCAGGCCAGCGGCAAAAAAGCACATTGAAAGCCGAAGCGGGAGGCCTGGGGAAACCGGGCTCGTTTAATTTTGAAAAAAAACAGATCAAAAGGCGAACATCCACGGACAAAAAACTTGGTAACAACAGAGGACACAGATTAAAGCGCAAAAAAAGCAGCAATTGCGTTAAGTTGTTTGCTGTCCAGAAGGGACAGAACTCCGTTAAAGTTACAAACTCAAAAAGAGAGGTCCAGGACTCCGTCGAATGTAAGAAACAGTCAATGCTGTCGCGCCCGAGGCTCAGGCCGAAGAAGAGAACTTCGTACGCGTGGGGGGGCGGAGGAAAAAAAAAAGGGGGTTCATGTTTTCAAACAAAACCCGCCAGGAAACCGAGGCCAGGTCGCACGTGACCTTAAGACGCAAAAAAAAAAAAAGGGATTGTGGAAAAAAAGGGGAAAAGGGGGGAAAAAGCCCTTAAAAAAAGGAAAGCCCCGCCATTTCAGTGTGGTGGTAGGTTTGGACCCAAAGAAGTGAAAAGGGGTGTCGCACGCGGGGAAAAGAAAAAAAACCCGCTTGGGGGGGGGGGAACTGTCGTGAGATGAAAGGGTTCAAACAAAAACCATGTTGCACGGAGAAACAAAGAACGAAAAGACCGGGGAGGCCTTCCCAATTCGGGAGAAAAGCACCAGGGGGAACCAAAGTTTTGCAGGCGGCAGAGTCGCCGAAGGACAGGAGGAAAGGGGGGAGCCCACAAGGGCGGGTTCGACCACACTGGCAGAAAAAAAGCAGGATTACCTGCCGATCCCTCAGGAAAACAGAGAACCAAAAGCAGATTCTCCTCGCCAGGTGAAACGAGAAAAAAATCGAGGGGCGGGTGCAAAGGCAGGGGGAAGAAACACGCTGCAAGCTGAGGGGATGTCCGAGAGTCAACAACGGGCCACGCACAAGGAAGAGGGGAAAAGACAGCATCCCTACCTTTCCTCGCAAACCCTTTTTTTTTGTTTTTTTTTTTTTTTTGTTTGTTTTGGTTGGTTTTTGTTGTTTGATGGGTTTGTTTTTGTGTTTTTTTTGGGTGGTGTGTAGGTTTGTGTGGTATTTTTTTTTTTGTTATGTTGTTGTTTTTTTTGTTTGTTTTTGGGTTGGAGGAAGTGGGATTGGGTGGTGGTTGGGTTGTTTTGGTGGGTTGTTTTGTGGGGTGGGGGGGTTTGGGGGGGGGTGGGGGTGGGGTGGGTGTTTTGTGGGGGGTGTGGGGGGGGGGGGGGGGTTTTGTTGTTCGGGTTGTTTTTTTTTTGAGTTTTGTGGTGGTGGGGTGGTGGGGGCCCCCCCCCCGAGTTGAGCTTCCGCTCGACCTTCAGGACAAGAATGTCATTCGTTCGGCGAGAGGACAAACCCAATGCTAACACCAAACTACAAGTAGGGCCTTCGGTCTGCTGGGGATGCGGGGTAATCTGTTTTTCCCAACCTGGCAGATCATGCGCCCAGTCGGGAGTGAAAGAGTGGAATTTTTTGGGTAAAGAACACGAGAGTAAAGGGGGAAAAAAAACAGAAGAACAGAGATCAGAAAAGAAACCGAAGAGCAGGCAAGAAGCAAAACAAAAGGACACGTGAAGGGTTCAAAATTGGTTCCTCTCTGCCTCTGGGGCCTCTTGTCACACCCTGTGCAGTAACGCAAAGGGGAAAGAATCGCACAAAACGGCAACTGACGGGTGTCCAAAAGACCGCAATGTCAGGTGGGCAAATACAGGATTGAGAAAGGAATGCGGTTTCGGCCTCCATTGAGGGCGCGCCACCAATGGCTGGTTGGGCCCCAGCCCGGAGACCGTTAAGGGGACCGCCGTCCTGGTGGGCAAAGGAGGGAAAAGAGATCTACTGTTACTTAGAAAATGATTCCGGAGGTGCGTCATGGGTGGTGAGGAGAAACGGGTTGTTGAGTTATGGGTCCACAGAAAGGGTCCGCCGTCAAACAGGACTAAAAACATCGGGTTGGGTGTTGGCATCACGCCGACAACTTATTATGTGGAAAATACAGAGCGGAAAAAAAATCGCCCGAAACGAAGGAAAAATGGTACGGGCATGCAAATTGCAGCTTGCGCAGGGGCAAACAGACCGAAACGCGCCAGTGGGGGACATGGGAAAATTTCATGGAAAGGCAGCATTGGGGTTGGCGGTTCCTCCTTGGTAAGGGGACGAAAAGCTAAGCCCCATAGAACCGGGATTGTGACTCCTGTTAGCTGTCGGACGGGTTGAAGGGGGGGGAAAGGTTGAAAAAAGGAGGGGGGGGGAATTCACAAGATCAACGCGAAAAAGAAGCGCCGTTTGGTAATAGTCAGCGGGGGGGACTGCAAGGGGGTTGGGAATTGTTAAAGTCATCCCAAAAAGACAGACAGGGGTAAAACGGAGACCAGGTTATTCGCACTTTCACGTGCCCGGAAAATCAAGGCACACACCGGACTATTCCTTGGGAGGTGTGTACCGGAACGAAACGGTTTGCTCAAGGCCGCCTGTTGGGGGGGAGGAAGAAAAAACGAAAGGGAAGGAAACTAAAACACGCAAAACTCTGCGCCACAAAAGGAGTTTCTGCAATCGAGAAAAAGAGCCAGTCCGCCGAAGCAAGGAGTATGGTCATAAGAGGGAAAGCAAAGGATAGACAGAAAACCAGCAAATCAAAGAAAGACGGGAACAACATCGAAACGAAATCGGCGGGGTCTTCCTCTAACTCCGGTGTGGAACTGGGGGGCTATTTTGTTGAACTCATACCCCTCTTACCTCAGAGCGCCGTTTTCCTGGGGAGGAAGCAAGTGACGCGTGCCCAGGGAAATTGTCCTCAACGAGGGGCAACTCCCGACGACAATGCAACAAGAGGGAAAAAGCCGCGGAAAGCTCCCGCCGCCGTTGGGGGACAGCGAATTTGGGAAAGTAGTGGGGAAAAAAACGAAAAGCCAGCGGGCCAGTAAAAAAAGGTAAGGGGTAGTGGGGGAAAGCAGAACAGAAAACGTCAGGCGACCAGACCTTAGGGGGGGGAACGCCCGAAACTTCAAAATGGGAAGAGGAGACACGCCCCGGTAACGGGGAAAAAGTTCTCCGAGCGGAACGGAGCACGAGTATTCTTAGAAGGTGGAACCTGGCAAAAGCTCTTCAAACTGGGCCACAGCGACGGCGCATCGACGCAGGAATCACACCAAAACCAACGACTAGAGTGGGAAATTCAAAAGAGAAGGCCCGTCTATAAGGAAGAGGGGGAAGGGTCACCCGGACAATTATGCTGAGAGGCGGGTGCAGAAAATGGCTGGAAGGGGGAAAGAACGGACTTGGCCAGACCGTTGACCGCCAAGGGCGACTGCGAAGGGACCGTCTCTAAACTAGTTACCTCTTGCCAGGAAAAAAAAAAAAGAGCCGGCATCCGAAAACAGGCAAAGGACCAACTTGATGGTAGCGGCTAAAACTTGAATGTAGAAAGCCGGTGGAAAGAAGAGGGGACCAAACAAGGGCTCGGTCTCAAAGAGAAACTGGCGATTTTCCGAAGCAGGGGGGGGACGGTCTCCGCGACCTGTGAGGAGTTGCCCAACGTTGGACGAGAAAGGTGGAAACGCATTGGAAAACCGGCACACCAGAACGAAGAAAGAGGGAAAGGAAAAAAAAAGAAAAAGAAAAAAAAAAAAAAAAAAAAAAAAAAAAATGAAAAAAGAAAAAAGGAGCAACACCCCTGGAGTGGAGGTAAGAAGAGTTTGAAAAGTAAGAAAAAGAGACCAGAACCGCAAATAGAGAAAGACTGTTGTGTGGGGGACCATAACTCTGTTCTTGGTAACATTTATAGGGTAAAAAAAAAGGGGCTCTGGGGGGCTAGAAAGGAAAAATTCTTTTGGGGGGGATATCCTCGCGGGAGGGGCATATACAACCGGGGGGGGGCGAAAATTAAAGAACTAAGGAGGAAAGCCTTCTTTTTCGGTCCATCTGGGAGGAAGGGGAGGTGGTGACGAAAGGGGGTACACCTTGTTCGACCTCAACTACCCGAAAAAAGGCGGCCCGGAACCACTATGAAAGGCATGGATATAAAAAGGGAAAAAGTGCGCCTCCAAACGTCGTAATGTTACCTGAGACAGAGCCGGGGTATTCGCAACAAAGCACACCAAAGAAAAGACACGAGAAAACGAAAAAGGAAAAACGATTTGTCGTTTAGGACGGGTGGAAAAAAAAGACGCATCACCTGATCGTCAAACAAAGGAAAAAAGTCCAATACAGAAAACCAAAAGGGATGACGTAGAATAGACTTCGGCCCCCAAACATGAGGAACACGCCAGCGAACAAGGGGGAGGAAAAAACAGCGCAGGGAACATTGAAGCGGGATGCCAAAAAGCAAAGACCAACAGTACAGGGCCAAAGCACCCCGATTCAGGACGTCGCGTTCGTCGAAAATCTTCACTAAACTGGAGTCCCCATCCAAAGAGAAGAAAGGGGCAATGTGGGGGACAGGGCAAGGATGGCAGAAACCAAAAAAAGAAAAAGAGCCCACCAGGGAACAGCAAAAAAAAAAACGTCACACGACAAAACTGCAGGCATAAAAAAGTACGAAAAGGTGAGGGTACAGATCAGGAGGTTTTACCTCCGTGCCCCAAAAAGAGAAGACCGTTCTTTTACAGGAAGGGCAGGGACAAAGAAAGGAGGGGGACCAAGCCAAAACCCGGCCAGAACATCATTTCTACTCAAGCCATGTAGCCTTAAGAAGGGGTGTTCCAGCCGAATGCGTCAAAGGTTGGGGGGGCACGGGGGCGTTCCGGCGATCCTAAAGCTTAACTCTCGAAAAGGAGAGGACATAGGGGCCGAAAAAGGAAAACGGCACTGTCTCTGTGGGGGGGCCAAGGGAAAGGTGGCGAGCGGGGTGTACTATGATCTCGGGGAAATGGGGCCCCGGTCTCGTCACGGAAGGTCCAAAATGAAACTGACCTCAAACTCAAAAACCCGCAATTGCGCAGGGGAGGGGAAACCCGCGGGAAGTACAACGCAGACAAATTAACATAGAGGGGGAGGCAACTCGATCGACAATCTTAGGGAAGGAAACCTGGACCACAACGGAGAAGGAGCGGAAGAAAGACAAAGCACCGGGAGATAATTTTCAGGGTGACGTCATCTGAAAGGGACAGGGACGTCGGCCTCCATCGAGGGAAACCCAGAAAGTGCAAGAGGGGACACCGCAGCACCAGAAAAAACGCGAGGAAAATCTTGTCACTTTAAAGAAAAACCTCGGCTAGGGGGGAAGATGTTTGGGTCAAGAGGGGGGAAAAGGCATCCATGTGAGCTGGAAGTGGGGAGACCTGGCCCTGATGGGGAAAGCAAGGTGAAGCAGGGGGGGCTCACCGCAAAAGCCCGCCGACCTCAGAAAAAAGTGGGGAATGGGATCGAGAAGGGAGTAATTGGAGCCTTCAAGGGGACCGTCTGGGGTAAATAAGAAAGTGCCCACATGGTTTGAAGTTTCAAAAGACTACGTTAACCAACACCACCCGCAGGTGACGGAATTAAAAAATAAAGGCCCCCCGACAAACGGGAAGAAAGGGACCAAACCTCAGGAACTTCAAAAAAAGGTCTCTGGAAGGGGCAAAGGAAAGTTTCAACAGGGGGAAAACCAGAAAGGGGGTAAGTTCACGCGACCTGATCCTTTAAGAAAGGGTTACAGCACTGAAAGAAAGGGAAGAAAAACTTACAACTGATCATCGGGCGGCTATAAAAAAAACCTGGAACTGAGTATTCGCCGGAAAATCCTTAAAAAGAAAAAAGACTTGGGATGTCCGGATCGCGTGAAGAAACCGTAAGGATGAAACGGAGGGACTTTAGTCGCTACTAATAGAGTTGCAAAAAAGGGGTTAATGGTGGAACTGAACCCGCCTGGGAAGGGGGCAAAGAAAATTGGCTGAAAAAAAAAGAGCAAGGAACATCTTTAAAAGGAACCAGGCACAATGGTGCCCGCAGGGGGGGAACCCCCCCACAAAAAGGGGGCAAAAGAAGAAATTCAAGGACAAGGAAAAAGAAAAACTTGGGGCAGGCACGTGGGAAGATCCGCGAGTGGGAACTTTCACAAAAAAAAAACCTGGGAAGTAACAACACAAAGGAGGTAAAAAGAGAAGAGATCAGTTCCCGAAGAAGGAAAAAAACCAGGCTCAGGGGGGGAGGAAAAAGAAAGCAAGGCCAGAAACTAAAAAGAAAAGGGGGGAGGGCAGGGGAACCCTTGGGGGAAAAGAATTGCACCAAAAGAGAAAAGGGGCCGGGTTCATTGCGCTTAAAAAAACTACGGCGCAGTTCAACTCACCTGGGTCCAGGGGCAGAGGTCAGAAAACCAGCTTGGCAGGAAACAAACGCAGAAACTGAACCCGAAAAAAAAAAGCCTATGAATTCCGAGGACCCCCACAAAGGGGGGGGAAAAGGGGATTGTGTTCGGGTCCGCAGGGTCAAATCTTTTACAAAAAAAAAAGAAGAGGGGTTGAAAGGCTCAGGGAAGCCCTTCAATGCTTGGGAGACAAAAAAAAAAGGGGGAGAAGAGACGTGCGCGAGAAAGGGGGGGGAAGGAAAATCGCAGCGAAAAAAAAAAAAGTTTGGGGGAACACCAAAAAAAAACGACGTCAGGGTCGGCACAGGGGAGGAAGAAGGGAAAACCCTGAAAAAAGAAAGCAGTCCACGAAATGGGGAACTTATTTGAGGGGAAAACCAGACCCTCAGGTGAGGGAGGGGGGGGCCCCTCTAGGGGGGGACAAAGGTGCTCAGAGATTTTCACAAAAAAAGAAGAAAGGAGTTTGGTGGTGTTCACGGAGTGGCGGGGGGGGGGGGCTTCAAAAAGGTGGAGAAAGACAAAAGTGCAACAGCGAAAACTAAAGGGCTCAAGAATCAGAAGATCGCAAAGGTAACAAGGGGGGGAGGGTGCTTAGTCCTCCGACAGGAGTGAAGGTGTTCGAAAAAAAAATGAATGATCCGACCATCACGGAAAGTGAAAAATATCACCGTACACCAAAAACCAGAAGTGATCCGGAGCCCTATTGTCCCAACGAAAAAAGCAAAACGCCCGCAAAGGTCCGAGTGGAACCAAGCAAAAAGGTGAAGTATGAGGGGAAGGGAATGCCAAAGCACTAAGGAAGCATTCAAGAACGCAGAAACGACTGCAGACGCACGCGGTGCAGAGGAAAAGCCTTTTTACCCGCTCAAAAGTCTCAACGGTGTCCAAGATGTAAAAAGGGAGGGAAAAGTTGTCCCGATGCGGAGAAACCCGAGCCCGGGGACTCGTGGAAAAAGGCTGGGGGGGATTTCAAGGAAGCGTTAAAACCTGTTCAAAATAAAACTTCGGCAAAAAAGCGGGGAAAGTGGTATGAGGCCCCCAAAAAAAGTGGCCTTTGGGAACGCAACCGAGAGAGGGGCAAGAGAAAGAGACTCAAAAGAAAACCAAAGAAGGCACAAAAATCACAGAAGGAAACGGTTGCGGCTGTTCATGGAAACAACCGGAGAAATGTGCCTCTGGTCTCTGTTCCAAGAAAGGCGGGAAGGAGTAAGGAGAAAGCAGTTGGGGAAAGCTCCACAAAAAAAGGAAAAACAGCTGGTGTCAACAACAAAACATTTTGCTGTAAAAAGGTAAACTAGTTAAGAGATGCTTGTTTAAAGGCCCTTTCTGGGGGGGGCGGACCGGGTTGCGGGGTGTTTAAAAAAAAAAAGAAGAGGAATGCCCCTGCCCTTGAAAAAAAAAGACGGTATCCTGGTTTGGGAAGAAGGGGGACCCCCTAAAAAAGAGAGAATGGGGTACTTACAAAGGAGGTGAATCAATTGGTGATCGGGAAAGGGTGCTGTGAAAAGGGGGGTCAAAGGCTCTAATGGAGGCCTCCACCGAACATCGGTTTCATACAAGACCAAAGTTGTACGGGGAAAGGGTGGACAAAGCGGGAAGGGAAAACTCTTAGAAAAACGACGTCAAAGGTGGCTGTCGGACTGTGACGGGAGGAGACAAGGAAATCCTCAAAGGGGAGGGAACCATTGTGACAAAGACGAAGGGCCTGGGGAGGGGGAAGGGCACTTGGGCCTGTTCCTCAACGGAAGAAAAAGAACCGATAAAAAGCAAAAGCCGCCTTTGGGAAAACGGCCTTTGCTGGGACTTGCGTTACTGACGGAAAAGGGAAGAGAACTGGGTGAGTCAACAAGGGATCAGAGGGGAAAAAATCAGGGAAAGTGAAGTGCGTGTGAGGGGTGGTGGAGCGAAGCAGAGACAAAGAAAAAAAGAAAAAATCAAAATCAATCTAAAAAAAGAGGCGCCTCACGTGCCGGGAAATATGGAAAAATGACCGTAAGGGCACGCACGTCATGTAGGAAGGAGGGAGGACCAGTCTAAAAACAGGGGGGAAAAAGGAAACCACCATCAATACCACAAGAAAAGAGGAAACCACCTCCGACGGCTGGGGACGAAACAACCTTGCAGGTGTCGGCAGGGGCGAAAAAGTGAAAAAAGAGGGAAAAAAAATCGAGTATAAATCAAACAAAAAAAAAAGGTAGACCAAAGATACAAAAAAAGGGGCTGAAAAAGACAGACATATGTTTGCAAAACAACTTGAGTGTCCGGGCTCACTCACTTCTTGTGTGGAAGGGAAGAGGGGGCTCCATGGTCCAAAAGAGTGGTCACTCCACCAGGGGGGGGAAACGAGGGGAGAAAAATAAACCCGACCAGAGTGCCTTGGGAGAGGGCGGGCCGCGTCTGTATCATTGTGAACAGTGTAACTGGCCGAAACAAGGGTGGACAAACCTCCTGACCGAAAAAAAAGTCAGGAAGACAGTTATGATAGAGAAGCGGAAGAGAAACGCCAAGGGATCATGGGGGAGGGGGGAAAAATTCGGGTTGCAGTAAAAGAACGGCCGGGGGCGAAGGTCATTTAAATGGGGGGGGGGACCAAGAACGGAAAAGGGTACTCAATGGGAGGAGGTCGGCTTTAAACAAACTAGGGAATCAGGTGAACGAGAGTGAAACTCGGTCGAGCCCCGGTACGGGAAAAAGGAAAGACGAATAAGCTAGTCAAAAAAAAAGGAAAACTTCAAAAAGGACAAAAAGAAGTGGAAGGGACAGCTCCAAGAAAGGATCCTTGGTCAGGCAAAAGGCAGCAAAAAAGGCCGGC
>Ga0179593_1328344_pt1 | contig 20508 bp, 34 predicted proteins | sample CZODoug2_1_08_16_FD_185931 | JGI IMG/M metagenome (GOLD analysis project Ga0179593, IMG submission 185931) | Vadose zone soil fungal communities from Angelo Coast Range Reserve, California, USA - CZODoug2_1_08_16fungal (PacBio error correction) | ecosystem: Environmental > Terrestrial > Soil >...
AGTCCTCGAAGGAAAAGTAGAAAAAAGGGAAGACCATATGGAAAGGGCCCGACGGGGGAAGAGTCTAACCCAGCCTGCTATTACGGCGATGGCACTGAGAAGGGGAAAAGGGGGAGCTCAGGGGCTGCATCTATACTTAGACGTTGTAACCAATTCTTACATTGAAGGCAAAAGGGCGAGTGCTGAGTCGTTACGTGACGGAGAAGAGAGGTTTTTAGGGGGGCCAAAAAAAGATGATAAACGGCGTACCACTCAAAGGTGGGAAGCGACGCGCGAACCACTGATGAAAATTAAAGGCGGGAAGGAGAAAGGCTATCAGAGGCAAAAACTAGCTAAAACATCAAAGAAAATGCCACAGGGCTTCAGCGAGAAAGGGACGAGGCAACGGGCAGTTTGCGTACGCAGGATCGACGAAAGGGGTGCACGGGTGCATAATCGCGGTAAAGGGGAGGTCGGGGGAGTGGATCTTGCGGTCAGGGCGATTGGGGGAGCACCGTCCTTGGCCCGCCTTAATAGTGGGGGAAGCGCTAAGAAAGTAGGTCACAACACTCACCGCGCATCGACGAGCAAGCACCGGAGGATCAAGGACGCCTTAACGTGGGCCGCCTAGGCATGGATAGGGGGGGAAGTAACGAACTGCTTGTAAAAGGAGGAGATTGGGAGATCAGGGCGATTACGGAAGAAGGGAGCGTCGAGGCTAATTATTAGACTTGAGGAGAAACGGGTCTACCCATAGTCGTAAGAGCTTTCTTTCAGGTAAAGCCGGAAAAAATCTGGATGGAAATGGCATTGTGGAGTGTAGTGAGAGTCAATAACTAGGGATACCGTTTTTACAAAGACGCACAGACATTACCAGAAACAAAAAAAAGGAGGAGGGAGCGCAAGAATGGCTGATACTCAAAAGTAAAGAGGGATGCAAGTGGAAGGCGCCGACGAAAAAGGGAACAAGGCGGCCTCGAAGGAGTCTCCTTGCTTACAAAGGGACGCTTCAGAAAAATGAGCAGGAGGAAGGAATCCCTTCCGACAAGAGATAGTGGGAAGCAACAAGGAAAACTCAGACAAGATGATCAAGTTGAAGAGGGGAAAAAAGGAGAGGGTGAGGATACATGACCAGGGCAAACCCCCGATAGCAAGCCACATTCAATCTGGTTCTTCAAAACCGTAACGCTCAAAAAATCAGACGGGGGGGAGGGACTTTGTGGGAGTTGTGCGAAAGGACGGCCAAAGGAGAAGAACTCAGAGGGAAATAGTAAAGAAGAGCCATGAAGAGGAAGGTGCTTGGGGTAAGGTACGAACTGCGGACCACGGGGGTGAGGACAGGGGGAGGAGGGAACCGTAAGCTGATTTCTTGGCCATCGGATACGCCTAGGAGCATAGACTCACGATCTCGAACACAGGGCACTCGAAAAGACAACGTAAGGGCGTTAGGGAGGGTGGGGAACTGGGTTGCATTGGAATGGGGAATAAAAAACAAGAAAAGGACGCTAACCGCTGAGAACAATATGCCATTTTAAGCGCTCAAGGCGCCTCGTGGCGCGGACAAAGGAAGAACGACTGGGGGCCGGTGTAATACCTCAGAAACGGGTATGTTTCAATACGGCTCCGACTTAAGGGTGGAGAATGTCGCTCACAAAGAGAAAGGGAAAACCTTTGGACCATAGGAAAAAAAAAACAAACCCTGCGTGGGGAAGAAAATAGCCAAGGGAAGTCGTTCGACCGTAGGAGTTGAATTTCACGTAGAGAAAGAACGAAGGGGAAGGGGTAAAACAGCGTTGGAGAGGCTAAGGCTAACTCTTCCCATACTTCGGGGTAAATAAAAGAGTACAAGGAACCTGGCCAATTCACAAGAGCAAAGTAGAGGCAAGGATAGGGCCATCCGGAGGTGGATAAACATGTCCTGTCTGGGGTAGGTCGATCGGGATTAGTCAAGGACACCACACGCTAAGTCCACAAAAGGAAAACGCTCCATACGCTTGCTGACGGGGACTGAGGAACGACAACTGGTGGGGCCCTGGAAACGGTGGTGGAACCGAGGACCGCACGGAGTTGAAAGAAAAGGGGAGGAGTTGGGCTGATTTCTCCGCGCTGGAAGGAAAAAGGGGAATTAGACAAAAGGTATCATAACCAGAGGCTAGGACAACGGGACTCCTGTACGAGGTACTGCGAAGGGGGGTGTGAAAAAGACTGCTGGAACTGGGGAGATAGGGCGGAAAGGGTATATGGGAGAAAGGATGCGAAGATAAGGGCGGCAAAATGGCGAGTAAACTTCGGGATTGTTCTCACTGACAGTTATTACACAAGGTTTTGCCCCCAGGAACGCAGCGGACGATACCCCTGTCGTCAAATTTCGGAAAAGAACCGCGTACGGATCATTAACAAAAGTAGAGAGATGCGGAAAAATAAAGTGTAAGCAATCGCAGATAAAAAACGAGAGGAAAACCTATAAAAAGACACCAGTCTGTATTAACCCATTTTTGCTAAAAACTCGTGAGGAAGGCCAGCTATGGCAGGCGAACCAGGGTAAAGTGACCAAGAGACTACGGAAATGCAAAAAAAATACAAAGAGGGAAGAGGAAGAAAGACAAGGACAAGAAAAGAGAGTTAATGCCGGGTAAATTACCGGTGGAGTGTTGAGGAGAAAGGTCGTTGGACCGCGGGGATCAGTGAAAGCGGAAAGACAGCTTAAGGGAGGGAGGACTAGACAAAAAAGGGGAGTGGTGTCATGGAGACACGAAAAGCCGAGTCGGTGATCTAGAGGGGAATCACGTAGCCGCTCCTGCCAAAGTTGTTGTTTGAGGGGGAGGAACGGGGGGAGGCTCCTAACCAGGCAGGTCAGGGGCAACGTAAGTGGCAGATCGCAGATGCTATTAGGACATAGAAATAAAACAATAACAAACATCTTTCACTTATCCACGCTCAAGTGTAGAGATGAATTGACTAAAGGAGGAAGCCAACGACAGGACCACAAGCCTAGTGCCTCAGCTCCTGAAGTTAAAAAAAAGGAATTGATGAGGAAGAAAAGAAAAACGACCTTACTCAAAAACATGCCGGGGATTCCTGAGGACCATAAAGAAACAGAAATCTCAAAACATAAGGTAAGGACTCGAAGAAAGAGTAAAGCAAGACTGACAGGTTAAATCAGTATGGCTACATAAAAAACGAACGAACGTCAAAAAAAACCCTATAAAAAAGTCAGGAGGGGAAGAATAAAACAAAAAAGACGAAGGAAAACAAACGGGATGAGGAGGAAGAGAGGGAAGGGTTTTCTAAAACTGGGTCTACAGCTTGAAGTCATGGGGGGGGGAGGGGTGAAGACTGGTAAACTGGGGGGGAGGGCGGGTGCTAAAGGAAAAAGAGGAGAAGGGAGGAGAAGGGGACAGAAGACTAGGGAAGGTTGTTGAGAGAAGGATTTATGTGAGAATCCCCTCTGTCATTATGTAGGAAAGGTCGTTGGATTAGACCTGGAGGAACAGTCTGGGGAAGGGTGGAAAGAAGCTAACCAGGAGAAAAAGGGGGACAGTAGGAAGGTTTGAAGGGACTTGTTCTATCATCAGTCTTTGGAACATGCGCTGACTAAAGAGACAAGAGGGGGGGGATTCGAAAGGTCTGATCGTAAGGAAAAGAGTTTGGGAAAGTTAAGGGAAGAAACCAAAGGGAGGAAAAATACCAGCGGGGAGGAGAAATCTGTTGATCAAAAAGGAACTATTACTTGGGGGGGAATCGAGGGGAAATAGGGGGGGTAGTCCTAAGAAAACTTAATCGGTCAAAAGAAAGAAAAGAAAAAGAGACTAAAACGATGGAAAAAGGGGAGGGGGAAAAAGCGAAAGATGGGAAAAAGGACGAGGCAATGTCCGGAGGTAGGGCTGGGGGGCTTAAAAGTAAAAAAGGGTAAAAAAACGTTGTGTGGCTTGTGGAGTTTTTTTAAATAGGAGGGTTAAGACGAGAAGGGAAGAGAGAGGGTCACAGGAAAAGCGAGAATAAAGAGGGGGAAGGGGACTGGGTTCGGGCCGGGTCCCCTGTGAACGAACTCCCCCAGCTACCCACATTGAAAAAACAAGTCACTATAAAGGGGACCGAAATTAATATACACGCTGGGGGGGACAAACTCCTTTCAAACAACTTGACATTAACATCAGTCCAGACGCAAGGAAAAAGGAGGAAGGTTGAGTACCGAAGGGAGAGGGGAGGCGGACATCCGCTGATCAATAAAAAAACGGGAAGGTCCCTATTCCTCGCGTGAGTTCACTGTTAGTCAGAAAGATAATCTCACAGAAAAGAGATTGGAGAGGGGGGGGGGGGGAGGTTTTTCAAGAAAAAAAAAAAAGGAAAGCGGGGCTCAAGGGAACATTTATTTTTCGGGACGAAGAAGGGCTATTGGAGGAAAATCACGGAGCAGTATGACAATCCTGGTAAAAACGATGCCCCGGCCGATCATTGAAAATAGATAGACTCAAGAAGGGAAAAAGGGGGAAGGGAGGGAAGGTGCCTGGTCCAGAAAATAGATCGGCTAAAAGGGGGGAGGGGGAGAAACGTTGGTAACTTTACAAGGAATTAAGTCGAAGACAGGGATCGAGGACGCCTTGAGAGGAAAGGAACCGAAACACGCGGTTTGCGGGCAAGGAGGGGGACTCAAAGAAAGGACCCAAGGAAAAGGGGATGAAATCGGAAAAGGGGGGGGAAAAAACGAAAAAAAAATAAGGAGCTCGGGAGCATCGGTTGAAAGAGAAAGTTTTCTTAAGAATGACGAGAAGACCTTGTTCTCAAGTCTTACTAAAAGGGAGGATTAAGGTACTTAATCAACAGGGGGAAAACAAAGAAGAAAGCACGAATTGCGAAGAAGAAAAACAGATCTAAAGAAGAGGGGGGGGGCTAATACGGAGGTGGGGCACGCGGAGGATGGGTGTTCCTCACCGAGCTGCTTAGATATTTCATATTTGCAACGAGGAAGGAGACAGGATCTGGGGGGTGACGATGGAAGGATCTGATTCAGACCATAGGAAAACGATGGTCGGGAAGGAGAAGAAAAGAAGAACCTGCAAATGGAGGTTAAAAGGGGAAGCGAAGAGGGCGCTGGGGTCAGGGAGGGAAAAGAAAATCTCAGAAAAAACTATTATTATTAATATATGGTCGTCAATAACATAATAAGCCGGAAAGAGCCGAACAGAAAAACTGCCTGGGAAGAAAAAAAGGGAAAAGATTAAAAACACCACAAAATCCTGATCCACAGCTCGGGGAGTGCCTTCAGAGGGATTCAAAATCCCTTCCAACTCCTCTGGAAAAGAATCAAAGGTCGGCGGAAAAGAGAACTGCGAGAAGAAAAGGATTAAGCCCAGCCAAAGTCGTGAAAAAAGTACAAAAACGAAAAAGTAAAAAGACGGCTGTGAAAATCGTTCATCGGGCTGTCCGGGAGGCAAATAACCGAGCGGAAAAAAGAAAGGGGGGGAGGGGATTTTCGGGGCGAAGGAGATGAGTAAAAACTTCCCCCATAAAGGAGGGGGAGGGAAATGAGAAACCTGCGAAAGTGAAGCCAACTGCTTCGTCTCGGAAAAGAAAACTCAGCTCGTTGGGAGCGGACAGGTGACTTTCCCGGTCGAAAAAAACCTGGGTAAAAAAAAGGGGAATTGGGAAGAGGAAAAGGGAAAAAAGGGGGAGGAACGGATAAGAGGGGACCAACGTCAGTTATAAAGAGAAAAGAAAAAGGGGGAGAAGGGAAGAAAACAAAGTTAAAAAAAAGGTCCCTCACCCGAAAAAAGGCGGGGAAGAAAAGGGGGGAGAGGGACAGGGGAAAGAGCGGAGGGCGAAGATGATAAAAAAGGAGGGGCCGGGCCATCTTGGGAGTTCAAATATTGGGGGGAAAGAACTGACTTCCGATCGGAGGAAAAAGAGGCATACAAAGAAAGACGAACGGAGGAGAAGGGGAAGTCGTCTCGGTCGGAGAAAAACAAGCTCAAAAAAGAAATCTGGCTTGCAGGAGACTCCCTCAACCGGAAGGAATAAGATGCTAGCCGGTAATTATTAGAGAGGACTCAAGACCCAAGTTAGAGATTGAAAGCCTCCAGGGGGGAGGTCTTAATGGAGAGGGTATGGAAGGGGGGGGATCAGAGGAGAGTGGGGACATCGTTTAGAGGGGGAGAGGGGAACCTTGGGGAGCATTTTTGAAGTCTTTTTTCTCTCAGGTGAGTTATTCAAATTGTCACACAGGGTGTACAAGTAGAACAGGTCGGGAAAGGAGAAGGCCTAACTCTGGAAACTAATCAGAAAGAGCGCAAGAGACATAGAGTATAAAAGGGGGGTCAAGGGTTCCATCAAACTAGAAATTAAAAATCGGTTACAAGTTGGGAGAAAATGGGAAAAAAACTGTCCTAATTCCTAAGGGGAAGGAATAAAAGATGAGCAGAGAAAAAAGAGAAAGATTGAGGGGGGAAGAACCTTGGGGGCTATTATATGACTGCTTCTCTTAAGCCGTACCCTACCTGAAGCAAACCCTCACTAAAAAAGTAATCGGTGAAAAAAAGGAAACGCGACTCGGAAAAGATGGGAGGGACATAGAAAAGGCCATGGTTGTGGGGCAAACTGGACAATCAGAAAACCGCTGGCAAGTAGGTGCCTGCGCACATCAAGTGCTATTTCGTCAGGGAGGGGGGACGGGAAATAATCCAGGAACTTCAGAAAAAAATCCAAGAAATGCCTCTGGGTTTCTTTCAAATACAAAAGAGGGAGGAATCCGGAAAAGACCGAGCAAAGAAAACAAAAAAAGGACTGCCAGAAAGAAAATGAAAAAAACAAAAAGGGAGGGGCGTACCTCAGAAAGTCAGGCTCGGGGTGACAGTGAAGAAAGAAGTAGGACATACCAAAACCTCCTCTCAAAAAAGGCAAACCCCTATACCAAAAGGAAAAAAGAAGCTTTGAGAAATAGAAAAAGAAAGAGCGCTCAACAAGGAGGAAAAAGGAAAGGAGGGGGAAAAGAATCTAACAAAAGTGAAGGAGGGAGTGGGGGGGGACCGCCTTTGCGGCGGGGAGTTGGTTCTGAGCCTAGGAAGCTAGTGGTTGGTGGGTGGGGGGGGGGTGGGGAAAAAAACGAAAGCTCGAGTACGAAAAAAAAGAGGTGGGTGTGATCTCGTCTGGTCATCATGAAATCCCTCGAGATGGGTGGGCGTCAAGGGTAGGGGGGGGGAATTCAAAAAAAGCTATCACTGAAGTGAAGGAATGCGGGAGGAAAAGGAAGGTCAAGTAGACGACTGGGGGGGGGGGTCTGGGGCGAAGAGGAAAATTCGGAAAAAGAAAAGCGGACTAAATAGAAAAAAAGGGAAAAAAATGGACGCTCAGGCGATACTACTGAAAGGGTGGGAGGGGGAAGGGGGGAGACACGAAAAAAAAAAAAAAAGAAAAAAAAAAAAAAAAAAATGGTGTTCATTAGGGATCCGCGTTAGGGGAGGCGGGGGAGGGGTGGACACAAAAGGGATTGGGGTTGGAGGGAAGAGTTAGGAGGAGGGAGACATTAGGGAAGAAAAAGAAAGAAACTGAAACATAACCCAATATACGACTGATTAAATATTCACGCATTGGGGTTTGGGTTTTGTTGTGGGTGGGTGGTCACGGATGAAGGCGGCATTTTGGGAGTCAACTTAAACTGTAAACGTGGTGTACGGGTTAGTAGGGGGGAGGGACTAAGAGAGGGAGAAAACCATGTCAGAAGAGGGGGAACGACAGAGAGAAGAAAAGAACTCTTTTCGAACGGGTTAAGGGTCCCCTTTTAAAACAGGGGAAACGAAAAAAGAGGGAGCACCAGGGCCACCGAAGGGAGAGGAAGGAAGCCGGAGGAGAGAAAGGGGAAACTTCAGCTCTCAGGAGAAGCAGGAACCCTCGCCAGGGAAAAACGCCCAATCTGCGTTGATAAAAATAATCTACCGTTCTGAGACAGAAGCGAAATCGGAGTCTGGGGAATATCAAGAGAAGGGAGGAAAATTGTACGTTAAGGGAGGCGGGGGAGCCAGAAAGAGAGGGACTAAGTTATCTTTTTTGGAATCCCGTACTCCGACAAAAAGACAGGCTGCTCAATCCCGGAAAGGACGTGGTACGAAAAATAGAATGAGATGGAGAGGAGAGAGAGAAAAACAAATAAGGGAAGAGGAAAAAATATTGCCAAGCACGAATCGGAGTATTCTACCCCTCTATTTACTGGTCGATTTCCCTGAAGCGGGGGGAAGAAAGTCGAGCGGGCTTATTAGTGAAAACTGTTGTTTGCGGACATTGGAAAGGGAAAGAAGAGAATTGGGAGAGAATTCTCGAGGACCAGTCTCTGTGAAAAAAAAAAAAAAGGGGGAGACGCGGCGTACAGGGGAAAGGGGGAGGGAGAGACATCAGCTCGGTTATGAACTAGGAAAACTTCTACATCTAGGGGAAGAAGGAGCAGACGAGCATCTGTGGACGGGATATCGCAGGGTGCTTACTAGTAAACAGAAGGGGGAGAAAAGGAGAAGAAAAAGGGAGGATGGGGGGAAGAATACACAAATGGGGAAAACAGGGGGGGGGAAAAGCGAAAAAAAGCATGACTCTCTTAATCCTTCATAAAGATGAAGTATCTCTCTATAAACCGGGGGGGTGAGACCAGGGATGGGTATTAGGGAAAAAAACTACACGAGCGGAAGAGAGGAGGGTGAGAATTTGGCGAAAGGAGGGAAAACAATTATCGGTAGAGGGGAAGGGGGATGGGGGTTCGAAAAAAAGAAAGAGGAAACGCTTGTCTGGGAAGGGAAAACGCAAAAAAAAGGAGGACCTGGCAATTGCTGGGGCGGACGCGTCCTGAGGGGGAGGAGATGGTCTTGCATCTCTGAAGATAAAAAAAAAAGGGAGAAGGAAAAGGGGGGAAAAAAAGAAATCATCTCAACGGAAAAAAAGAAGCAAGGGTGCCAGTCGGAGAAGAAAAGCGAAGTAACAGAAATTTCAGATGGGCGTTCAAAAAAAAGAAAAGAACTTCCACAGAACGAACCTAACCGGACAACAACGAGGATTGGACGCCAGCATCGGGAGGGAAAGAAAGGCCGGCGAAAACCAGAAAGGAAGAAAGAGCTTGACAAGAGGAATTGGTTTCCTGGAAACAGCGCGCTCAATCAAGGAAAGTGGACGGGAAAAAGGTGGCGAGCAATTGCGGAGAAAGGAAGAAGACAAAGGGGGGAGGAAGGGAACAAATGGGGGCGGGAAAGTCCTCTACTGACAAACTCTATCTCGTAAAAGGGAGAGGACGAGTATGGTGCTTGACGATGTAGCCTTGGGAAGGGAAAAATCAATAAAGAGGAAGTGTACTCCGAAAAAGGGTGGCGGGGGCGTAGTCAAAAGGGGGGATCTGGAAGAATAACGCGACTTAAAGAAGATAAACTCGTAAGGGCAGAACGTATCGGGTTCAATGTCGCCGAAAGGGGGGAAGGGAAGAAAAAACAAGCTCAAAATAGGGGTTCAGCGACAGGCCAAATTTGAAAAGGTTAATCCGTCTTCTAAGAAGAAAAAAAGGGAAAAACGGGGGGAAGTCATATGGAATTTCCCGGCTTGGAGCTAAAGAGCTCCATGAGGGGGGAAAGAGAGAAGGAACACAAAAAGAAGGGGGAAAGTGAAAAGCGCAGGGAAGGGATTCGATCGTAACACCACCACCGCTCCGAAGGAGAAAATAAAAGGGTCTGGCTAGTCATCGGGTCAACAAAAAAGATCCAAGAGAAGCGGGAAGAGGAACATGAGGGAGGTAGATGAGGGGACGCAACTTTAGAGATTTTCCTCCCCCCTCATGGCTTCGTCCTTGGAAGGAGGGGGGGGAAGGCATTGGGGGGGGGGTAGACTTAGTAGACAGGTGGCCAGCGTGTATATGAATCGTGAAAGAGGAAGAATTCGAAGGGAGGGGGAAGAAAAGGTCTGTGAACTTGATGGGGGAGGGGTATTCCACAAAGGGTTAACAGTTTACAAGGAGGAAAACGAACCAACAGTGAGAAAGAGGGGGAAGGTGCTCGCGGCTTAATAAGTAAAACAAAAGTAGGAAAAATTGAGGTGTAAGCCGCAATCACGATATTTCAAATAGGAACACAACGTTTACAGGTGGGAGTGAAGCCAAACACTGTCCGAATTCTCCTGAAATGGAGGAAAGGAAGACCATCAGGGAAGCGGACATCCCCTCGCACTATGAAGGGGAAGGGAAAGAGGAGGGGGTAAATGGGAGATGAAAAAGGCGGGATAGGGAAAGAAAACAACTAAATCTATGGGAAAGACGGGGAGAAAAAAAAAAATTACGTGCGGAAAACCAAGGGGAGGATAAGAGGAGAGGACTGCAAAAAAGGGTGGGGGGGGGGATGAAAAAAAAGGAACCCTACACACCTCAAACGTATAGCTGAGACAGAGAGAAAACATCAAAGCTTGGGGGCTATTTCACGCGAATTTAAAAAGAAAAGGGAAAAGGAGGATAAAGAAGAAACTCACCACCATATTACAAAAGTGGACAGAGAGGGGGGAGACTTAGTGGGGAAATACAACTAAGTGGGATAGGATCTTCCAAGCCTGTCCATGGCTGGAAGGAAAAAGAAAGACCTGCTCTCACAGCAAAGAGGGAAAAAGGAAAAGGATACTAAATAAGGGGACGGTGGATAGAATAAGGCAGAAGAAAAAAAAAGAAAAGGCGTCACCACGAACCGAGAAGGAGGGTGGAGAGGGCAGTATAAAAAAAAGAGAAGTCGAAAAAACCATTATTATTATTAAATGGGGTTTTCGAATGGATAGAGAAGAGGTACTTGCCTGGTGTTATCTGTGCCGCCTTTGCGTTGGGGCAGGGTGGGAGGAGAAGAGGAAAGGAAAAGGGACAAAGAGAAGGGAGGAGAAAGTAAGGGGAAAATGACTTTGCGTGGGGGAATCATAAAATAGGGTTCATCATTATAAAAGAGGAAAGTGGGGGGGGAGAAGGTCACGTTGTGCAGGAAGTCTTGGCAATGGGTGTCAGGGGGGAAAAAGTAAAGGGAAACCAGAGGATGAGAAAGGAAGGGGGGGGGGTGAAAAAAAAAAAAAAATGGGGAGGTCGTAGAATAGGAGGAAAGGAAATTAGAGCGACACTTTTATGTAAGAAGGGGAGCTCCATACCTTGGACAGTGTGGGGGAAGTGAAATGGGTGCGAAACCACAAAGTTGTAAAGCACATGCCTCTGGTGAGAGTCCTCCGGTAGGGTTTCAAGAAGTAGGGCTGGTGGGGGGGTGTCTAGGGGGAAGGCTCTTTAGGGAAGGGAGGAGAAAAAAATGTAAATCAGGAAGAACAAAATCAATAAGAAAGGCTGACTGACCGTGCTCTCACTTTTATTTAATTCCAGGGGATTCTCAAACTGGGAAGGAGGAAATGAGGACGTGGTTTATAAACATTACCAAAAGGTAGGGGGGTGGTTATTGGGGAGAAAGGGGGGGGATGGGAAAATGCGGGGAGGGGGGAGAAAAAACTAAGAGGTCAGGAAAGGATTAGGGAAGGAAAACGCAACGCGAGGTTCTCGCCCGTTCCCCTGTTTAAAAACGGGGGGGGGGAAGGGCCCCCAGCGAGCCCCAAAGAGGGGACGCAAGTCGACTAGAAAGGGGGAAGGAAATATAACAGAGGGGAAAAAGGGAGCGACCGAGAAAAAGAGGCAGGGAAACCCTAGGTCAAAGGAGCGCCAAAGCGGAGGGGATTCCAATATCTAACGGTAGTAGGAATCACAACCAATATGCAGGAGGAAGGAGGGAGGGGGGGCAAGGGGAGGGAAAGGACCCGTAAGCCCAAGGGAATCTTTTCTTTGAACGAAGGAAAGCCGATAACTAACTTCTTCTCACTTGGAAAAAAGGATTCACCGGAGAAGGGGGAGGGGAGCTAGTATCATGAAAAAGGGGGGACCACATAGGGGGGGGGGAAATGGAACGATCGGAATGATCTTCTCCTCCCTCTATGGAAAGGGGGAACGTCGATGCCCAAAATAATTTTCAGCTTAAAGGAAGGGAAGGGGAGGGTTTTGAGGGGAAAGGGGAGGAGGTGGACGCGTAGGGGCAAAATTAGAATAGGGACCCGCGAGTAAAAAGGAGAAGGAGGGGAATAGTTGCTACTCTATTACAAAGGGAATAGTAGGAGAAAATTCTCGTTTTTATCTGATGAAAAAAGTCAGAACATCTATCAACATATGGCTTTTAACGAAGGAGGGGGGGGAGGTACTATTAGCAGAGAGGGGGGAGAAAAAGAGGAATTAAGATTTAGGGGATTAGGGCGGAAGTCCGTCATGGTGTTCACCTGGGGAAAAAGTCTACCCTTCCAGGGGAGAGAGAGGAAAAGGGTAGACCCGGCAGCAAGAACTGGCTCCTTATTTAGAAGCCAAGGGGAGAGGAAAAAAAGGGGGGGAGAGGGAAGGAAGGGGGTTCTCTATTAGAAAAAGGAAGGTCGAGTGAGGGGATAAAAAGGGATTCTACTCCATACCTTTCAAAGTGTAGTGTAAGGAAGAGGAGAAAAGAAGGAGGGGGCGGACCTGGCTAATGTCTGTCATTCGAACTTCGGAGATTTGAGGGTTCGGGGGAGAAGAAAAAGATCAGCAAAAAAAAAAGGGAGGGAAAAGATGGAAGAGATGGCGGGAAAAAAGAGAGAGGTACTAGCGGAAGAAAGGAAAAACAATGACAGGTCCTCTAATTTCTCCCTGGGAATTAACAAATACAATCGCTTCTCAAAAACAGGAAGAGGGGGGAGATCCAGATCCTTCAAATCCTCTACATCCATTGCGCCCGTAAACTCCCTGCAAAAAAAAAGGAGAAAGAAATAAGGGGCTAAAAAGAAGAGAGGGTACGAACTCAGGAAACCAAATCCTTAGGGGTCCTAGAAAAATTCATCTGCTGCCTTTGTACATCAGAATCATCCGTACTTGGAAGTGGTGAAAAAACAATGCTGACAGATGGCAGGAAGAAAGAAGAAGTGGAGAAAAAAGGGGAACGGGGCTGAAGGGAAAAATAAAAGGCTCGATCTCTACCAGATTGCAAGGACCGTATCTCTGATGAGTTCCTTTACAGAAGCAGACGGAGAAGGGGCCGCTCCTCCGGCAAAGAATCCAGGGCGCAAAAGGGCGGGCAGAGAGAAAGAAAAAGGGGGAAGAAAGAACGTATTATGATGGGGGAAAGGAAGGAAAGTTTGCGTCATGGAAGAAAAAACGTGAAACATCCATCAGAAGAAAGACCCTTCGGGACAGCGACAGGGCAAAAACGGAGGGGAAAAAAGAATAGAGGGACGAATAAGGCGGCAAAAGGGTTGGGAAAAAAGGAGGGAAAAAGGGAGAGCTGACTAACCGAGAGAAAGAGCAATATCCTGCAGCACCTAAGTGCCATTGGCCAGGAATTCGTCCGAGGGGAGAGGGAGCAAAAAAACGGATAGCAGCTCCAGATAGTAATAGAAAAAGGGATGAAAGGAACCAGGGGGAAGAAGAAAGAGGGAGGGGAAGGGGGAAGAGGATATGGGGAGGAGAAGGGGAGGGCCAGGGTAAGAGTTAGGGGGGAACCCTCTTTTTTCTAAAGAAACTGGAACCGAAAGGTGACTTGGAAGTTTGTTGATAAAAGCGAGGGTGGGAAAAGCATATAAAAAAGGAATCTAGTCGAAGGAGGTGAAAGGAGGGGGCTAGGGCTGTGGAGATTGAAAAAGGGTTTCCACAGGGGGGGGAAACGGGAGGAAAAAACGACAGTTCGAAAAGTCCAACATCGCTTGGGAAAAGGGGAATCTGAAGAAGAGCTAAACCATGAGGGGTACCAAAGAGCCAAGATAGGGAATAACAAAGAGAAAAAGAAAAAAAAGGTTGACAAGGGGGAGGATGGAAGAAAAATGGAAATTCCTGCCTTAAATTGAGGATAAAGAAAGAGGGAGACTTCCATCCCGCCCGAGTAAATAAAAAAAGGAAGTGGGAGTGAGGGAATTACAGAAGGGGGGAAGATAAGCGGAAAAAATGAATCAGACTCAAAAAAAAAAGGGAGTTCGAACACTACAGCGAATCTATCATCGTCAGGAAGCCGGAAATTGGGCAAAGCTGGAACTCAAAGAAAAAAAGAGAAACGGGGGTATTAACGAGAAAGGGAGAACAGAAAAAACAGATGATGGGAGGAAACTCGAAGTGTTTTGGGTGGGAAAAAATCCACAACACCGAAAGTATACCTAACACCACCTTTACGGAATCGGGGGGGGGGACCAAAAAGGAAAGGGGGAAAAGAAAACTAAGGGGAAGAAGAGAAGGAAAACTAAAAAGAACGCAAAGGCCGGGGAAAAGTATGAAAATTATTAACCTCCACTGAATCTCAAACACGCAAAAGAGGGGAAGGGGTACATCTAGGAAAACTGAAATAAGAGGAGAAAAAAAGCCGAAGGGGGAAAAGGAGCCAAAACCCTAAAACAGGAGGAAAAGATGGACGGTACAGTAGAAAAACAGAAACTCAAACAACAAACGTGAAGTATTGAAGAGCATTGGTTTGTCGAGGGAGAGGGAACAGCGTGAGGACTGGGGGTAGAAAGGGTTCGGGGGAGGCGGGGAAGAAGGGAGAAAAAAGAAAAAGAGATGAAGTAGAGGAGCAGACGTGGCGTGGTTTGGGGGAGAGGCAATCGGGGAGGTTGATCATGACTCCAAACGCGGGCGTCAGTCGGGGGGGGGAAGGAGACCGATGAAAGAAGGAAGTGGAAGGCGCACCCAAAAAGGAGTCCTCGAAGGGGGGGGGAGGGGAGGGGGAGACATCAGGACTGTCAAGGGAAAGGAAAAGGAAAAAGCGCTTTGGGAGGGAGAGAAAGGGAGAACGACGTTGCACAGAGGTTTTATTAGTTGCCATCCAACAAAGGGAGGAGGATAACAGGAGGGGGGAGGGGGAAGAGGAGGGGGAAGGGGGCAAATAGGTGGGGGGGAGTCGAGGCAGGGGGATAGGGACGCTTTCAGAGACCAGCCGGTAATCGAATCAAAGGGTCAACGGAAGGGAAGAAAAAGAGGGTCTCGGCATGGGGGGATGACCGGGGGATTAAGAGCACGGGTACAGGGAGACTTTGTAAGTTTGTGGATTCAAAAAAGAAAAAAAACGGGTAAACGTTGTGGAAAGGGTTCTATTCTGGACTGAGGGGAATAGAACTCAGATCAGAGAAGAGAAGGACAGTTCCGCGAGAAAAGACGGTGATTTGGTCGAAAAGGGGGGGGGGGAAAGTGGACCCCAAGGTGGAAAACTGGAGGGAAAAACAAACCCAGCGAGTCCCACAGGGAAAAGGGAAGGGGGGGCGACTAGAGGTCCAAAGGACTAACAAACGAACTCAGGAAGGATGAAAAAAAAAAGAAAAGAGGAAAGCAACTCCAGCGAGGGAAGGAAAAAACCTTGCTAACGGGAGGAAGCCCCAGCATTACCTGATTGCCTATCAGAAGAAATTTCACGAGGGGAGCGCTGAAAGGTGGAGGGGAGAAACGGGGGGGGGAGAAGAAAGGGGAAAGAAAGAGGAAAGGCTGATCACTGAAAAGAAAAGGAAGGGGGGGCGATTGAGCTCTCGTATATATAAATCCTGAAACTAACATATTTCCAAGAAACGATAATTGATGATCTTCTCCCTAGGCTTCGAAGAAAGGGAAGGGGAAAAAAAAGAAGGGAAGAAAGGGGATTCATAACCGGGGAAAGGGGTGAAAAGGAAAAAAGCAAAGGTATCCGGAATACTACTCCTTTGGGCTCTTGGAAAGGCGCTGATGATCCGCCCAAAGGGGGGAAAAAATTCCACTGGCCTCGGAGACCCATGCCGCGGGTCGGGAAGAGAGAGGGGGGGGAAGAAAAGAAAGAAAAGGGGGGAAGGAACGAATTTGTACAAAAAGGAGAAGAACGTGTGACAAGGCTGATAGAGTTGTATTTCTTAATTCTGAATCAAAGGAGGGGGGGGAGCACCGACCACAACACGGCCTGAAAAGAGGAGGGACCCGGAGGAAGGGGAAAAAGGCGTACGAACGGAATGGGGGGGAGCGAGGGGGGATTTATTTACCTCATCCGAGGGGGCTACAATTATATTTCGGAGTTTCGAAGGGGTCCGCTTCAGTATCGAGAGAAAAGTAATCTGTAGGACTCTCCCATAGACCGCGAGCGCTTTCGGGTAAGGAAGAAAAAGGACGGAGGGGAAACCAGAATGGAGGGAAGAAAAAGGAAGGAGTGGAAATTCCAGGGAAGGAGAGAAGCTCGAGAAAAAGAAAAACGAAGGAGGGAGAGATGGGCTAAAAAAAGAAGATCCGGAACCAGACGAGAAAAATGGACAGTCCGCGAAGGTTCGTCAACGCGAACGAAAGAAAAAGGGAAGCAAAAGGAGGTGGAGGAGAAAAAAAAAAAAAAGAAAGATCTACAAAGAGGGAAAGAGAAAGGCGCAAATCCGAAATGATCCTGAACTCCGAAGAGGAAGGAATAATCACCGGGCGCGCAACCTCAAAAGTCGAAAGCTCGTTAAGGGGAAGGGGGGATCGAAAGAAAAAGAAGAAAAAAGTTGACGACTTTGCGGTGCAATGGAAGGGCTGAGGAGAACCTCAAAGACCATAAATAGTTTCGGCCTTTAGACAACGGGGAACGGGAGACGTCCTCGTAGACAAAGAGAAGGCTCGGGGAAAGAACCAACGGGGAATAGAGGGGAAAGGGGTGGTGGCAATGAAAAGAGAAAAAAAAAGTCAAGGGGGAAGATCAAAAGGAACCAGTGGAATGAGAGTAGAAAAAAGTCATCTTATCATCAGAGGAAGGTCCTCAAAGGAGGTATGTCAATACTCTTACAAGGCCTGACAAAAAAGGAAAAACCTTTAAAAAATCATCACGCAAAAAGGGGGAAAAAAAAAGGGAGTGAAGACATGGAAAAAGGGCCGGTAAAACGGGGAGGGAGCGAAGAGTCAGAAATGCGAGGGGAATTTTAATCTTTTGAATGGACCTTCAGATACTTTCAAAAGACGCCATCGTCAAGAACTCCTCCGGGAAAGGGAAAAGGGGGAGGAGGGGAGAAAGGGAGGAGGACGGAGGAAAAACTCAAAAAAAAGGACCAATCTGGTCGGTAGCACTTAAGACACAATTGAATTTAAATCCATATTCGACTATGGAAAAGTATGATCGCGGAGGCGACGGGGAAACTTGATATAGGTTCCTCAGGTCCTGCGGGGGGGGGAGAAGGGGGGTGGGGAAGAGGGAGGGAAACGTGGGTATGTAATAAAACAAGCCTGTACTATCCCGCCTGCGGGGGGCCCTTAGTGTGTGCTCGCAAGGAGTTATTCACAGTTTGGAAAAGGAAAGGAAAACCATTTAGAAGAGGAGGTCAGGGAAGGAAGAGAAACTGAAGAGAAAAGGAGGAGAGGGGGAAAAGAGTTCAACTAAAAAAGGACATTACAGTTTGCGCTTGAAAACAAAACTGTCAGTAAGCCGGAAAGTGAAATCTGGAGCGTTACATGCAAGACAAAGAATAACGGGGGGAAGAAAACCCAAGGGGAGTGATTGAGGTTCCTTCTGGAATGATCTTCCCAAAACGAGGGAATAGGGCGAAAAGAAAAAGGTCAAGCGTACAGACTATCAAAAAGTTTGGGAGCCAGAATAAAATGGGGGGGGGGAAACGAACTAAGAAAAAAAATCTGTACCGTAGTCTCATCTACCATGCGTCTATCAAATGGATGGATAAAGGGAGAAAAGGGGATTTTCCACAAACAGACGGTGCGCCCGAAAGAAACTTCACTTCACCTTCCTATACGGGCCTCTTGGGGGGTGGAAAACCTTAATTGAAATAAAGAATTAATCTTCCAAAAAGGACAGAAGCAAAAGGAGAAGGGGAGGGGAGTAAACAAAGACAGGAAAACAAACACGGAAAAGAGTAGTCGTCTAGAAGCGAGAGCTTTCTTTTAAAGGCTAGTCCATAATCAAACTGGAAGGGGAAGAAAAGGAGGGGACAAAAACGAAAATCAAGGGGGAAAGAGTTGGAGAGTAGAAACAAAAGGAAAGCTCCACACAACCACTGTATGAGTATAAGAAATAGATTGGTTGCTCGAAAAATAGAATCTGAAGACGTGGGTGGGAAAGTTGGACGGCGGGGAGTGGGAGGGAGAGGAGAAAAAGAAATCAAAAAGGGAAAAGGCGAACGATGTCTCGCGTGTAAGAAACGCAGTTTGAGTTTTCTAAAAAACTAGGGGAGGGGGGGGTTCATCAGGAAGAAAAAAGAATTTTTCGTCTATGTTATCAAAAAAGTGACGGAAGGTCGTTGGGGAGGTGAAGAACGAACGCAAAAGGAACGTAGGCCTCGACGGGTTAAGTGTCTTTGGTGAGGAAAATCGTTCTTTGTCGAAAGGAAGCGGACGAAAGAGAACACTGGGTTGTCAAGCAATGGAAGAGAGAAGAAAAAGGGGAACAGGTGGGGGGAGAAGTGCCATCCAAAAAAAAAGGGGGGAAAGAGGGGGGACGATAGAAAGAGGTCGATTCGAATCATGGGGGTCCAGCAAACGATGAAGGTGGTGAGCAGGGCTGAGTAGGGTATTAATGACCTTAAGAGGGTAGGAAGAAGTCAAGGGGATGAAACGGCCAGTGGGGAAGGGGGGGAAGCTTACAGATGGATTTGAGACTTTCCTTATTATCTGAAAGGGGGGGGTGGGCTTCAACAAAGAGACAAGAAAGTAACGTGGTAAAAAATAGTTTCTGGAAAAAGAAGAGTGGCGGTAAGAGACTAGGGATATGCGTTAGGGGTCCGTCGCAAAAAACGGGGAAAACTGGGTGTCGAAGAAGGGTAACCTGTGAAATTTTAACAACGCCCCCCTCTACCCACAGAGGAACCGGCAAGTCGAATTCAGGAGAAGGACTATACAACGCTGGAAAAAGCGCAGATCAACAAAAGGCAGTAAAAGCTTCAAAGACGAAGAAAAAAAAGAGGGGAAGAAAGAAGAAGAGAACGGGAGAGAAACCCCCGACATCAATAAAGGCTTCCTATCCTAGGACTGGGGGAAGGGAAGGCAAGGGCAAAAACGCTTTCAAAGATCTTGAATGAGGGAGGGGGGGGTGGAAAAACGAAGGAAAAACAAATGAATGCAGAGTAGGAGGGGGAGGAAAGGGCAAATGGCGCATAAATTATGACAAGCAGTAAAAATCAAAGATGGACAGAACAATCGACTTGGGGGAAAAGGGAGGGATTTAAAAAGGGATCAGAGGAACGGGAGGGCTGAACATTTACGAAGGAGGAGGCTGGATATCTTTTAAAGGGTGGGCGGAATATCACATTCAAAAGGTTTATCTCTTATTTGATAAATAAGGTTCTCGAACCAAATGGTCTCGGAGGAACCACGCGGTTGTAACTCGAGGGAAAGGGGGCCACTGAAGAGAGGCCCAGGGAGAGTGAACAGGAGGAAAATCAGAACAATACTTACGCGCCATCGGGGAAATAGGGCATCTCTTACTATCTCAACGGTTGAGAAAATGCTTACGAAAAAGGGATAATTAATTACTTAAGAAAAGCGGAGCCCGGGCAAAAGAGAAAAGTCAGGGGATTGGAGAGAGGAAGAAAGACATGAATTACTCACTAAGAAGAAAAAAGACGACCGGAGGTTTCGCCGGCGTGATGTGTTTCCTAACCTATCTTTGAGATTTTCTGATTTTGGGGACCGGAAGGGAGGGAAAAGACAGGATCTGGCGAGGGATCAGGGATGACGAACCCCATAACGGGGAGAGGGGGGGGGGAAGAGAAGGAGAAGGAAGGGAACTGCAATGCGGGAGGAGGAGAGGAAGGATTCTGGTACTTGCGATAGGCCTCAACAACACCAACGTATGAAATATAAAGAGGGGACGGCAAAAACAGATAGAGCACGGACCAAAAGAAATTTAGGTAAAAAAAGAGCTGGGGTCCTTGAAAAAAGGGAAAAAGTGGCGGGGAGAAGGAAGAGCGAAAAAGACGACCAAATCCTCTCTGAAAGACGGGAACGGAGCAAAAAATAAACGAAAGACCAGTGTCGCCTAAATCGTTTAGTAAATCCTAAGGGGGCCGCGCCACACCGAAACGCGTATAGCCGCCTAATCCTAAGAAAAAAGAGAGACATCCGCCGGGGGGGGGTCGGAGGGGGAGGGGAGAAAAGGAGCAGTTTCAGAAAGAAATCACAGTGGAAAACGTAAAGACTCGAAGAAATCCCGTGCCTTATCACTCGAAAACGGAGTCGATCTCGTACCCATGGAGAGGGAGGAAGGTGCTCTGTAGCGTGTTTAAAAAACTTTAACCTATTCATAAACGACAAGAAGAGGGAACTCAAAAGTGCCCTTGAGAGAGAGAAAAACACGCGTGCGCGAGCCACGCCCCGCGATTTTAAACTCTGATGAAAAGCTGATTGAGCAATACTCGATCAAAGGGTGCCACCGAGGGTGAAAAAAAAAATTAATAAAATCAGCAAAAAAGCGAGGAAAAGGGGAGGAAAGAGAAAAAGCTGCTTTCCAGTGAAAACGGAGGTAATCAATGATCGTTGGCCTGGTCCATCTTCTTGCATGACTGCTTCCGAGATACGAAGAAAAGGAAGCA
>Ga0179593_1527604_pt1 | contig 20508 bp, 32 predicted proteins | sample CZODoug2_1_08_16_FD_185931 | JGI IMG/M metagenome (GOLD analysis project Ga0179593, IMG submission 185931) | Vadose zone soil fungal communities from Angelo Coast Range Reserve, California, USA - CZODoug2_1_08_16fungal (PacBio error correction) | ecosystem: Environmental > Terrestrial > Soil >...
GCGGGAGGGGGGGAGACAGATATCCATGCAAGTTGGGTCCCTGCCGTCGCAATGGGGGGGCTCTCGAACGCGAAAAAAAGTCAAAGGAGACTTAAGGGGAGCAAGGAGGGGGTTTTTCGATCGGGGGGGGAACTTTTACTGATTGGGACCTTACTAAAAAAAATAAAAAGAATAAGCTGGAGAAAGGTACAGAGGGGGAAAAGAAGTGATCACTGCGGGGAAACCTAATCTGGGCTTTGAAAGGGAAAGAAATCCTCGAAGAAGACAGAGGGACGGAGAAGTAGAGGTCTAAACTAAAAGAGGTACTTTAACGTAGACGTACAGGTGGGAAACTAGGGGGGGAGCGCATGGCGCAAAGGAGGCGACGAAGTCTTTCACAAAAAGACTTCTGCGTCCGGATGCGGGGATCGTACCTTGAAAAGAGGCGCCGTAAATCATAAAATCGAGATAATGCAGGGAAGGGGGCGGAGGGGAAAGGATAAAACGTAGAAATTCAGAAAAGTCAACATGTCTCCTCTTTTCAGATCATAAAAGAGGGGGCCGTGCATCCTGGGGAGAGGAGAATACAGGGGGGGGGAGTTAAGGGAAGGGGCTTCAGGATTCTCGGGAAGAGGGGACAACTTTTGTCTCAGTAAAAAAAAAAGGTTTCTATCCTCGGGGAAACGATGCAAGGTCTGAGAGAAGGAGTGTACCATCTCTGGAAAGAATGAGGCAATTTACTGGAAAAGAATTCACTCAAAGAAAAAGACATTTATTAATCAATATCCTGAGGCAGAAGAACCTATTCCCAACCGACGAAAAAAAATCTTCATGAAAAGCACAAGGGTAGGTGAGGGACTCGACTTGCAAAGACTCCTCTGGAGGAATCCACTTAAGGCGCAACTCCAAAAGGGGAAGAACATAAAGAAAAAAGCGAATCCTAAGGGTGTTCGGGGGAGATCAGACGGACCTGCAAAGCACTCCAGGACAGAACGATTTGCAAAGAGGGCGCAAATGCAAAAGGGCCTTAAAAGAAAGGTCGACACCTGAAGGAAAAAAAAGTAACCCTCACGAACAGAATACAGTAACAAAAAAGAATCTTAGAAGTCAATGGAGACAGTCGCATCGGCCAGTGCCACACTACGACCAGATCAAGAAGCCGGTTGTGGATTGGGGGGGAAAGCTAACTAAAAGGGAAAAACGTGCAAGAAAGAGAAGAGGAATCCTCAGAAAAAGGAATCATGGGCGTGGAAGTCTTGAGTTCTATCCAAGAGGTTCGTGACCAAAACTTAATCTAATCAGGAACTTCCAAGGAGACTAGCTGGAATCATGTCATCGGGACTCCTATACTCATGACCAAGAAATCTCCCTTATACAGAAAAGCGGAATTCTCACCACTTCGTGAGTACTTATACCGCTGAAAATGAGGTGGAAAAGTAATCGAGGGGAGAAAAAGTCGGAAGAGAATTTATTTCTTGAATTATTCGGGAAAACCTCTCCTTCAAGAAGAATCATGATCCTCAAACGAAAAGGGAGGGATGTGAACAGAGGGGAAGTCCCGAAGATAAGGGAAATTTTGGAGAAAATACCCACACACGCACTACCATCCTTTGCGAGGGCCTGGGGGATCCCGCAGGGGGGGTGGAGGGGAACAACCATCGAGGAAAAAAGGATTAGACACGAGGGGTTTTACCTGCCCCGTTCAGGACCTGCTTAATTCTGCCACACTGGTTCAAGATGGGCGGTGGGTCTAGGGTTTCGGGAAAGGGGAAAGCGTGTGAATCGAAGCTCCTCAGCAGGAGAATCTCCATAGGGGTCGGGTTATGAGGGGATGAGACGGGGTTTAAATAAAAAAGGAAATCCGCGGGATACATAAAAAAATCACCTTCGGCCAGCTCCTAATCGGGGGGGGAAAGATTAACTTATCTTCTGACGGGGAATTTAAATGTAAGGTCGAAAGACAGAAGGTTGTTCGAAGAGGAGGGGAAAAAAAAGTATAAAAGGGGATTATTAGCGGCCGGAAACGATCCCCCTAGAGGGATCTGACAGCCAAGGGATCCTTGTTCATGGGGAAGGTGGGTCAATATTAACGCTCCGACTTAAGACTGAACTACTCGGTAGGTGTTTCGATTGTCTGAGAGAGATCTTGAGGAGGAAACATACAATGGGAAAAGGGATCTCTCACAAAGTTTAGAGAGTTGAGGATTGTTGAAACTCTTATTCGCAAGGAGTGTATCCATTTCAATGAGGGGTACCTCGATTCTGGGAACAAAGAGATTGAGGGGAGGGAAGGGATTGGTGAGTGGATTAAGGGGGGGAGCCAGAAAGTTCCGGAGGAAAGAGGCTCCCTTGTCTCAGTCCTCCAACTTTCACGTCAGGAAAGGGGGAGGAGTTCGGAAGTCGGGAAGAGGCTAAAATACAAAACTGCGTAGTATAGAGCGCTTCAAAGGAAAACAGTCTGTAAAAGAAATAGGGTCCAATATGAATCCTCTAAAGCAGGTTTGGAAATTGTTTTGAGAGGGAGTTGCTTTGAAATTCTGTGGGGGGGATAAAGGGGATAAGGGTATTTATGAGGAAAAGGAAAAATGTCGGGGATCGGATTTCATGAGATTACCTTTCCTCAATGGGAAGTAGGGACAGCTATGGAATAGTTTGCAGAAGGGGTTGCAAAAAGGATAGCACCCTTGAGAAAGGATCAAGAGGAATGGCCGACCAGGGGAATGTCGAAATCCCTTCAGGAAAAACGGAAACATTGAGGAGCATAAAAAAGCCACCGTTAGCAAAAGATCGCAAGAGGTGAAGTTGCCGTGCCGCTTTGAGACAGCAGAACTTGGGGTAAGAACCGAACATAAAGTAAGTATTTAAAAACTAAACTTGTCAGGTCGATCCCCGGAAGGCAGTCGGCAGAAGGAGCTGGAATTTGGGGATAAACAATCGCAAGTCAAAGAAAAAAAACTGACGTCGAAGTTGCAAGCCCATGGATGGTTTAAAGGGGGAGGGGACGAGGGAAGAGTATAGGGAAGGGAATCTTAAAAAAAGGAAAATGGGGGAGGTGAAGACCTCTTTTTTCCAATGAAATGCTCCAGGAGATCACGAAACGCGTCGAGTCAGAGGGGGGCTTCGTCTTATTTAGTCGGCCTTCTTTCAAGATACGTGGGAGATTAGGGACACCGGAGGGGGTCATTTAATTTTAACGGTCATTAAAGATGCTCAAAAAAAGCCATTAGAAAAAAAATTGCGGAAAGTCAGTCTGCATTGTGGATACCTCCGAACATCATGAAAAACGGAAAGTTGAAGATCTCTCATCACTCTCAACAACAAAAATTGGGGATGAGTAAGTCGTCCATGTGACTTGTTAAAAGACTGCGAAGTACTCCATAGCTTGGATTTAGAAAAGGCACTTCAAACACGGGGAATGTTTTGCCACTACCTGTCTTGACTCTGGCTGTAACAGGAAATGGGCAAAGGGAAAAACTTCATCTGTTTCAATCGTAGAAAAGTTTCCTTCGTGACTTATTGAATGCCGCCGCAATCAAGAAGGATCAGAGGAAGGAACTCCTTAACAAGGAGGTATAAGGCTCACGGAGGATTTTCACAATCTGGAGGGTAAAGCCGAAAGATCAGGGGGATAAAGGAGGATCCTCTAAGCTTCTGTCGGCTCAGACCGATTGGGGAAAAAGCAAGGGAGGTGGTGAGGATAGGGGTTGAAAAAAGGGGACCTTCTCTAGGAGGGGATCTCTGTCCACGCGATTATGAGAGGAAGTGGCGGGCAAGAGAGGGAGAAGGAATGCATTAATAGATTTTTGAAGGCCTACCGAAAAGAACCTCAAGGGATATCATAGGATAAGGGCTGTGAGCAAAAAAGGGGTCGAAGAGAAGCGTACTGCAAACAGGGGTTCCTTTGCACGATAAAGAGCGGGGAAGAGAGGGAGGAGAATCCGTGAGGGGGGCTTTAAATGCTCGGGCCATCACTGGAAGCTCTAAGGGTCTAAAGCACAAGGATATCCTAGGACCACGAGGGCCTTCTGAGAAAAAAAGAAAAAAGGCTGTAAAAACGAGGAAATAAGAGGCAAGTTAGAAGAGAAGACCGAAGCACGAGCAGGTATTAATCAAGAATCCTGAGGCAGAGCCCCTATTCCCCCGACGAAGGAAAGGCAAAGGTAACAAAACAGAGGCTGCTTTGGGAACTTGTCGCACCAGTGCCGGTCTCAGCAACCTGTTTCCGGACAAGGGGATGTAATCATCCAAAGTGCCTTGGAAAAAAAAAGGATCAGCCTAGAATTACCGGGAAAAGCACTCCTTCAGGGAAAGAAAAGGGAATCGGGAAAAGGCTCAAAAAAACCTGCCGAATTTCAGGGGCTTGCGCCAAAAGGTTCCAAAAATTAAAAAGGGGAGGAGAAAGGGGGGGCCTAAAAAGTGTCACCCCATATCTTAGTGGGAACTTGACATTGTTTCAGAAAAGGAGTAGGTCTGGAAGAATTGACGACCACATAAAGTTGGGGGGGTTCTAGATCCTCAGAGGTAACACACATTTTTCGGGGCGGTTCCTAAAGAAAAGAAAAAAAACAGATCAGCGTATCAAGGGGGGTCGGAGGGGGGAGGAGCCATACTTCGGGGGGGGAAAAGGATCTTTACCACCGGAAAGGGAATCACGGAACTGACAAGGAAAAGGAAACTCTTGGGGGGGAAAATCGACTGAAAGTATCATGACCTTCTACGAGAAAGAAAGGGAAACAGTGGCCAGAAAGTCGGAGCAGGGGACTCAGGGGAATTGCTGGGCAAAAATCAGGCAGCTACGGGAATAGAAGAGGAGATTAAGTCATTGGGGAAACGGGGAAGGGAACAACTCCAAGTGAAGGGGGAACACATCTAACGGACTCATCCCCATAAGAAAAGGACAGATTTATTATTTGGGTAAAGAGGGAGGGTCGGGGAGTAGAAGGAAAAAGAAACTCAATTGGGAAAAGGGGGAAAACTCTACACAAGGGACATCCTTGCCGACAGAACCGGGGGGACTTTCCAGATCTGGTGATGAAAAATATCTCATAAAGGGCTTAAAAGAGGGGAGTCACCGTTCCAAATTAGGCGTACATTCCTCCACACGGGGGGCAAGGTTGAGAGGGTGGAGATGGTCTAAAGTATTGTCCAGCGGTTTTTAATCTTTCTCAGAAAAAGGGAATGATACTCCAAGGTTGGTTTATTAGGGGAGGAGACTTAGATGGGGTACAGAAAGAGAAGGAAAGAAGGAGGGTGGCAGTCATTCAAAAGGGAAAGACGAATCTTATATGAGGGAACTTTGGAAAGGGGGAGGGGTTTCTGTTCGAGGGGGTTCGGTTAAATGCAAGGCGAGAAGCGTGGTGCGAAGAAGGGGTGGGGGTGTGGGACGATATGACATTGAGGTAAAAAGAAGAAGAGGCCAAAAAAGGAAAAGGTCTTATAGTTAGCACTGGGGCAGTTCCTTGATTCGCAAAGGTGGGTGAACGATCCTTGGCGACCGAGAAAAGAAGGAAAAACGAAGCTTTATGGATCGAGGGAAGGGGGGGGCGGCCCGTAAGACATTTATGGGTGAAGAGATTATCTCGAACAAAGAACGGATTCTGGTGGAGAGGGGGGGGGGAACTCTTACGAAGGACGGTGTAAAGCCATTGAAACATTGGCAAGGGGGGTACTCCGATTCTGGGTGAAAGGGGGGGGTGACGGCTTGAAATCCGGGGGGTACTGAAGTCTGTGGGAAAAAAAACCTTTGTCAGGTCATTCTGAAATGCGCCTTTTCGCCGAGGCCCTGGCCCTTGGAGTACTCTTTAATGGGAGGGGGAGATGAGAAGATTACGACAAAAACGGGGGAAAAATGCGGAGAAGGGGAAAAAAGGGGACGGGGGTTGAAAACAGGGTGCGGGGTTCCTTGGGGGAGGTCCACGAATTCCTTCGGGGGGAGAGACCTCACTAATGGGGGGGGGCTGAGAAGAGCAAGGTAGGTTCGTTGGGGAGATTCCGAAAAGGACTACCTCGGAAGATTGGGCTTGTTGGAGTTTTAGAATTCAATGAGTGCCCGGGTTATCAGGGGGAATTGAGGGGGGAAAGAATGTCTCGTGGGACTTTTTTGAAAAGGAAAAGGGTGCGTATCCTATTCAAATGTCAAGTGATTGCCCACACTGTCTAAGAAGTAAATGGAAGGGAAGAAAAAAGGGAACCTAATTAGAAAGAAAGAATGGATTCTAGCAAAGCGGAAATGGGAAGTTTCCTGCCAGGGGACGATCCAGACAAAACGGAGTTTAGAAATCAGGAACGGAGAATGAAGGAAGGTCTCTTGGAGGAAAAAAACTTCAACGATCCCCTCTTAATCAGGGGGGGAAAAAGATACGATGCGGGAGAAGGGCAAAACAGAGCCTAGAGACTGGCCGAGGGGAACAACCTTATCGCGAACCGTTCAAGGGGTAGGACGGGTTGTAGGAGGGGGGAGGATACTAGCCTAATGGGCGAAGGTACCCCTTAAAGATAGCTGGTCCATCCCAGATTGGAAAATACTCACGTGCAAGGGGACCAAGACGGGAAAAATGATTAAGGGGGAGCTTGGGGGGTTGGGGGGACGGCGGGCAACTTTAAACTTAAGAAAGGAAAGAAGGGGCGGGAAAAAAAGAGGGCAGTTCTGGCAAAAAATTCTCCTCAGGGTTAAATCCATTATAGCACAAAAAATGGGGGGCTAACTCTTTAGGCGGGGAACTTGGGGGGAAGAACTCCATAAAAAATAGGGAGGGGGCACAAACCTTGAAAAGTCAGGAAGGCAAAACGGGGGGAAATCTATGAGATCTAATGCGAGACGTTTCTCTTTCCATAAAAGGTTCGCAGAAGGGGGGCAACATCGGAATGTGGGTTCTCAAGAAAATTTATTCAGGAAAAGGATCTCTGACAGGTCAGAATGCCACGCCTCATCTTGAGGAAGAGGAACTTTGGGGGAGGGGGTAGGGGGGTTCGGGAATAAAAAGCAGAAGGAGAAAATCATAGGGGAAAAAGAATGATCGTCATAGGGGTTGTGAACAATAGGGTCGGGAAGATCCATATCCTCGCCAAACGGACAGACAGAGCCTACGGGGGAGGGAACTCTATACCGCAGAAGACCGCAAGGGGAGGGAAAAAAGGGGCGGAGGTTTTGGAGAGTGGCCTCGTCTTCTACGAGCGAGCAGGAGCGATGATTCTCTAAGAGAAAAGAGGGGCTAACGCATCGTCTCTAGAAAGCGTCCGAGAGAGACGCAGATCCAAAAGCATTTACGAAAGGGAAAGATCCAACGTTCTTTGGGAGAGAACGCGGGGCAAGGCATCACACAGGAGGAAGAGGGATGAAATTTCTAGAGGGAATGGGGAAAACATGTTGAAATTGAGGAGAGCTGCTCTTGCCAGAAAAGGGATTGCTCATGAGCCTCACCAGGTGCCTAGGGGCAACCACGATGCAGGAAAACATAAAAGAGGGGGAGGAAAAAAAAATTATTCAATGGGGGGGAAGTAAATTCCTAAGGAGAAAGAACATTATTAATCATATCCTGAAAGAAATAGATCCCTATGCCCAAAAGGAAGGGAAACTCTTAAAGAAAGGGGTGGAAACCTGAGGGGAGGGGGAATGAGGTGTCGAAGACAACTCAAAATAAAAGTCCGGAACAGGAAAAACCTCCAGACTACGCATTGGCCCCGGTCGGGGGAAAGAAAGAAAAAAGTACCAGGCAGAAATTTCCATAAAGATTGGGAGGGATTCTTCTACAAGGAGCGGGACAATAATTCCTTCAATTGGGGAGACTTTTCGCCACCGGGGGGGAGGAAAAATAACCAGGGGAGGAAATAAAGAAATTGAAAATCTCTTTTTGAAAGATCGTATTAATGCCGGCAAGGGGGGAAAGGTACCAAAATGAAAGGGAACATAGAAAAAAAAGACCACGAAACCTTTTTTTGGAGGGAGGGATCGTTGAACGCATGGTCTAAGGGGTGCCGCCCCCCTCAAGAGAGATAAGATCCTCTGAGAGGGGAAGGGGTGAATCAGGCGAATGGGCAGAATCTGAAAAGGGAAGGGAGAAATGAACTTACGGTCGAGAAAATCCATGGCTGTCCGATCATCTGGGGGGAGGGGAACATCTTCTACAGGAAGGAAAAAAACCTGCCACTCTAAGACAAAAGAAGGGGACAGAGGGGAATTACTAGAGGGGAGGGAAAGGTGTTAAAACGAAGAAAGAAGGAGGGCATATTCTCTATGACTGAATGGGGGTCTGGAATTAATTCTTCTCACACGGAGGGGAGACTCATGATGTAACCAAAGAGGAAAAAAACAATGGCTGAACCGATGGGGAGAAGAACGCTGTTCAGAGGCTGCTGAAAAAAGGGAAGAAATACACCTTCGACAAAATCCTTTGCTCGACACAGGTGGGAACTGTACCCCAGGAGGGGGGGCTTGACAAAGAGAAAAAAAAAAAAACTAGGGGGAAGTTTTTTAAAGGAAAAAGGGGGAACGTTCCGGGCGTAAAAGAAACATTGGGGAGAGACAGGATGGTCGTTTGGAGGGGGGGGATTTCTAAAGGGGGAAAGGAGATTTTAAAAAAAACAGCCGGGAAAGAAGGGGATACTCCATCTTTTCGCGTTTTGGTCTGGATGAGACGTATATTTGGGGACCTCAAGGAGAATGGGGGAAGGAGGGGGGGGGGGGACTAGGCCTGAAAGAAATAGGGAGACGAATAGGGATAGGAGCTTACCTTTGGAAAAAAGAGGTCGAGTTTAGTCCTGGACCAAGCAGCGCTCAAGAGGGGTGCGATCGCTCAAATGTAGAAGGTTTACGACTTGACATTAGGAGAAGCGAAAAAAAAGAAAAGGGATTATCGAACTTTAGTTGAGGGCAGGGAAGGGGGAACATTCATGTGGGGGGGAAGTGGCTGCGCAATCACAAAAACGAACTATCAGGGGGGGAAAAATCTTATCTAGGATCGGGGGGCGGGCCCGTCCATCGAATGAGTTTTCCGGAAAAGAAAAAAAAAGAAAAAAACCATCAGGGGGGATCAGAGGGGGGGGGGAAGACTTAGGGGATCCGTAGGAAAGGGAACAATTTGGCAATTGCAATGGGAATCGATTCTTGGTTACACAAGGTAGAGTCCTTCTGGTAAGAAAAGTGGTTGCTTGGGAAAAAAAAGATTGGGGAGAAAAAGAAAAACTTGAATGTCCGCTAGGGAAGACAACATGGCCCTGGGGAATAGTTCTGGCCCTTTCGAGGTGGGCAGGTCCGGAGAAAAGAAAGGAGAAACAAACACAAAAAGAGTCTCTGGCGGTAAAGAAGTGTTTCCGACACAAGTGGCAAGGTTGAAAAATGAAAACAAAAGGGCTGCAAAAAAGAAAAAGATTTTGTGGACGGGGGGAGTTTCATGCCTATGGAGAAGTTCGGTTTTGAGAGGGTGCTAGAGAATAGGGACCTGCTGCAAGGGAGGGGGGTGTGGCATGGGATTTCAAAGATGCAATTACCTTTCTCATGGGGAGGGGATGTTTGGAAAGGCATGAAAGGGTCTACAAGAGGGTTCCCGAGGGCAGAAAAGGGCGTCTCCTAGGCAAGAGGATGAATTGTCCTATCCTCAGCCTGTCGTAAACCCGTCCAGGAAGAAGGATTGAGAGGGACAGGGAAGAAAAAAGACCTTTTCACCAACATGGGGGCAGAGACTTTTTAAGTTAAGGAAGCTGTTCTCCAGAATCTAGGAAAAAGCCTTAGAAAGGGGGAAACTGCGATAATATCGGGGGCTTCATGGAGGGAAAAAACGGCTAAGCAAGAGGGGAGAACTCTGAGTAGAAGGACATTCAGGGAAGAAGAATGTTCTCGAGGAAATCAAATCGCTAAGGAGAGACCCAGAGGATTCAGAAAAAACGGGGAAAATACCAGAAAAGGGGGGGTCCCTATTTCTAACGTCGAAGCGTAGAGCTGGAAAAAAAAAAATTAGATGTATTCAAGGGGGAAAAAAAAAATTCCCTTGAAGAAGACGCCGATCAAGCTTAAGTTCGTCCCTTCTTAAAGGGGGGGGATCGCTGATTATTGTAGAAGAAGTAAAAGAACGAAAGGGAAAGAAACTAAAGAGACTTCTTTGGAAAGGGGTGTAACTGTTAAGGGAGAATCATGCGGACTACCATAGGACATAAGAGCAACAAAATTAGGAAGGGAGGGGTTAAATAATGGGGAAGAAATTTGAGAGGTCACTCTAAACGGGGGTGGCTCTTATAGAGAGAAAAAAAACGGAGGAGGAGGGAGAGGGCATTGGGGGTGGGAGGGGGGAGCGGAATGGTCACGCCATGGGAAAAAAGCTTCGGGTCAACGCGCGTTCGCAATTTTGGAAAAAAAACTGGCTGCCCTCTGAAAAAGAGGAGAAGGACAAGGGTCAAAAGGAACCGACGAAAAGAGGGGAGAACTGTGGTAAATTGCACAACGCAGAAAAAAAGAAAAGCAGACAATAGTGAGCAGACGAAAAAGACAGCTTATCGTCGTAGTGGGACACGTGACGTATGGGAAAAGAAAAAAATGTAGACCATGACCGGGTTTATCTGGGACTACTCGGAGACCGCCCGATTGCAGCCTACAAACCGCAGATGAAGGGGGGAGAGGCGGGTTTGACGTTTCTAAGAGAGCTAGCGAAAAGGAATTGTCTCGAAGGGAAGAAAATCATCGTAGGAGGAGCTTGAAGAATGAGACGCTAAGTTGAATTGGGCTGGCTCCGGAAATCGAAAAAGAGGGGGAAAACAAAGGTCAGAGGGGGGGTGAAAAGGGAAAAGGGTCTATCAACTTCCACAAGGGAAAAGTTTCTCTAGAAATGAAAAGTTGCTACTTTTATTAAGGCGGGAAGCATTCATTGAGGGGAAGGGAGGGAGGAAAGTGTATCGGGAGGGGATCCTCTTTGCAGAAGGGAAGGAAAAGGGGCTATCCGGGCAACCAAGAAGGGAACTGATAAAAACTATACATGCAGAAAGACGATCCTAAGCTTCAGGTGAAGTTAGTCAAAAGAAAAAACATCTTCAGCAGGAGGGGGAAAAGATCCTAGAAAGGGGAAAACCAACCACGAAAGGACTGGGAGGAAATCAACAAGTAAACAAAGAGGTTGGAAGATGATGGACTGTCAAAGAAGGAAAAGCACCAAGGAACTTTGGAAGAGACCTCCAGCTCCGAACATTTTCCTTTTTATCAGGAGCGATCAGAAGACAAAGAGGAAATGGGGCAAAAAATAGGGAAGGTCTGGGAAAGGGCAATAATTCGTAAAGGCCAACTACGTTGTGAAAGAAGAAGGGGAGACTCACCCTTTTAGTGTGTGTGGCGGGCTCAGCGAATTTACGCTCCTACAAAGAGTGTGTCCACCCATAAAGGAGGGGAAAAAGGGGGGGGGTCAATTGGAAAAGAAGAATTGAAAGAAAGGAAAAAAGAAACTAACTCCGTTTGTGTTGGAGGGAAAAACATCTGGAAGACAGGTCTATTGCTGCCGCAAGCAATCCTCGAGGTAAAAAATCACTGTCAAAAGGGAGGGTTTGAAAGGGGGGGGCTCAAGAAACCACCTTAAGCAAGAAGAAGGGAAGCTTAACTCATAAGGGCTGTCCGATCATCTTTGAGGGGAGAGGAGACGGCCGTATACTCAAAGAGGGATACCGGGAGAAAGTAGAGGAGAGCGTAGCGCGGGAAAGACGAAATTCCAGTTGGGAGGGGGAAAAAAAAAAAATACGATGAATATCACGATTGAAAATACTGAATGGTAGTTCCTTGATGAAAAAAAAAAGCGACTGCGGTCAGGAAGGGGGGGGAAAAGAGTCTCGTCCTTAAAAAGAAGAGGGAAAGAAGTTGAAAAAAAAAGCGGCGTAGAAAAGTCTTTACCCCGGGGGGAGAACAACTCGCACCCCCTCCCATCCGGAAGCCCCTTGTGGAGACTAGACGGCCTTTAAAAGCTCTAACACCAACCAGGCCATAAAACAAGGGAAAATTCAGAAAAAAACACCCTTTTTCGAGGCAGGGGGAAGGGATGTCGCTTTTTTAAGTGCAGCTTTGTGATTTTCCATCTATGGTACACTGGCTACGCGCCAGAAGAAAGAAAGGAAAGATCAAAAAGGGAAAGGAGGGGAATTGGAAGAAAGCAATCCCGGAGGGAGGAAAAAAGCTGTTTTTGGACCAGGTTCAAGACTTAGTACAGGACAATTCCTAATCGGGGGAGGAATGCGACGTTTGACCATCCGAGAAAAGTGGGAAAGAGAAAAACGGAAAAAAAAATCAGTCTTAAAGGGAAAGGGAAAGGGTATCATTTCAAAATGAGTATGCGGAAGAGAGCTAACGAAGATGATCGTACCGAAGGGTATTATGAAGGGGGGAAAAGGGAAAAAAGTGTTCCAGGAAAGGAAAAACGTCACTCAAAACATTTAACGCCATGAGAAGACTCGTTATTTGGACGGGGATCACTGATCTATGATCGGGGGGAAAGCACCTCGGCAAACGAGAGGATAGTCGAACCAATACAGGGGATAAATTTGGGGAGGGTGTGTAAAAAAATGAGGCTATTCCTGAGGGGATCGTGTAAAGAAGGGAAAACGGGTCAAGGGGTAAGGAGGGGGGGGGGGGTTTAAAAAAATATGATTGTCCATCTGTAGCTGTATCAAGCCGAACACTTGTTTATTTGGGGGATTGGTTTGAACCGGAGGAGAGACCGGACCCTTCCGAGGGGGAACCGGGAGAAGGGGGGAGGGGGCCTCCGAAATGAATTCTTGCAAAGAGATTGGCATGTCCTCTGATAATGAATACTCTACAAAACAGGAAAAAATCTGATTCTAGGGGGGGCGGGTCAAAAAAAAAGTGGGGAGTTGATAGGGGGGGGGGTGCACCAATCCGTCAGAAATAAAGCTCTAAAAAGCAACGACTGTGGGTGAACCTGTGTTGCTGGGAAATGAGGGGGGGAGGGAGGAAGTTCTGTGGGCCTCAGGAGGGGGTGCTTCAGATGGCTTGGTGAAGTTGCAATTACGTAGGGGGGGCCCCGGAGGGAGGGGAGACTTAGCCTTTCTAGGTATATACGTCAATCGTGGGTCCCGATTATCTCACCCCAAAAAGTAGCAAATAGTATCAAAGGGGGAGAGAAAAAGTTCAGAGAAGGAACGGGGAGGGGGGGAGACCTGCAAAGGTATCCAATTCATGGAGCTCGCAAAGGCTTGAAGTTGTGCAGCTTTTCTCGAAAGCGAAATTTGTGGGGGGAGGGTCAGGGAAGGGAAGAACTTATCGAGGGGGGATCGATGGATTTCACGAAGGCAAACTTCACGGGGCCCTCTGAAGCAGGCAGCAGAGGTATCAGAAATGGGAGAGAGGAAATCATCCGGGGGTCTCAGGAAAGGGAAGGAATCTCTTCCCCACAAAGGGGTCGCGACCTTCAAGACAAGCCGGTGGGGTATTAGAGAGGGAAGAAAAAAATCGGGAATGGGAAGAAAAAATTCGAGAAGCCATATTGTGACTACTTCACTTGCTCACATGGGGGGGGGGGGGCCTTTCCGAGTGAGAGAGAAGATTGTATCTTGACTTTATGGGGAGGGCTTCCTTTTAAAAAGGGGGAAATAGGTCCGAAGTAAAAAGGAGAGAGAAACCATTGGAATTGTTGGGGAACTTGAAGGTCATTCTACGAAAGGGGGGGGCCCTTATATCAAAAGGGCTAACCGGGCAATCTCAATTTTTAAGAAGATCCAATAGCTAGAAGAAACGGTTAACACGAAGGCTCAAACAAACAAGGGGAAAATAGAGATATCGAAAGGGGGTAACCGTTTCTGAGGAAAAGCGGAAGATTGTTCTAAATAGGCAAAGTATTCGAAAAGGAGGACTCAGGGGGAGAGAAGGGGCTTTTAAGTCCTCTTAGAAGCATCAATGCCAAGCCGTAAAAGGGAGATCTTATAACTTTTAGAAGGCCGGGGGGTGGGAAAAAACGAAAAGAAAAATAATCAGGAGAGTACATCTGATCAGAAGGGGGAGAGAGTCCCGGGACAGGGGTGACCGACTCTTTGGTAAAGATACCAACTGGTGAGGATAAAAAGAAACTGGGGACTCAGGGCGAGAGGGTTCTCCTACACCCAACACCAATGGGGTGGGGGGGGGGGGGGGGGGGGGGGGGGGGGGGGGGGGGGGGGGGGGGGGGGGGGGGTGTGGGGGTGGGGTTCATATGGTAGGGAAACTTTCTCTATAGTTTTTTAATCGTCTGGAGGATCTCGAGCATCTCAGGGGGAAAAAATCTGTGACGGGGGAGACTAAAGGAGGGGAGAAGGCTGAAAATGAATTTGGAAAAAAGGAAAAAAGGAAATCCATCTAATCTCTCTCTACGCAAAATTTCTATCTATAGAAATGATCCAACTTTCGGAGGGAAGAGGGAAAAATCAAATTTCAGGGATCAAAGGGGGGACTCCGGGGATACTTTGAGTTATGGCGGCTATCAATCCTGAAGGGTTTCTTTTCCTTAAGGGAAAGGAAGAGGAGGCGCTAAAGGTACGAGACCTCAAAGCAACCACGAGGAAGGAGAAAAACATACAAGCTGTAACCAAAACGCTTCCCGAAAGACAGTAGGGTAAAGGAAAAAATTCACTCCACAAGCCATAGAAAGGTATAATCAATATCGAATAGAGCCCTAGGAAAAGGGAGGAAGAACTCGCAGAGAACGGCTGGCAGGCCTTACTGGGGGAGAAAGGCCCCGTCTAAACGCCCAAAGGGGTTCCTGTACAACTTAAAAAAAGACCACTCTCCGCATTTTCCGGGAGACCTGTCAAGGGGGAAAAAGCACGGGAAAAAAGGGGATTCAAGGGGGAAGTTCTCCTAGGGGAAGGAGGGGCAGGTCTCTTTCGCCACAAGTCCAAAAATTAACCCTCAACCCGGAGGCTCATCTCCCTAAGGAAATTGTTTTCACCAAAAAAGGGAAGTTAGGTCTTCTTCATCAGGGGCAGAAGGGGAAGACTACTACCATTCTCGCACCGGTGGTGGATTGGTTTCAGGAAAATCATCGGAAACTACATGTTAAAAGAAACCGAAGAACCAAACGAGAAAAGAGAAAGGGGGGAGGGGTTCCTGTGAAAAAAAGGTCGTCAGCCACTGAGGGTGACCACCTTAGCGATACTGAACTGACCAATCTAAGGGGGGAGGTGGGGGGGGGGATACTCAAAAGGGGGTTTGCTGGGAGTAGGGAAGAACCAATGACCTGCTACCTGCAGAAAGGGCGCGTCCTCACAAAAAAAAAACTGCGTGCGCATGGTCAGAGAGGGACAGTTGCGTTGGGAGCTACTAGGAAAAGAAAAAAAGAGGAGATGACAGTGAATGCAGTCGTCAAAAGGGGGGAGGGGCGCATTAGCAGGGAGGGTAAACACATCTACTCTCCTCAAAAGAAAAAATTCGACCCGATGTTATTATGGGAGAGAAGGGACGATAGAACAGTCAAGGGGAAAGAAAAGGAAAGCGACACCACTACCATCAGGGGGGTGTTCTAAAGGAAGGTTTAACGTGAGGAAAAAAACATCTCTCTCACCAAAAAAGGGGATGAAAAGCTATAGAGGGGGACCGTTTCAAAAAAAAGAAGGAAATTTCAAGGGGGGTCGATCAAAGGGTCGAGTGGGGGGGGAGCTCAACTTTTCTGGGGGAAAAGTTATTTTCCGAAGGCGCCCCCGGTACTCAATGGGGAAAAGGGGGGTGAAAGGAAAGGAAGGGGTTTACAAGAGAATCCTCGTGGGGAGGGAGGAAGAACTCCATTACCTGGACATCTCCGAACTTGTAGACTGCGACGTTTTCCACAAAAACAAAGGGGGGAAGGACATTCGAATCAGAAAAAGCTCTTGAAAGGGGACAGGTCCTGAGGAAAAAACGCTTCCCCAGCAAGATGAGAAAAAGGGAGTCTTATTTATCTTTGTCAAGCTGGAATTCTTTCAGGTTTTCAAAAGGGGGCTGGCACTACATTCTGAACAAAGAATATTGGCTAGGATCTGCTCGGGGGGGAGCTTTAGGTGTCGTGCCTCAAAGTAGTTTTTCAACGAGAGAAGAAAATAAAACCAAAGGAGGGGGGGGAGGAGGGGGGATCTTAGGGCCGATGCCGACGGGACGGTTTAGAAAGGGAGGGGCAGGTCCTGGGAAGACAGAGTCTTTTTACACAATAGAGGAGGTCTGGAAGGGAAACTAAAAGAAGGGGGGGGCTTTTGGGCGCCAGAAAAGTTCTTGCCCGAGGGAGTGGCTCCGCCGCCTGCTGGAAAGAGTGTTCTGTAAAAGAGGAGGGGGGGAGTTGGGGAGGAAGAAGCTACGACCTGGCAAATGCGGAGGTCTTTCGTCTTAGGGTTGACCTTAAACAGGTTGGGACATGGGGTCCGGAAAGTAAAAAGCCTGCTGCCAGAAAGGGGGAACATTTTTTATGTTGAGGGCCCTTTCGTCGGTTGGGAAACTTTCCCAGATGAGGGGGGAAAAACATTAGGGGGAGGGGGACTGGAAGGGTACCTGATTTTGAAGAGGGGGGGGGGGGGGGAGGGCATCCTGTCAGTCTTGTGTTCAGAGAAAAAAGGATCTGTGTTCCCAGGGGCGAACCCTGGTGAGTAAAGAGTTCAGTTGGAAAAAGGATCAGGAAAAGTAAGGGAAACGGAAAGCTTCTCCGCAACCGTTAGCACGCTATTCTTTATGCGGAAAGGATACGGGGAGTTGAAAGTAACGGAGGGAAGACGGGGATGGACTCCGCCTAGGGGGGGACGGGAGGAATGTAATTTCCTTGAGAAAAAAAACTTCACTTAATAAACCACCTCTGACTAAAGGAGATGAAAAGAAGGAAGGGGTCTGGCTCTCATCATCAAGAGCTTCGATGGGGAAGAAAGGAATCGGGAGATTCTGGATCCCTATGTCAAGTCCTCTAATCTTAGAGATTTTGTCGTAAGGGGGGGGGAGTATATCGGACATAAGAAGAAGTCAAGCCGGGGGGATCATCTTTCCGCGTTCGTCTGAACATTTGATCTCTGGAGAGAAACTTTCCAGAGGAAGGATCCGTAGGGAACAGGGGAAACTATTACTGACTTTCAATGAGGAAATCCAGTTGCCAGCCAGTAGATCAAACAAAATTTCTAAAAAAAAAGGGAATCTTCATGGGAGGTGACGACATAGGGGAATAAGGAAAAGGGGAGGATTATATCCACAACAAAACGGAGGAGGGGATTAGTATCTACGGCTCATTTTTGTTCTCGTTTCCAGAGGAGAAGGTTCGGCCATAGGGGGAGGGAAGGAACTTTGGTTGTCGAGGAGAAAATGGAAAAAGGGGAGGGAAAGCTTTAGGAGGAAAAGTTCCCTCAATGACAAAAGAAAGCGGTGTTCGATCTGGGAAGAACGGGGGGAATTTTAAAAAGTAAGGTCACGTTTCCAAAATCCCATAAATCAAATAAAAGGGCTTAGAGGCCCAATCTGGGGAGGCATCCTAAGCAGTGTTTACGGACAGAGAAAAAAAAAAAAAAAAAAAAAAAAAAAGGGCAAAAAGAGGAGAGACTCAGAAGGGAGCAGATTGGGCTGGGGGAAAGGGAACATTTGTGGGGGGGCCGGTCTCTCCGAGAGCCTTCGAGCAGGAGAAAGTTGAAGCTCAAGAACTCTGAAATGCTTGCCTAGGGGAGACCTTAAGGAACCATCGAAGCCCTCTATATCAAGAAGTTCTATTCTTATTTGGGGGGATACGGACGAAGGGGGGGATACAAAGGGAAAGCTCACCCTCTTTCCGGCTCCGCTTAAGGTCTCCTTTTCTCTCTAAGAAGGCTCTTGCACTGTGGGGAAGGAGAATCCCGGGGATGGGGGGAGAGAACATTGAAGAGTATCTCTGTGCGGAGAGCACCATTGGGCGAGAATCGACAAGATGCCTTTCTGCTAAAAGACAAGGGCTTTACTCAGACAGGGGAGCCACAAATGAATTGGAAGGGGACCTAAGGGAAGGGGAATCCCCAAAAAATGGAATAAGAAAGGTTGCAATGATCCCGAAAGGAAACACAACTACTAAATGAACTCTAAAAACATTTACACACCTCGGGCCGAGGGAAAGAAACTCGCTTGCAAAGGGGCCGAGGTTCGAAAAAAACTCCGCCTTTGAAGGCGGAGGGAAGATCAAATTACGCGGAAAGAAATGCATGTCCATAACTATGGAAAAGGGGAAACCAGGGCTTGAAAGAGGTAATGGCGAAAGGCGCAGAAAAAAGGGGGAGGTTCCCAAACCGTGGGGGGGGGGAGAGAACGATTTACTCCTAAAAGAATAGGGGGTGTCACATAATAGAAAAGGCAATTTTTTCAATTGGAGGGAGGCGCGGACGGAATCGGAAACACAAAAAAGGGAGAGAAAAGAACAAGTCGAAGAGAAGGAAAAAACTACATTCTGATGGCGGAAAAAAGCAAGATCCTCGATCAATAAAATAACCGAGTCGGTGAAATGAAAAGACGAAGGGTGCGCAGGCAAAGAAACCTGAAAGAAGAAAAGGAGGCCACGCTACAGAGACGATTTCCGATCATCTTTCGTGAAAGGGAGACGTCGCTCATGAAGGAAGCCGGACAGGGAAAGGAGACAAAAAAGGGGGAGGGAGAGGGGGAGGACTATCGAGAAAGGATTTGTAAAAGAAAGATACTCTCCTATCAAGGGGAAAAGGAGATGCCTGAAATTTTAGTTCGGGGGTAACCCCCCCGTCAACAAAAGGAGGAGGGGGGCGGCTTGACTTGAAATCAGAAAAAAGAAAAAGGACCCGTGTAAGTACCCGCTTTTCAGTCTTCAAAACAGATTCACAGAGGGAACACTCAATTTTTGGAGAAAAAAAACCACACAACGGAATAGAGAACAAGGGGAATGGACGACAGTCAAGGTCAAAGGAAGACACCAACACCGGAGGGGATGAAAATAGATTATTTTGGGGACCACTGTGAAAAAAACAAGTAAGAAAAAGGTCGAGAAAGGGGGGTTTAGAGGGGGGGGGGAAAAAGGAGCAACTTTTCTTTTCCAGCGGTGATCTGTTGCTAGCTCCCAGCGGAAGGCTGTTCACCACCTAAAAAAAAGAAAGACTTTATCGGTTAAAAAAGAAGGAGAAATGGGAAAAAGGGAAAGGGGAAAAGTCAAAGGAATTCACGACCAAGGAACCGCATCTTTACATATGCAGCGTAGCGAGGACGTTTTCCCCCATCAACTTGGAAAAGGGGGAACTGTAACCAGGGCACTCGGCGGCTGCAAAAAGGATAAGGGGAAAGGAGGGGGCAGGAGGGGAAGTCTAAAGTGATCTTACCGAAGGGGAGAGGAGGGGTTGTTCATTTCCTTCTTAATTCAGTGGTTAACAAATGGGCGCTAATTAAGGGGGGAAGGAACGAAGATTTTCTCGGAGAGACGAGGATCTTATGGGACGGCCGCCATCGACCAGGGAAGAAAGGGGAACTCGACCAATAATGGAAAGGTTTGGGAAAAGAGGACCGGGGGGAAGGGAGGAGGTAAATCCAGTGAAAGTTGGGCCGTCATTTGGCTAAAGATTCTGGTGAAGGGAGTTCATGATTAGAAAGGGGGGATGTTGATGGTAACCGTCGGGGGGACAATCTCCCTTAAAAGTGTCGTTTTGCCGCTTTCTCAAGAAAGACTCATGTTCCAGGGAGGGGGGGGGTTCGGGGGAATTGATGCCGTCGACAACCCGGCAAGGAGGGGAGCTGGCTGTCGAGGTGTCCGAAACATGTTGTGCGGGAGACGGAAAGGGGAAAAGGGAGAAAAGAAGGGGGTGACCTTTTTTGAGGGTTCGTTTTTCTTCGTTTGTGCAGAGGGCTCTATGACAATACGACCAGGATAAAGGGGAGTGCAAAAGGTGAGTTGTCACACCATGGAAACTGTTTTTGAGAAATTGGGGGGATCTTTGGAGAAGAAATCGTTTTTGCCCCGAAAAACCTGGGCGGAGAAGAGGAGCCAAGTGGAGAAGCTGGATAGAACCGGACTCACCGTCACAAGAAGAGGAAGCAACTTAGACATGTTGGGTGCCTGGCCCGCTGTCTCGCGCCAAATCCCAAGATACCGTCCTCCGAGGGGGTCTGGGGAGAGAAGAAGGGAGAATGATTTGGAGGCTATGGGGGCTCCGTTCGAAGGCAAAAAAGCACGTCCTCTCCCCTCTTAATCATATAGTAGTACGATTCGAGGGCAATGAAGGAAATCTCTCTCGAGAGAAAGGGGAAGAGCCACAAACTTATCGGACCGTTTAAATGAGTGTGTAGGATCCCAGGGAGGGAATCAGAAGAGGGTGTGAAAGGGAATGAGGATTTCCAGCCCAGGGGGGGAAAGGCACTTTCTCACAGATAAGTACTATCAAGAGGAGCTTTCGTCTGCAGGAAAAAAGAGAAAGGGCTAGGAGAGGGACGCTTAGGAAACATACGGCAGATTCTACGATCATATGAACGATAAGTGACTGTCAAAGTAGGAGGTAAGGAACTATGGAAAAGGCTACAAACAAAAATGAGGACTCGGAGCAATGCATTGGTTGAGAAGACCCACGATGAGAAAAAATCAAAAAAGGAAAGCCTGGGGAGAA
>Ga0179593_1583683_pt1 | contig 20508 bp, 20 predicted proteins | sample CZODoug2_1_08_16_FD_185931 | JGI IMG/M metagenome (GOLD analysis project Ga0179593, IMG submission 185931) | Vadose zone soil fungal communities from Angelo Coast Range Reserve, California, USA - CZODoug2_1_08_16fungal (PacBio error correction) | ecosystem: Environmental > Terrestrial > Soil >...
AAATCCGGGGTAAGCGGGGGAATTGTTCTCATCAACAAACTGACCAGCAGGGGGCCATATTCACTTTTACGTGGTGGGGCGGCTTTGTGCGGCACGTCGGGGGGGGGGGGGGTTTTCGGTTGGGGAGGGAAAAGGGGGTTTTTTCGCGCCATGGAGGAAAGTTAGAGGAGGGAATCGCGAGGAACAGAAGGTCATCCGAGCATAGTCCGGAAGCGGCAAAAGCAAGTTTGGGCGTCATGGGGGGGGGGTCTATCGCCTCTGAGAGAAACGGGAGGCAAGGTCTGCAGATTCGAAGTAAGGAATGGGCACTGTTTTTCTGAGTCGGAGGAGGCAGCTTTTCGAAAGCGGAGGGTCAGGGTCTCGCTGAGAACTGAAAACGCAGGGTGTCCGAAAAGGAGGGACCGGGCGATGCGCCATAGCACTAAGGCAACGAGAAGCTGTGGAGAAACTCCTTCTTTTTGAGTGGATTCGTAGGATTCGTATTAGAGAAGAGGGGGGGTGCGAAGTGGGATGTTGCTGGCAGCCGTCGAAATGTGAAGAAAAGCGCCATAGAGTGGCGGAACTTTTTTAGAAAATTGTATCACGAGAAAGAAAAGAAGGGAATCGTCGTGGGGCGTGAGGTGGAGGGGCAACCCGCTCACCTGTAAGACACTTCCATCACGTTTTCGGGGGGAAAGTGGACAACGGAGCGAATTCCTGTTGTGAACAGACCGGAGGATCCAGAAGAAAATTCTGATTGGAAATCCAAAAGCTCGGCGAGCCGTTATCTTAGTCTCAGGACACCGGCACCGAAGAACCTTCAACTTCCCAGAGAGGGTTGGTGCTGGTGTAGAGGTGTTCTACACAGCGAAGCGGGAAACTGGTGATAGTTGTTCATTGAAGGAAAGCTCTTGATGGGGAGGGGAGGGTCATTGGGTTGGTGGGCATCACTTCTCCGCGAAGGAAAAATTACCAAAATCACTTGTATGTGAGAGGAGGGGAAGAACAAAGAATCTGTGCCTTGAAGAAGGGTGAAAGAAGAAGAAAGGGAAGACTATAGTGTATGGCGTGACGACACGGCTGATACGCTGGTAACGTGCCTTTCCTCGGGAGGAAGGAAGTCCATAACCTCTAACGATAACAGCTTGGGAAAAAGTTTTCACATAAGGGAGAACGCCTATACCAAGGAAGGGTCAGAAATTTGGATTGAATCCGCCGCCTTAAGGACGGGAAAAAAAAATCGCACATTGCCTCCTTCTCGGGGGTAAAAAAAGAAGCGAGTTGGGAGAGAATAGCACAAGGGCGAAAAATGCGTCTGTAGTGGACAGAACAAACAACGCAAAAGCGAGCAGTGACCTATTGGGAGTAGGTAGCTTTTGGAGCAAGGGTGAAGGTAGAGAAAGGAAAGAGGCGAGAGTCGGCGAGGAAAGGAAAGGAGGTTTGCCGGATGTGAGCCTCGGGCCCGAATTCGATGAAAGAAGAGGGGAGGATTCAATGTTGCGTAGGGGAAGGGGGGGGGGGATCCTTAGGTTGGGAAAATTGGGGTCTCCCTCGAGGTGGTGAAAAAAGGAAAGGCTGTGATACAGATAGAAGGGGGGTAACTTAACACGCTCAGGGATTTTTTGGAAGACGCTTGGGGGGAAAAAAGGAAAAAGAAACCTTCTTTTTTTTTTGGGGGGGGAGTCCTCTAGAGGGAAGAGATGAAATGGGGGGGGAAAGTAGAGCGGGCCTGTGTGGCTATGAGGGAAATTGTGAAGTCTTGTGGGGCGAGGTGAAGGCCGATTTTTGGAAAAGAGGAGGGGGAAGGCGGTTTGATTATTTTTGGCTAAGAGAAAGACGGAAGGAAATGGCGGTTTGGACTTGGGGGGGAGGGGATGGGAAAACAGTGGTAATGTCCGTGGGGAAAGGGGGAGGAGGGGGGTGGGAAGTGAAAAATTACGAATTAAGTGTGTTCGGACGAGGGGGGGAGGGAATAGTTTCGCCACATAGGAAGACTGAGTTGTATCGAAAAAGGGAAGCGTTTGAAGCGGGGTTTTTTTCCGGGGGGGCGGCGGACTCCTCGCGACTGAAAAAGGGGCGACGCTGCCTTGAAGCCGTCGACCAGAGGAGGAGGAAGGGAGGGAAAGAATCTTGGGTATGTTTTGAAGCCTAATGGTGAGGCTCGAGGATGAAAAGACAGAGGCGAAACGACGGAAACATTGTTTCTTTGCAATTATGCGGGTGGTCCGTGGCGAAGAGGGGGGGGGGGGAGAGGAAAGGCCCGCCGTCCCTTATGATGGGATAAGCTCAGGGCTGGGGGATGAACGAAGGGGTTTGTGATTTCCCCCTGGAGACGCCGCTTAACCCGATGGGGGGACAGACTCCTTAAAAAGGAAGGTTAGGGAAAAAGAAAATTATATTCATGAAAAGGAGAGGGAGAGTCAAACAATGTACTTACGAGAGCCGCCGTTATAGATAAAAAGGGGGAGCCGCCCAACTTTGGGATTCTCAGGGAGGACGTATGACTGTTTGGAAAAAAAAGGTGTACGGGGGGGATTTTGGTGGGTTCGTAATTCTTTGAACAAAGTGACGACGGGTAAACTATAATCGTCATTGCGAAAAGGGCCAAGGTTTGCTTCTTGTCCTTCTAGGGGAGAAGGATTCTAATGAGAAGGGGGGGAACACCAAACGCGCCCGCAAGTCCGGTCATAGGGGGGACAATTGGCGTCTCCTGGGGCATGCGTACAGAATTCTAGAACTCAAACAGGGCCGTAAGAAAGAAGCAGCTTGAATAACTTTAGGCTTGCGAGGGAGGAAAGGGCAGTGGGGAAAAAAGTTCTGGGGGGGGGAAAACAAGCACAACTGCGGAAGAGACAGACTGGTGTTCGAGAGACAAATGTCGACTCTGCGCGCTCTTAGTGGGGTAACGAGGTCGGCTTTTAGCTTTGCGGCGAAAAAACAAAATGGGGGCTAGGTCTCTTTCTCGATGGGGAAAAAAAAAGGGTCTCATCCGCCATAAGAAGGGGTCATTGAGCCGGGAGGACTCGGAGGTTCCTCCGCACCTGGGGTTGGGGATATTTCGAGCTCTGAAAATTAAAAACGTGAAGAAGATCTCCCGCAAAGGAGGACTGAAAAATTGAAAATTTGGAGTTAGGAAGTTGTTCGTTGTGTGAGAGAGAGGAGAATCTCTCGAGAAGGTAGGTTAAATCTTTTGAAAAAGGTGTTCCGATGTGCGGGGCTCCTGTCTAAAAGGGAGGTGGAAGTGAGGAGAAGCCAAAGTTACGCTCAGATTCGTGCGGAACCGAGCTGGATACGCTTCATCGTCCATAGTGTAGGAATTCACAAAAGAGGGGGGGGGGGGGGGGGGGGTTGGGGGGGGGGGGGGGGGGTGTGTGGTTCCGGGCAAAAAAACAGGGAACTTCACCGTGGCGCAAACGGGATTAAGAACCCTCCCTGGGCCGACAGAGAAAGCGACGCAATGTTCCGGCAATGCATCCACTAGCGGGGGGGGGGATGGAGAGAGGGGAAATTCGTTCTAACTTGGGGGGGGGCGAAAAACAGCTGGTCGCGGTCCGCTTCGCGCAATTCAAGGAAAAGATGAGGAAGGGAACGGTGCTCTGACGCTATGCAAGCTGATGCGGCACAGAGAGAAAGCGGTTGGCGTGTCGCGAACCAAAAGTTCCGGAGCGAAGCATATCTTTCCCTGTGGCAGACGGACGGCGTCTGAACTTGGGCACAACTTCCTCTGGCACACGAGAAAAGCGCGCCCGATCGGCGCTCTCAAAAGCGTATGGCCGGGCCCCGCTTCGCGCGTTCAAAAAGAACAGGAGGGGGCATGTGCCCGTCTCAGATCAGTACGAACTCCGAAGAAGGCCTTAGCGTGCTGCAAAAAAGAGGAAAAAAGGACCTGAGAAAAAAACAAAGGAGCGGAGGGGAGAAGAGAGAGGTTCGCCGGTGAGAGTGCACGGGGACCCGCGCAGAGGTAACGTGATTCAAGTATTTCTTAAGAGGAGTGCATCACTTCCAAATAAGTGGGGGGGAAAGAGGGAGAATAGGAACATACGCGCAGAGAAAATGTGAAGGGGGTCATTTCCTATTCGTCCTCTCAGGAGTGGCCCGCATATAAAAACGAATACGCCGACCAAGAGAACGTCGAAAAGGGAAGGTCTGCTTCGCTCCTTCCGAAGCGGACTGGAAGCACCCGCGGAAAAACTGGCTTACAAGTCCGCACCGAGGATCGAACTCAGGGGAGAAGCGTCTCGACTTGCGAAAAAGGAAGGGTCGAGAGAAACAGGCTGGGAAAAAGTTCGAACGAATGGGGAAAAGAGAAAGCCGCTATTGGGGAAGTGACCGAAAAATTGCGTCTCGGGAGTATAGGTCGGCCATTGATGAAAAAAGAGAGGAAGTCAGCACAGTCTTCACGGGGGTAAAAACCATGTTGTTTGCACGAAAAAAGAGGGGGGGCGGAAATCAGATTTTTTGGGAAGGCCTAAAAGCGATAGGGCTCGATTCCAGCGAGGAGCCGAAATCTGCGGGGCTCGCGGCAAGAATCATTCCCCTCAGCGTTCGACACAATCTCTTTACTCCGGGAAAAGAGAAAAAGGGTGGGGCTGGCCTTAAATACGTGACAGAGGGGCAGCGGCGTTCCGCTCGCGACAAAGAACCACTTACCCAAACTTTTCAAAATGTTTCATCTTGTCCGAGGTTTGCTGGCGAAAGGGGAAAGGGGGCGGCAAAGGGATTGGGAGAGAGAATCAAACCACCCGCGGGAAACTCCCGCGCTCCTTGAACGAAATAAAGGGAATCCAAGATTGCGGCTGAGATTCTTCACCAGAGAGAAAGAGAAAGCGACCATTCCGACTGTTTCAAAAAAAGATTTTTTTTTTTTAAAAAAAACAACGAAGAAAGGCCAGGGAGGTTGAAAAATTCCTGGCTCGAGAGGGGGAGAAAAAGAGGAGGGGGGGACGATTGGTGTGGGTTGTCCCAGAAGCCAACTAACTTGTAAACAATGAAGCAGTACAAGCCTAAGTTCTTCCTCTTAAGAGACAGGTGGGGGGTCTAGGGGATGGGGACTGAAGGAGACGCGGTGAAAACATGGCTGACCTGACTTGCGAGAGGGGCGAGACTGTTTGTGGTCCTCCGGGAGAATCCGCTACAAAAATCTCCGGACAAGCAGCAAACAAGGGGCAGAGCATTACTAGTATCGCTTGAGAAGATTAGATCAAAGTAGGAAGAATGAGGCGACAAAACTCACAGAGGCCCTTAGGCACAACTCATACGCGACTCCACTGGAGAAGAAAAAAGGGGGGCCTCACGCGTTCCTATAGGAGGGAGGCCAGAAAGGGCACACATTGCCGCGCGATAAAGCAAAATGAATTCATGGGTTCGGTCTCGAACGCCCTGGGTTGGACGGGAGGAAAAAATGTAGCCAGTTCCCATTCGGAAGGGGGAGAGAAACCACCAGGGACCTCAGTGCACGAAAGAGCGCAGTACAAGAAGCGGAAAAATCCTAGGACATGACCGATTGGAACCAAAGTCGCCACGGACCCGAGAAGAGACAAGGAAAGTTGATGAAGTTTGAAAAAAAAAGCAAGGGAACAAAAGGGGGGCAAGGGTAAGAGAAAGGCTCTGCATAGCCGAAAACAGAAAGCGACTTTAAGTCCTTTACGACAAAGCGCTTGCTCGACGGGGAGAGCGTCCGCCATTTCCCGGCCAAAGGGCGAAAGAAAAAAAAAAGCAGGCCGAGAAAAGAGATCTCTCTTAAACTCAGCAGAGAACCGGATGGAAAAAAACAGGAAGCGCGAACACCGCGAAAGGAGATCGCAAGAAGCACCACCACAGACTAAAGAGTTTTCCATAGGAAAAAATTCCCCCCCAAGTCTCAAAGAGGAAAGTGGAGGGGGGGGGAACGCGCAAAACGTTAGCCAAAATTCCAAACCGCGCCAAACAAGCTTTTGAAAAATCAGATCCCCAAACCTGAAGCCGCAGAAGTCGCCTCAGAAAAGATAGAGGTCACAATTTAAAGCAGCAGGATTTCCGTAAATAACGATCGCGGACGAGGGGGAGACCAAACACGAGAACATTCAGTTTCCCAAGCGCTTGAAACAGGAGGGTGTACGGAAACCGGGAAAGGCTCCACCGCCCATCCGGGGGCGCCCCGGGAAAGTTGAACGACACAGACGACCAACCGCCGCGAAAAAAAAGGAACCTGTTCCGATTCAAAATGGAAAAGCTCAAGGGTAGTCCCGCCGAAATAATAGCAAAGAATGTCCCTCCTGAGGGAAGAACGGAAAAAGGAGTTGAAAAAAGGTCCCCGTCGAGCACCGTCACCAGTATTTGGTGGGCTCAAACTCAGGAAAGAAGAACCCAGAGGCCCAGGGGGGAATTTTGTTCCACGAGAGCCGGTCGTTCGGCCATGGGGGGCTTATTATCGCTCCCGGAAAGGAAGGGGACACCTCGATCGTACCGATGGAGAAGGAAGAGGGCATGGGATCGCGAATCGTGCGTAGGGAAAGAATGGAAACAGAAAAAACCCTTGGTCGAGGCGAAAGGCCCAAAGACAGGGGAAACCTTTCCTTCGGAAAAGAAGGGCTGGTAGCTTACGCCTCAAGGGGAAAAGTCTCGCAGGCCCTGGTCGTAGAAGAGAGGAGGGAAGGGCGACGGTTTAACTCTTCACCATAACAGCACAGATACTGAAAGAGGGGATCAAGAGAAATCCAAGTTATGTAATTTCGCAGGGGAGGGAAGTTGCGACACAAAAAAGGAGCCAGAACTCACATAAGCGCGGAGGAAACCTGACCACTATCCCAGCGCGACCAAAAGAGGCGGGGCTGTAGAAAGGCAGCGACCATGCAAACACGTCCTATTTTTTTCAGGGGGGGGACTCGTCGGTCCGCAGTCTAGCCCATAGCAGGAGGGAACGGTTCGCAAAGGGGAAAAGGCTCGCTGAGGGCAGGCATTCCTCCTCCTGTGCCATCACGCGAAGGATTCGCTCCGTGGGGAAGAGAAACAAGGGGAAAAGGAATTGGGATGATCGGCAGAAGAAACTCACGCCCACACGATCCGGGAAAGGAGGTCCGCAAAGACCGGACTCCTACACGCTCATGAACCCACTTCCGCCAAGGACGAACAGGAAGTCCCCTTCGACTGCTGCGGGAAACAAATCCCCAAAGCCTGAAAAAAATCCTACGAAAAGGGAAAAAATTAAGATATCGCCACTGCGGGAAAAAATCGGAGCGATTTACGGTGGAGGGATAGATCTCCTCGTCCTCCTCGAAAATGGCGAAAAGGGGTCAATTTCCCGTCATCGCTCAAAGAGGGGGTCAGAAGAAGGAAGAAAACGCTAGGGAACGTTCCCTTTGAGGAAGACGGTTCGTATGGGCAGGGCGAAATGAAAGGGAAGTCCGAAAAAAGGGCGCGAAACCTGGCGCCTAATCTCACTGACGCACACACCCGGGAGGGGGACTCCGACTATGCCTTCTCCTCGGAAAGGAGGAGAGGAGATGACGCAAAGAAACCCTAAAAAAAAAACAAAACTGCGGCGAACCCAAGCATGACTAATCTGAAAAAAAAAAGGGAGCAACAAAGCCGCCAACCAGCAGAAAAGTGAAAATCTTGTAAACGGCTGTCGGGGAGTGAGTCGCCCCCTCGAAAGGAAAGATAGATACCACAACAAAGGGAGGGGCCGGAGCGGGGAGGGAATGAAACTGGACCGCCCGTTTACCAAAAAGTAACTTTTACTTTGTTGTGAGCTTTTGGTGCGGATTCGTCAGGGGGGGGGAAGAGGGAAGCTTGTCTGTTTTTGCTTTAGGGGGGGGTTACGGGAGAAAAAAACCAAAAAAAAACCAGGGAGGAGGGCGTTCAGGATATCGCGAGCAACGCAACAGGGAAGAGATAGTCGTAAGCGTCACATGGGGGGTGCGTCAGGATGATTAGGTGCGGTTCGTCAAGGAGTCAGCAGCATTAACTGTATGCATGGATGGAAAAAAAGAGGAAAAGGGGGTTCTTAAGGGCACTGGGGGTTTTGGGTCTTTGCGTCAGGCTTCTAATCGCTTTGAGGAAAGACGCTGGAACGGAATGAAAAACAGGGGTTGGTCGCCACTTTACGACTAGGCGGCCGAGGCGATGCGAAACCCGCCGTCAATCGCGAAGAGGGGGACGGGGGGGCGATCTAATCAAGGGGATTCGAGATTCGTAGGAAAAAGTTTTCGGCCTTGGTAATTGGTTGGGGGACCAGTACGAGGTGACGACCGGCTGCCATCTAAGGCTTGCGGACGGGAATGAGCGTGGCGAGGGACGATTGGGATAGCGGACTATAAGGACGGGGTGGCAGGGGGGAGGGTCATCGAGGGCGGCGGAAGGCCAAAACGTTCGGAGGACCGTGGTCCAAAAGGAATGGGGGGTTGCGTGATTGCAACAGGAGGGATGAACGAGCGAGTCTCCGAGGATTTTCGAACCTTTCTGAAAAGGGGAGAGGGGCAACGCAAAGACGCTCGGCAAAGGGAATTCACTTTTCCCGAAAACGAGGGGGGGGAAGGTGGGCCTCCGTAACAGATACGGACGACGAGGAGAAAAGGTCCGAGCTTGGATATTTGTCAAAGGAAGAAGAAAAAGGGGGAGCATTTGGAGGCGTCATTTCGAGACTTCTCCCTAACATGCGAAAATCCCTTGGGGGATGTTAGATGAGGGAGCAGAGGGAAGTATCATGGTGCCTTGCTAAGAAGAAAGAAAGGCGGGGGAATTGACAGAAGAACCAGGGCCCAACGAGAAACTGCGGTTGTCCTTGCCTAAAGGTCAAAACGTCCATAACGATACAAATGCGGGTCGCTACGGAAGGTGTCCATCAGGGTCACCGTTCGCGCCGAGAAAGGGGGCTGGGTTCTATTGAGGCCGCCGACCTGATTAAGCGAAGGATCAGCCCTAAACAATGAAGGCCTGCACTCTCGTCGTACTGAAGAGGGGGCGCCGTCCGGGAAGACACAGGGGGGGGCGACCGGGACCTAACTGGCCACCGCGGGCGAGCTTGACCAGGGGAGGAAACGTACGTGGGTTGGCATTAAAATACGTGTTCACGGCAGCGAGGGCACGGGGGGTGGAAGTCGCTCAGGGAAAAGGGAGATGGGGTTTTTTCCGGGGCCCTGGACTAATCTAAGGGCCGGAGGGGAAAGGGGGGGGGGTTAATCCGACAGTTGTAACTTGGGGCGAAGGGTTGGTCCTTGGTGGAGGGGAACTGGGCGCGGAATGAGCAAAAACTGAAAGCGTTATACGAGGGACCCGGAAAGAAAACAACGATCAGTTTGAAGCTCGTTTTCAAAATAATGAAGCCGCGGGGTTTTTCTCGAACGCGAGCAGGGGGATGGGAGATGAAAAGGATAGCGGGCCTGGAGGGGAAGGGGGGGAGGGACATGGGAGGATTGGAAGCGAATCGTTGAAGGCGGAGGTGGAAAACGCTAGTTGTTATGGAGGAGGGGGAGGATTTTGGGCTAAAGGACCGAAAGGCAGGGGGAGTTTTGGGACTTGGTGGGGAAGGGGGGCGATGGAAAAGATTCGTGATGGCTGTTGGAGGATGTGGGGGGGGGGAAGGAGGGCGATTAACGAATTCCGCGTGTAAAGGGGAAAGGGAAGTTAGCAAGGAGTTTACGAAGGGGGTTACATCGTGCCTTCTATTTTTAAAGGGGGGGGGGGTTCGACTGCACCTCTCTTGGTGCCGGGAATGGCGGACGAAGAACTTCCCGAGCCAGAAGGGAAAAGGAGAAAATAAATGAAGTCGCTAATGCGAAAAAAGGGTGAGCGCTTTGACCAGTTGGGGGAAAAGAAATAGACACTTGATTGTCGAAAGGGACACCTAAACTTCCTTTTTCTGGGACGTTTCTGCTCGGAGAAAGGGAAGGGATCAATTACGGAAAGGAGAAGAATAAGCTAAAAGACGAAATAATCGGCTGTTGGAAAGGAAGGTGTGATTCCAAGCTCTGGTCAAAGCCGCTCACTCCTGCTGGGGAACTGAGAAGAGCCGTCAACCCAGGAGCGGTTCGAGAACAAAATGAAGAGGCATGGGGGCGGAAGCAAAATTCAGGTTTGGGCCCCATCAATGTACGGGGGAGAGGGCCGCCGCGTAATAGATACACGCGTGGCAACTAGCACTTTGGAGGAGACCTGGGACGCGCGTATGTAGTTGTGACCAGAAACGCAAAGGAGTTTGAGTGTATTCGAATTCGGTGAAAAGGGGAGCGCGCCCGCATAAAGCGATACAAAAGGAACCAACGGGGGGAGCTCAAGAGGAGGTCGCAGGCTTCAACTGATCCTTTAGATTTGGAAAAACACAACAGAATAAGCGCAAAAAGAGAAGAAGGGTTTTTGCAGTGACATTTCACGCGGAAAAGAAATAGACAATCACCCTGGCAAAAAAACTCCGCTCAGGAAGCAAGGGGAAGGCTTGGAAATTTCTACGGCCGAGTGGGGGGGACAAGTCTTTGGGAGCTTCTGAGAAAAAAAATGCGGGGAAAAGAGTGCCTTGGCGAGAGCATAAACAGGGAGCTCTTCGTTGGGAACGAGGAAGAGGGTGAGCGGGCGGCTGCACCAGTAAAAAAGGGGGGAGAGGGGCTCTCTTAGGGGGGGGGGAAGTCCTCAGCCGCAGAGGGATCAGGTTCTTGAGGAATGGGGTGAAGAAGCGCGGAGGTTCCCCTCACGACCGCCGTCACACGGTGGCTGTAGCTTCGCGATGAAGATACTCCCGCAAAGAAACAAATACCCACTTTTAAAAAGAAGGGGTTCGTTGTCACAGATCAAGAACGCTCTCCAAAAAGAGAGGGGTGAGAAAGGGGGGCGGGCGACCAAACCAGGGGGGGGTGGGGGGTCGATCGCGAAAAAGAATTGAGCCGGGCGAACGCGGAGGGATGGGACTCATTTAAGGAAAGCAGGTCGCTGCGAAAAAGGAAAAAGGCAACACGATCGATTGTATTCGGAAAAACCTATTTCTCGGCCTGTTTCAAGTGCCAAAAACATTCCGGGACTTCGGGCCGACTGGGAAGGGTTCAAGAAGTGCCCTTCCGGGGCGAGCAGAATCACTAGAGGGGGGTAATGAATTAAAAATAATGAAGCTTACACCCCCTCAGGGGAGAGGCGGTTGGATTCGTTCAGAGGGGGAGGAGAAAGCCTTCCGAGGCATAAATTACTTAAGAGCGACGCTTCTCCGAACGGAGGAGGAGAAGCGAAAGGCTAGAGCTCACAAGCCCGCCTAACGGGTGCGTCGCGAGAAAAGGAATTTTCCGGAGAGGTGCGACGTCTTGGAAGAAAAGGTCATTTCGCAGAACTAAAAGGGCAAATCGATAGCGATCTCGCAGAATCGCAGGGCCTTATTCAAAGGGCGGTGAGCGTTGGGCTAAGAAATACTCCTCTTTGTCTGGGCCCGCTGGAAAGGAACTCCTAATCCGTTGCAGGATGAGGCCCGTTCAAGCGATAGCAGCGAACCAGCCTAGGATTAATTAAAGAGGGGGGGGTGAAAGCGCTTTCACTTTCCCGCCCGCATGGGGGGGGTTCGTAAGATCGAGAGCATCACGGCAAATTGCGGAAGTGGAACGGCGAAGCGGACGTCAGAAAAAAATCACGATAGAATTGGGGGGGGCCGATTCAAAGGAGCGCAGACCTATCGAGTGCCAATTAGGAGACAGGGAAGCAGACTCCGAAGACGTCTCAAAGGAGGATCGATTCTCTCCTTCCGTAAGGGGCGGCTTGGCGAGAGCACCCTCTTTCGCTAGGGGAAAGAGTCAATCTGCGCTGGTATAGCCTCCGTTCGGCAAGGAGTAGCGGGGACGTCGAAGCGTAATGTATTAAAAAGGAAGGAAACGGCCAGCAGTTGCACGAAAATTTCAAATCATCAAAGGCTATGGCGGAGGAAACGTGCAAAAATTTGTCTCGTGCTTACGGATGAGACATGGAATGGCACACTCGAAAAAAAGGGAAGGGGGGGGAGCTCAATGCCAGGCAAACGAAAATAAGTCCCCTAAGTGGTGGTGGGAAACAGCTTGAGTATAAAACTCAGATGTTTGGGGCCTACAATCTATCTGTTGGGGGACTATGGCAGCGGACCGCCTATCTTTCAGACAGCTCGCTGACTGAATCATACACCCTCGTTCGAAAAAAGGAAAGAAAATCTTTACGCGGCAGAAGGTTGGGCTGCAACAAACCTTCTACTCTTTGGGGCTTCGCGTCGAAGGGAACAACGACCACTTCAGAAGACCAATTTTCAAAGTGGGTCTTGAAGCGCAACGTTGGATCTTCCGGGGAAGGGATGAGACCATCGCCGGAGACAGACAAAGAAACAACGGTAGGCGAAACTCCCGCGCTGCAAGTAAAAGAGGAAGGAATGCATCCATAAGGAAGGGAGGCTGAGAATTAACAAAAGAAAAGCGAACAACTCTACCATGTCCGACTGTGCAAAGGAAAAGACGAATTCCTAGTTAAAAACAAAGATCTGGCCGCGTTTGAAAATTAGGGTAGAGAAAAAAAAAGGAACCGTCTGGAAGGGGGGAAAGGGGGGGAGGGAGGGGGCGTTGATTTCCCCCTGCCGGAAGTGTAGAAATCGCAAGCCAGGAGAGAAAGGAGAGAGACGGCGGGATAGAATTTCAGGGTACTAGAAGGAGATGGAACGAAAAAGGAAAAAAAAAAAAAAGTCTGGAAGGCTGCTCTATGGTCTAAAGGGGAAAAATCTAACTGCTCATTATAATCCTGAGGGGATCCAAGAAAGGCAACCGCGTAACCGCGCACTTAAAAAAGGAAGGGAGAGGGTTCTTCCCTCGGGGTTCACAGAATTATACGTTCGACAATAAAAACAAAAAACGACAGGAAAAGTCATACTGGTCAAACTCCATAACGCGAGAAGGCCAAGGGAAGAAAAAGTGAGAGTTGGCTCAAAAAAGGAGAAAAAGGCGGCCCTGATGTGGGGGTTGATTGTCGCGCGATGACGGGGAAGGAAATGGGGGGAATATCAATGGTTCGTCAAAAACGAAGCTCCTGTGCTGAGATGTCTCAGTAAAATGAAAGAGGGCGGCTAGCCATACAGTGGGAGAAAAAGAGGGAAAAAAAGAAGGATTCGAACATCCTAAGGACGAAGATACCAATCCTCCACTGATCCCTCGAAAATGAATTTGAGGTGTTCGGGGACAAACGACAATCAAGTGAGACGGGGGAAACATTTTTCAAAAAGGGAAGAGGGGAAAATTCGGGAGACATAGAGAAAACAAGCTTAGGGAGGAGAAACTCGCTGGCTTACTTTATGCAGCGGAGGGAAAAAGGGAACCCGGCAAGCGCTATCGAGCAAAAACCGGAGCAGGGAAATAGCAGCGCGAAGCAACGCTCAAAGATCTCTCGTAAACTCAGCATTCGTGAAGGGGGGGAGAAAAGACTTGCAACGAGGAACATTTTCAGAATAACACAGAACGGCAACGACAACACGACAGACATGTTTTTTTTCATCGCCCAGAGGGAAAAAAAACGAAACGGCGCCGCCAAGGGAGGAAGAGGAGAACACCCTGAGTAAAACCGAGGGGCATAAAGGGTTTCCACACCTCCCCTGAGGGAAAGGGGGGCTTTCCCAAAGACTAACATGCCGCAAGAGTCGCCGACAGGCCCGCGTCCTCTTCACAATTTCATCTCAGGGGAAGGGATCCGGAAGAACAAACACCGAAGGCGGGAAAGAAAAGGGTCCCAACTCTTCAAACCGCAAAGGGAAGGCAAGGCAGGGCAGGGGTAAGCCCCGCTTTACGTTTTTTGGGCCACCGCCATCCGGGAAAAGAAGTTTAAGAAAAAAAGCCCCCCAGGCCCGGCCAGGGGGGATTAAAACTCACATTGAATCCGCCGATACTTCGAAGGAAAGGGAAGGGGGAAATATGTCCCTCAATTCCACACTCCGGAAGAAGGGAAAACAAACAACACCTTCGAAAGCAAAGGAAGGTTCATGCGAAGAGAAATCACATCGTCAACTCGAACGGGGCTGTGGGAAAGGGGGGAAAGCACAATCCGCCCTGCTTTCCGCCAAAAGACTTATTAGCTCAAGAAAACGATCGACCATTTGGCGAGTGGATCGCTTCCTTCAAAAAGGAGAATCAAGCAAATGAACATCCATAACCGCCTTGTGTATAGGGAGGGAAAAAAAAAGCCCTGATGACACTTTCCGTCGAAAAAAGGGGAGAGTGGAGGAGCAGAGGACAAGCACAGAAAATGGGGGGGGCGTCGCAGAAGGGAACAGGTCTGTAGCCCATACCTCAATCGTCAGGTCATGGCCAAAGGTCGCTTCACCCTAGACCAAGAGTCAGAAGGGTCGAGTTAACTGTCAGCGGATCAGTGCTAAAAAAAAAAGGAAATGATCAAAAGCCACGACCTACAAGCCGCTGAATCGGAAAAAAATCCCATCGCACCAAAGGAGGAGACTGGAGAAACCATGAAAAACGAAAAGGGGTTCGGGAAGTTGAATGGAGAGGGAGGGAAGTAGCAAGCATCGCGCTTCAGCTCCGGCGCGACCGAGCGGTATAAAGTTTTCGCAAATCAGAAGAGGGGAGGGAACTAAAGCCACGCAAAAAGGAAAGGAAGAACTGCCCTCTACCCCTGCGATTGAAGAAAGACGCAGCAGGGGAGCCGGGATTAAACTAAAAATCCTATGACCGCAAAAACTCACGCCCACTACGATCTCGGAAGTATAAAGAGAGCCCATCTCCTCATAAAGAAGATCAAAGGAAGAACGATTTCGTTGCGTCTTAGCAGCATGCAAAACTCTCTATCTCGAAGGAAAAGAAAAAAATCCATGGAAACGAAAAAATGATGTAGATCGCCATCGCCTACCACAACTCCTTTTCACGGGAGGGACGGCGTGCTATGGAAAGGCAAAGCTAAATAAGTTCATTTGAAGTCAGCAAGAAGAAGAAAGCCTCTTCGAATCTTAAAAAAGTGACACGCTCAAGAAACCGTGCCAGGGGGTTAAGGAATACGTCAGACGGTGCCGTAGGGAGAGGGCGAAATCCAAGTTCCTGCTGCGACTCCGGGGAACACACCCGGAATAATCATCACTGACGCCCAAAAGGGAAGGACGGAGGACCTGGAAAGGGCCTTAATTCTCGCGACGCCGTTGCTCTCGAGTCGGGGAAAAAGGGGAAGAAAAACACCTCCCCTGGGCGCATAAAAACAAAAAAAGAAAAAAACAGAAAAGGATGACGAAGCGGAACTATGCCCACACACCCCCCCCCAAAGAAGAAAAAGAAGAGCACTGGGTGCTGGTCAGGGGGTGCTTTCTGAGAAAAATCGCAAAGCGCCCGGGCTCTCTCAACAACAAAAAGGAGGAAGGAGATCGATAAATCCTCATCAAAGCACAACAAAAGGAAAGAATTTTAACGTTGCATTGGGGGAGGAAGGGTGTGTACGGCATCTCCTTTGTTGTGGAAAGGTCGAGTTTCTGTTTTTGAGGGGGGGGGGGGGGGGCTGCAAGTTCTCATTGCAGGAATCCGAGGAAACGGCAGACTGGCGAAGAGAAGGGGGAAAAGGGGGTCAACGCAAGTTGGGCGTCAGTGAATGATTAGAGCAAGGTTTCGAAAGGCGCGCCGCAGGAACGGGAAGGGGAAAAGGAAGACTTCAAAGTCCAACTTTGCACGGGTTTGGAAGGAAGGAAAAAAAATCGCGTGTCTTGTCATCCTTAGAAAAAGGTGCGTGCTAGCAGGCTGGAAATGAAAAAGATTTCTCAAATTTAGGGGCAAAAGAGGCTATGCTCCATAAAAGAGAAAGAGTGTTTGAGAAGGACTCCTGTCAGTGTTCGGGCCATGGATTCGTAGGATTTCGTAATGGGAGAAGGGGGGGAAAGGTGGGACGGACGCAGAGGCTAAGGTGACGACAAGCCATCGTTGCTGAAAGGGGGAGATTTCGGTATGCGACTAGAATGGCCGGAGCCGTTGTGGCGTTATTGAGGGACCTGGAAAACGCTCACAGGCCGTAGGGGACCACTTCAAATCTCCGGAAAGGGAACCTGGCCACGTAAGCAAATTCCTGGTGTCGTGATTCAAAGAGGAACGAAGCGAATCGGGAAGTTCTGAGTTTGGCGGAGGAGAAAAGCTAAGGTCGCGCCGGAAAAGAAAGGTATTGCTCTGCAAGAAAGATTTTCCTTGAAAACTCCGAGAAAAATAGGACCGTTGCATTGTGTGCACGCGGAATTAGTCAGCGAAGCGATGCGAAAGGGGGAAGGGGGGAAGGGTTCCGAGCAAGTCTTTGTAAAAAGTTCATTGGGTTGTCCTCAAGAGAAAATGCGAACATACGCAACGGTTGAGAAGGCGATACCCTATGAAGGATCTGTGGACATATGTTGAAGAGAATAGAAAGAGGACGAAATGAGTGCTACCGCGGGGGACGGTGGCCGGTCCTCTTAGGCGCTTCAGCAAGAAGGACTAAGAAGACGTGGTTCGCACGTAAAGGTTTCCCAGCAGGTAGGTACGCACCTAGACCAATTAGGAGGGGGGGGGTCTATGGGGGTAATGGAAATCCGCCATTAAGTAATCTAAGGAAGCAAGAAAATGCCGCCGCAAAAGACGTCGTTACGATCGTTGCTGCCGGTGCCCAGAAGATAAAGAAAAACAAGTGGCTGACCGAGGGGAGGAGGGCCCCCGGAGTGACGGAGGAAAAAGGGTGAATCAGAAAATACTTGTGGGGGGAGAGGGAGGGGGACTTGGGTAAGCTCTCGTGAGCGTGCTCTGGCGAATATGGAAAGGTTTTCCGATGGAAAAAGGAAAGGGCCTACTGAAAGGGGTGGCGTGGAATCCCGAACAGGGAAGGGGGGCTCTGCGTGTTGGAGGGGGAGGGGTTCAAGTTGGCAGGTGCTCCCATACGGATGGCGGGGAACAAAAAAAAGGAAGGGGATCGCCTCTAAAAAGGAAAAAAGCTTTGGGAAATGTGAAGAGGGGCCCTCGCGTCCGCTAGGGGTCAATTTTCCGGAAAGTTAATTGGTGAAAAGAGGAGAGCGGAAAGGACGGTCTTGCGGACATTGGGGGGGAAGGAAAGGGACGTTGAGGTTTTTATGGGTGGGAATTATTTTGGAAGAAAAGGGTTGAAAAAATGAAAGAGAACTACAGCGACCGTTCGGGGTGGACTTTGGGGGCGGCGGGGGAAAACAGTGGATGTAGAGAGGGATTAAATTAGGCTCTACCAAATGGCTATGGGGAAAAAAAATCAACGCTGGTTTTTCGGCGGGGGGGTTCGCAAAAAAAAAAAAAAGCCGGTGCGAAATGCTGATTTACGAGAGAGGGCGTTGCATCGGGGAGGAAATCCGGTGTGCGCCGAGGGAAATTGCTGACGCTCTGAGAAGTCGGAGAAATGAACGGCGAAAAATAATCTGGGGGGAAGGTTCGCTCTGCGAGCCTATGGGGAGGATCTGCTAACCTTTTGGGGGAGATCACGCATCACTTGATTGGGGAGGAACAAGAACTGCATGGTTGGCCCCGCTTAGCGGTAAGGGGGGCAGAGGAGACAGCAAAATGGACTGCCCAAAGGGGGAACTCTTTAATGAGGGGGGAGGGGGGGGTTGATTCTCTCAGGGAGGGAGCGCCTGAAGCCCTTGATGGGAACTGATGAAAAGCTAAGTACAAAGGATCGTTCGAGAGGAAAATCGATCTTGATGACCGGCATCGAAGGAGGGTTGGTGCCCACAATCAAGAGTGATGCCGAAGGGTATAGATAGAAGCTTTAGCCACGCTCAGTTGGCGAAGGGGGAGTCTCGCGTATGAGTGGGGGGGGAGGGACAGCGGAGCTTAGAATTTCAACCCGACTTTATGAAAGGGAGCAACTAAGTAAGGTCATGAAAAGCTGTTCACCCGGTGTTGGAGGGGCGTGTCCGGCGATTGGGGGGAGATCTTAAAAAACAAACGGAGAAGAGCGCCGGGTCAGCCATTTTTTTTGAGGGACGTCTCCCAGCGACGTTCGGGCGAGAAATTCTAGACTCACCCTGGAAGATCCGCCATTCAGCTGGGGAAAGGAAGGGGAGGGGACTACTGGAAAGGCAGGTGGGAAGTCTTTGGTAGCTTCTGGGAAAAAAAAAAGGCAAAAAAAGTCATACTGTGCTTTTCCGCGAGCCAGGGGTTCCAAACGCGATTCGTTGGGGAAAGGACTCTGCTGTGATCGGGGCGGAGGCAAGAAGGGGGGTCGTGACTGCGCTTTCTTCGATTGTGAATGAAAGGAAAAAGCCGCCAGCGCGGATGGATGAAGGGAAAACGAGGGAAGAAGAGTTTCCGCGGAAGGGGTGGCTGTAGCTGAGGAAAGATGTATCACTGAAGTAACCAGTGAAACGAACGCGCCGCAAAAACGGAGAGGAAAGCCGTGGGCGAAGGGTTCTTTTGTTCAAAACGCGAGAAAACGCGGCAAAAAGGCGAAGGATTTCAGCGTGAAAAAAAAAGGTGTCAGAGGGAGATTGATCCAAGGAAAAGAGTATTATTTCGCATGGGAAGGCGATGCCCGCAAAAAGCGCAGCTGCGCGGCGTCGACTGCTCCCGGCACGGGGCCATTAACGAGAGAGGAAAAACATTGGAGGCTCCAAGCTGTTTTTTTCAGAACCGTGAGGGGACAGTGAGTGGCCGAAGCACCGAATAGGGGGGGGCGCATCGAGCGTTTTCCCTTAAGGGGGGGGGGCAAAAAAGATAAGCGCAAGAAATCTGAGCTGCTTTGGGAGGTCGAACTTGGGAGGCGACAAAAGCCTGGCCGAGTTTTACCTCTCGGCCATATTCGCAGACGAGTCGCGAAGCGATCATCGCTATGAGGAAAACGCAACCAAAAAACGCGCGAAACGTGTGCGGTCAGTCGCAGCGGGGGGAAAATGAATTCCGAGACTTCCGGCGGAAGGGCGGGCATTTCGCATAAACGGGGGGGGAGGGGGGCCGACTATATGCTAGCACTCCCGAAGAGGCCCATGCTCGGGAGAAGGGGAGGGGGGGATTGAAAGGCCGCATGAGAATCCGCTTTGTTCCGTAAAACGCGAGCAGAACTCTGAAATAAAAGGGACTGCGGGCTGACAAGGGGGGAAAGACGAACAGAGCAAACTGAGGAGAGAAAGGGAGCGTGTCTATCGCTTGGAAAGGAAAAAGGCACAGCTCGGCCTTCTGATCGGACCGTTGCAGCAAGGCCAAAGAGAAGGGGACGCTCGAAGCGTAACGCTAAGGAAAGGAAAAATTTGACCGATGAGGGACTCTCTCCTAGGGGGGAAAAGCGTGAGAATTACTCCGCTCCTAATACTGCAGCACAAACTGCTTTCGCGCCAGGCGAGGAGGGGGCTGAATCTTCGAGGGGTTCGCATCAGCTTCAGGGGGGGAGGGGAAATTTCGAAGCGTATAATTTGGCGCGGAGAAATGTATGAGAAAAGAGCCAGGAAAGTTCGAACGAATTTCAAAGAGCAAAGCGCTATTGATTAAAGAAGGAGGCGGAACTGGGCTTCTGCGTCGGCCATTGAAGAACGACTCGAGGAAGTCGCACTGAAGGGAAAAGAGGGGGGAAGTGAAGGAAACATCTTGCGAGAAAATCGGGGTGAAGCCTACACTCTATCGTTAAAAAAATGGCAAGACACTAATTCGCGGTTCGCGTGGGCATCTAGAAATGCGAATAAAATCCTGCGGGATCTCTTGAAAAGGAAATCGACACATTGTTTGCTGAGGAAAAAAAAGGGAAATAAGCACGAGTTGCCGCAGGTTCTCGTCGCGCGGAACAGAAACACTTCCCTCACTCCAGGGTGGGGGGATTTTACAAATTGCGGGAGAGGTCTTTCAACTTTAGTGACGAGCTGAGACAGAGAGGGAAATCCAGCCACAACGTGGACGGCTGGAAACCCCCGCGATGGCACCTAGGCTCAATGAACAGAAAGAAAAAAACTTGGGCAACAATCGAAAGAAAAGGGGGAAACTCGACACATTCCGAGCCGCCCAAGCGAAACTCAATCCTCGGTCCCAGAAGAGCGCGCCGCGTTGAAAAAGGGGCGCTCGAAAAATGCACAGGGGGGAGGATGCCTCAGTGGGGGTCACATAAGCTCCCAAGAAAGGAAAAAGGACGGCATATAACTCTCCATCCGAGGAAGAAGTGAATGCGAGAGGAACTTCATTGTGTCTAGAATTTGGGGTACTCGAAATTTTCTAAGAAGGAGAAAAATGAAAAAACATGAAGGAAGTGTCTGATCCTCTGGGTTGTGTGACCAAAAGAGAATCCTTCGACCAAATCTGAAACAAGCAGTAAAAAAAAAACCAAAGAAAAAAAAACATCTCAAAGAATAGCTTTTCTGCGGGCTTCGCTCAAAGGGTCGGGGTGAGGAAAGGCGACAAGAAAGGCCGTACACAGGTTCGTGGTTTTTTTTAAGAAAAGAGAGACCCACTGACAAAAAGTTGATAGGTGTGGCTCAATATCTATAAGGAAAAGGCCAGAACGGAAGTGGGCAAGAATTGATTGCCGCGGTGTCAGGACAATGGTATCAGATTTTGGCGGAGTCTCGAAATCCTGGTTGACTGAGGGAGAAGGAAAGGAGTTGTGGCGGCGAGCCAAAGAGAATCACAC
>Ga0179593_1426610_pt1 | contig 20507 bp, 21 predicted proteins | sample CZODoug2_1_08_16_FD_185931 | JGI IMG/M metagenome (GOLD analysis project Ga0179593, IMG submission 185931) | Vadose zone soil fungal communities from Angelo Coast Range Reserve, California, USA - CZODoug2_1_08_16fungal (PacBio error correction) | ecosystem: Environmental > Terrestrial > Soil >...
GGGGACAGCGCTACTCTCTGGAGAGGGTGGACCGACGAGATTTTGCTAGAAGCGGGCGCACCGTGGCTATGGGAGACGCGGGCGCCGAGGTTGGGGGGGGGGGTTTAACAAGGAGTAAGAGGAGAGGACCAAATGGGAAAATAAGGGGACCGTAAGGGATAAATGCACAAACAAAAGACTCCACGGGTTCAGAGAGGGGAAAAACAGAAAAGGGGCGTTGGTAAGGAACCAGGAAAAGCTTCAGTAAAACGTCAAATAAGGATGGGAGGAAGGGGGGACTCCGAGCTTTCAGCGTCCGGACGGTGCTAATCAAGGCTGGCGCAAACGAAAAGTGCGAATGCCTCGTGGCCATGAAATGTCGTTTCAGAGAAGGCTCAAGAGAGAAAAGGGGCCCGAGCGACGGGAGCATAGGCGCACGGTTTGAGGCACCGCGATGGGGGGACACTCAGTCGCATTAAAATAGGACGAGAATTATATAGAGAGGGAAGAGGAATGTTGGGGTATCTTGCACATCTTTGGGGACTGTCTTCATCGTGGGGCTGAAGTCAGCGGGATCAAGGGAGACTACGAGTTGCGAGGGGCGAAGATACACAGGGGGAAAAGTCGGCGAAGGAGGAACTTAAGCACTGGTGATGGTACCAAATGGGGAGCCAAAGGCTATTTCCTAAAATGAAGTGTGAGGGGAAAAAACGGTGATTACAATCGCCTGTCCGCCCCGACGAACTCAAACGACGGAATAGGGGGAGAGTGCTAAACAAAAAGGGCACAAATCCTATAGGCACAAAAAAATGACGTCAAGGGACGTACAAACATTCTGCCGGACTCTCACTAATTGGGAATCCGAGGGGGACCGGGAGGATTTGGTGAAAACGTAGTCGGGCCCGAAGGACAGAATTCGTTAGGACGGCTGGTCCTAAGTTAAAAGATACGGGGGGGCCGGGCTCTACTAGGGCAGAGACGATGATAAGAATGGGAAGAGGAAATATACCACTACAAAATTACAAGTGTTCGTTCTACGAAAAGAGAGGTGGTGAAAACTCTCTCTTAGAAATAAAGCTCAACTACGGGAAAGCAACGTGAGGCGTGGTCTTTGTGAGTTCTCGAACCCGTTTGGAAAAAAAGTGTCAGGCCGGTTTCAGGCCAGCGGGCAGAAAAACGCGACCAAAGAGGGGGATTCATATTTTCCTGACTCTTTCAGCAAACCGGCCGCGGGGGACCCCGGAGGATCAAAAAGGCTTGACTAAAAGCCGGTGGGGGACTCGATCCTACCCAAACGAACGAAAGGTGCTTTGGCTTTTTCTCAAAGATGAGAAGGCCAGGCGGATGAGGGGAGGCATTCCGGGGGAAGCAGAGGCCCGCTCTGCCAGGGAAGGGAATATTCGGTCTTTAACCTGCGACAAAGGAAAGACATTAGGGCGTTGTTACATCAAATTTTTCTCAGATCACGCTACTGAGCGAACAATCCAGAAAAGGAACTCTTCAATAGTTTGTTCCGAATAGAAGACGCGAGAAGCGGTCCGCTGAGGGTCGCACCGGCCAATTCTGGAAAGCGTTGGCACCGTCTGTCCAGGCAAGTCGGGGAAGTAATGCATTGGGAATTTTCGGCTCTTACGAGGAGCGGCTGGAGAGAGGGCATGTCTTGTAAAAAGCCATGTAAGTCCGTATCCGCAGACGCTGGAAGAGGGGCTGGACGGTCACCTGACGAATAGAGGGATTAGATCATATTTTGGGGGGGGTAAAAAATCGAGTAAAACTGAGCGCGGGCAAGGCCTTTAATAGGGTTTCTTCTCAGGAAAAAGTAGGGAAAATGGCTTTTAGGGGGGGTTGTAAGCGAAAATGAACCTTAGGGATGTCCAAAAGGTCCCAGCAAGCAAAAACTCTCAGATCCCGGGGACGTCCATTTGCGCGGGTCGATGGGGACGATAGGACCGGGCTACAGCCACCACCTGATGGCAATAAACGGTGAAGGAAAACAACTGGACACGCGATCGAGCGAGGCCTTAGCCGCCCCTAAAACGGAAAGCGAGGAAAACCAGCCAGGGGGGAAAAAAGTAATTTTCAAAGCCGGACAGCCGTGCGGGGGGCGGATTAGCAAATTCTTGACGCAACGGAGAGGGGGTGCCAAAAAGACATTGTGAAAGAGTAGCGATTGCAGCCTGGGTACGACGGGGTCATCATCGAAGAAGATGGTACGGCGATGCGTCAAATCGCTCGAGCATCGCCGATCCCGGACCAGACAGCGCAGGCGACCAATTTACGACGGAACGTACAAAAAGATCTGCATGGATCGCTCGAGAAAAAAAGTCCACGAACAAAACCATGTTCGGGGCTCTGGAGGCCAACGGGAAAACCGCAAAACACGCCGAAAAAGGCGCGATAATATTCTGATTTTGTGGCTGAGAAAGCTTTTTTCTTGTTTGAATGCAATTTGGAGGGGGGGGTGGTGGCCGAATGAAAATTAGTATCAGGAGGTCACCCGGAAACTGGGGACAGAGGGCCGACTGGATAACTGGCACGAGCCCCACAGGGGGAACAGCATAGAAGCGATAACCCTACAAAAAAAAAACACTCCTTCCATCCCCTCAATAGAGGACTAAACGCAATCAGTCGGGGGAGTCTTGGGGAAAACAAGTGCAACGCTCCAGCCCATCACCCGAAAAGGACACATCCGGCATCTCACGATCCACCTGAAATGCAACATATAACGCGGATGCATCTAAATTACTGGTAGGACGATGGGGGGACACTTATAAACAAGAACCGGAAGAAGGCAGGGGAGCTCTGATATCCGTCCGGAAGAGGGAACGGACTCGAACCAACAACAACGTGGCGTAGAACTTTCAGGACGCGAACGGATATCGGAAAGGAGGACGAGCAAACGTGGATTTACGGTTGAAGGTGTGTTAGTTAAAGGACACATCGTCGTGAGACCCATCCGGAGCTGAAGGCGGAGCATGGTACCGGCGGGCTCTCACCGAGCAGTTGTTGCAGAGGGGCGGGAGACACCTGGCTGGGTGGATCGTCTTGTTGTTCGCACGGGCCCAAGACAGAGCGGGCTGAAGAAAAACTTGGCGCGCGGCATGCCTGGCAGGCGGGTGAGAGGGATGAGGAACGGCTGCTTGGGGGGCACTGGTACGCGGCAGCAATTCAGGCAAATCTGTCCGGGCTGACAAGGGAACTCCTACGTGCCTCGGGCGTCCACAACAACCAAAGTGCGCGAAGTTGCAATCACACAGCAAAGGCGAGTCGCAAAAAAGGATCGGGTCTACCGTAGTGGGAAGGCGGCTGGGTCGCAGACTCGGGGAGAATCAAAACACGTTCTTCGATTGGGAGTGAAAAGGAAACGAAACTAATACTTGGGGTACTTTATCTGCTGCTAAAGACGGAGAGGAAACCTGGGGCCGAATGGGGCAGGGCCCTCGAGAAAGCGAGGCGCAGATAACCTTACATCGCTGGCGTAGGGACGTCCTCCAATGGAAAAGACGATTAGCTCGGAGGGTGGAAAAGATGCGAACAAAGCTGTGGGATTTTGAAAGGGCAACGGGAAGCCCTTAGAACGGGCTGTAAGAAAAAACCGTCGAAGGTGGGGGGTGCTGAGAGTGTCAAAGTCTAGCAATTCTGGGGATCTATAAGCAAATGGATCAGCTTTAACGCAACTGGTGCCAGTGAACATCATCTGCAGTTCTCTGGGGAAAAGGGGATATTCAAAGACGTACAGAGAAGCAAACAACTCAGGCGTGACTCTCTCGACTTGGCTGGGCCTGCCCGCTTAAAAATAAATGTAAGGAATTTCTCCCATGATCATTTCCAGGGTAGACAATACCCAAGTGTCAAGTACTAATTCAAAAAAATGGATCCGCAGGGGGAGGGGGTAAAAAACTCGGGAAGCTTGAATCGCGTCCACAACGAATAGCAACCGGGGGGGCGGTCAGAAGGTGCCTTCATATCTCGTTAGTATTCGCCGGGTGTCACGGGATCAGCATCTGGTCGCCACTCGATCAGTTACAGGACTCACGCTAAAAGCGAGCAGTCAGCTACAGAGTCAATCGTCCACGAAACTTCACTTTACGGGGGCACACTGGGAGGAATAAAAGGGGCCAAACAGCAAAGAAGGGCGAACGAAGCAAAGCGAAACAGCAGTATTTCTGAATCCAACGAAGGGGGTTCAAGCATCTGACGCGACGTGCTCGCGAAAATAGAAAGATGGACCTATGCAACAAGCCGGTCAGGGTCCTTTGTGGCGAGAAACGGGAAAGAAGGACCGGACCCACATCGGACATCAGGAAGGGGCGTTAATAAATAGGATAAGGAGGGCCCCGCAGACTGCATGGCCAAGGGCTTAGATTTAAAAAAAGCCGCGGCCAGCAAACCAGGTCGGTCGTGGTCGTAGGAAATCTGGGGAAAGGTAAGAGCGCCTGGGAAAACGGAAGACTGCTCTAAAGCAGGAAGGACATATCGGACGGTTCCAATGGGCGCTGATCCCAGCTCTCCGATTAAAAAAGGGAAAAAAAATCGTTCAGGCACAGGACACAGCGCTACGCGAGCTTGACGGGTGGAAGACGAGCGAGTTTTTTTTAACATGCCATCGAGAGAAAAAAGCCGCGATCCTCCATGGGAAGCGGATATGGCCTCGCGATCTCAGAGCGTCGCGAAAGAAAAAAACGGTCTCCAAAACTTCGCGGGAAAAAAACGTCCTACCGAAGAGGAAAGGGACTTCTACGGTCAAAACCTAACTCCTGGGATACAAATTCTAGCCAAGAGGAGCCAACGTAGTGGACCGAGGCGGGGCATTTGAATGAACGGAAGTTTTGGGCTGGGGAAGAGGTGACCAAGAAGCCAGCGTCCGGTAGGATTGAAGGTGGGTGTTTCAGGGCGAAGAGGGGGCTTTTGCCTCACCTGAAGGAAAAGCCAACAACTGACTCTCGGAAAAAAGGTCCGCCGGGTCAAGGGACGGGGTGGGGTCAAAAACAAGCGAAAGGCCGGACCCTAAACCTAATAAAACGGTTTTATTGTTCAAGCCAATTTACGTAAAACTTGGAGAATGAAGGGGGTGAAGCTGATGCCAGGAGGGGGAGCTAAACAAAAAGAATATCTATTCATAGCTATATATAAAAAGGAGCGTCTGAATGCCGGGGGAAAGAAAAGAAGAGCGGCCGCAATAATCGAAAAGCGGCGGCGGGGGAAAGTTTATTCAGGCTAATTAGGAGGAAAACCCAGGGGTTGGCATTGCAAAAGAGGAAGGGTCAGAAAAGGGAGGAGGGAGCGCAGACCTGCCACTCTGCAGTAGAACTACGTAATCTCCGTTAATCTTAGAAATACTTCAAACCGGAAACGCAACACGGGAAGCAGGGGATGCTGTCAAAAAGAACAGGTAGGGTAACAGTCACGTCAGCGTTCGGGGAGGATGTTTTAACAGAGCAAAAATGCGGGTATAAGTATTGGGGCATAATCGAATCAGATGGGGGAACCCCACACACCGAAGGGCAAGAAAACCGCGCCGAGGGCCGACGAATGCATCCAAGAAGGAAAGAAGCGGCGGGTTCTCCAAATCATCTTAGCGAGTAACTAGAAAACAAAACGGGAGGAGGATGAGAAGAAGCTTTAACGCTCCGATTAAGGGGTGTTTTAGAACAAAAATCTGCTAATTTATCACGACTCAAGGAGAGTTCTGAAAACAGGGAGGCGTGGGGGGGTGTCCCCACGCGGCTAGCCCAATGACTCCAATTCTGTGCTCCTTAAACACATCACACTACTGGTGGAGGGCGCTAGGACAGGGGTTCACAATCCCGCGGGACGGGAAAAATCTTCTTCGCGGGCAAAGGGGAGATTTGGGTCCAGAGCTGTGCCGTAAAAGCTTAAAAAGATGTCCTACTTCCCCCAACAGAGGGCAACTGAGGAGAGAAAAGGACTGCCTCCTTAGTGGCAGTCAGGACGGGGAAATCATAATCTATCGCGGAAGGGATTGGGAAAGAGCGGCAGCGACACTTGAAAGAGATTGCATCTCCTTCAGCATTCAAGCGCCGAAGAATAGATGGAATGAATGAAATAATATGATGTGCGCTCTGGCACACGGGTGCCTTTTGGGGCAAAAGGAAAGGGAGACAACTTAATCGCTCCGGATGAGTGAAGGAGAAGTGCTAAATCCGCGGGAGGGTTGGTGAGGCTTAAGTCTCTGCTTAAAAAGGTCGCTTTGTGTGTGAAAAAACACTTGGTCGCAAGCGAAAATGGAAGGAGGTCAGGGGGGCCGAGTGGAAGAAAGGTTAGAACAAAGGAAAAACGCCCCAACATAAAAACTGCAAAAAGAGCTACTGCTCATGCGGTATTGCAGGAAAACCACGGAAATAGAAAGCACCAAACTGGTCGGGAAGTGATTAAACAGGTCTGCACGATATCTGCAGGATAAATGGGGGGGGGGAAATCCTGTTTTTAAAAAAAAATTTGGGAAGAAGTATTTCGGGAGATTAACCAGTGTATGAATTGCCTTGATACAGACGTGGGACCGGAAGAAGGTAGGAGCTTCTGGAATCTAACTCTGATGAAGAGGGAAAAAAAGGAAGAGCACGATAACTGGAAATTGGAAGGGAGGCTACGAAGCTTGGCTTGATGCAGGAAACACGAAGGAGTCTCAAATCACTCCAGGAAAAGAGTAGCGAGCTGGTTCAGAATTACCAGCTTGGGGGCAAGGTCAAAAGAAGGGGGGGAGTAAACCGCCCAAAAGAGCCAGCTGGAAGACCCCACACACCCACATAGGGATCGTTTCGATGACTGGAAGGGGCGAAAAATGGGATGGATCAAAGAGATCCCCGAGGAAAATGAAAAAGGACCGGTGTACTAAAGACTCAAGAAAAAAAGAAAGGGGGAATGGGTCATACCACAATAGAGAGAATGGGAAATGGACGGGGCTGTGATCAATAAGGGGGGGTCATCGACTTATTCAGCAGGAAGATCTTGAGACGGTACAATGGGAAAAAAAGGAGGTAACGAAGACAAAGAACCGGCAAGATAAACCTAGGGGGGGGAATTTCAATTCTCTATATCGGCGAGTAAAAAAGGACGACGCGCGAGAAACCAAGAGAAGAGTCAAGATTGTGGGTTGCCTAATATACCAGAGCCGCGGGGGGCTTCGCCCGACGGACATGGTGCTGTAATGCAGGGCACCAAACGTGAAATAATCAGACAAAAAGGGGGAGAAGGGAGGGTTAGAAGAGGGATCGAGCTTGAAGACGGCAGGGCGAGGAGGAGAGGCCTGTAATGGGAAAAAAAGGGCTCATCGGTCAGAAGCAAGGAACGAGGGACTCGGATATTTAAGAGGTCACATTCGAATATCGAGGGGGAGGTCGTATGAGGACCCAGCTATTAAATATGGAAGTAGGAGTGTGCAAGTGCCGTTATAGTGCTAGGTAGTTGAAGTCGTTAAAAAGCCGGGGAAAAGGAAGGGGATGTAGTGATACAGGAGGAAAAACAATGGGAGAAAGTTGACGTTTGAAGGGGAGGGGGAAAGAAAAGAAAACCCCGAGCGCGTAGGGACGGGGCGTGGCGGAGTAGATGGCCTAACGCAGGCAGAAAGGTGAAAAGGAGGATAAGATAGAAAAAAGCATAGAGATATAGCAACATCGGGCGACACCACTAAAAACCACAAAAAGACGGGGTGGGATTGCGAAAAAAGGGGCGAAGCCAAGTCTCCTACGGGTGGGCGGTTCTCAGAGGAATAAAAAAAAAAATAGGACGGTGCCAAGCACATGAGGGGACCCAAATAATTGGATCATAGATTGTGGAAAACTTGGGCGTAATCCATCGAAGCCAGGGGTAAGGCGAGGGGGGGCAATAGTAGCGCTTAATCGAGGAAGGCTCCGATCAGAAGTCGCGACAAGGGAGATCATATAAAAGGAAAAACTCATGCTGGATATAGGCCGAGCAGGTAGATCGTGGAAGGGGGACAAAGAAATATCGGGGGTAAGGTGAAAGGTTCTACCAGAGGCTTACAGCAAATGCAAAAAACGTCCCAAAAAAGAAGGCGAGAATAAGGCATGTTTTGAGAGACTTATTGTTGTTGGGGAAAAGCTTCGCCCTGTGGTGTAGTGGGGCAGCAGATTAAGGGGAGGCAGTAGTCGAAAAACCGTTTCACCGAAGGGCCGTGCGGGCAAGGCAGCCGAAACCGTGAAACCAGGAATATCCGCTGACATACACCAGAGAATACACGAGAGCCTCCATCCGGGCAAAAAAAGACGGGCCGACAGAGGTGTCGACAAGGGGGGGGCGAAAACAATCAGCCAGAACCAGCGTCTCCCGCCAACCTTCACACATCCTGCCATATTAGACTAGTAAAGAGGAAAAGGAGAGGAGAGGAGAGGTAATGATGGTTGCTGGAAAAGCACTGAAAACCAAACCACAGTTCACGAATGACGTGTGAAGGAAGGAAAAGAAGAAAGCTATTTGCGAATTGAAAAATAGAGCTCACAACAAACGGGGAGGATTAAGAGAGAATCTTCCATTAGCGAAGGAGATCGAAGTAAAGGGCGAAAAACTGAGTGAGCGTGAGGGGAGTTGGAGAGATGGAAAATCGAAAGGGTGAGACCCATAAATGATCTTCCGCGAAGGGGTCATTGTCGTGTCTCAGGCCGGCTGCAGACGTGGCGGGAAAAGCCGGCTGGGCTTCGGGGGAGGGGGGGGGGTTCGCAACAGGAGCCACCGAGGGAGGGGCATTTAAGTTCTGTCTAGGGGGAATGGCAAGTCTTGACGTTAGTAGAGGGGAGGAGAGCGTCGCGCGGTGTTTCCAGGGGGGGAAGGAGGGATGCCCTCGAACCTCTGTGCACCCGAAAAACTGGGAGGAAAAATCTTCACTAAAAAGACGGAAAAGGAGGAAGGCAAGACCCACAAAAAGGGAGCCTCTTAATATCCCGAAGCGATGACAGCAAAAAAATCAATATGGAAGACAAACGTTTGTCTGGTCCGGGGGAAAAGGAGGGCTGGGTAAGCCGCCGCTTAGACGCACAGGGGGACAGGCGATGTTCTTTACATTTGCTCCAAGGGGAGCATATCCACAGAAAGGTTGTCAGTTTAGGATCGGGATTTCGACCGTGCCGGGCGAAATTCTCCATAGAGATCGTAGAGGGGGACGGAAATAGAAAGGAAAAAAACTGCGTTGGAGGGAGGGGACGGAGCCAAAGTTTAACAGGAATAACAAGACGATACAATATCATTTTGCATTGGGACAAAGAGGTGGAGGGGCGGAACGAAGCCCGGGACCCGAAGGGGGGTCGAGTAGGGACTGCAAGGAAAAAACGTCTCCGGTGTTTTGACGGGAGCCGGTCCGGGGGGACTCTGCTCTAAGAAGACGGGGCCGCGCAAAGAAAATAAGAGTGTAGACGACCGGAAAGTACTTCCTTCCATCAGTCTTGGGGAGCCGGCAGATCCCAAGAAAACGAAAGACTCCGGACGCGAGTACGTATCGCGGGGGAGGGCTTTGGACAGGCTTTCCCATAACCTATTCGAAATGGGATAGATTCTTTATAATAACAAAAGGCGGTGAAGGGTGCAAACTACGACATCGGTAAGGAAGGGCAAGACTTAAGTGGAAACAATCCGATTAAGCTGGAACCGGGCTGGGGGACAATAATATCGTAGAAAAGAAATATTAGATTTTAACTCTCAAACTGAGGAATGGCATCAGTCTGCCAGGGGAGAGCGAGACCCAGGAAAGTACGGGGGAACTGATTGACAGGCCTCAAACACTCTCATAGGGAAGAGAGGAGCCATCTTCCACCCGGAGTACCTGTGGATGCTTGGGACTGCAGAAACGGATAACTCAGTCATCAGTAAGCAAACAATACAGGGGGAGAACTCCCCCAGGGAAGCCAAGCGTACTATAGTTTAGGAGGAAGAAAAACCTATTGAAGAGTTCAAGCTATTGTAGCCTCTAAATCTTACAGGATAGTGACGGGTGGCGCGAAAAGGTGAGCATTTAACAAATCCCAGAGATAAAGGAGGGGGACCCTTTGGGGGAGACAGCTTAAAGAAAGGCGAGAGGATCTTTCATGGAAAAGGGGAATGAACCCCGCAGCCCAAATACCGGGAAATGAAAAGGGCTCAGGGGGGAAAAAGCAGAAAAGAAAAATTATTTCTTTGGGGGCTTAGAAATTTAGGTAAGACCGACGGCGGAAAGAATAACGGTTGTCGCACAAAACGGAAGTACTATCGATAATCAGTAAAGGAAGACAGAGTATGTCAAGAAGTGGGCGGAGGAAGCCCCTCGTGCTCGCCAACAGGACGGGGGGAACAAAATCGTTTGGGAGGCGCACTTGACAAAAAGATAAAAGCGCAATGTAGTGATTTGATACGCCGCGCTGGGGGGTGCGAACAGACAAACTAAGAAGGAAAATCCCGGGAAAGGGGTTTAGAGTTGTCGAGGGAGGAAGTAACACATTCGCTATAGAGAGATGCCTAATCCAGAAAGCTCAAACGTTCAAGACAGGGTAAGAAAAAGGAAAAAGAAGTAGTTCATTGCAGTAACCCCTAAAGAACTGGACAAAATTATCGGGACCAATCAGGGGGAAAGGAAGTCCCCGAAAGGGAACAGAAATTGCTAAGAAGAAAGAGGGTGGGGGCGGGAGATTTTAACGGTCGCGAAAAAACTCAGCAAGAAAAGGAGTCGCGTGGACAGGGGGTAGGATGTGCGCGGAAGAGGGTGCCTCACCTCAGAAAAGATGGACAACCAAGGAAAAAAAGACAATGGCGAAACTGGGGAAAGAGGAAAAAGTGGGGGTCCAAAACACAGGGAGAAAGGAGAGAGACAGAGAAACTTAAATAAAGAAAAGAACCGTCGTAGGTTTAGAAATACACGAATTCAAATCATCGTGTAGAAAGTACTGGTAAAAAAAACTAGGACATTTAAAAGGGAAGCAACCCATCATATCTAGGAGAGACTGACGATCAGAGGAGGTCTAACTCTTCGGAAAGGAAGGGAAGGGTATAATGCCAATATAAACTCAAAATTGCCTACCAAGCGCGCGGGGGAAGGTAAGGACTCATTGGAGCAGGATGAAAAAAAAAAGAAAAAATCCATGGGGCATGCCCGGAACAAGACTGGACAGGAAGAAATTAGTCGAGCTAGCGGCACGAGGGAAGGCGACGGAACTAGAGAAAGGTGGAAAAGGGTACTAAAAGAAGGCCAACGAAACATGGGAGAAAGCGGGATGGCTACCACACGTCGTCGGGAAAGGCTCAGGAACAGACAGGAGGTCGAATTTGAATGCATATACCCGAATAGGGGGGGTAGCATCGATGAGTGGGGTTTGCATCGGGACGATAAAAAACAAAAAAGGGAAAAAACCCAACGAGGCCGACCGAGATAACCTAGCAAGGAGGAGAATCAAGCTATCGGGGAAGGAGGATCGACGGGCGCCAAAAAAATCAGAGCGAATTTCGAATGAAGGAAGCAAATCAAACAACACACGGAGGGAAGAGGATAGAGAGTTATTAGGGCTCGACTGATGATTTTTAAAAAAAGGCGCTCATAAGGGAGAATAAGGAGGTGCGGAGAACCTAGAGAGGGTACAGGAATCGAGAAGGAGTGTGGTTTGAAACAGGCTTCAGAAAGAATGGACCACCAAAGAGGAGTTAACGCGTCGGATAGGCCGCACACAGAAGCAGAACTCTTGACTTTGAAGAGGAGGAAACCACGTTGTCTGGTCATACAGGAGGTAGAAAATCTTGACATCTCTGGAAGGGGGGGTCAGGGATTGGCAGAGGTGCACTTCCCGAGCTTAAAGTCGGACGGACTACCGTGCTGGCAGAAAAAAAAATTGAGGGGAAGACGCGGTGGCGCAATTGGAAGGAGGGGGCAGATCTCAAGCAAAAGGAATTAATGTGGACAAGAGGACGCGCAAACTTAGGAAGATGGAAGTGGCCCAAGGGGAGGGTCTCCTCTGGGCAGAGGGGGGGAAGCAGAGAATAGATGATGAGATGTATGATATGATGGGGGTGCGAGATCCCTCTGTATTCCAGGCAGGGCAGCGGTGCGGAACGAGAAAACAAAAGACTTAGTGGAAGAGGCGTAGTGGGAAAAAAGCCCGCGGGGATTTACGTTCTAGGCGTCTAGAAGGTAGTCAGGGGGGGGGTTTGAACACATAACGCGTTTCGCCACCGCGAAAGGGCGTCAAAGTACATGGGTGGCACCACAGGGGGGGGGGGGCGGAAAATTGAACACTCACGAGGCGAACTAAATCAGAAAAGCAACCGAACGCGCGGGGAAGGGGCTGGACGAAAAGACTATAAGAAAAAGGGAAAACTTAGTCTGTATCCGGCAAAGGGAGGCCTCTGAAAAAGGGACTAAGTTTGGGGGAAGCCGTCTTTTGCGAGAAAGTTGGTATCCAAGGTTAGGTGCACTATGGAATGAGCTTGTGAGAACTACTTGTAAAAGAGAGACAGGGGGGAAAAAGAAATCTTCTCTACAACAGGAAGGAAGCGAGGACAGAAGGAAGGGCCCCAGGCGGGCCATGTCGTAGGGCTATATAGGATGAATGAGAGATGAAACGCGGGAATAGGAAAAAGCGCACGCGACGCGTTAGATGTAGATTGTAGTGAAGGCAGAAGAAGGGTGAGGGGAAAAGCCGTTTGTAGGAAAATACGGGGACGCGCAAATCTTTAACCGCAAAAAGGGTCAAGGACTTCTTAGAGTTAGAGAGAAAGGAAGGTGGATGAAACAAGGAAGCTCTGACCAACCGAGGGGAAAGGAAGGGACGGGGGTAGACATACCGCTAATCCCACCGCTGCGGGTGGGATTTATAGAGTGTTGACCCATATAGGAAAAATGTACAGGGGCGGAAGTTCTGGGGGCGCATGAAGGAAGAGGCTTATAACAGCGCGCGGAAGGGGACTGGAGACTACACGGTGGAAGTTACAGGATTTCATGCGACCCAACATAAAAGGAAATCGGTTAGGATAGGGTCATTTTTTAAGGGGAAAAAAAATTCCTCGAACGAAAAAGAATGAGAGGGAAAAGCTCGCTTGAACGAGGCAAATAGGGGGGGGGTCAACGAAAGGGACGCGAGATCGGTTCCGGAAAGAGGTCGAAAGAGTCAGTGCTGGGGGAACTTCAGGAACATTCGGAAGAACTTTTCTCAAGGCGAGAAGAGTGGGGGAAGAAGGATCAGAGCGAACGAGAGCGCTGGCTACAACTACAATGCCGGGAACTTATAGGGAGACAGGTTAGCAGCGATCAGAATACAACGAGAAAATAGGAGGTAAGCGGGTTTTCGAATATCGAGGGACTTTAGGGTTGGACACACTAGCTTTAAATCGGCGGGTGGCATACGGGCGGTAGGAGTAGAGAAGGGGGGGGGGACATGGGAGGAGGGGCCCCCAGTTTGGCACCGCCAGGGTGTAGTTAGGGTACATGGGAGAATTAGGTTTTTTAAAGCTTGCAAGAGGCAAAAAAAATCTCGTCATAGAAAGCTTCTTTCTGCTGGGGGGGAAAGCTAGAGTACATACACAATGCTTGAATTAATGAAGGAAAGGAAGGCTGAGAAATCAGTCTATCGAGCTAGACTGTAGCTATCACAGATTGCAAAGCAAAAAGGGAAGCTGTCAAAAAAGACGAAGTTGTTGCTATTTCGGCCAGCAAGGTCGGCCGCCACGGGCGGGAAGAGGAGGAAAAATCAAGCAATGAGTGGGACGCAACCAGCGAAAAAAAGTCATGGAATAAGTAGTATAGGGGATGGAGTAAACCTACGTCATCAACGAAGCCAAGGAAACGGTGGTAAAGGGCGGCAATAGGGCCTAATCGGCAACGAGACGAATAAAGAGGCAAGGCGACAGCTCAGTCAAAAAGGTTTAATGCAGAAAAGTGAAAAAAGGATCGCGGTCATGAAGGAAAAAACGATCGACAAGGGACAGACTAGCAGGACACTGGTTCTGGTCTAAAAGAGTGATGACTGAATGCCTCCTAAGGGAAAAACAAAAGGGGGGAACCTAAAAGGCAGAGAATTTCTGATTTTTTGGGAAGGGATCATTTTGCAGGTGTGAAGAGCAAGAGGCGCACTTTTTGGGTATAGTTGTGTGGGGACGCAGAATGAAAGTAGTTTAAGAAGGAAACCCCTGTTTCAGGACGAGGGAGAAGGCGGAGCCGGATGAAAAAAAACGTGTGGAAAAAAAAGCACCCCCACACCAAGTCGGGGAAGAGGACTCATCCCTCTAATCCATAACGGCAGGGCCATCCCAACAAACATCGCCGGAAGAGAACCGGAAAGTAGGTGGGAACAGGTTGCGAAAAAAAGCACCTCTCAGAAAGAAAAGGAAAAAGAAAAAAGAAGAAAAAAAAAAAGTTCGGGTCAGAGAAAAACCGGCACTCGAAGAAAAATTAGGGTTGAAAATTACGATGGTCACGTAAAAAAAACCGACAGAAGGGGGCAGGATTCAAGCCGTTGGAAGATGGAGAAGTAAAAGAGAAGTTTCGGGGAAAGAAAAACAAAAGGAGGGGAGAAAGAGAGAAAGTCAGGTAAAGGAGACGAAAGAAGCTTAGGACTTACACAAACGGAGTGACTCGTGACCGGGGGGTTGGGGGTGACTCGTGACAAAAGGGGGGGGGAAGAGCCCCATGAGAAGCTACGAAGCATATGTGACAAGAGGATAACCGGAAAAAGTCTGGGGGGTGAGGGAAGCGGTGGCGGGACTAAGGATGGGACGGGAGATTGCTGTTGCGAAAGGGACCACACCTGAGCCGGATAGCTGGGCGAAATTGGTCAAAAAATGGAAAAGCGGGAGAGAGGGAATGGAGAACGCTGAGATGCTTTTGTAACGTTCCGCGGAGTCCGGCAGACCTGCGGAAATAAACTAAAAAGGCGCCGAATTACCTCCTACAGGGACCATTCGGGACCACACAGAAGAAAGCTGCTCCGACAAAATAACGCAGAAAAAAAAAATCAATATTCGAACGACGTTTTAGGGGTCACGGGGGTGAAAGGCGGTTGTCCGAAAGTAAAACACGAACACTGTACCACTCAGTGTTCGGGGACCTTTTTTGAGGATCCTATCAGACAATATAAGAAATCTGGTGGTACTTTATATTCTCGTAAATGGAACAGGAGAGGTAACAGGTCCGGGATCGGCGATTCAAATCGAGAATCGAACATATTGACTCGATAAGGAAACAGAGAGGGAGGAGATTATCCGCCAAATTTTGGAAAAGCAAAAAAAAAAAGACTCAGGAACGGATCTTGTTAAAACGATATGCTGGCAGGAAACAAGAATTGCTGCTATCCGAAAACGGCTTACAGTGCTGGTCGAAATCTGATAAAACCGTCGCCGGGTGGGGGGGAAGAGCCGTTCCTGGTGGGGTGGAAAATGATGAGGGTTCTATAAGGCCGCGCTGTAGCCCTAAGCGACGTCTTGAAAAGTTACTAAGAGAGGCCCAGCAGGAGCTTATCCGGGAGGAGAGAGCACAACAAAGCGCAGCAAGAACGAAGAGGGAGGAATGAACTACCGGTCTGCTGGGGGAAAAATGCAAGAACGTTAAAATACAAACGAATTGCGGGGGAAAAGCTCATGGGAGGAAAAAATCCAAGCAAAAGGGGAGGGGGCAATGTGCAAAGGAGCGGAAATTGACAGAGAAAATAAGAAAAGAAATCATTGAAGCGGGACGAGCGGGGGGAACACCATAAATAAAAACCTAGATAGGACAGAGGGAACCGATTAAAAACTCAAGTGGCAACTTCAATCTAGACCCGATGTGCGACAGGATCAATTCAGAAAGACGAAGAGCAGGCGAGAAATAGGAAGAGGGAGACCCTTCCCAAGAGGACGGCCCGAGATTGTGAGAAAACGTGAGTTAAGACAATCAAGCATCAGCAATGACGAGGGGGAACTCCCTCCAGAGGACAAATATAAAAGTTCAGGAAAAGAACAATATGGGAAAGTTCAAAAATCTTTAAAGTCTGCGCAGGAAGGGATCGAATCATTTAAGAGAAAGGGGGGAAAGAACCCTAGAAAAGAGAGGCATAGGGGTCCGGTGTTGCGGGCATGAAAGGAAATATAACGTAAGCTCAGAGCAAGGGGGCCTGACAAGGGCGTTCAGGGAAAAAAAGGCAGGAAAAAGAAGCCTTCATGGCCAAGGGCACTCTATAAGGAAAGGCCGACAAAGCCAAGGGAGGGAGTTGTGAGATGGAGCAAACCTCTTTTGGGAAGCCGGTAGAGAGGCCGGTACCAGGCACGGGTGCGACCTCTAAAGCGGGAAAAAAAAGATCTATGTGTTCAGAATTGCAGGGCCCCGCTTGAGAAGACACAAAAGGCATTAATGAGAGGGGAGCGCACTGAACCAGCGCGCGTAAAAACGCGATCTTGGGAGGATTTTGATAAAGATCTGTGGGGTAATCGCTCACCCAGCTATCAGAACAGAAAGATACAAGGGGTACAATTTTATCGGTGGGGATAGTAGGGTCTGCCTCAGTATACTCAGGCGTCGGTACAGAAAGAGCCGTATACCTCTATCTGTATCAGAGGGAACTCAAGACACAAAAGAAATCGGGGGAATTTCTGAACGCCCCCAGGAGTGAAGGATGACAAAAATAGGAGCAAAGTGTACCGACGAGAGGGAAAAATGTAAGATGACGGGAAATTGTGGGGGAGTGCTTAGGTACTTTTAAACGCCGGGGGCAGAACGACGATCAAAGCCCTGCGGGGGGAGACAATGTGGATTTTACGGGGGCGGAAAGAAGTGGTCTTTTCCAGGAACCGTCACGAGGGTGTCCACCACTTTATCAGAGAAAATAGAGCATTGGGGGGGGGGAGCAATTCGTAAAAGGGGTACACCCACCGGTAAATGCATAAGACCCGAGAACGATTAACCGAGGAAAATTCCGGTATTTCGAACTCTCAGGACGAGTCACGATCAGAAGGGGGGCAGGGAATTGGGGTCAGGCCCCGGGGAGGACAGGCACAGAAAATGGGAAAAACCATCAAGAGGGCAGATCTATTCATATTCTCACGGAGGATGTGAGAAGGATCATGTAAAATGAGGGGACCAAAGAGAGCACGAAAAAAAGACCATAGCACGAGGAAAAAAATTTGTTCTCATTGTATCTCGAGTGAAGGAGAAAAAGGACCATTGGCAATGAAAGGAAATAGGACGGAGGAATCACGAGGGGGGAGACACCGGAAGAGACCGTAGAACAGGGTACAACGGCACAAACGTCAAGTCGAAAATCCTGCCACAAAGCGCAGAATCTGGGGAGAAAAAATCTCTGTAAAATCAAGCGGTGAATCGTAAATTGCAGAGGGTCAAAACAACACTCTTCGAGAGGGGGTAAGGAGATCCAAAGTGAGTAAAATCTTAGTGGGCAAATCGCGCGACAGCTGGGGAAACCCAACAAACGAAGGGACCCGAGAAGAACCTCGCCTTTCGAAAGACACTGATCGCCAAGAAGAGAAGGAGTCGGCGTTACAAAATCGCGAGACAGAGACTATAGCGATCTAACAAACTGAAGGGGAAATAGAAGCATATTGGAATCCTCTCGCTGTAGTTTGGGAGACAGTTCTTTCAAATTGAGGCGCGGGAGGGGGGGAGTAGGAAGGTGAGGAGCTTGCTAAGGGTTGGGTGGAAAAAAAAATTTCTTAAATAGAAGGCCACCAACTCGAGCACGCATTCGGACAGGGGAATTCAACAACCGATAAAAGGTGGCTGTTAAACGCTCGGGACCAGACGAGTGCGTAAACCAATCGAAAGCTCGGGGGGGGCGCTTCCGGGGTCATTAGTTTACAGAAACAAAGGCCCGAGCCTACCGGCGGAAGAACTGGGTGAACGCCTGGGGAGAACGAAGGGCTTCCTGCCGGTCGTGGCGGATGGCCAATTTCTTGTTTCATACATAGGGGAAGAAAAGAGAATGAAGGTGTCCCACGAGACATTGTAGACTTTGAGGTTAGACCGATCTTTCAAAGGGCGTCTGGCAGCGGAAGCTGCCGAGATAGAGTAGGTAGGAATGATGGGGGTGGTGGGGGCGTCGCCAATCGTTGTGTGCAGCGGCTGGGACGTGGCGGGAAAAAGGAATAGAAGACAAAACTGAAAAAAGACGGCGGAGGGTAGTCAATACCCGAGGGAGGTTTAGAGGGGCTCAGGAGCAGCAAGGAGCTTTCGTGGGCGTTGGATTGTGGGGGGACAATCAAAATCCGGTTGCGAACAAAGACATTTCAGAATCAATGGGGTCACAGGGAAAGTAAAGGGAGCACAAAGCCACGCTGAAGAAAAGAAAAGAGAAACACGTGCACGAGGGGGAATCATTGGAGGAGTGGCATGAGGAGAAAAAGTACATCAGGAAAAAAAAACTGAAGGAGGATTCATTGGTACTGCAATGCCTTAACTAAGACAGCAAACGAAATGGTGCCCTCGAAGGTTGTTCCAGTATGTCGGGGGGAAATAACTCCGAAGTGAGTTGGACGGGTAGGTGAGGAAGACGGGTGGGGGACACGATAAATTGATACAAGGAGCTTTCCTGAGCTCAAAGGCTCTGGAGGATACCCTGCCAGAAAAAGAACATAGCAAAAAACAAACGGGAAAGTGGGGAAGGACGCATCGCGGGTGCTGAGAACCCTGCGTGCAATGCACAACAGCTGCGTCTACGCGATGGGAGTAGAATCAAAAGATGTTGCATAACTAACGTTTCTTAACAACAGGGGCTCAGGCCACATGCTAAAACATGAGGATTGGTCCGGACTGGCTTGAGAAAAGGCAGCACCTAACTTTGGCTGGGCAAGAAACTATTCTACAAGGAGGCGTCAGCCAGTGGGGGAACCTCAAAGCTCCGCCCAACGACGAACTTGGCTGCGATTTTTCAGAGAAGAGAAAATTTTCATGGAAGGCTTTCTGCCTCGGGAAAACAAAAAAAAAAAAAGACGGGAAAGAGACGGGAGGAGTAATCGCGGAAAGGATTGAGAGGGGGACGGTCTAGTATTAGGCCTGCGACAAAAAGGAACGACAGGAAGAGCTTTCGAGAAAAAGGGGCCGTTGGTGCAAAAGGGGAGGAATGATCGAAAAAGCGACTCATACCGCTCATGATGAACCGGCCCTATTGGTCTTCAACAAGAATATCAGAAATGTTTCGGCGGGGGGGGGGGGGGGGGGGGGGGTGGGGGGGGGGGGGGGTAGGTGTGGGGGGGGGGTTGACGTGTCCGAAAAAGCATTTGGTCAAAGGGTCTCTGCATGGGGCACCGTAGTCATAAAAACTTGGAAAGCAAATCGACGGCAGTAATCGTGGAAGAGGAGCAGAGTCAACGCGAGTGCTCGCTTCAAAGGACTGTAGGAGGGCAAGGCGACAATAGGGGGGCGAAGCTAAAGACAAACTCAAGATGGAAATTCACATGCGAAACGTTCGCACTGAAATGGGGGTGGAACCAAGAAACTTTAAAAACGGAGGGGATTAACGGCGATGATAAGTTCTCTTTGGAAAAAGTGAAGGATGTTTGCACATTGAACCCCTTGCGGTGGAATGAGAAAGGACGATGGAGCAATTAAATTCAACGGGGATTGAAATAGGGCAAGAAAGTCCACACCAGCCAAAAGGAGAGCAGAAAAAGCGCTTATTGCTGAGGGTCGCTGAGATAATCGACGCCCCGAGGAAGGCGAGGAATGAAAAAAGTTGGCGAAAGAGGTCAAGAGGAAAAAGACCTGGAGCACATCAATTGAGAAGACCTCCACAAACGGAAGCTCGCACAAAATAAAGGGAAGGTGGTATGGCTTGTTCGACTCCAATTTCAGCTTCTGGCGGCAGCTTCACAAAAAACAATATACGAAGCATCGGTGCCCAAAAGGGATAAAAAGGGGAATATGATCGAAGTGGAGAAACCTGGGGGAAAGAGCTCAGAATCCAGCGTTAAGGGGGCGAAGGGACAGTCAATATTCCGCGCGTCTAGAGGGCATAGGGGGGAAGAACCCCAAGTCTACTAAATCAAGCGAAGTAAAGGGGTATCAGAATAAAGTACACGATTGCGGGAATATGGGGAAAACTCGGATATCAAGAAAAGAAAAAAAATCGCCTCCCTGTGAGGTCTAAATGCGGATGAAGGGATAATCGCAGGGTAAAGGAACAAAAAAAAAACGAGAAAATATTCTGGTTGGGGTTGCGGAGGCCTCTTTTGCTGGTGAGCGCAAAACGGAGCCCGGTTAGGTGGGGGGGGAAACATTCATTAGTACTCCAGCCCAAGTTCGACAGCGGTGGGGCCGAAGGTGCTGAGGCGCCGAACCGAAAATTAAACAAGAAAACTGACTCCAAAAGCAGCACCGCAGCGAATCAAAGCAAGCAAGCCCGAAAAGAGCACACTCCGTAGGGGGCCAGGGGTCTAAACAGGCATAACGACCAAAACTTCTACAAGCACAAAGGGGGAACAAAAAGCCGCGATATCGCCCGAAATGAACATGAACTCGGATGCACTTCATGATGGGTCGCGGGAAGAAGGTCACTCCACCTAAAACAGGAACTATAAACGGGGAGGATCAACTTAAGTATCCGATCGGACGTAAAGTG
>Ga0179593_1329248_pt1 | contig 20506 bp, 18 predicted proteins | sample CZODoug2_1_08_16_FD_185931 | JGI IMG/M metagenome (GOLD analysis project Ga0179593, IMG submission 185931) | Vadose zone soil fungal communities from Angelo Coast Range Reserve, California, USA - CZODoug2_1_08_16fungal (PacBio error correction) | ecosystem: Environmental > Terrestrial > Soil >...
GGAACAAGGGGGGATGATCCGGATCGTTATGGTGCATTTGGTCAATGCCCCGAGGAAGCAAAACTCCGGGAAATAACCTATGGGGGCGGAGAAAATCGTTTCTGTCGTTTGTTTGGGGCGAGAAGGTCAGGTCCCCCGCGGGCAAAAGGAATGAGGCGCAACACGCGGGAAACTTGATAAAATAAGCAATTGCAAAGCAGTCAAAAAACAAAGCAAACAAGAAGTAGCTAATCATGTATCAGCAAGAGGCGGGGCAGATCGTGCGACATTTCTGGGGGGCGAAGGGAAAACTTGGCGACGGCTTGGGGAACGCTGGGGACTGCCGAAAGGGAAATATCGGGAGAGCGTGAAGTGGCTGAATATTGGAGCTGGGGAATGGGACAGGGAAAAGGGAACTTAGTAGTCGCCGAGCCGATGTGGCAAAAGCAAAACAAAAAAGAAGACTTGAGAACGCAAGCGGCCAACCCGGTGCGGAAATCTGGGGATAAAAGGTAAATAGGACCGTCAACTCATCACGGTAGGAGGACGGAACGGCCTCAATGGTGAAAAAAGGGAAAATAAAGCACCAAGATTAAAGCGGGGCTTCGGAGCGGGAAGTACTTTCTATGCAAGAGGGGGGGAAGAGGGCAAAATTCAGGAACAGGAGTCAGGTCTGGCAAGAAAGGGAGAATCCGGGAGGCTCTCTACCCCGAAAAGAGGGGGCGGCAGGCTGGTGGTGGGGGTCTGGGGGAAAAAAAAGCTTTGACCATACCTTAGTTCTTGAAAAGCCGAATCAACTTGGGACGGGAAAGAGGGAATTTGGGGGAAGGAGGTAATATGAGGACGGGCTTCGGGAGGGGGACTCGCTGCCGATTGCAGGATCCAAAAGCCATAGAAGGATATTCCCTGAAGACTCTAATCAGAAGGGAGGATAAATTTTTCAGCTTCCACAAAGAATATTTAATCCGCAAGCAAGGGCAAAAGTCCGGTCTAGAATTAACCTCCTTAACAGGGGGGAATTGAATTCTTAATTCGCGGGGGGGGTGAAAGAATACTCTGGGGGGTGGGGCGCTTCTCATCTGTGGCAAAGCGGGTCCCTAGGACAAGAGGAGAGCGGTTATGCGACGGAAAAAAAAAGAGGAAACTGGGTTGGCAAGAAAGGGGTGAAATATGGGATTGTGGGCCAACGGGGTCCTCTCCCGACGAAGGAAGGGAGAAGAGCAATCCCCGCGGAGGGGGGCTTATTTGAATAGGTCTTTGAAAAAAATTCCTTAGGGATCTCAGCCCTGATTAGAATGGCCGAGGTAACAGGGGAATTGGGAGAACGTTTAAGTTAATGCCCCGGTCCTTGCACGGATGGAGCTGCTTTCAAAAGTTTTCGTGAAATCGGGAGGAGACGCTCTATCAGGTCCAGCGCAACGCAGGCGAAACTCTATAAGAACCTACAACTTTCACGAAACGAAGGAGTCGTTGGATCTTTTGGTGGAATAAGAAGAATATGCCACATCGGGACAAGGCCGCAGTCTATTTCTAGCCAAGGTAGCCGCCGATCTCAGGTGCCCTAGAATTTGGGTTGGCGATGCTCAGTACAACTGAGAAAAACGTCTTCTCGACCTCTACGACGGGTGAGGAGGGGGGTACTAATAAGGCGCCGACGGCGTGTTCCCTCGAATTGAATGAGAAGCACGAGAAAACCGCGAAGAGAAAGAAGATAGCAAAAGTTCGAGAGGACCGGACCGTACTGTCCCCGGAAGGCTGCAAAAGGAAAAAGAATGGCATAAAGGACAAAGAAATAGATTAATGAGGGGGGGGGAACCAGGACTCGCGAGCCAGGCGCAACTATTCTCTCGTAGGCTAGAGATAGACCACCAGTGCTCCGCCGCAGCGCGGAGCGACCTAGAATTTCACCGACTCTGACCCGCGAAACAGAAAAACATCAAGCGATCATGAACTCAACTGGAAGGAAGTCCGCCGGCGTCGGGTGCAGCGCTGGCCCGCGTTGGGAACATTTGACCTCAAATTATGGATCTACTCAAAAACGGAGGAGGAGGAGGCCCTCTCCTTGGGGAGGAAAGGGGGGAAACTTGGCCCTCGTCACGAAAACTGAGGGGGGATCTTCTTCAGACAACGCGTCCAAGGAAGTTGATCGGCTGCGCGGGGCTATCGTTTCAGGTCGGAGAAAAAAAAGACAGCAAGACAATGGTCAGGTAACGAGGATAGTAAAGAAAGCGGATCGATAAGAAGAAGGGCGCTTCAAATAGACGTCGCGGGGGCAAAAACGGGCAGTTGGGGGGCCCATCCCGCGGCTAGCCGAGAATCGTGGCACGGGGGAAAAGAAGGGTGGGGCCCGCGCTTCTGAGATCCGGGGCACCTGATTTCATGCGAAGGGGCAGGCTCTAAGTGACGGTACTAGGGTTTTTGAGAAAAAGGAAATGAAAAAAACAACGCCGGCCGGCGCCGGGAAAATTTGACCTAGGCACCCCGCGGGAGAGATGGTTGTTTCGCGGATCTGACGCGGCAGCGGCATCGCAGGAAACATGGGGGTACCGGATGGAAAATCGAGGAGCTGCCGACGGCGAGAGCCGGAGCGGTCGACGAAGCCGAAGTCAGGGAAGGCTAACGTAGGGAAACCACCGATCATGACGACGCATCTTTCAGGAAGGAAAAAATCGATGGGTCAGGTTCAATACTGGAAGGTATCAAGTCCGGAAACTGACTCAGGAGCGCGGAGGGGGGGGAGGGGAAATGAAAGACTAACTTGGGCACGAAGCTCGTCAAAGGACCCGACCCCTTTGTCATGTACGTCCGAGAAATTCCAATGTTGAAGGGAGGAAAAGTCATCCTTTTCTGGAGCTGTGACTTCCAGGCCAAGTCCAGAAAATCAACCCGCCTAAGAGGGGATACTCAGATCAGGCTACAGAAAGAGTAGGAGGGGGAAAAAGACGGGAGCCTACTACTCTGGGATGAACCACTCCTTCTAAAATGAAAACAAACCCAAGAACTGTGGGAAAACAAAAGCTACCGAGGTGAATGGGGTCGGAAATAAAAAGAAGGACATGAGGGGACGACAGTCGGCGCCTGTCCCCCATGAGCTAGGAAACGCTCACCATAACTATTAGGAAAAGGGGGGTTTGAACAAATCGCAACGCCGGGAAACGCGCATGTCACGGGGAAGGAGGACCTAAGCGTAGAAGAATTGGACTTGCCTCGGATCAAGACGGCTCAGGGGGGGGAAATGCATGAACAGCTAAAATTCTGAAGAGGATAAAACGGCCCGAAGTTTCCGTTCCGCGAGAGAGCGGATTCTTCAAGCTTCATCGTGAGAAAGCTCGTGGAATGCTACTATCTATAAGGGAAAAAAAAAAAATGTCGTCTTAAGGCTGGTATGAAAATCGGATTGCAGAAACAGCAGGCTAGGTTCATAGGAAAGGGCTAAACGCCCAAAGGAAAAGTCCTGGCATCCCCTTGAATGAGAAAGGAGGTACGATAAATCGCCGGAATAGGAGGCTCGAAATTCATGACTTCACACCCTCTACCAGGAAAAATGGTGTCAAGCATGTGTGGGCAGCGCCGCCAGACTCTAAATCGGGCCTAGGTCTTACGAAAAGATACCAACGGCCATTAAACGCTGGTGCTGGGAGAATAAACGGGTTTTCACATTCTGAGGCGCATAAGTACTAAAAAAAAAAAGGGGGACGGACTAATTTGGAACATGGATACCGGGGAAAAGAAAGTCCGAAGAAAGTGTTGCTATCTACGCGGGATACAAGTACCCGGCCTGGCGCGGGAACCCCTAAATGAACTAAAAAACAAGGCCTACGACGGGCTGCTCGAACTTTTCCGCAAAAATTATTGTACCAGGACGTGGTCTCCCTATCCCCTTCTTCTGGGGTTGGGGGAAGCGCGGGCCGAGTCCGGGAAGGAAAGATAATCAAATCCTGTCGTCAAGATAGGTTTCGTGAAAAGAAAAGAAGGGAGACACTAATATGCAGCGTATAAATCATTACGGAAAAGCGTGGAGGGGCCGTGTGGCGGCTTTACGCCAAGTATTACGTGCAATGGTGCGCATGTTTGGGGGGGAGTAAAAGTGGGGGGAAAAAGGAATGTCATGGGAAAGGGAAAACGTTCTTTTGTGCGTCCGAGGCCGAAAGGTTGTGGCAATGACTCAACACAAGGCCTCCAGGGGGAGCTTGGCCCCATTTCGGGGAAATTTTTGTTGAAGTGAGATGACTTTCATCATGTTTTCCCTCAAGAAGGAGCCATTTCCCCACGATCCCTCCCCTTGGGGGGTTCCCAAAAGTAACATACAGGGGGAGGGGGAGCGCTCTTCTCAAAACACGGAAGAAGATCGGGAAAGACTAGATTCTGATGGGGGGGGGTCGGGGGACAATCTGATACGTATCGTAGGACATGCTGCATCATTGCAAGCTGAATTGAACTAAAAGATCCACACAAGCCAATTGGAATGATCTTGGATTATTCATTGTGGGTTGGTCCTTTTCTCCCCTTCCAAACAACCCCTAGGGATTCCTTAAGCGGGGGGGGGGAGAAAAGGGGGACTGGCAGACCCACTTCTAAGCCAAGCCACCTCAAGCGGCGCTCAAAGAAAAAAAGGAGGGCAATCCCGCATGGAGGAATCATAGGCTCGCCGCATGAGCGTGGCGCCCGGAATATGGAGAAAACAATTAGAGGCGTCGTGACTCAACATAACCATAAGAAAGGAAAGAATCGCACCCAATCCTCCGGGTTGGGCTAGGGTTCTGACTTGAAGGAGGGGGAAAGTTCAGATCAGAAAAAGCTTATTAATTGGGCATAAATGTAGTCGCAGAGAAAAAGGGGAAAGGCTTGCCTCGAGAAGAACGGTTCGCGTAGTTCGGTAGCGAGGTAATAAGGACATTTTAACCTTCACCGTCTCATATTAGAAGTTTCCCCTCCGAACATGTAAGCCAAGGAGGGACTATAACAGAAAGTCTAAAGTGTCTTTTGGAGGGCAGCAAGAAGTACCATTTTCGATAAGATTTGGGGGGGGCCACCTGCTTGACAATAGGGAGAGCCAGGTTGGACTCTCAGAAGAAACCGCTTAGGAGGAAAAAAAGATCTCATCAGGGCGTGAAAAGTCGTTGGACGGGTGGACGTGCGAGGGAAAAAGGCGAAGCAAGACAAGGGGGAGCGCCAGCCTAAGCGATCCAGGAAGAAGACTTGGGAAATTCTGAAATATGACGGGCAGTGGAGAGCTGCCTCGTGAGAAGGGACTGTGACCCCGCTTCAAATGCAACGAGCTGAATATCTCGAAAGAAAAACCGGTTCCTCAGAATATCAGGTGCCTTTCGTCCGGCAACTGTTAAGGGGGGGCGAGGGGGGGGGGGGAGAGCTCCGTAAGAGGGGGATCAAAAGGAGTGCTGCGGCTTGGGCACCGCCGAGAGGTTTTTAATCTTCCGTGGGAGACCTACTTTCCTCCCTCGGGCGGAAATTCCTTCGTTATGACCGTGACCAGCCTGGGTTGGCGCCATAAGGGACAGGGAAGGGGGGGGAGTTGACATGCTATTATAAATCATCTCACTAGTCAGGGGAGGGAAAAAAACCAGAAGGCCTTTTTTACGGATTCAGGAAGTCGGAAAGGTCAAGGAGAGGTGAGATGGAGAGTCACCTTGGGGAAGGTCTAACTTAGATGCAAACTAAATGTACTGGCGGTCCGGCTAAGGTGGAGGGAAGGAAATATCATAAGAGAAGGCAATCCCGGCCAAAGCATATAGGAAAGGACCCCTTGCGGAGCAGGAGGAAAGTAGGTGAAGGGTTGGGGGGGAAAAAGGGCCTTCCAGGCGCCTTCGCTAAAGCCGGTTCTTTCTCGCCGCGTGCGCAGGAGGGAGCTAAGGGACCACTTTGAGGACCAAAAATATCAGGGACGACCCAAAATGCCCAAGTCTCTATCGAGGGTGGAGAAAGTCACGGCGCAGGGAGTTGTGCAAGGGCGGCAACAAAAGAGGAAAGGAGAACGTTCGCAAAAGGTGTGCCTGACCGTACAGTCCTGAACGTAGAAGGGGGACGGAGCCTCCAAAAAGGAGAAAAACTCCCAGGTAGGGTTCGGAGATCCTCTTGGTGGGCAGGGGGGAACGCTCGCGCCTCAAAAAAGTGGCTCCCACATGCTAAATGGGAGCCGGGTCAGCTAATCTGAAGCCCGAGGCGCGGATTGCCTTGGGAAAACAGCGACATCCGCTCATCAAGCGGGGGGGAATCAGTCAAGAGAGAACCTCATTCGGGAAAAGTCAAGGGCCTCAAAGGGGGGATGGAGAACAATGATTGAATGATGAAAGGACTCTTGCGTCCCTGGCGGAGGGCCAGAAAAGAGCAAGAGGATCTTCGGACAGAGGGACATGAGAGATTGATTATGCCTTCTTTCGCGGGGTGTGCATCTTCGATACCTGGGGGGAGACACTGGTCGGGAAAGAGAAGCCTCCAAAAAACCACCCCCCCCACGACAGGGGGCTCTGCAAAATGAGGATCAGGGTGGAAACCTCCACGGCGGAAAAGGCACAGAAGAGTTGGGGGGAAGAGGGGGGAGAACCTCCTCTGCGGTTTGGGAGACCGTTCCGTTCCTGGGCTCAAAAAAGGGGAATGTACTCTCTGTTATGCGGGACAAGTGGGGAGAAAACTGGCCAGGCGATGGAAAAAAAGTAGATCCGGACTTTCTTAAAAAAGAGAGGCCCTCTGAAACGTAGAGGGGATTGGGTTCGAGGCAACCGGCCGCAAGGAAAAAAGTCCAAATTGGACCTTCTTGAGGGGGGGGGAGGCGGGCAGGCATTCAGCATATAACCGGCGGAGGGAACTCAAAGAGCCTACTGGAGGCTTACATGCGTCGTGCAAAACATGAAATACAAGAGGGAAAGGAAGAGCAAGTTGTTCAGTCGAGAAAGGAGGACATACGGTCGGAAATCAATGAGAGCGGAGAGTGGGGGGGGAAAACAAACCCATGAACCCGACTGCTCTCAAGCAAAGGTCGAAGGACGGGCAACCTTTCAAATGGGGGCGCGGCCATATCATCGCAGGAAAGGGGGAGACCTGTGAAAACAGTTCCTTCCACGCCTGCGAGAGTACCAACCAGGGATGCAAGCAAGCCCAAAAAAGAAGCAGAAAGGTGAGTCGAGAGGAAAGAAGAGAAAATCGCGGCCAATCCGCTCAAAACTCATCACAACGTAAGCTTCCTCTTTTGCCTGGGAAGTGGTCATAACGCCGCATAGCCTTGAAGAGGCTAAGACCCCCCAGGACATAAAGCGCGGGACCAAACCCTCCTATTCGCGGGGAAGGAAAGACCGAGAGACTTTACGCCACGGGGGCCAAGGGGACTGCGAAGCCCCACTGCGAATCCGGAATTAAAAAGGAGCCGTTAGGGGGGCACTCCTCAGGAAAGCCTTCTTAAAAACGGGCCGAGTTCAGCTTCTGCCCCGAGGCATAAGGAAAGGAAAAGTCTACATAAGAGCGCAGACGATTAGACTCTCGCAGAGGGAAGAGACTATCTTCGAATGTCCAAAAGTAAAAGGAGGGCGGTGGAGACACGGGAATGAACGAAAAGGCCACTACACTGCGGAGGTCAGGTAGGAACACGAAGACCCTCAGAACAATCCTTGGAGACCCCTGCATTGAAGGGGAGGGGGGGAGGGGCTGCGAATCAGCTCCGAGGACCGTCCTTAAAGGCGGCACAACGCGCCAAAATGAGGTGTGTCAAGCAGGTTTGTGCAAAGGAAAGAAAGCTTAATGCAAAAACACAGTCAAAAGGTGCCACAAAACCCGGACCCACGGGGGAGGTTTATCGGCAATACATGGTCAATCGTAGCGTGCAAAAAGGAGGGGGGGGAAAAATAGGCTGAAGTCAACTACTGGCTGATAAAACCAACGAATCCACCGTGGGGGCTGCGTTCTCGTACCGCTGGCGCACTGGGGATAGGGAAACTAAAATCAAACGAGGAAAACCGAACTACTTTATGCTCGACTTTTAAAGGGCATATCCCTAGGGACCTAGGAGATGATTGGGGTGCGATCGCAACGGGGCAAAGCCACCTTGCTCATGGGGGAAAAAGTTCAAAGTTGAAAAGAATTTTTTTCGAACACGTCCTGAAAGAAGGGTGCACGATCTGCAGAGGGAGCAAGAGGGAGGGAAGAAAAACTGAGGTCTGAGATGGAACGGACGAAATCGTATTACTGCGGGCTGAAAGTTGGAAGGCAGCTTTCCTTTAGAATGCGTGCCCGTCGAGGAAAGGGAGGGGGGGGAACGAGTCAACCCCCAATGCCAAAAAAAAGGGTACGTCTTTCACAATAAAGGGGTTGGGGATCCGGGGGGAGTCATCGGGTCCCGGCAAGAAAAGGAGGGGTCACTAGATCCAAGAAGGGGGTGAAACACTCCTCAAAAACGCCGAAGTCTATCTCAAAACAACTGGGAAAAAGAGATCAGAGAAGTGGCTGGGGGGGAAAGGATTGGGTGAACAACTTAGCGAAGGGGGAGCATCTGAGCATTGAGGCCCTATTAATTCTAAGAATAACAACAGAAAAAGGGGCGATAAATGAGAAGTGTTTTTGGCGCAGGGCTCAAAATTCCAACGCTGAACCGAGAGTCCGCCGGGGACAGCGAGAGAGGGGAAAAAGAAAAAATGGGAGCACAGGGCCGTCTCCTCTGAAAAAAACCCGAAACAATCTCCTCAACCCTCCGAGGCTCGCTTCAGAGAAATTGCACCCTGCTTTATGGGAGGGGACGAAAAAATGGCTTTTACGAAGGTAAGGACATGAGCGCGGTCCTCGCGCCCTATAGGTCCAAAAACCTTGATATAGGCGTATAGGGCTGGTGGTAAGGAAGGGGGGAAATTCGAGCAAAAAAGAGAGGCTCTGCTCAAAATCGGAGAGCACGACCATGAGCCGAGAAATGGAGAACGGGAGCGAGCTTCGCCAAACACGGAGGAGGGGGGGGGGGCGGGCTCATTAAACAGGGGAACAGAGGGAATTCATTCGCCAAGGAGCTCCTCAGTTGAAAATATCCACAGCACAAGCGCCGGAGAGGGTGGGGGACGCAGGCCGCTAAGCCGAAAGGCGGAAAGAAAAAGGGGGGAGGGGGGGAATCGGCGGGCAAACCTGAGGGGAGGCATTCCGTCAGCCTACATACAGCGGAGGCTGCGCTGATCGCGCCAGAAGAAGAAAATGCATTTTCAAGGCGGAGGCGGGTTTCTTCGCGGGTCAAGCTACCTTCGGGGAAGGGCGCCGAATCCGTGTATCCGAAGAAAAGGGGTGTAATTCTAGATATGGGCTGTACTGTAGGGCGCTTCCTAAAGGTCCAACTATCTAACCGATGAAAAGAAAAAAGATCACTAGAAGAGACGGGTTGTTTACAGGAAAGCGTGGGCCTCCGTCAAAAATTGGGAGGGACGGGATTCGAAGTGGCGAAGGGGAAAACAGACATGGGGTTGAACTGGAAAGGGCTGGCTGTCACCGAGGGTCCTTGCGGCAAGGATCTAGTCCGACCAGCCGCCTCTTAAATTCGCACATGACGGGAGGAAAGACCCTCGTTGCTGGGGGCCATAAGAAGTCAGGATTATTCTCTCTGGGGTTAATCGCTCTGTTCCGCTCCAAAATCACGAAAGGGGAGGGGGGGAATGCCCCAAAAAAAAAAAAAAACAAAGGGCGAGCCGGGGTGACGGGGGAGATTGAGGTTCAACCCTGCTTTATTGGAGAACGCAAAAGGGGGGGAGGGCCTGCCGTGAGGGGAATGAAAGATTCGCGAGCGTGGGGCTATAGGGGTCTGGCAGGAAGAACTAAATCTTAGGAAACGCCGGCCTGCAGAAAGCTGATCGCCTGACAGAGAGCAAAGGCTTCTTCCCTTAATTGTAGGGGACAAGCATTTAAAGAGCAAAGCATCCGGAGCCGGAGAGGGGGAGGGAAGGGGGCTGGTTCTCTTTACTCAAAGGGAGGGAATGCAGCCCCGATCTCGCTCAACTAAGGATGCATGCCGCAGAGACATGAACAGAACGCCCTCTCCATAGGGAGAAAAAATGCCTCGCATTCGAATGGACTGGAAAAGGGAGTAAAGCACGTAGAAGACGAAGTTTGCGCAGAACGCGAAGGAAAAAAAAAAAGTCTCGCGATACGGGACAAGGGCATCCCCGCCCCAAAGAGGAAAGTGCGCTCGCAGGGAGGGAAACAGAACCGTCCCGGCTCCAAAGGAGAACCTTCATGCTCTAGAAGTGAAGGGATCAAGAATGACTCTACCAGTTTAGAACTAGCTAAGAGGGGGGAAGAAAGTGAACCGACGCAATACCCGCTAACGGCTCAGAAAGAGGAGGGTAAGAAGGGTCCCGCCGCATAGGGAAGAAGCTGAACAGTTTCCCATTTCGCAAAATGAGAGAACTAACAACCACACCTTATATGAATGAGGAAAGAAAGAAAGAGAAGGGTACTGGAACGTCTGGCCAGCGCTGCCACAAGGAGGAATAGTTCTGCATGACAGCGTCCAGGAGGAAAAGCTGGAGGACACAAGTCGAGGAAAAACGTTCTTTTCAATTAGAAGCGAGAAAGGAGTCGGGAACTGGTCTTGACGTTTCGCGCCCAACATTAGAGAGGCTTCAGTTGCGAAACGCACTCTGGCAGTTGGAAAAAGGAGGCGAGCGCATCTCTTGAAGGGGTGGAAAAGGTTGCCTATAGAGAACCTATTTTCTTTCCCCAAAAAAGAGGAGGAGAGATGTGGGAAAGGGGGCTTGCCTTCCAAAAAGGGGGGGCGCGGTCTCAGACTTGATAGGGAATATTTTTACTTCGTCCTAGGAGTGACTTCCAGGGGGCCGTACTTTCACGTCCATCTCAAGGGGTAGGAAAAAAGTATTTGTCTCGGGACACTTCTCGGGGCATCTCCAACTTCAACATGGACCTGAGAAGGGAAGGGAGCGGCGCATTCGAGGGGGAAAAAAAGGAAAAGAAAAAAACTGCGGAGGTCGCGAAGGGATCTCCGAAAAGGGACAGGTTCTGTTTTCAAAAAATAAGGGGGGGGAAGACAAGTCCCATATCTCTCGCGCAGGGGAGGAAGAGGAGGGGGACAGGGAAGCGCTTCTCATGATCTGCTCGGTCCTACTCCGGTAGAAAAACTCAGCAAGTTCCTGTAGGGATACACGAAAACCTTCAATTGGGGGGGGAGGGAGGGAAGAACCAGCTGGTCTTGAAGCGGCAAAATTCCTGCGAAAAGCAAAGTAAAAAACGGACGCGCGGTGGTGCGATCCATGAGGAGGGGGGGCGGACAAAGGAGCGAATAGGGAGTCCCTCCTCGCCAACGCAGTAAGTATGGTGCTCACCACATCTGAGATTTTTTGCCTTTTACGGAGGGAAACAGCCGTCATTCGGCGAAAAAAGGAGGCACTGTCCTCCATGACGCAAGCTGGGCACATAAGATTCTTCTGGGTGAACGCCTTTAAACTCCTAGCCACAAAGGGGAGGACGTCCAATAGTAGGAATCCTGAAGTTTAAAAAGAAATTCCGGCTGGATAAAAGGGGGGGAGAAGTTGAGTCCTGGACTGAACCCCAAAAAAAGTCACTCTGCCCTGGGGATACGGCGAAGGAGGGGGGACATCGGCAAGTCTCGCGAAGGGGGGGATAGCAAGCAGGGGAAAGGCTTCATAATGCCAAGCGGTTCGGGGAAAAAGGATCACCGGGAGCTTCTACAACTCCTTTCTGAAGTTGCCTTGCCTGGAACCGAACGCAACAAAAATCCCTTGAAGCCATGAATGTACTGCGGGGAAAGAAACCTCCTCCGCTTCTCGAACGGAGGGGAGGGGAGCCTTCAGGACTGTTTTTCAAGAGGTTGGGACCTCGGACATGTCCGAGGCTTACGAATGAGAGAAAAAAAATTGGCACTGGAGGAGAAAAAAATGTTGCAATGTGGGGGGAAGAAGGGGGGTCCCCTGGAAGAATTGTGACTTGTCAACTTCTTGGGGGGAAAAGGAGACATCCCAAACGGAAGGAAAAAGTGACCTCTCGCGTCCAGCGCCTTGTCGTTCGCAAAAATGAGATGAGCTTACTACTACGGGATGAGAAGGGGAAGCTAAAAAAGGCCCATTAATAAAAGGATTGGGGGCTATCTCGCGGGCAGGAGGCCTGGAGGGACTCAAAGCATTCAGGGGAAGAAGGGGTAAGAAATAGGAAAAGCGGGGGAGCAAAAGATCATCAAAGCCTTGAGCCATGCGGAGGGGATGGGGCTTGGGGGAGGGGAAAGGCAAGAGAACTCAGTTTGAGCAAGCTTTCAGTCGCTGGCCGGAGAAGTCATAATAGGGCAGCGTTGGGGGAACAGGGCGCAACCAGCAAGGCTCCAACGAGGGGCATGTCGGCTTGGTGGGTAAGAAGGGGAGCGAACTTTCATCGGTCCCGGAAAAAAAAAGGAATGCACATCGAGGCTCAGAGTTACACAACAATACTAACACAACTTATCTTATCTCGAAGAAAAAAAAAAACAAACGTGGAGGGGAAAAGGTCCGATAGTCGGCTGGGATTGTTTGAAGAGTATGTGACCGGCTGCAAAAGGACGGGACCCGATGAAGTAAATAGAAAGGGAACTTGTGCAATACGAAGGCGGGCCTGGGGGGGGTTGTGGGGGAAGCGCGGTCTAAAAGACCGTGGCATTTCAACACTACTTCAGAGAGGACTGGTGCTCTCAATTAATAACCATGGGCATTCCCACTAAAAAAGTGCTGTCCAACACAAGTGATCCTCACCAGTACAAGAGCTCAGGAAGCGTGTCTCACCCGCTGGAAGAAGAAAGGGACACAGTGGGGGTGAAACGAATTCTGGGTCAGACATTCTCCAGGCCCGCGCGATCCCCCAAAGAAAAAAAAAGGGAGATAGATTGCGTATAGGGTCGTGGGGAAAAGCGGGGGGGACCAGTTCGAGCAAAAAAAAGTAAAGTCCCTTCCATCACGGGGTCCACACGAAAAAAAGGAAAAGGAGGACTTGAGAACAGAGCGAGACCCAACTTTTCTGCGGAGTCGGCGCTTTAACCGAAGGTACCGGCCACCGAAAGGTTTCGCCATGGGAAGGGAATGGGGAAAAGAGTCGGCGCAGTAATTTGCTTGTGGGGGTATCGACATGTCGAATGCAAGGTAGGGGGGCAGGACAAAAGGATTATCGAGGGAGGGCCGCAGCCGTAGGAGAAGCCTATGCTTCGCGGACCGAGACCTCTCATTGCATTGGGAGGAGGAGGCTTTGTGACGTGGCAAACAATGCAGGAAAGCACCCGGAATTGTGATATCGCCGCCGTGAAGGGAAAGTTAAATCCACTCCCGACTGAGTGCAGGGAAGATATGGAGGGCGATTTCCTATATTCTAAGCAGAGCCGTATGTCTGACTGCCGGGGAAAAGGGGAGGGTGCGACAGTGGCGATAGCTGGGAAAGAAAGAGCTCTGGCGGTTAAGAAATGATCCTTCAAGGGGGGGGCTCAAACGGTAAATTGCCTTTAATACTAAAGTGGTCTATTTCACGCCCGTAAAAGGGGGGGGAACATGGAAAGGCGTAAAGCTGCTGCAGGAGAGAATCGTATGTGGGGGGGGGAGGGGCTATCGGCCATGTCTTACCTATGCAATCCTAAAAGAGAAAGGAAAGTCTTGATGACGACGTAAAAGGAAAAAAAAGAGGAGGGGGAGGGGGTTAGAAAATGGTTCTAGAGATTGGGTTTCTCAGGGAGAGCGTCTGCTGCTGTCCTTCCCTCTCAAGAGGGAGGGGTTTCACACTCTCTTTCCGGGACTGGGAGGTAAAAAGGAAACATTATCAATCCCAATGATGGACAATTGGAAGTTCTTCCTGGGAAAGTTAGGAAAGACTTTTCTGAGAAAGGCTATCAAGTTAGTCGGTACAAAAAAAAAAAGAGCTAAGCATGAGCAAGACAGAACCTCGTGGAACTAACTTACCCTTCTGAAGAGACTGGAATGCTGATAATGGATATTGTTGGCACTACTCATACTCCGGGAAAAAAAACAAATCCCATCGGAGAAGAGGAGAGACGGGGCCGATTTCCTCCGGAAGGGAATAAGACGAGCTCTTCTCCAAGAGGGAAAGGGGGTGCGAGGAAGGAATCAAGGCAAACCGTGGCCAGAGACCTAAAGGGGGGGGGGCATATCTATGTGTGAGAAGAAGTCCTTCGGCGAAGGGTGTGAAATGAAGTCCAACGAGTAAACGGCGTAGGACGCAATTTTCGCGAGAAAAAACGTCCTGACCCCTGTAGAGGGAAAAAACACATAATGCCAATCCCAAAGAGTGCTCTCTCCTAAGTGTTACCGTCCGATCATAAAAAGGGGGGGGAGAGGACCCCAGAAGGCGGAGGTCGATCATGACCGGGGGGACGAACCCAATCTCCGACTTGACACCTGACTAGGCCGTCTCATAAGCGATCTTACGCTGAAAAACCTTCAAAATCAAAATCCGCAGAGTATTGGCAGAGAGGGGCACATGCCAAAAAGGCGATGCTCTCGAAGTATACAAGAGAGCGATCCAGAACTTTTAGGGGACACCCAGCGCTCCTACTCGCGAAGAGGGGAAGGAAGGGAAAGCAGAAATGTAGACGGCGTTTGAGACCGGCTTAAGGAATTGGTGCGTCGCGCAAAAAGGTCGTAGACAAACTGGATCCTGAATCTACGCCCTCCCTTTCAGGGGGGGAAATACTATTCGCGACGCGATAAAGTCTGCTAGAGCAATCGGGGAAAGGGGGATGCCTATTATTTGCTCCCTCCGGAGGGGAGGGTTCAGGGGGCAGACCGGTCCGGACTGAGAGAAATTTTGAGACACTATCTCTACTTAGGCACGTTTTGTAGAAAGCCTATTCCAACACCGCGGGAGAAAGGGGGGGGGAGGACCATCTTCACCCCTATATGGAAAAAAGGAGGGGGGTCTCGGAACCGGGGCTCTGACGGCGTCAAGCAATCGGCCAGTCAAAAGGGGGACCTTCGGAGCCGAGAGAGAGGCGCAGAGGAGAAAGAGACCTTGCTTGCGGAAAAAAAAAAAAGCCTAAGGGAAGGCTTACATTCGTCGGCCACAAGAATATCGGGACGCAGCGGCGAAATGGTGCAGGGGAGATAAAAAGGCCTTCAGGAGGACTCAAAGACGAGGCATGCTTTATGGAGATACCAACGCCTACTTGGCCAAGGCACAGTTCCATTGAAGGGGGAAAAGGGGAGACCTTCAAAATTGGAGAAAGAAAAATAAAGCCTTGGAGGGAAAACGGACTTTTCCGGCCAACTTCGAAAAGAAGTCAACACGAGGTGGACGCAGCAGGGCGGAACGGAAGGTCAGAAGGCTAGAACTTTCTCTCTCTGGAAATAGGGGAAGGATAGTGTGCCCAATCCCTCGACCTCGGAAGGGAGAAAAAAGCGTCTTCTGCGCCCAAGGGAAAGGGACGGCGGTCATAACGCCGCATGCGGAAGGGGGGAGAACCAAGGCCGGTTCCTCAAATGACAGACTCAACACAACAAACACACGCGGAAAGCGGCCAAACCCTCTTCCTGGGACCTTTTACTGCCAGGAATGGGAAAAACGTGACGGCGGACCTACTACTATCAGTCAGCTGCTGATCATCAAGGCTGAAGGGGGGGTGCTGAACCGTTCGCGCCAGGAGGAAGCTGAGAGGATCTTCCCTAGGGGAATAGAAGAGAGAGAGGCTAATGCAGAGGATCACTGCTCTGACACTATGAGATATCTCAGATTGGTCTCCACTGAGTCGGGAGGAAAAGGGAGCCACGTTTATTAGAGAGGAAAGATAAAAGCAGGACGAGGGGCTCGCGACTCCACCAGAAACAAGAAGGCCTGCATGAGAGGTTCCGCGTTGCAGAAGGAAAAGACAAGACTGTTCTCGAGGCTCGGAAAAACCGGGAAAAACAATCTATTGGGTCAGGAAGAACCCCATACCGAAAAAGGGGAAACAGAGTACTCGCCGAATCCAAATTCAAAGGAAGGAGTGTTGATGGATGACCCCTGTTCAAGAGGGGGAAGCGAATGGAAAAACATTATTCTTTTAGGTCACCGGGGGGGGAAAGTATACCTCCCCAAATACGAAAAACAAGGGGGGAGAGCCTCGATCGAGTTCGCAAGGACGGGGCGCCTGGGGCGGGAATTCGAGGGGCGGACTACTACGGATTCTCTAACGGGAAAGGGGAAATACCCCTATTACGCCAACTAGAGAAAGTAGGGCGATCGTCGGGAGGGGGACTGCCTGGCTCATGTCCTAAAACGGGAAAGGCCAAGATAATTGGTTTCGGGGGGGGAAGAAAGGCATGTTCTCCACTAGTTCAGAAGACGAAAAGGGGGGAAGTAAATTGCGGGAGTGTGAAAAGAGAGGGTACGGAAAAGAGTAGTGCAATTCTTCATGCATTGGGTAGGGCCGGAGGGGGAAAGCAGGTGCATCTTTTGAGGGAGACAAAACAACAAATGCCACGCCCGAGGGATGAAAAATTCTTTTTTTGGAGCGGGCGTCTTGAATCGGGGTTCAAAAAAGGCGGGCCTTGCAGATAGAGAAAGGGGGAACATACGAACCATCAACGGGGTTCCAAAAAACAACGAAAAAGAGAGATCCATAAAGGGAAGGGGGGGGTGTGTTGTGAACAAGGATGAAAGGAAAGAGGCAGCTTGCAGTAACTAGGCAAAGCCACATTTTGCACGAAGGGAAAAAGAAAGGCATTTGTTTGGTGGCGCCTGCTTCCACTGGCAAGTGCCCAGCGGACTCCTTCAGCGAGGGAAAAGAGGCTCAAAACTCCTTTACTTCCTCCAGGGAACCGCATCAAGAGATAAAGACTGGGACAGACAAGATGCATAGGGGGCGGGAAGTCTTTGTCGGGGGTCTACCCTTATCTTGGAAAAGAAGGGGCAGAGGGGGAAAGGGGGGAAGACAGGCAGACCCGCAATCGCACAACGGGTATCGTTCGGGGGGGGGGCTGGTGGTAATTTGTGTTTGAAAAAAAAAATGGAAGAAGGGAATACCTTGAGTCCGGTCGAAGGTTAGGGGGATTCCAGAACTACACCGAACTTGCTCTATCGTATCTCAAAAAACGGTGTTCGGCGTAGCTTTGGAGAGGAGGGAACATTGGAAAAAGTTCCCCGCACTCCTATTCATTGCGGGCAACTCCAGGTCACCAGGGTGGAAGAGAGAATTTTCTTTTGGAGTAGGCCGCTGAAGAAAGGGGCCGAGGGTGTTTTCTTCCCAACCTGAGGGGAAAAGAGCTGGGAGAGGGCGGGGTCCGAGCCGGAGAGCACGGAGGGCCCTGAGACCCCTCTAACAAATTCAGGGGCGTGAAAGCTTGGAAAAAGGGGGAGGTTCTCGTCAAGGAAAGACACTCGATGTCGAAGCCGCGCGTATCCCGTGAAGACTGGGGAAATTCTGAAGATATTAGTCCAAGGGCATGACCTATCTTTTCTCGCGATGTCGACGGGCAGCGAGGGCTTAACCCTCGGAGAAAGAAAGGTTGCCGCATTGCATGAAGGGAAAATCCTCCGCAACTTTTAATTCGGGGGTCGACGTGGGAGAGGCACAAAGGTGGCCATGGAGGCGTAAAGGAGACAGGGCACCAAACGAATCTTTATTTGGGGGACTCTGAAGGAGGCCGACGTTCTCCTCATAAAGGGAAAAAGGGAGGAGAAAATGACCGACGTAAAAAGGCACACCGGAAGCGAAAAGAACAGACGGTTTGATGCGATAGAGGCCAAGATAACTCTCGGCTATTTAAAGCGACTATCAAGGAGCGATCCCCGCCGCGGTCGGGGGGAAGGGAAAGCCATTAAGTGGCCAGGAAGTGCACAGGCGAGCACAAGGATGAATGGCCTCCGAACGGATTAGGGACTGAATGGGGTTGTGTGGTTGGTTTGCCTGGGGGTGTTTGGAGGGGTTTTTATTGGGGGGGGAAAACAAGGGGCCTGGGTGGAGCGCTCCAGTGTCTGCCTCAGCAAAAGCAAATCTCTCCTGCGGAAAATCCGCCGGCCTTGCAGATCGATTGGAACTTCCCCAGGTGCGCGAGCGTAGTGGGGGATCGTGGTTGTTTTCACTCATTTAAGAATTAGTTCTTCTCGCCGCCTCCGGTCATCGGGAAAAAAGGGGAAAAAACTAGGAGGGACTCCCTCCTAGCGGAGTCCAAAAGGGGCATGGTGAATTCTGATGCCGCAGTCAAAGATCCCAATCGAGAAACAAAACCTGCATATCGAGGGGGTGAAGATGGGGGGAAGGCCCCGACTTCTGTAGGTGGACGCGAAAAACGGAAAGAAGAAAATTCTCAAAAGGGCTCACAGGACGTTAAACCCGCAATCCTCGACATATCGCAGGGGGGGGGCATACCCTCCCCCGATTCCCTAGGGAGCCTCGAAGAAGGTGGAGTTTTCCTCCAACCTGTCGGAGACAGAGGTGTATCTCCCCTTCAGATCTCGGAAGGGAAAACAAAAATCAGATCCTCTCTCTAAGACAGAATTAACCGCATAACAACCTACAGCTCCTCAAAGAGCTGTCAGGAAGAATCCTCCGCAAGGTCGTAAGGAAAGGCCGTTCCCAGGGCCGCAATTCTGGGGGAGGAAAGAGACCAGTCGTATTATTGAAGAATAGAGAATTCGTTGGCGCCCTGGAACGTAGGAAAAACAAAAACACTCTTCGTCGCGGAATCTGAGGGAACATCATGATCGCTTTATTCTACCGGCTGTGAAGCGGAGAGAGGAGGCAAGGATGCGTATCCGAGCGAGACGGTAGTTCACTGTATCGAAAGGAAGGCGAGGGGAAAATAACCCTGGGGGCGCTCAAAGCCGCGGCCGTAACCTAAAAAGAAAAACGGACGGGGAATCTTTTTAGTTGATGTAGGAAACGACATTCGAGAGGCCTGGCTACCTTCGCGGGAAACTGGGAAAACTAGAAAATGAGTTACTCTTTGGCAAGAACCAGCCTTCCCTTCTCTTTCAAAAAGGAAACTAGGGACTGAGGTCCCATCTTCATTGAAAAACTATAGGCACGAGGCTAGATGCGGTCTCTCTGTCGGATCGTCCAGGAAGTTCGTGGAGCCGAGAGAGGCTTCGCATGAGGAGCAAAGAGACCGTCTTCTTCCGAGAAAACAGAAACGGGAAGGTTAAATGCTTCGCCACGAACGAACGCGCGTCTCAAGGGGGGGTTCAAAGTGGGGGGTAAGGAGTCAATTCAGATTAAATGATAGATCAGGCATAGGTCCCTACTAATTAGCGGAAGCTCGCACGGAAAACGCAGGCATTCAAGGAAAAAGGAAGAAGTCCAATGTGACGGTGGGAAATCATCTGGTCAGGATACGCTGGGAACTTGGAAGGAAAGCTGCCGTTCCCATGCCCGACGGGGAGGGGGAAACTAGGTACGCCTCTGAGCGGAGAAAGGAGGGTCGCATGGCCCAAAAACTCCGCTCGAAAACGCTGCTTATGGCGGAAAAACCAGGCAGTGCCTGGTACGGCGGTCATAAAAAAAAAGTGTGGCGTCGACTTTCCGGAGGGCACCCGAAGACATTCAGCTCGCGGGATGCCACGATGACGCAGGTGCCGACCAGCGAATCTTTCGCCTCCTGTTTCCCCGTTCATGTGGCCCCTCTCCCCCGTCGCAGGAAGTACCAGGTTACGGCGGCTGCACGACCTCATTGAGGGCCCGCCCCGGTTGCGGTTCTTCTCGATCGCCACCCGGAGCTGATATCTTCGCACACGGAGAAAAATCGGAAAGGAGACTCTCTGCAAGCGAAGGCGAATATTCAAATTTCCCTCCAGTCGGACATGAAAGGGTGAGTTCGGCGCTTGCGAAAAAACCCAGGTACGAGTTGCTCGCCATGGAAAAATCGACGCCCCTCCCATGCCTTGACCTCCAGAGAATCGGTTACTATCAAAAAGGAAGGCCGAAAGAGGTCTCGCGAAGATTCAAATTAAGCGACTTGGGGTTCCATCAGGGTTTTGAAAGACACCTCCCGCAAGGGGGAAGGACTGGACTGTACGGCTTTTCCGAAGCAACGCCACGTATTATCGAAGAAATAGATAACCCGCATGATTCCATTATTCGTACGGTCAAAGGAATGGTAGAGAGACCGCCCCAGATGCCGTGCGAAGCTCTCGCTTCTCAATGAGGGCCGGTCTGGCTGGACTCCCTAAAAGAAAGGGAGGAGCCTACGACGGAGCTCGAACGGGGGGGGGAAAAACAAGAACGATCCCTCTTCCAGCTAACTTTGGGGGAATCCGCGCGGGCCTGCTGCAAAGTTCAAGCTACGGTCACAAAGTCGTTTCCAAAAAAGAATGTTTTAGAAACTAGGACAGGGTCCCAGATCTTCAGCGACAGGTGAGTGGAGGTTAGGAGGAAGGGGAGGGGGAGGGAAAAGGGACGGGGAAGGCAAGTTTACTAGTTTGAAGCAAGAAAGAGTCGTGTTTCCACCAAGTTGGAGGAGACAAGAGGAAAACCCAAAATGTCCTCCGCCGATTTACACTGAGGTGTTGGACTGACTTGAAAGGGGGGGACTCCAAGCTTCAATGGGCCACATCGTATCATCCTGTTCAACTAGGACGG
>Ga0179593_1687263_pt1 | contig 20506 bp, 41 predicted proteins | sample CZODoug2_1_08_16_FD_185931 | JGI IMG/M metagenome (GOLD analysis project Ga0179593, IMG submission 185931) | Vadose zone soil fungal communities from Angelo Coast Range Reserve, California, USA - CZODoug2_1_08_16fungal (PacBio error correction) | ecosystem: Environmental > Terrestrial > Soil >...
AGGTGGACCTCAGAACAAATGGAAAATTTCTCTCAAACCTTTGAGAGGGGAAAGAACCGATCGGAAAGACCCCCCCCAAACCACCCCCCCCAGAAAAACAAAACCAAAACAAACCACAACCCAACAAAAACAACCCAACAAAAACCACCCCCATGAGGAGGCAAAACCGGGGAAACCATCGTACTCACCGACCTAGAGGGACGCACTGCCATACTTCCTTGGTGGTGGAAAACTTTGAAAGAACCCAGGACCGGAAAAAGAGAGAAAAAAACCAACAACAAAAAGTTCAGAGTAGATTGGTTGGACCGTCATCTGTACTACCCCTGGGTAATTTCACAGTTGAAAATTGGGCAGTAAGAAAAAGCCGACTAGGGTGGAAAGGGGAATGGGGCTTGAGGTGTCCGATTCAGAAATGGGCGAAAGGAAGTTCGTTGACTAATTGAAGGGGGCAGCACGAGAAGTGTCCAGTAAGGGTCCATTGAGGGTAAACAGGGGGGGGCTGGAATGGGTGGTATAAGGAGTTTCTTGGGGGGGGAAATGTAAATGATCCAGAAGTGGTGGCTAACGCTGGAGAGGATAGTGCAAGATAGGGCAACGATACACAACACTCAATTCACGGTGACAGAAACTAAATCGCTAGTGGACCTGCTAGAGGTAAACATGAGTGCCTCTCATATGCTTTCTCATCCTGATCTTTGTATCCCTGAGCAATTAGGAGAAGTCGAACAAAAAACTAGTAAAAACACATTGTTCAATAGCCCGGGAAGAGAAAGGACGCGGACGGACATGAAATTCGGTCTGGTAACATGACACTGCGGCTGCGAAACGGGGAAAAGCCTTATGTCGAAGTGGGCGCCGGGACAATTGATCGTCAGTCGGGGGGACGACATGGGTACTCCAGGCAAAACCAAGTGGATGTGAGTAGTCGACATTCAGAATGGAGTGAATGGTGGGAGACGAATCTTTACATTTCCCATCGGTCGAGTATTTTCGTGGAAGAGGGAGGGGAGGGTGAACAGAAAATCCGTCAACCAAAATAGACTGCATAAGGGTGCTGGGAATCTTGCGAAAGGAAGGGTCCAGATAGATCAATTCAAGGACAGACTATAAATTGGCCCAAAATGAGAATCAAGCAGCCGCATGTCGGGGGCAAAGACATTCAAATGGAAGGATGATGCCACGTTGGTCACAAAACTGAGGTTTGTGGCAAGACTGTGCTTGTGGGCAATCATCGCCAAGCGAACCAGTTTTCAAGTAGAAGAAGGAAGGGGACACACCACTTTACGGAACCATAAGGCTGCAGGTTCAAGGTGCTCGCTGCGGCAAGCACCTTCATTGGTACCTAGGCGCAATCGGGAGGTCAGTTTAGTTCCGGGGCTTGGAGTAAAACGCAGCCCATCTCTTAAAGCCATCACAAATTGATCGCGCAGATTAATCGCCATGTTGGCTACAACAGCCCGGAAAGAGAAAGAGGACCCTTGTACTAGGGGGCCTCGTCCTCGCTAACGGGAAAAAACGCTGCGCTGGGGGGACTCTCCCGTCCTATCTGAACCCAGTCCTAAAACAAAACCTGGGGGAGCTCAGGCAAGGAGAGGTCAAACTGCTTCGAATAACAAACATTCGTCCCCCCCGGACAGGAGCGGGCCCGCCTTAAAAAAACGGGTTGAACCACTGATTGCAATCAATGGGTTTTCCAAATCCATGGGGTTTTAACTTCCGACTAAAAACTATCGGCTTTCGCGGGAAGTTTGTGACCAGGAGGCGGGGAGAGGTAGGGGTCTAAGAGCAAGGTATGGAAGGACATAAGTCAGTCGGCACGCTGGAAAATGCGATGGGGAAATGGGAAAACTCCTCCTTACAAAGGGGCTGTGATCGCTCCAAAAAAAAAACTGATAGAAGAAACAGCGATTGGAGGCGGAGGAAATACGCCTTCGGGAGAAGCAGCTGAAGGGGCTAATAAAGAAAAAGCAGTTTGCGATCGTAAGAGGGGACCCTAGCGAAAAGAATGAGGGGACCAAGTCCTAGACCAAATGTCGGAGTTAGGAGAGAAAGAAAACAATAGACGGGTGTGAAAAAAAGCATATTGCAATCATGGAAGGGAAAGGCAAGCGTGGAAGAAGAAAACTTGACCGGGGGGGAAATGTCGGGACGGTAGAAAGAGCAGCGCCGCAAGGAAAAAATACATTAAAAAGGCGCGTATTGGGGGTGAAAAGGGACGTGGCCTGGGAGTACAAAAGCGGGGGGTGTGATACTCCACGCATAATGACGAAGGAAAAATTAGCAAAGGCAATTGAATCGAAGCTGGTGGAAAAAAGGAAATGTTCGAAAAGAAAGGATCGAGAGCAAGATCAATTTGTGAGGGATGTAAAGAGAAAGGAGGGGATGGCTACCAGGAAAACAAAGAAAGAAAAAAAAATGCGTCATTGTATGGGGGGGTCCAGGGGAACAGCCTCAACCAGAAGAGGGGCGTGAGGGGTGGGAGACGGTTGTTCAGTTTTAAAAAAGGAAAGAGAGCATAATAACAAAAAAAAAAAAAAAAAAACAGGTAAGGGTGGTGGAGATCAAAAAAGGCGGGGGGAGACACAAGACATTCTTTGCCAAAAACGAGGGTTTGGACAGGAGAAGAAGCTGACCGATTTGAATGGCAGACAAACGCGCGGGGTGACTGGGAGATGAAAGGCCCTTACTAATATCAGGTAATGCTCCGAGGGGGAACGTCAGGGACTGGTCCCGACCAAAAAAAAGCCGGCGATTGGAAAAAAGGTTTCAGGAAAAGAAGATAATAGTCCTAAGAGACTTGCTACGAGACAAGCTGGGGTAGGAGGGACTGTGTGTTCTGAACCACATCGGGGGCGGAAGGGCTCTGCTAACTTAATCTCCCATTAGCTGGAACTGGATTAAAATACCCTACCTGCACTGGCAAAAGGTGTCAACGGCCAAATAGGAAATAAGGGGATAAGGAGACAATGCCAAAGGGTACGACTTGATCTCACCGCGAAAAATTACAGGAGTATCGAGTTCAAATTTAAAGTCCAATGAGCAGTTAGAGGAAGGGTGCACCCGAAGAACGCTTTTTGGTGTGCGAAGTATAGACTTGAGATTATGGAAGCGTATTAGAAGGCCGGAAAGAAATGAGAGAAGCAGGGGCTACCTCTGAGTGACGAATAACGGATTGTTGAATGACTGAGAAGGGTTGAATACTGTGGTAGGTTGGCCCGGAAAAAAAAAACGAGAAAGCGAACCCCAAGAGAGGAGAACAACGCCCTTCTTGGATAGGGGGGGGTGATGGGCCAAAAGGATCCCTACTCCACGGCCCTCCCATCATCAAACATTAAAATGGTTGGAAACTGGAAAAAAATGACTGAAAAGTTAGGCAGGGGGAGATGGGCCGCTCCCGTACAGAGTCACACCGAACAGAACATCTTAATACACGGGGGGGGGACCGTAAAAAAAGGCGTACTATAACGAAAAGAGTCGCGTTCCTTGCGGGCAAAAGGGGGGAAACTTAATATCCGGAGGAAAACCAAGTTGAGGACGTACCAAGTCACTAACACGAGGGAGGAAAAAATCGTCGTCCTCCCAGGTGAAAAAAAAGGATGCACAGGTGGTTCCAAAATATGGGTGCAGTGCAAGGACAGGTGGAGGACGGATTGTCGAAAGTTCAGAAATGGGGAGAGCGGCGGGAGAATCAGGCGCGAAAAAACAGTAATGGGGGGGGGGGGTGCAAGGTAGTTACATTTAAGGGAGGGCGTGGCCGCTTTTGGGGGGACCTGTCCTCTCAAACTCAAGGGCGTTGGACTGTGGTGGGAGAACTTCCGTCTCGTGGACGCCAAAGGGCCATAAAAACAATCCCTTACTGAAAAAAAAAGAACTACCAGCGAGGAGGGAGCTTTAAAGACTTGCCCAGAGGGGCGTAATTCTCATCCTGATTGCTTGTTAACTCCGAGCACGAAGGCCGTAAAAACAAAAAATACGTGGGAGTACATTTGCACGCGACGCAAATGACGCGAAGGGGGGGGGAACGGAAAACAGGAATCGAAATAGTTTGCCTAAAAAGACAGGAAGCCGTAAAACGCAGGAGAGGTTCCAACAGTGGACGGTGTACACCTTAAAAGCTCGGGGAAGGTCGGAAGCCGCTATTGAGAAGGCACAAACTATTACGGAGAGCATTCGGGGGCCAGAGCGAAAGAGAGGAGTACGAAGGGGGGGGGGGCGACAAAAAGTGTACAATTTCAAATAGGTAAAAAAGCGGCGTTGATGGCTGGGAAACTTAAAATACGTCAACCAGAAAAATCAGTTCTTGTCGGGAACCGTCCGACTGAAGTATCCCCGAGGAGAATAATTCAAGAGGAAGGCAGGAAATGCATAATAGAAGTCAAGAGAAGTTGAAACGGGAGGGTCACTACATTCAAATCGGTAAATGCCTGAAGGGGGCACACAGTCGAGGTGTACATCTCCTGAATTGGTGAAAGATTGGGACATCGAAAAGACATCAAGGGGGGTCCAACAATTTAAAAGGAGGGGAAGGGAAAAACTCTCACCACTAAAGCCCCCAGAAAAAAAGGTCTGGTGGCGCGGGGGCTGCAAGAAGAACCTGAAAGGGGGAAAAAAGAAAATTGTGCTTATTTCATTTTCCTGTAGCATGGAAATCAGGAAAAGATAATAACTAACAAATTGACGGCAAAAGACGCGGCAAGGGTCTACAAAAAAACGGATTACGAGCAGAGTAACAAGAGAATCATATTGAAAAAAAAAGGGGAAAAGGGGCCTCAACCCGGCCTTCTACCGGCCGCCGAGGGAGAATTCCAAGGGGTCATGGAGGCAGCGCCGGAACGAGGCCCGCGCGGAAAAAAGATTCCCACGCCAGTTGAAGACACACCACCGGAAGAAGCTTGACGACCACGCAAACGACGTTTGGAAGAAGGGCGAAAGGTGCCAATAATGGCGTGGGTTTCCAAATACTAGGTGAGAGCAGACAAAGCGTAGAGCGTCGGTAGTTAGGGGGGAACGTTGAGGATTGAAACCATAGTCGAGGGGGGATGCCCTAAGAGGGGGAAACGATTGGTTTGGCTAAACCTTGAGAAAGGTGAGAGAAAGTCGCTAAAAGGACGATTTTCTATGTTGGCAAAAAGTTCCTGTGAGGGGCGGGGGCCTCGAAACAAAAAAGAGAGGAGGCAATGAAGAGGAAAAAACGATGAGGAAATGGGGGGGGAGGAAACATCTCAAAGATATTGGCATGCAGAGGGACATCTAATAGTCAAAAAAAGCGGGCGAAGGGAGGAAGACACTACGCGAGCGAATCAGGGGGGGGTCAGAAGGACGAAAACTACATCCTAGAGAGAGGTGGGTCGTCAAAAGACTTAGGGTGGAACAAGCGATCATCAGAAGACGGTCAGAAAACGTTGAAGACTCGCACTCGGGCATGTGGGAACGGAAGAGACCTAACTTAAGTCCTATAAGCCATTAACAGGAGAATGGGGAGAAAAGAGGACGGATAGTACAAGGACAGATCTTTGTGATCTCAAAGAAGGAAAGAGTTATCGGATTCAGACCGTGAAACGTCTTTTTTTATCCAGAGAAGAAAGGAGTCTGGGAAGGGGGTGAGGGATTACAGAGAGGGGCGCGGTCAAAAAAAAAAAAGTAAAAGATTAAGATGGGCTCCTGATGGGTTGAAAAGGAAGGGGCTCGGCCTCAGGAAGGAAAAAAGAGAGATGGGGGGTGTTATCTAAGGGGGGCGAGTTGGCTAAAGCAGGTATTAAACATTAAAAACCTGGGGACGTTGCTATGAGGGAAACAAACAACAGGATTTCCCAAGGAAGTGTGTAGGATGCATCAAAGCAGGGGCCAGGGAAGGGAATGGTCGTGAAAGAAAAATCACGGCGGCTGCTGCAGAAAAAAAGGATCATAGGATGCGTCTCTCTCGTAAAGGCGGCTCAGGCCACAAGAAAGAGATGACTGGTGCCGTGATGGGCGGGGGGAGAAAGATCGAGAGGAAGGGACATTCTTCACGAGGAAAGGGAAAGCGGCTGTTGGAGAGAAACAATCGCAAGCTTAACCAATGGCGACGAAAGAAGGATATGTCGGTTGGCCATGGAACAATGGAAGAAAAGAAAGACCTGATTGGGGTTATACTGCAGAAAATAAGGAGAATGGGCCGGGCCGAAGCGCGAAAGGGGCGAGTAACTCACCCAGGGAAAAGGGAAAAAAGTTTGAGGGGGGCTCTCGGGTCACAGAAGAGGGAAGGAAGCAGGGACGAAGGGTGGGACGGGGAAAAACGGCAGGCAGTTAGGATGGAAAGAATCGAAGAGAGCAAAAGGCAAGAGAAGGCAAATACCTCTAGAGGAGGTTAAGAGTAAGAGAGGCAGTAATTCACCGAAAGGGGGGTTTGTTATGGGGGGAACCTTTGCAGGAATGAGCGGGAAACAGACACTCAGTCTTGGATAGGGGATTCTGGGCAAGGGAACATCTCCAAGAAGACAGCAACCTCCTGATGGGGACTGGCCCTCATGATGACGCGAGGTGCTCCCTTACAGACGTCCAAAAAGGAAAGAGAAAAGTTCAATTAAAGGAGAAGAACTCGTACTCACGAAGAGGGTCCTGCACTTGCCAAACTTCATCTGGGGAAAAAAAAAAGTGTCAAGGACACGACGGACCCAAATCAGAAGAAAAAAAAAAAAACCGGAGGAGGAAAAGATATTGGGGGGGGAAAGTACACCGTGTCCTACTCCTGTTAGGGGGGGACACAGTTTGGTTTAAAAGGAGGAAGGGAGACAAGGACTCGATCGGGGGGGGCGGAAATTGGGTTCCAAAGGGGAGGCGAAATGGGGTATTCGGGAGCGATGAAGTATCGAAGCAAAGAAGTGTTCCATTTATGGGAGGGGGAAATTTTCTTGGGCTGGATGGGATGGAAATTTAGAAGGAGTTCAGTGGGCAATGAAAGTAAACCAGAAGGAATTTCTAGGTGTGGGGTCTTCGTCGGGGAAAATAAGGACAGGGCTACACTTCCAAGGAAAGTGAAAGACAGGGGAATCTCTATTATTAGTAACATATTATAGAATTTAAGAGCGGAAGAGAGAAAGTGGCAGGGGTACTGGAAAGCCTGATTCTAAACCGGGAAGCTAGCCGAAGGTGAGTACACATTACGATAAAGCGAAATCTTAAATAAAGAGAAAGAAAAAGGAAATTCCATGGGGGGGGATCGACTAGGAGGAAGGCTAAAAAGTCCCATAGATCACTAGAAATACCTGGGGAGATTGATATTATCGGGCAATCGGAAAATAAATAATATTGTACAGAAAGGAAAAAAAACCTTATTGAGAAAAGGTAGTCCACGACAAGGAGGAAGGAAGTCGGGGGGTAAACACCAAGGAAGTGCCCAGCGGCGGAAAAGAAAGATTTAGGGAAAGCCTGCTTCAACTGGGAAATCCTTCAACCGGAGAAGAGGGTTCTGTGCGTCCGAAGGAATATGAAAAGGGGGAGAGGCGGGATACCTTACAAAAAAAAAAAGACTATATGGGTGAGAATAGTGCGGCAGCGTTGAAGGGGGAGGGGAACATTCACATCTCAGGGAGGAGAAGTGGGGCCAAAAGACCGAGTTTTGCAAAAGGTTGATTTGGAAAAATCATAATAATCGAACAAAACGTGGGAACAGGGTAAATAAGAAGCTAAACAAGAAGAAAAACCACTAGACGCTCCCAGGGAGCGATCGCTGGAGGCGCAGAAACAGGAGTGGGGAAAAAATCAGTACGCTCGTGTGCTGAGGTACAGGGAAGGGCGGGCTTGCGCCAGCGGGACGCAACATCAATCGCCGCGAAGCGAAGTATATCCATCCAAGGACACAAAAAAGCTCGAACAGAAAACCAAGGTGGAGGGATTCTTAAGGACCTTAGCAAAGAGGGAGTGGTCTTTGGGGAGGACCCGAACGCTCTTGGGAGAAACAAAAATCACAGGGTAAGGGAGAATGAGGAAATTCCGTTCTAGGGAGTCGGAATCCGTTGAAAAAAGTTCGCACAATGACAAGAAGGGGTCGATCACAGGCGTTTGGGGAGACCAAGAAAAAGAGGGGGCCAATATCACTGGCTTGGTGAAAAAAGAAGAGGAGGGTGTCGGGGGGGGAAAACAGAACTTCCCCTGGAGGCGTAGGGGGAGTGTACAGTTGGGAGAAAACAATGATTCGCAGTAGGGATTGAAAAAAGAAAAACGCTTGACGCAGGAGGAAAGTTCAGCATTCGAGGAAAATTGATGGGGAGTGGTCCCACTTTCCACCATCTTGTGAAGTGAATGAGAGACAAAAACAAAAAAAGGAGATTACCATAGAGGATACAGCAAAAAGAGTGGAAAAAAGTGACATGAGCAAAGAGTAGTGGCAAAGCCGCTAAGTGAAAAGAAATCGAGAATGATGATAAAGAAAATAACGCCTCAGGGGTTCGAACGGACGCAGAAAAAAAAAAAAAAAACGAAAAGCTGGCCTTAACGAAAACAAATAATACTATTTGGGGGGGGGAAAAAAAAAGCCCGAAAAAAAAGGAACCTTTGGCGGGCGAGGTCTCAAAAAAAGGGAGGGAAAGCGCTCAAAATAAGTTGCTAACGGGGGGGGGAAAAAAGGGATTAATAGGACAACCGCAGTGGAAAAAAAACTTACAAGTGAGGGGGGGGGTTAACAAGCGGAGAGAAAGAAAGGCCCTAGGTTGATTCCAAAAGGGGGGCGAATGTCGTTCCACTTGACAACGGCTGGGGGTTCCCAGAACAGGCGATAAAAGGGGATATGCGAAAGGGGGGATTTTAGAAGAGGGCTTGCGGGCAAGCGCACAGGGAAAAAGAGAGCAAAGATTGGGAGTGATGGGGACGGGCAAAGTGGCGCATCTCTCAAGGGAACAGAAAAGTGAGGGGGGGGCTATTGTGCTAGTGGGAAAGAAACTCGGGATTAACATAAGTGTGAAAACTCTTTGGATCTTGGGGGAAAGAAAAAAAGAAAAGATTGCAAAAAGGAATTTTGTTACAATAAAGAAAGAAAGTGAATGTCGGACGAAAAGAATCAACGCGCGGGGGGGGGAAAAAAGGGGGGCACGGGAAAAAAAAAAAAAATGCAGGAAGGTACTGCGCGAAAAAAAGAGGAACAATTGCTGCTAAACGGAAAAATAGATGAAAAAAGGGGGAAGGCAGAGGGGGAAGGCGAACGCTAGAGAGCAATGAATAAGAAAGGAGGGGGGGAAAGAGTGAGGGGGGAGATTATTACGGAAAAACAAGGGGGAAGAGAGAGGAAGATGGACGGTTGAGAGGAGGGAGAAGGAGAAAAAAATAAGATGGGGGAACTGGGTTGGGGGGGGATGGAAGTGAGGGAGAAACGTAGGTGAGGGTGGATGAAGAAGCGGGGCGGGAAGAAGGACCGTTTGTGATGGGGGAGAGGACTGGAGGGATGAGATAGTGTAACGGGCGTATATAGAGGAGGGAAAGTAAGGACGAGGGGAGGAGGTGAGGCAGGACTTGAAGAGTGAAGGAGTAAAGGAGGGTGGATTGGAGGAGAAAAAAAAACCAAGGAAAGGGAGGAAGATGAAGGGAGACAAAATACCCGAAAAGGGGGAAAAAGAAGATGGGAGGGGGGAGGGAAGCTAAGAAAGGGCGGTTAGGAGAGAGAAGAAGAAAAGAGAGAGGAGGGAGGAACAAGGGGGGAGCGGGCAAAGGAGGAGGAAGAAAAAGGAGCAAAGGAAGAAAATGGCTAGGAAAGGACCGGAGAGAAGAAAAGGCGAGGGGGACGAAAAAGGGAAGGAGAGAAGGACGGGAGAAGAGGGTGAAAGCGTAATGGTGGGGAGAAGGATGGAGTGGAGTGGAGAGCGAGGAAAGGAAAGAATATGGAGAGGGAGACGAAGAGAAATGAGAGGGGGCAAGGAGAAAGAGGAGTAATGAGGAGGAGAGAGCAGTGTACAGAGGAGCTAGGGGGGGAGAGGGTAGACTAGGGGAAGGAAGGTGAAGTGGGGGGAGAAAAGGAGGAGGTATGGGTGAGAGGTCGGCACGGTGAGGGGGATAAGGGGAGAAGGAAAAGGGGAAGGTGGGGGGGACAGGGGAGGCAGAGGGAGTGGCGAGGCCGAATGGGGGGGGTGGAGGGGAAGAAGAAGAGGGGAGGGGAAGGAAGGGAAAGAAAAGAGGGAGGTATCTAGGGAGGGGGTGAACGAGGGTTGAGAAGGGGGGCTAGTAGGAAGAAGAAGGGGGGGAAGGAGGGGGGGGAAAGGGGGGTGAGGGTCGTGAGGGCGGAGAGGGAGGAGAGGGGGAGAGGAGGGGGAGGAAAGGGTAGGACGGATGGGGACGGGGTGTAGAAAGTGGTGGGATGGGGAACATAGGGGGGGGTGGGAAGGGGGGAAGGGGGGGAAGACGGGGGGACAAGAGATATAACAAGGGGGAGAGAGAGTGTAAAGGGGGAGGAAGGAAAGTGGGGTGAAAAGTTGTGGGACAGGGGGGATAGAGTGGGAGAAGGTCAAGGGGGGGGGGGAGGAAGATTGTAAGAGGGCAAAGGAAGGGGCATGAGCAGAAAAATGAGTAGGGGGAGGGGGGGGAGAGAGAGGGAGGGGGGTTCGTAATTACGAAGGGAAAGAAGAGGGGAAAAATTATGAGAGTGAGTGGCGAGAGGGTAGGCAAAGGGAAGAATGGAGAGAGCAAAGAAGAAATAAAAGAGGGGGGGGGGACAAAGATGGAAGGACAGAGAAGAAAGGAATAAAGAAAGAGGGGGAGGGGGAAAGTAAGGGTCGATGAAGATAGTGAAGGTGGAGGGGAGAAAGGGAAGGAGACTGGCAAAAATGGAAAGCTGAAAGCCATGGAAGGCAGGGTATAAAGGCTGGATACAGAGGGGGCAAGGCGAGAGATGGAAGATCGGAGAAGGGGGATAGAGAGATAAAGATATGGGCCGAGGAGAAGAGGGTCAATAGGATAGAGGAGGAGAGACAGACGGAGATACAGGTCACGGGGAACAGGAATCGAGAGGAGGGGCGCGAGGTGGATAGGATAAGAAGCAGATGAGAGGTGGAGCGAAACGAGTATGAGAAAGCAGATGGAAAGGGCGAGTAGGGAGAACGGGAAGAGGTAGGGAGATGTAATGGAAGGAACAGGGGGAAGGGGGGATAGCGGCGGGAGGGGGAGGAAGGGAAGTGGAAGAGGGGGATAGGAAGTTTGAAGAAAGGTCACGGGGGGGGGCGGGAGGGAAGGAAATGTAAGAGGGAGGAACGGTGGCGAAACAGAGCTGGGGAACGAAAGAGGAGGGGGGGTTGGGGTGGAAGAATAGGAGGGTTAGTGTGAGGGGGAAGGGAAGGGAAAATGTGCTGGGGGGAAAAAAGAGGGCGACGGGAGGTGGAGGGAGAGGGAGAGAGAGACAGCGAGAAAAGACACAGGGACGAGGATGGGAGGAGATAAAAGAGTAAGAAAATAGGGATCGGGAGGAAGCGAGGAAAGCGGTGGCGGTTATAGGGGAGGGATGAGAGATAGTTCGGGGATGGGAAATAAGGCGGGATAACGAGGGGAAGCGAGGTGAACCAAGAGAAGAGGAGGCAATGGGGAAATGGTGGGAGGTAGGCACATGATGAGGAGAAGATTAATGACAGGACAGTTGGGGAGTGGAAAGGGGGAAAGGAGAAGGGGGACCAAAATAAAGGAAAGGAGAGAGGCAGGAGGTGGGGAAGAGGGCGTTGTAAGATCAGAAGGGAAAGCTAGTGGGGAGGGGTGGCAGACAGGAACAGAAGAGGGGTAGAAAGGAAAGGAAGGGAGATGTTGGGAGAGGGGCAGAGGATGCTGCAGGGCTAGGTGGAAGAGGGGGCAGGTTGATGAGGGGAAGGGAGATAAGAGAGGTGCGAGGCGGAAGAAAGATGGTAAGAAAAAAAGGGCTAGGAATATAAGTGAAGAAAATAAGAGGGAGAGGAGGAGGGAAAGGGCGAGGGGATGGAAGAACCTTGTTAGGTGGAAAGAGATCGGACAGAGTGATACAGAATAGAAGAGACACCGCGAGAACAAGGATAAGGGGAAGGGACGGTCCGAGAAGGGGTAGGAGAGGGGTAGTGGGAGGTTGGAAAGAGAGAAAGGTGAGAGAAAAGATCACGGGGGTGATGGAGGCAAGGACTAATTGAGGCGAGACGAGAAAACAGAAAAATAAGGAGAATAGGGCAAAGTGAGCTAAAAAACAGGAGAGAGTGGGCGAAGAGAGGAAGGAGGGTAGGTGAGAAGAAAGAAGGGGATGAGTGATGCTTCAAAGAGGAAGGTGGAATGGAATGGGGAGACAGAGGGTGTTGTTCGGAGGGGGAAGGGAGTTATGATGAGAAGATTAAGAAAGCGAAGGCGTAGGAGTGAGGGAGGACGGAAAGAAAGTAGAAGGGAGAATGGGTGAGGGATACGGGCGTGGCAAAAACGAGCGGGAGGAGGATAAAAGAGGCAAGAGTATAGAGGACTATAGAAGTGCGGGGGGGTGGAAGCTGGGAGGGCAGGATGGGTGTTTGGTCAAGGGCTGGAAGGTGGGGATGGGTGCATAAGAAGAAGGAAGCGGAAAGTGAAGAGGCGGGGCAGAAAGAGTAGGTCTAAGGGAAGGGAGTAAGGAAATGGAGGGAAGGGGGAAAAGGGATGATAGGCGAAGAGGCTTCGAAGGAAAAGAGCTGCTAGAAGGACAAGGGGGGGAGAGTTAAAGTTTGGAGAGTGTGGGATTAGATGAGGATGTAAAAAAAGGATGAGGGTAGGGAAAAGGAGATGAGGAAATCGAAAAAGAGCAAGAAGAATGAAAGAGGGGAGGAGGGGAAGAAGGGATGTAAGGAAGAGAGAAACTAGGGCAAAGTGGGGTGAGGAAGTAAAGACGGGGGTGATAAAAAGATGAAAAAAAGGGAAGAGGGGGGTGGTAGACAGAAAAGTGGGAGGAAGGTAAGGCGAGGTGGCCACAAAGCGGGAGGGGTGGAGGGGAAGGTAATATGTGGTTGGAGAGGAAAGGAGGATGAGTGGATGGGGGAGGGAGGGGGGGAGCTTCGGTATGGAGAAGGTTGGCAGGGGAAGAAGGGCGGCGGAACGGATGGAAAGAAGAAAAGGTGGATGTGGGGGTGGGATGACGTACTATAAAGAGGATAAGAAGGGGATAAAGAATGTGGGAGTGGGAATGGGTAACAGTAGGGTTGAGACAGATCAGAGGAGAGAAGGGGAAGAGGTGGGGGAAGGAGAAACATGGCGGGAAGTCGGGAATGGAAGGGACGGCTTAAGTAAGGAAGAGGTAGTAGGGAAGGTGGGAGCGGGAAAAAAGGGAGATATAAAGTGGGAGGGGAGACGAGAGAGAAATGGGGGGGAGACACAGAGGAGTTCTGGCGAAGCGAAGGGGAAGAGAGACGAATCGAAGGTAAGGGGAAAAAACAAGGGGAGAAAGAAGCCAGATGGATGGTGGACGATAAGAGGAAGGTGCAGATCGCGCGGGGAAAAAGGGGGAGGGTGAGTGGATGTGGACAAGGATTGAGCGAGGAGCTGAGAGGAAGGGAGGATGAAGACGATAAAGAGAGACGGGGGAGCAAAGAGAGAAGGAGCGAAGAAATCAGGAGGAGGGGTAAGGGGGAGAAAAGGGAATCGAAGACTATAGATAGGACGGAGAAGAAGACAACAAAAGGTGGGTGGGAGGCGGGACTTGAGGAGACCAAGGAGGAGAAGGTGGGGAGAGAGGTGACAAAAATAGATGGAGGAGTGGGTAAGACCGGGAAAACAGAAAGGGCACAATGAGGAAGGGAAAGGCACGGGATATGAGGGTACAGGGAAGTTGTAAAAAAATAGGTAGGAAGGCGGCCGAGGGAGGGGGGGAGGAGGGGCCAACGAAGGGGAAAGGATGAGAAATAAGATCTAGGGGGGGGATAGACGATGAGGGGACGAAGTGGAGAGAAACAGTAAAATAGGAGGGGGGGGGAGAAGAACAAGGACGGTGGGAATGGGTGGGGGCAAGTGGAAATTAAGAGAGGAGGGATTGGACGAGAGATGGAGAGGATAGGAGGGGAGAGTAGAATCTAGCGTGTATGACTGGGGGTAAGGAGATGGAAAGGGTCGGAGAAACATAGGGATAGGCGGGAGGGGAAGGAGAGGATGGGAGAAAAGGGGGGCGGACAAGAGAAAAAAAACCACTACCAAGACCAGGAATCGACCCGGGAAATTTTACATTTCAGAAAAAAGGGAAATAGGACCGGAGAAAAAAAAACTCTAAAACCAGGATAAATGGTTAACTATTAGTGTGTAGGAGAAAAGGATCTATTGACTGGGAAAGAACTACTGAGAAGAAAAGGAGGTTTTCCTGTGGGTAAAAAAGGGAAGAAAACATTCAAGGAGCTTTTGGTAAATACGGAGAAAAAAGAGATATGCTCGAGGGGAACTGGTTCGAAGAGGGGCTAAAGAGGGGAAGGCAGGTCAAACTAAAAAGGGGAGGGGTGTTGATCCACTTTCAGCAGAAAAGTAGGGAGAGATTGACACACTGTAAGCAAAAAGCTTTTTTTGTCAGAATAGATTAATGGAAAAGGATAACAAGAATTCCACGGGAGGCGCAATCAAGAGAAATACCTCTATAAAGGGAGAAAACTCTTGTAGATGAAGGAACCAGTGATACTGGGGGAGAGGGTGGCAACATGCTTTAACTACCTACTCGAACACAAAGAGGGCATAAAAAAGTGCTGTGTATATGGGACAGGTCCAAAGGGGGAAGAAATCTCCAATTCTACAAAGAAAAAGAAAGGAAAATTGTGGCACCATAACTTGCCACCATGCAACCCTGTAGAGCACTGTTAAGAAAAAAAAAAAAGTCCATCGTAAAGACACGTCGGAATTGAAAGGGGGACATCCCTTCGTACGCAAAGAGAAAAAAAAGGAAAAGGCCTGGACCCAAGTCATAAGATGGGGTAACCACTGAGTACCGGAAGGTCTTACAAACCTTTGAGGACGGAACCAACTCTCAAAAAAGGGAAGGAGGAAAATAAAGGATGGAAAAAGAGAAGGGGCGTCCTCCAACGGTGTCCAACGCAAGGGGAAGGGAAGGGGTAAAACAAAAAACTTGAAGTGCAATAAAGAAACAGAGGTTCGGTGAGGGACGAAAGCTTAGTCCACCGTGGAGGGGGGGCGGGGAGGGACGAACTTGACAGTCACGCAGCGAAAGGAAAAATGGGAAAGTTGTCAAGTTTAGTTTCACAAAAGTGAAAAAGGGGGGCGGGATGAGGTTTTTACGAATTGGGGGAGGGAAAAGGGGTGAATCCATATAATAAAAATGGGATTTGGGCGCTTGTGTTCCGGATGATGCACAGGGATAGGAGTCAAAAAAACGGGACATACCAACCGTCTTAAAAGTCCGGGACCGGAATCTCAAGCGAGGTAATCTATAGAAAAGGGAAGGATGGCTCTGCATATTGGAATCTTCATCCTGAGTCTTGGTAATTCCCTGCTCAAGATTGCCGTCAAAGCCGGGGACGTACACAGTCTCCCGACCTAAACGCAGGACTGGAGAAAGGAAGAAGACAAACAAAGTAGGGGGAAGGAGTTGACAATCAAAGGAGGGGGCAATGGGGGCGCCGGCTGGGCGAAAAAGGCAAAAGAGCAGGGATTTCAATCCGGGGAAGATAATTCATGGGATCGTGAAAGAGTAGCGCCTATAGGGGAAAAGCAAAAAAAACCGATTACTGGGGGGGAGAGAAGTCGGCCCACAAGAAAAGTAGGAGGCGATGGAGACTCCAAAAAGGAAGATTTAACATTTCCCAGCGGGCTAACGGAAAGGGGAGTCGGATGTGTCTCTTCACGGGGAAAAAATCAAGTTCACCAGGACCGACTAAGAGTCGGTGGTCGTGGACGATACTGCGTGAGGGGCCAGAGAAAAAAATTCCCTTTCAAAAAGATGCTTCCTGGCCGAATAAAATCCACGCCGGAAAAAAATCTGCAAGCCACGAAGAAATCGTAGGCGGGAGAAAAAGTGTGGGGCCAAGGCACGACGAAAGGGGGGGGGGGGGCAAGTCTGTGCGTTGGGTCAGGGCATAAACCAAATCCGAAACGTTTCAGTGGGTCCAAAAGAAGTGGGGACAAAGAGGAAACCCTCCCACCAATACACTCAGGTTCTCGGGTGAAACAGGCAAGAAACGGATTGCAACAGAGGGCCCGTGTGCTGGAGAGGGGAGGTAAAGGGAGAGCGTGAAAGCAGACCCATCGATATGAAGAGACCCTCCATGATCGCGAGAGCGTCTCGCCAGGTAAGTGGTAAAAAAGAAGGGAAGGAGCAAAGAAAATGAAAATCGAGAAGCAGAGTCCATGCTCAAGGGAGACAGAAGGACCTTTGTACCTTCAGGCCCAGCTCTTGAGAACAAGAAAGGAACTGGTAATCGGCAGACTAGGCCCGATGGCTTATGACAACGCCAGGTCAACAACGGCCAAAGAAGCTGAGCTAGGCAAAGAGTCAAAGTGCCGAGTAAGGGAAGGATTGAAATAGCATGGAGGGGAAAAAAAAAATGACTTATTTGGGGGGAGGGTGACGCAGAACGGAAAATCAAAACTACCTCAAATAACAGCTGTAGCAACTGTGGGGCGTGTTCCTCTGTCAATGGGTTGGGGGGGAGGGGGGAACTACACTCGCGTGGCGTCGACGACACTGATATTCCGGCGACCCGTGATCGGGGGTGGGAGGGGCTATCCAAAAACGAGGGGGTCTGTGAATTCGTGTAAAGGGGGGGTCAGCTCTCTCCAAAGTGATAACGAGGAAAAGGGGCTGAGGAAGATGAGGGGAAGGGCAGGAACTCCTCTGCCAGCTCTCCTGGGAAGAAGAGAAGGGAGTCAATAAGGGTCTGCGCGCTTGTTAAAAGGGAAAAAAGTATAAAGTATCCCTGTTTTCTGATGGTTATCTCATCAACAGAAACGAGGAGGAAGAGATAACGCATACCGGAGGCAACGATTAGGGGGCGGCGGGAGGGCATCGCGATGACGAGACGCTCACCATAGAGTAGCAGGTCAGCAAGGGGCTGATGGAGATGAGGTTAGAGCGGACGCGGAGAAATACACAATCATCTCTTCTGCAAGACGGCTATGCCGCCTGAGTGTGGTACAGGCAAAAGACGTTGGAGAGGACGAGCTGTGAAAATTCCCCAAATCTCAGCGAGGTGAGAAAGGGGAGGTGCGAGAAATGGGGCAGAAGAAGTGTAAGGCTACCGTGGACTGAAATCAACATGTAGCTCAACTCTCCCCTACTAATAAGGGCTTTCCTTTAATCTGGACTTTGGTGGAAAATGAATACAATATGTTTTTCGTTCACCCTTTCTAGTCTGGAGGTGAGGACCAGGAGCATGGAACCTTGGGACTAGTGGGGGGAAGTCGAGGAGAAGCAGAAGGTCTAAAGCTTGTTAAAAAGAACATCTAGGTGCTAACTGGCGTTGTGGGGTCAGCGCGAGGGCGTCTCCTTTTTCCACTCTCTCTAAGCGACTGTCCTAGGTAGACCGATAATAGGAGGGGGCGAGAATGGGGAAAAATCAATCTATGCCGGTAAGGAAAGTCAAGATGGTTGAAACAAGAAACCAGTGCCTCATTAGCGGAGAGCGGCCAATTGTCAAAAACCCACAAAGGCTGGGGGGGAGCCAGTAACCTTTCTATACGGAGATCCGAGACCGTTGGGAGGATAAAAAGGATATCGTCGGGGGGAGGACTGGCAAGCGGAACAAAAAACGTGACTGGAAAGGAAAAAAGTTGATTCAGGATGTTTTTAAAAATGGAAAAGTGCTCTTGCCGCGACGAAATAGAACCTGAGAAGTTAGGTGGGGGAGCAGAAAGTGGTAGGTGTCCTCGAAGCGGGAGGATAAAAAAGTGCTGTTCTAGAAAACTCAAGGAGAAAAGGGAAACAAGAACCTTAGATTGCCAAAGAAACTCTCATGCAAGGGCATGGAGGAGCCTGAAAATATGGAATTTCTGGATAAACTAACTTCTCTTGGCCTGCTCATGGCCAGAAGAATCGGCAGGGGGAGAATTCGAGAGAGCAGGGTAACAAGGAGCAGAACTGAGGTCAATCAAAATCTATTAAATGAGGAAAGAAGTTGACGGATTTTCAGTTGCAAGAAATGACCGACGAAGAAGTCTTCAAAACCTAAAAGGGAAAGGGAAGGAGGAGGTGCTACCAAAACTTAGAGAAAGTCGCAGGAACAACGGCATCTAAAAGTAAAGGTCGGGGGTTGAAATGAAACAAGAAAAACTCCGGGAACTGCAAGACTAATGAATTTGGAAGTACGGAAAGTAAAAGGGCTCTAGGCCCGTGTAAAAAAACCTTCGTCAGGAGGGTATAGGTCAACTCAAAGGGGAGGAGGGAGAATCACTTGTCAAGGGGGGGAGTCATGGAGCTGAAGGGGAGGATTAAAATGTGTACGCACCGGGAGGTTGGGGCGAAGTAACGTGGAAGGGGATTAGAGAATCAGTAAGAAAAGAAGAAGCAATCATGAGAGAAAGCGCAAAGGGGGTAAGACAAAAGCCAATAATCGAAGGTAGATGCAACCTGTACGAAATGGGAAGACGGGTAGCGTTGTCAACTCATGGTCTTGGGGAAAGAAACCGAGAACGAGTGAGCACAACAGCAAAGGACTTGAGGTTAATCGGAGGTGAAATCCTTCTCCAATTCAATGAAGACCTCCCTTAAAAAAAGGTGAACCTCACTTGCCAAAGGAGGGAAGCGGAACGGGGAAACTCGGACACGGCAAGAAAGGCTCAACATTTCGAATTCAAAGGGGAGGCCAGGGTACTCAACGCGCGTGATTGCACTAAAAAGTCGTGGTGGAACCAACGGAAAAATAGAAAGGAAGGAGAACAGAAGGAAGAAAGCGCTAGAAAAACAACAAAGGAGGAGGAAAAGAGGGTTGGAAGCCTCAACGGGAATAGGATTTCACAGTTGTTGGTTGAACCAAAGGGTCTTGAGTGCAAAGGAAGGAATCGTGGAACAAAGGGGGGGGGATGGTCCACAAGGGGGCCTTTTGGTCGAGTCGTTCGGGTTGGGAGATCCTCTCAGCAAGGCGAGGGACAAGGTCATGGGGGGCGGTTGAGGGTCAACCAGTAAAGGGGAGGATGGTGGTACAATTGGAGAGGGAGTGGGAAAGGGGGTGGTCAAGATAAACCTATCCAAGGAGACTCGGGGGGGATCTCTTCGATATTCAGAAAGCAAGGAAAAACCAAATCGAAACGGGTACAGTAATCGAAAAAAGAAGAGCTGTCGGAACCTCTGTGGGAGCTGAAATGTACTGAGCACTAAATTCTGTTAAATTCCGGAGAGGAAGGTCGAAGGTTCGTATAAAAGGGGTTCATCTCCCGACCTAAGCAAGAGAATGACGCAGGGAAAGGGGGAATAAAGAAAAATGAATTAGAAAGGTGTTTGACCAGTCGAAAAAGGGGACGCGCGGGGTAGGAGTAAAAGAAGCAAGGAATGAAGAAGGTTTTAAATGACAAATGAATCTTGTCGGGGCGCCTATGGGGGAAGCAGGAAAAAAGAAAGTCTTGGAGCGAATTTCGTTAAAGAGGGGGGGGCCTGCGAGGGGGGAACGCCAACAGCCTCTTTACAATGGACCAACAGGGGAAGATATTTATCGGAAAAGAGAGGAAAATGCTGCTGCCAAGGAAGAGGAAAAAGGAAGAAAGCAAGTATTATTGGTCAGGGGTAGGGGGAGAAAGCTGGGCCAGGAAGCATTAAACGCGTTTCAAGGAGGGGGACATGGAAGCTAGTGAAAGAACAAGCGATCGGGACTCACAGTTCAAGGTAAGGCTGAGTTAAGTTGAAACACAAGGAGAAAGTCATAGGGTGAAGATCTGTGTAGGGGTTTGGTTCCTTGCAAGGGACATAGAGATCGACCTAAAGGTTGGGAAAAGTTGAAAAAAAGATAATGACAAAGGATAACGCAAACGGAAAGCGCACACCCTCAAGAAAAAGCTAGGTTAGGTGGACGGAAGAAGGAGTAAAGGGGGGGGAAATCACGAATAGGGATTAGCGGGTGAAAATTTTCAGTTAGCGCTTGGGAGCACGGAGACTTAACAGGACCCGAATTGAAGGCGGGCTCGAAACCAGTTGAAGTGCTACACAGGGAGGAAAGAGGGCAAGAGGGGAAAATCGGATATCATATTAATCGAGGAAACAAAAGTCTGGGGGGCAGTTGTCCGCCCCTGCCTCGCTCGAACCCAAATCACTAGGGAAGGATGTAGATAGGCAGGAAGGGCCATGCGGAGGCTTTCACAACGAAAGGGACGCCCACAGCGTAAAGCTGATCAGGGAGAAGGAAGATGGGCGAAAAAAAAAGTGGGCCTGGGGAAAAGAGAAACGGGGGGGTGTCAAAAAAGAAGGACTTAAGGGGGTTCTTTGGGATCGACCGACCTTCGGGCGTCGGGAGTCACGTTTCGAAAAAAATTTTTGAAATCTACAAGGGAATCTATATGGGGATTACACTAAGCTACGCCGTGGACCTGAATGGAGGGAAAAGCAGCAGAATCTAAATGGCGATTGGAGAGGTGACCGAAGAAAGAGTGGGTTTGGGTATAAGAG
>Ga0179593_1448324_pt1 | contig 20503 bp, 22 predicted proteins | sample CZODoug2_1_08_16_FD_185931 | JGI IMG/M metagenome (GOLD analysis project Ga0179593, IMG submission 185931) | Vadose zone soil fungal communities from Angelo Coast Range Reserve, California, USA - CZODoug2_1_08_16fungal (PacBio error correction) | ecosystem: Environmental > Terrestrial > Soil >...
AAAAGACAACCACACAAGGTTAACAAAAACAAAAAAGAAACCAAAACTAAAACAAAAAACAAAAAACAACCAAAAAACACACACAGGGGGCTGCGCAGGAGGTTGCCTTTCGAAGCGGAACTTCAAAGTTCATGGGGAAGTTCTCGGGAAAAGACCCCGAGAGGAAAAAAAGGAGGAAAGGTAAAACCAACCTTCGAGACTCGTCGAAATCTCTGGCGAGGGCGTGAAAAAAAACAATGGGAGGGAAGGTGGGGTTGGCTTTTACAATAAGAGTAATCTGGGTTAACGGTGGCGCGTATTTTGGGGAGAATTTTGGGGCTACGGGGCGCGGTTCCACCAAACCAAAAAAAAAAAAAAAGCACTACAGTCTTGACCAATAAGAAAATGGCAGCCCGCGAAAAACAAATAAGGGGGGGGGGGGGGGGTAACGGGGTCCTTCCTTTCGAAATGCTTGACCAAAATTCGGACGTCCGAACAAAGCAAAAGGGACGGAGGGCCGTCAATGGGACATATCTTCATGCACGTAGTAGTCAAGAGGTTTGCGAACTATACAGGGTGGGTTCATTGTCCGGGTCGATAAGGGGTAGACAGGGAGCTGCGTTAGGCTCCGTCGCACATCTATCTAAGCATGTTTCTCGGAAACGGGGGGGGGGCTAGCTGAACCGAGCGAGGGGAAATCGATTGAAACAAAAAAATTCTATATACACATTACAAGGGGACTTCGAAAAAGACGGAGAGACGTACCTGGAAAATTATGGTCTTTGACGGACAATCACGGGGGCAGGGACGAGAGGGGGGTTACCAAAACAAACCACACACAGAGAAGAAGCATGGCAAGAAACGTAGGCATCAAAGATCGCTGATCGACGAAGCGAAAAGGCGACTCGGCCAGTACAAGTAAGCGTGGCTTCAAAACCAGAGCGGGAAAAAGGGAACAAAGGAAAGGGCAAGAGCTGTAAAGGGGGACAGCGCAAGTCCGATTCGGAAGGATTGAGGTTAAATCATAAAAGGAGATAAAAGGGCCTACCTAAAACTTAGGTGGAGGGGGAGACAAAGCTTTTTAGGGCAGGGGGGCGGGAGTATGGAACGAGGCGGCTACATATAGAACGGAAAAACGTGGCTAGCTGTATGGGGACTCACTTTGCGTAGGGCCGCGAAACAGGCATAACGAGAAGACCAGTCGGCGAACTGTATGCTCGGCTGCTGAAATAATTGGGTAGGGGCCGAAGAGAGCAAGGGAGCGAAGAAAAAAAAAAAGGAGTGGGGGAAGAATGTTTATTCCTTGGAAATTCCGTTTAGGTGAAGAATTTCAAACCTAGCGGAGGAAGGGGGACAGGTAAATAGTGCAAATTAAAAGAATTGAATCTAGGTAATAGCAACCCATTCTATCAGGGGGGTATTGACAGGGAAGGAATGGGCAAGACAAAAAACAGAAAACTTGATTAAAGGACATGAAGGAGGGGCTAAAAAACTTAAAAGGAGGAATAAAAAGGGCGGAGGCGGTGATCAGAATTCAAAACTTAGCAATCCGCATTTAAAAAACTACGACTGCTGGCAAAAAACGACGGGGTCGAGGACCGAAGCTAAACATGCAGCAAGATGAGATTGCACTTAATTGAAGGCAGAATTGCAAAGGCGAGACAAGACACAGGGAACTTTCCAGCAAAGAAAACATGTCTTCTCTCCGCATAGTCAAGCTGCAGTGGGGGGAACGCTCCGGCAACGGGCCGTAACCTGGGTCATAATTAAACAACCAATGGTGTTGGGCAAAAGTAAGGGCGGGGTAAAAAGTTGGTCGAGTGGGCGGGGCGAAAAAACGGGGGTTTGTGGGTGCCAGATATGGTGTGGGCTGTGCGACCGGGGGGGTGGGGGGGGGAGGGTTTATTCGGGGGAAAAACAAGAAAAAACAACAGAAAAGGCTAATGTCAACAAGGAAAATCTAGGGGTGCGGGACATTTTATGATGGGCAAACTAAATGGTAAAGTGGAGCAAGACATTCCCACAAGATGAGAGGGAAGAGATTTGGTATCGCTTAATTGTATTGTTCTTACGGTGCCGTCGAGACTCGCCGGGTTTGACTGGGGGGAGTCGTTCCAGAAGGAGGGGGGTACGGATTTCAGCACCGGAGTCTAAGGGGTAGATTGTCTTGACGCAGGGCGGGGGGATCTTCATTAAACCGCCCTAACCATGGTCATACAACAGCTAAGAACGTGGAATGGCTGGGGGTGGAGCTAGAACCGAAGGAGCGGCTGCTGTTAAAATGATCAACGGGACTCGACAGGCAGTGTCTGGGAGACTAGTGATCGGTCTGTAGAATGGGGGTCATACATAATCGGGCAGAGACAGTGAAAACGGGGTACATTCCTGGTAAGGAGGGAATGTGTGAGAAAAAAGGGCAAAGAGTTCTACTCAAAGCTTAATACCTTCAGAAGAGGGAGAAAAGTGGGGGTCGGGAGGCCAATGGTCTAGAACGTGCATTTTGACGCTGAGGGGGGGAAATCTAATTTTCGCGACCGATTCACTTGACCCAAATCATCGTACATATGCATTAAGATAAGAGCTAATAGTCGTAGGGTATCGACAAACAGGTTAGAAAAAACGTTGGCAACAGAGAAGGAAAAATCGATTGAAGGCGGGGTTAGGGGCGAACAGGGATTCCAGGCAGGGGAAAGTATCAACTTTGGGGGCGGAAAATTTAGGGCCTGCGGAGTCTGGATCGAAAAACTCCTGCTTAAGAATGTAGGGAGGGGGGGGAACTCCATCGGCGGTGCACGAGGGGGGGGGCAAGGACTCCATTCGCTGTCAACGCTAAATAAAAAAGGGATAAGGGAAGGATGGGGGACGGTATTACAGAAAAACATAAACAACTGGACATGAGGGGGGAGGGAACGCGAGCTTTGGAGCGGGGTTAAATCTTCAGTGACCGAGAGGGGAGAATCGGGGTGTGCGGTCTGCCGATATGGGGTGGCACGCTGCAAAAACAAAAGAGAATTTGGGGGGGGAAGGGGAAGAAAATTCCAATGAAGAAAAAAGGAAGGGGGCACGAACAATTGCCGCCCGAGTGCTAGCTAGGAAGGGACAGAGGGAAAAAAAAAGACATCTAAAGCATAAACAGGACCCTCTGAACTAGGGAGAGTACAGTCTGGAAACTCGCTCGCCCACTCATTAGCTTAAGGCAGGCAGCCGGGGCAAGCGAGGAAAAGGGGAACTGGATGACAGTCTCTCACGCCTGGCTGAACAACAAAAGAAGTAAAAAAGGGTCTGACGCTGGGGTCTTAAAAAAAGGGGAAGTCACGCGGGCAAAAAAGTATAATGGGACGCACCCTGGGGCAACATGCATAGGGTTAGCCATGGAAAGCACGAAAGGTACGGTATAGAGGAAAGTCGGGCAGAGTCATCCTAAACCCTGAAGAAATCTGTAGCAAGGAATGGGGGGGGAAATGGAAAACCGAGTTATCAACAACCAAACTTCAAGAAGGGGGTCAAAAGTGTAGGATTAGGCAGGCCAACGCGTCATTCTGGGGACTCACCTCATGGGCACACCCAGGGCAAGGAGGAGACACTCCAGGATGACTCCAAGACTAATTTGGATTGGTGATAAACGTTCAAGATTCAGAGTTCTCACATGGACCTCTCATCCTCCAGGGGTTAGGAGGGAAAAACGATGGATGAGGAAGACCGATGTAAGGGGGGTCTGGGTAGGGGGGGTAAGGAGTTCTACTGGAGGTAGGCTGAGCGATGTCAGATTTGGCATTATTGAGTAAAATAGAGATTGATTTCGGGGGGGTATTTCCACGGTGGCTACGGTGCTGGTGGCGGTCGGCCCTATTACGGTTGCACCTGGATTGTCTGGAAGGTCCTCTGGCTTTCCCTCCGTGCCTGGTTGGCCCTACATCCCTAGCAACTCTCTTCCCTCGGATGCAGAACCCACAGATCCCGGGGGCTCAATGCCACCCGCTCCGTCACCTTGGCCACGCAGTCCTACTGGGGGTCAAGGTCCCCGTATAGGTCCACCCAGGGTCGGGGATATCCACTGGATAACTGCCATCCACCAAGCGCGATATCTTTCTCTCAGAAGGGAATTATGCAAAACAAGTGTTTTGTAAAACAAGAAACTATGCTCGCACAGGTTAAAACAGAATCAACGCAAAGACGGGCACAGGCAATCCGGAATCTTGCTCAAGGGGGGAAAAAAACATTGGGGGGCGTGAACGGCAGGAGGGGCAAAAGAAGTAAAAACGTAGACTTACGTCGGGGGGAGGAAAAAAATTTCACATCAGGCTGGCACCGTCCGCCAACCTCTGTCCTTCGTGCACTTACACACTCGTCCAGCAAGGGGGACTTCTCACATTTTTGGACACGCAAGGATCGAATCAGAGAAAGGTGGGGTCTTTCCTCTGCCTGACACTCTGATCCTGACTTTCTCTCCTTCCGTTCGATTCCTCGGGGCGCCGGAGAGTGACTGGGTCTTGACGTCGTGGTGGTTTCGCGACCATCCTGGGGGTCCATGGTGACCATCCAAAAGCGGATGCAGGACCTCTGGGTCACAGGATTGACTTGCTTCCAAGAAGAGCGGACTGAAAGCTTTAAAGGGCGAGGAAATTGGAGACAGGGTCAATCGGGACATTTACACAAACCAAGTAAATGTCGCAGGAAGAGAATAACCGGATTGGAAGAGAGGACCTATCAAACTGCTACCAGTTAAGTTCAGGGGGGGCATAAAAGAAACTGCCCTCCTCCATTTCCTGATACGTTGTCGGGTCAATGGGAAGGGAAGGGGGGGGAAGAAACAAAAAAAGGGGGGGGGAATAACGACACCTGAAGTTTGGGAGCATAAGCTCCTGGGGGGGTTTCAAAAGAGACGATTGTCTAACTGGAGGTGAAAGGCTATCGAACACGATAAAATCCACTCCCTGTATTCGCCGTCAGGCAAGACCTGCTGCACGAGGGGAGGAGAAGGAACACTCGTGACCAGCCCGGAGGAAAACTGCGACACATCGTAAAACGGGGACAAACTCTTTCTCATGTCCTGAACTAATACCCATTTAAGAGGACAGGCGCGATGAGTGGAAAGGAATCACAGAAGAATGTCCTGCAACCAATGATCTTTCGTTAAAGAGTGACTTACGTAAGGTATACAAAGTCGGAAAGGGGTGTCACCGGGCGATTCCGTTGGGCAAGGAATGGCACAAACCTGCAAAGTGATGAGCTCTTACACAAGTTAGGCTAGAATGCAAAATAAGGGGAGTAAGTACGCGGGGTCGCACTAGCAGCAGGTGAGTGAACAATCGTAAGGCCGTAACTACAGACAGGAGAAACTCAGGTCAAACTATTACGAAGCTAATCCAGAGCTAGAAAGAAATTCGTGAAGGAAGCTCAATTCTAAAGAAGCCTCTTAACTGAGAAGGTATCATGGAACTAGGAAATGGGACTATGCAAGGGGAGGAGGTGATCGTAAAGGGAATAAGGGCAAGATAAAAATCTATACTATTAACTATTTTTAGCTAAAGTTAGAACGAGGGGATCGAAAAGAGGGGGGAACTTGGCGGGAACAAAGCGACATGCCGAAACGTGGATGGTCCTGAGCCTTTAAAAAAAAAAAAAACACCAAAAAGAAAAGCAGGATGAGGGGGGGTCATCAAGAGAGTGCTTTGAAAACCTAACAACAGGAGGTCATGAGGTCGGGATGCAACATTAGGGTGAAGGGAGTTGAAAATGGTGTCCCTCCTGCTATGGTGAAAGGCAGCAAAGAATCCGGACAACGGGAGCTTAACAACTACATGGGATCTATGCGGAATCCAAAAGTGACGTAAAAAAGGGCTGAGAGAAAAAAGAGAAGAGAAAAGGGCAAACATAAAGGCGCCGGAACGAAAGTGAGAGAAAAAAATTTGGAAAAACAGAACCAGCCAACGTATGTCGGTTTACAGTCACCGTGCGAAGGGGGCAGGGATGATCAGGGGATGTCAGTAAGAGTTCGGTGCAAAGCGTGCTACTACCGAAAATAGTCAGGGTGGGTCGGATGAAAAATCTTTTCAATCAAGAAGGAAGTCCGCTAACACAATCCGCTGAAGTGGGGGCACGGAGGAGGAAACGTCTAACGCGATCGTTAATTCAAAAGATGTGTTGTCACCCTTTTTTTATACAAGGTCAGGGAAAAACCGGTGAAATACTGCCGTGATTTCGTGGACGAAGGCCTCGTTGGCAAATCAGATCGTGACCACGCGGCCTGAATGAAAGAAGGTCGGACCTAGTAACAGAGGGTACTCTGCCGGCCCCGGGGAGACGCAGGGGTCAATCCAAGGGAGGGAAAACAAAAAGGGGGGAAGGGGTCATCCAGAACTTCGGATATTAATCTGCGCTCCATCGATTCAATACAAGTTGGCAAAATGACCGATGCGCCGGAGGGGAGAAACAGGGGGACAAGGAACATTTGCCTCAACTAGGCGAGGGATGGCTACGGCTCAGTTGCACAAAATATAGGGAGGGAAGGAGGAATGACGGAAGGAAAAAGCGAACCCGTGACCAAGAATTGGGCACGTTCTTGGAAAGAAAACCGCGAAAAGGATAGTCACAAAAAAAAGAATCCATTTGCGTCTGGAGCTGACACTGGTCAGACCGTGGTAGGGGCATCAGGCGGTGGCCCCTCGGGGAAGAGGCTGTCAGCTGCCCGACAACAGCAGGACCAAAGCGCAAGAAAAGGGGGGGGGGGAAGGGGGAGGGGCAATCGTCAGGTTCGCGATAAGGGAGGGCCGGGCACCCGGCAAAAGCAGGGATAAGTAGTGGAACGTGCCGGCCCGCATATTAGGAAAAGGCATCAAACCAATGCAAACAAGGAAAATAGGGTACGCCGAGAATAGAGAACTTAATCCACACCCGAACGCAGAGATCTCGAAGGGATGCGGGGAGTGAAAAACACCAACACAAAAACAAAATAAAAAAAAAAAAACCACAAACAAAAAAAAAAAAAAAGCAGTCAAAAGCAAGGAACAGAGGGGGGGCCTCAAGTATCATTGAGAACAGAAAAAAAAGTCGAATAAAATGAAACTAAAACTCACGTCCGTGGCGCGTCTGCCTGCGTCGGAAGTTGGACGAGTCCTAAACGGACAGAGGCTTCAGGGGAGCACAAAAAAAATGTGTGAATCAGGAGGCACAACGGGCTACAGAAAAAGGAACGGGGTCAACACTCACTCAATAAGACTTCTATCAACCAGGGGTTAGAAATCGTAAGGCAGGGGGAAGGAAGCCTAGGACGAAGAGCAGCAAACAATTCGAACGTCTACGGATACGTCCAAAAGGTCGGGAGTAGAGAGGATGGGGGAAGGTTAGTGGGGTATGTCGAGCATGCGGGCAAAGATTCGATCATTCTTTACAAAGCATCGTTGGGGGGCTGCCGGACGGCAGCAAAAATGAATTATGGGAATGCGAACGAAGAACCGACAAAAAAATGAACGGAAAGGGCAAAAAGAATGAAAGGAGACGACTTCGTTCTATTGGGGAGGCCACAGGACGGGGGGGAAAAGAGAAAAAGAAAAAAAAAACAAAAAAAAGAAAAAAAAAAAAAAAAAAAAAAAAAAAAAAAAATAGGAAAATAAGGTGAAAAACAAAAAAATGAAAAAAAAGAAAAAAAAAAAGAAAAAGATAAAAAAAAAAAAAGAAAAAAAAAAAAAAAAAAAGAAAAAAAAAGAAAAGGAGGAAAAAAAAAAAAAATCGATCCCCTTTTGTTCTTCGACTGGGTCGCTTCAAACGGTTACACCTTGCGAAAACTTTCAGCTACAGTGTGGCGGTTCTCTAATACCTGTGAGAGCGGTGAGCGGGTGTTTCACAAAGCATTGGGCCCCATCAGCCTCTCTGAGAGACTGCGTGACAACTTTTCTGCTGTTGACCACGGGAGGCAGGAAAAAGTGCCTACTCATCCTAATAAAGGCAGCGGCTAGGACTTAAAAGATGGAATCGTGAACGGTCTCAGTCATGCAACTACTTTTGAGTCCCGGGTAAGTAACAGCGGGGATGGGTAAATATTGCAACGGGGATAACCGTCCTCAATCAGGTAAGAATTCAAATTATTCAATACTGAGAGGCTATGTTCTCCGGATGAAAGGGGGGGAAGAAATGAGGGAAGGGGGAAATTTAGAGCTGATGGTGACGGTGTCTCCAATGTGCTACATCAAACCGCGTTCCGAGTAAGGGGTAGGGGTGTAGAGGGGGGGAAGGGTGCGATAGAACGAGGTTCGCAATCCAGTGGAAAGGTCACACTATACTGACAACATCTGGGAACTGAGCGTATGGGGGAGAGGGTCAGAGTAAGGCCAGGTGTTAGCCATCGTACGCCACCCTAAAAAAAGAGAGGGACAATTAGATCAAACTCGAACGTCACTGAAAGGGGAAGGATTACACTTCGAAGAAATCAGAGGGAGGTTTGGGAAAAACTGCGGGGGGGGCGAACTGCCAGTGTGCATTCTCTCAAGGAACACTAAACAACGCGATTGATCGTATTCAGGGCCCTTAGGGATGACAGCAGACAAGGAAAGAAAAAAGGTAATACAGGGACTATGCTATAATTGCATCGAGTGTAGCACAAACATATAGAGAGGATGCCGGGAAACCTGTATGGCAAGTGGGATCCACGAGGTGGGAGCAGAAGCGCATTGGAAAAAATTGGGGATTGGGCGGGGATACGGGGGGACATGCCACGTCCGGCAGCGACCTAAGAGAAAACAGAAACATTAAGGTCTTGATGCTAACACATTCTAGACGAGGGAACAGGTCGAATGGAAATAAGCAAGAACGAGGAATTCGGTGCCGAGCCGAAAAAGGGGGGGGATTTTCTCTGCATCACTGCTTGTTAGCATCGAAAAAAAAACGGAGACTGGAGTGATGTAACAGTTGGCATCTCGGACGCTCTAATTTTACTAAAAAATTTGTAATACATGGGAAGTGAGATCGCACCAGTTGCGAACAGGGAACGAAAGGGGGTGAGGGAAGGGTGTCCAAAAATTATTAGAAGGGGGCATAAAAAAGACTGCGTCCGAAGGGGCAAGTCTGTACTCTGGGAAACGAGGGATCGGGGCGTCGGAGCCAGGCGCAGAGGGCAAGGGCCGCACCGGAATATGCTACGTCAGCGTCGAAGACGGGGGATGAAGACGGGGAAAAAAGGGAGGGTGGGGGGGGGAGGAAGACTCTGAAAAATCGGAGACAGTAACAGGTTCACCGTATAAAGAAAACTGAAAAGTTACACTGGACTAAGGAGGGGGCTCGAACGAAACTGACATCGGGGGAGGGGGCATGACACGGAGCTAAAATACATCACTAATCTGCCCGTGCACAGGAGCAAGAAAGATTGAGAAAACGAACGGGGAGGATCATATACAGACTGCGCAAAAAACTTACAAAAGGAAAAAATAACGACACTAAAGGGGACTGGGGGGGCGAAAAAAGTCGGCCGGGGGGCGCGCGCCGGAAGGAGCAGCGTAACAATCGGGGCGGAAGGTGGAGGAGGGGCATCAGGAAGGAAAAAAAACAAGTAGAATCCGAAGCTTATATGATATTTGCAACCAGCACTTCTTAAAAAAGGCGGACGCGAAGGGGGGGGGACCGGCGGCAAGAAAACTTGGACTTTCTTCAGGGGAAGCAGTCAAAAATCTGAGCACCAACACGGGGAGTAAAAGGGGGGGGGGGGGGGGAACCAAAAAAAAAAAAAAAATGCCAATCAAGCCTGTAGGGCGAATGTGACCAACGGAACTCATAAAGGCGAGCCCTCCGACACTACTGTATATGGGGGGGGGAACTCGGGGGAGGGCTGGGGAGGGGGACGTCAAAAGTCCAAAAGTCTCATATCACATTTTGAGTGGGGAGGTTTTCAAATTTAGGGTGGGTGGTAAACTCCAAAAAAGGGGAAGGAATTTACGGTAACACCCCGACAAGGGAAGGTGTCAATAGTATGAAAATACAGCTAGAATAACCGTAGTCTCACGACGGCAAATAAGGAAGGAGGGTTTTGGGGGGAAGGCCAAAACAGGATCGCGTGGGGTAGGAAGAAAATTCTAGGTCAGGGTGAAATCCAAGCTAGTGCTGAGCGTCTGAGAAGGCCCTGTGTCTGCCCAGGACGGGGGGCCGGTGTGGGGGAGAGTGTTGGTATCGAGTGTGCAGAACTACGAAGAGGGTGGATGAGGAAAGAAGATCAGGGTCTACGTGTGCAGTATGGGTGAAATATGTCTAGATACGGACTGACGCGGGGGGGGGTTTTCCTCAGCACGTAAGGAAATTCATTCCGAACAGCGGGGGAGAAAGAAGAGACCGGGGTGCTGGACTAATGTCACCACTTAGGAGGAAAGGGAGAAAACTGGGACCTAAACTCGGTCAGAAGTATGCACGGCAAGACAACAAGAAAGGAGGGGAGTTACCTCGGGGAAAGCCAATAAAAAGAAAAATACAAATAAAAGGGGATACGTGAAAACGACCTTCAATAACGAGTATCACGTCCAAGAGTCTAGTTATCTGGGGAAAAATGTGGGGGGGAAAGAGGGCGTGGGCGAACCGCACAAACATCAGAAACCCAAAAAGAGATGCTGGCAAAGCGAAATATGAACAAAAAGAACGACAAGAATGACGGAAGAAAAGGAGAAAAGAAGCAGGGGTCGGGATCGACGTGACACGGGAAATGACGAAGTATACCTGGAAAAACGCAGATTGGCAGAAGGGATAGAGAAATCAAGAGAGGGGAAGGCGCCGGGGGTCGTTCGAACGAGGACTCACGAAACAATCCTAATCGTTGGCACAGTAGGGTGGGGCTGTGTGGTTGGGGATGTATTCAGAGAATCACAGAAAACTTGGTACCAAGAGGGCAAATTCCGAAGAAACGGTGGACTAAGGGGGGAGGTATAGGTCATCTGACGGCCAAGGGGCCGAAAAGGAGGGACAAGGGGGGGGGTTTGAAAGGTAAACAAGCGTGTCTGTACTGTGGGACGTGGGTCAACCGCAGGCGCCGAGTTCGACACAGGGGGGGGGAAAAGGTCAAAAGATAATGAGGCAAGGGGAAAAAACCCACATTTAGTTACAGTGAAAACCGCGGCCCATTGATCAAGGGGGCAATTCAAAGACAGATCATCAGAAGGGGAAGCCAGAAACCGTGGGTACACAACTTGGGGACATGCATGTCGTCAATAGGGGGTGGTGTCATCGGCAAAAACTAACAGTGGGAGGGTCGTTATGGAGGAAAAAGTAGGGGAAAGGGAGGGGGGGAGGGTTCGGAGGGTGGAAGGGGGGGAAATCTAGTTCCGATAAGGACATGAAAAAGACTTGCAACCCAGGATAGCGATACTGGGCACAGTTCAGGTTCGGTTCTCACTCTTCAGGGGCCCCCGAAAATTTTGTTGGTAGGACAGGCGGATTCATGGGCAACTTGCGAGGTACAATGGGGGGGACCTCAAAAGGTTGGAAACGGGGAACTCACGACGTGGCGGGGGGGGGGGGGAAAGGAGAAGATAAAACCGCCCGGCATTAAAAAGGAGTAGTGCTGGCGTTAACGGGGGGGGGGGACAAATGACCTAGACAAGGAAAAAAAAAAAAAAAACACAGGAGTCAAAGGTGTGGAACCCCCTCGGAATGTTGGTTCCCCGTAAACTGGGAAACACAGCGTTACCGGTGCAAAGGAAACTGGAAACGGGGACAGGCCAAAAGAAAAAAGCAAAAAAGAAAGAAAAAACGGGCGATGCAGGGGGCTAATGTATGAGCTCGCTAAGGGAATTCCGGGGCAAGGGGGCTATTAACAAAGGAAAGCACTTAGAGGGATTAACGTAAATAGGTGTCGTCGAGGGTTAGCAGAGCAAAAGGGGAGGGGGGAAAATATCGGTGTGGGGGGTTAGTATCACTGTTTTGATGGACGAAAACGGAAGTTAACCTGGCATTTCGGGGGATTAATAAAAGCATAGAAGGGACTTTGGGAGGGGGGTGCAGGAAAAAAATCATCTGGAATATTCCTCGTGTGTACCTCGAGGCGTATAACTCGTCAGAAAAGGGATTCAGCCGGGGGAAAAAAAACGGGGGGAGTGATGTAGTAGGAGTAAAAAAGAAAAAAAAGAAACCACTATTGTAATGGGCAAGCGGAAAGGCAGAGTGGCTGGGGGGGGTCGCGGGTGTTGGGTAAATGGGGGGAAGACTAAAGGTGGGGGAAAAACCCGGGGGGTTGGGGGCCAAAACGCATTAGAAATGGGGGGGACCTATTCACATGATTGCCATTGACGAGTTCGGAGGGACAGGAGAAAGATGGAATGCTATAAGACATGCATTAAATTTGTGGGGGAAACATTTACGGTGTCTACTGAAAGCAGGTCGAAAAAAGTAAGAAGGGGAGCCTTTACTTTTATTATGGCAGGAGTGTACGACCAAGAAAGGGGGAATGGCAGGTACGGAAGGGTTGTACAAGCCGAGTATGAGTAAGGGGACCCGGGGAGAAAAAATTGGAAAAAAGGAAGGAGGTAAAACAGGCGTGAAAAACTGTCAACTAATTTACAGCATCAAAACGGATCATTCAGGGAGGTCGTGGCGTAGGTTAAAAAGGGGAGAAAAAAATAAAGTTGGAGTGGAAAGAGGGGGGGGAGGAGCAAGACCTGTGAGGAATGACAATGAGCAGAGGGAGGAAGGGCCAATAGTTAAGGGGTGGAAGGCGGAGCGTCAGCAAGGGGAGACAAGGTAGTGGGGGGTAGGGGGGGAAAGGGATGCGGTTGGGGACGGTGACCTGGAAAGGCTGGGGACTACTTGTCCTATGAATTTTAGAGGGAGATTAGGAACGACAGGGATGGGGAGAGGGGCACAAAAGGGGGGGGGGGGACGTAGGGGGGGGGGGGGGGGGGGGGGGGGCGGGGGGAGGGTTGTCGGTGCTAAGTAGCATATTTAATCATATGGGGGAGCCCGGACACTGGAAAAACAGGCAGGACAGGATCAAGGTGAAAGAGGCACCGCACAAAAAAATGAAGCTGGCTCCAGACTAAGGACTGCAAGACTCTTGGGGGATGAGATGGCACTTCTACAAAGGGGAACAGAAAAAAAAGAATACTCAGAAAAGAGCAAAATGGAAAAGAAAGAAGCATACTAGGAGTGGGGCCAAGGGGGGTGAGCACAATCAATATCTATTATGCAGGGGCCGCTGGCCACATCCACATTAAAACTTTCTTACTGTACAGGAGGAACGGTTTTACCAGCAGGAGTGGAAAGAGAAATGTAGAAAAACGGACGAAGTTGAGTAGCTACTACGGATGAAAGGGGGGGACAGCAGACGTGGGAAAACAGATAATTCTTGTTTAGTTACTGTTCAGGTCCTGATCCAGGGGGACGAAGACTGACGAGGGGGGGGAGGGGGGGGGGGGAAATCAAAAAGAAATGAAAGGACAAGCCCTCACTGGTAAGGCTGTCGAACAGGGGCGAAACCCGTGGCGGAATGAAGTTCATGATATCAAATGTAGTAGCTTAGTTTCTCAGGTCAGCGAGGCCAGGTGGGGGGGGGGGGGGGGATTGGGGGGAGACCCGCCCTTATTAATCGGAAGGCATCAGGGTGCGTTCATACTGGACGTGACGAACAGGAGGCAAAGAGCACAAAAAAGAAACCGTTAAAAAAAACGGAGGGAGTAGAACACTCCGACTTCTGTAGAAATTCCTATTCGATAGGTCAGCAGAAAGAGGGGACAGAAGCAGCGAATATAAACAATACTAAACAATGGCAAGGACGTTGTATCTACTGTAAAAAACCTGGGTAACCAGGGGAAAAAAATGACGGAGTAGGGAACAGAATGAGAAAAATGAAACTATCGAAAAACTAAAGATGCCACGAGACTCTTGTAAAAAGAGAAGCCTATTGTAAAAAAAAGAGAGTTATAACCACAACGAGACGCACGATCACGCCTGGGGGGGGGGGGAACAGGGATGGTGGCAAAAAAATGGGAGGGGGGACAAAAAGCCGGGGGTTAGACGGACAAATCATTCCATACACTCCACCGTGACAGACAGGTTCCTGAACTATACCACATGAAGTATCACATAGGGGGGGGGGGACGGGAGGGGTGGTGGGGGCGTGGTAACATACTTTTTCCCCAAATCATCCTTTGGGAATATTGAAAGGGATCCGGCCTGCTGATATAAAAAGGCAGGAATAGAACAAAAAAAGTGAACATAGTAGGGTCCTCTCATACAGTTTCTATCATTCCTTGGCAGTACGTTAAAAGGTGGGGTGGGGGTGCTACTAGTACACAAGGTTCTGGGGGGGATCGCAAGAGGCGAAAGGGGGAGCAGTGTGCCATCGTTAATATGAGTAAGTCCAAAAAAGGCAAACTACAACAGGGGGGAACAAAATTGAATAAACGCATAGAATACTTAATAGAAAGAAATTACCTAACGCTCAACCAAATATCAAAAAATAGATGGACTTCGGCGGTGGGGGGGGGGGGGGGGGGGGGGGGGGGGGGGGGGGGGGGGGGGGGGGGGGGGGGGGGCGTGTGTGGTTGTGGGGGGGGGGGTGGGGGGGGGGGGGGGGGGGGGGGGGGAGGGGGGGGGGTTTGGTTGGGGGGGGGGGGGGGGGGGGGGGGGGAGGGTGTGTTGGGGGGGGGGGGGGGGTGGGGTGGGGGTGGTTGGTTGGGGGGGGGGGGGGGGGGGGGGGGGGGGGGGGGGGGGGGGGGGGGGGGGTTCTGCCGCTGTGTGTGTTGGTGGGGTTGGTCCTGGGGGGGGCACAAAGTTTCATGTGGGCACCGGGGGAGGGGGGGGGGGGCATGTGTGGGGAAAGTGGTTTTTGTTTGTGGGCCATTCTGGGTGGGGGTGGGGGGGGGGGGGGGTTGGGGGGGGTTGTCCGGTGGGGGGGGGGTTGTGTAATGTTTGGGTGCTGCGGGGGGGGTGTGGCTTTGTTGGTGGGTTCGGGGTCTTTCGTTATTCTCTTGCTGGGGGGTGTTGGGGGGGGGGGGGAGACACAAGGTGGCACGAATGTTTGGGTGGGGAACAAAACGGGCTCAATTACCTATTTGTGGACTTTATTCATCTAGGGAAAAGATGGGATAATGGGTATCTCTAAAATTCCAGGAACAAGAAAAAAAAAAACAGGTCGATTGACAGATGGCGGCTAAAGTCAGGGTGGAGTTATGGATACGGTCAACATTGTGCGGATGGCAAGGGCACCAAGGTAAGCAACTGGAGTGGAAAAAGCCGAAGAGCTGAAAAAAAAACTAAACTGGGTTCTTGTAGCCAACTAAACTTGTCGCAAAAAGCCTGATATGATACGGTTCCTCCATCTCCCGAATTATGGGTTGTGTGTCGCTAAAATAAACCCGGGCTAAACAGTTTTAAATCCTCACGTTACGTTGTTGAAACTTCTCCCCCTTCACTCAGCCCCTTTATAAAACTCCCCCTGGGATACCCCCGCCGCTTCGGTTTTGTATGATACCTAGGATAGGGGGCTCTTCGCGTGCCTGTGTTAGTTAACCCGTCGGGTGGAACTGCCTACAGTCACAGAGAGCTAAGTGGGAGGTTGAGTGGTGAGATAAGGTCTCATCCTGAAGCTCTGGGATCCTGGGCAGTATGTGAAAAAGTACAGGTAGGAGAATGCCTAGGAGGTGGCTCGAGTGTGAGCGCTGTGAACATTTGCAAACCTCAAGGGAAAGCAGATCGTTTTGTATGGGGTTGTACAAAAGCGGGGTGGGCACGATTGCCAAGGTGACGTCAATTTACCTGGAAAAGCCGCTAGATTTGGGAAACGGAACGCTGGGGAAAAGCTAAAAAAGAAGTGTGTGGTAAACTACCGCCCCCGCTGGGCGGATCAACACACCCCAGACAACAAGCCAACGATCCCATTCCAGTAACGCTATGAAATGACCACGTCGTTTCTTCAACTTCGTTGGGCAATTAGTGCAGCACGGTGTCTCACTGTCGTCAGCGGGACAAGCGGGTTTCTTTTTAACAGAAATCAGTCCTCGGTTGGGGTGCGTTCGAAGATTTCACAAAAACAGTGAGACCTCGGTGGTCAGTCTAGGGGCGTCTTGTTATTGCACGACTCTCCTCCTCGAGGATTCAAACACTTCCATATCTCGAAGTCTGTAGACGACGGGGCACCGAAAGGGGCAGGGGGTGGTAATACCAGTGCCCTGGGGGAAGGTGATCCGATATTTGGAGGACTCCAATCTGGGGGTCGTTTGCAGTGTCTAGCGCGAGACAAAAAAACGTAGGTGCACAGACGTGACGGGGGGGAGGGAAACGGGGGGGGTGCGAAGAACGTCCCGCCGTGCTGTTACCTTACAAAAGGCCATCTCAAGGTGGGGGTAACGCCGGTCCGGCTTGGTACGAGCACCGATTGTAAAAATCAGAGAGGGGTGAAGGGGTATCGGGTACGAAGAAGAACGGGTGGGAAAGCGAAATAGTGTCTGTGAAAATCGCGGCGGGCTGGGGGGCTTCAAGTGTGCCGCTGGAGAAGAAAGGGAGAAGATAAGCATGGTAGGGGGGGGAGGGATAAGTTCATCGAACGCTGTTTGTGAAAGCGTGCGCAGGATCGTGGTAGTGGAGGTCAGGCGAAGGCAGGCAGGGGGACAAAACAGAGGGAATGAATATAGCAAGGGGAAAACAAGAGGAGGGGGGGCCAAGAAAAACAGCACCTCTAATCGCAAAACAAGCAACACGTAAACTAGACGGAAGGAAAGGGGGCACGGAGACCACGTGACACACCTGGAAAAGACCGAAGGCGCCGGGGCCCAGGGCCGTGGACCGAAGAAAAATGATCTAGTCTAGCGGGAGACACGAGAAGAGAAAGTAAAAAAAGATTCGAAAGCAGACATTTTGAACAAAAGGGGGAAATCAGCAATCTAGAGTCTCAACAGTGAATTGCCAGAGTAGTTTGTCTTCCCATTTGTGAGGGAAACAGGAGGACAACGGGGGAGGTTGGGCCGAGAAGAAGTAGAGATGAAAACCCGTCAGAAAGGGGCGGGGGGGGGGGGACGCACAAAGTTTCATAGAGCGATCTGTAAAGTGTTATCATGCAGTGACAAAGGAGGACAAAGGGGTTGAAGATGGGGCACACGATTGCCAGGTTTCTAAGCTGCAAGCAAAGCACAGTGGGGAGGGTATCAGTAGAGGAGGTGTGCAGAGGGAAAAATTCAGGAACGCGGGTGGTTAGGCATTGTATGCGTGTTTAAGTTCGACCAAAAAAAAAAACGCAGAGGGGGGGGGGGGGGGGGAGGGGCACGGGGGACGGCAGAGTGGAAGAGAACACAAAGGCAACAGATGGAAGATTAGTGTAAGGTTCTAGCTTCTCGCGCGGCAGGAACATGATAAACCATGGAAGAAGGAATCTGAAAAAAAAACATATGAGACTAGGAGTAGTGGGGGCACAACGATCCTTGCTGGGAAGAAAGTAAAATAAGTAGCAGTGCTAGGTCAACGTGTCTGCAAAGTGTGCGTCAAAAAAGAAAGAAAAACCATTACAGTACGTACGGACATAACACTTACCACTCGCTTGGCCATTTGGAAAAAAACGTGATGGTACGAGTGGGGAGGGGCTTCAGCAAAAAAAAACCCGAGGAAGGAAAGGGGGAGGGGATCATTATTATGGAGAAAAGCACCCATGTGGTTTAAGTGTCTTGTCTGGGGGGGAGAAGAAAAGTGGTGAGCGAGGGTGCTCGCAGTTGACGCACTTCGTGGCATCTTGACACAAGTCTACTAGGGGAAAAAAAAAAAGCGTGGAAAGTAAAAAGGTCGACTGACCAGGCGTCCCATCACATCAGCATAGGACGTCTCCAGTTTGGTGTTTTTAATATGTTCCCCACGGGGGGGTGGGGGAGCCTTGCGAAAGAAAGGAGAAGGAGGAAGACTGGTGTGAAACTGGTGCCCGTCTCGGCATCTACTCTAGGAAAAAAAAAAAAAAAGAAGGGTACTGCTCGGGACGGCACTGAAAAAAAAACCTGGCCAAAAAAAACATAGCACCCCACACACAAACCACACACGTTGTGGGATGCGGACTGGGAGGGGGGTTTGAAAAAAGCGTGCCTTAGCCCAAAGTGGGCCGCTTGTCAAGAACAGGACTGTGGAAACAATAAATGGACGACGTATGATGTTATGGCGTTGCGTGTCGAGCAAAGCTGGGAGACGGTAAGAGGAACAGGGTAAAAGGGGGGGGGCAACGGGGGGGGAAATGAGGCTCAATTACCTACCTTGAGGGACTCGCCAGTTTACAAGGCGTCCACAACAGAAAAAGGAGAAAGGTAGAGGGGGGGGGGGGGGGGGGGGGTCCCATAGCCTATTATCCTCTACTAACATAAATCAGCCCCTCACTGATACTGGGTAAAAAAAACAAAAGAAATGATAGGAACTGGCAGAGAATCGACAGGAACAAAAAAAAACATTGCACAGAGCCTAAGGAACCACAACTTTCTATGTATTCTAAGTCACTATACATGTGACCCCACTTACAATAGGTCAAAAGGAAACGGTCTTATAGAAGCTGTTGGGTGCCTAAAGTACACAAACCATGAAAAGAAGAAAAGATGACACAAAGACAGAGGGTACGGCCGTGAAAGAAAATAAAAAAAGGGTCAAGTCAGGGATCTAAATCCGGCTCTTTAATTAGGGAAGGAACGCTCTTCGGTCGGGACCAGGCGCAAATTGCGAAATCTGCTGTGCACACACTGGGGAACGGATCGCCCGATATGAAAGGGGGGCACAAAAAGATGAACAAAGGATGGGGATGGGGACGGTAAGTGAGGGTCGACGCCTTTTCTAAAACTTGACTAAAAAAATAAAAGGCCAAGTGAAATACTACGAGAGGGCAGGAAGAAAAAGGAAACAGTGTGGCGGGATAAATGCACGAGAGGTACGTAGATGCGAAACAGCGGGGAAAAACCAGACAATCGGGACGTTTGTAGATGGAAGGGGCGGGGTGAAGTCAGGCCGAGGGGGAAATGTGACCGTTGGACACGAAACGCCGGAGAAGTGGTGGGGGGGGGAGAGGATAAGGTGGGAATAAACTGTACAAATCAAGTCTGCAACAGGGTCAACAAGTATGAGGGGGCACAAAACACCAATGCATTCCATAAAAAGGGGACAAGAAAAGGGGGTTATCAACAAAAAGTGGTTGTGGTGACAAGCTCTAGAAAGCGAGGAAACAACGATGGCCGGGGGTGAAACAAAAGAGTCAAAAAAAGACGCATGAAATCCGCGCAATAGCAAAGCACGAGCATGATTGGTGCAGGGATCATGAGGAAGGGCGTGTCACTGGGGCGAGCAAAAAAGACAGAGTGAGGCAAAGGACACAGTATCTCGAAGAGGGAAAGAAGGGCATCACTGACAGGACAGTTTGGTCACAAAAGAGACATAGGGGTGGTCGGAAGGAAGGCGAGAATCTGGGGGGGATAACTGTTTCCTGTGCCAAGCGGAGCACGCCCTGGCGGGAAAGGATGGGAAGCCAGAGAGGAAGGGAAGGGGGGAGAAAGGAGGCGGAAGGGTTGAATGTGTCGGGGGGAGGAAAAGGGGAACAAACACAACTAGGGCCAGATACGGTAAAAAAATGAAAGTGCTCGGAATGCGTGGGGGGGGCAGGCAGGAGAGGGGAAAAATGAGACATAGGGCAGCGGGGAACAGGAAAGGAAAAACTGGGAGGGACGAGAAGGCAGCAGACTCCTTGCTGCCAGAAAGCCGTGAGTTAGCAAAAAGGATCTGAAGAACACAACAAAAAAAAGGCAAAGTCCAGTGAGGAGGGTGGAAAGTCGTCATTGAGATGCAAAGTGCAGAGAGAATTAACACGTGAGCGTGCATTATGATAGGTGCGGCAGGGGAAAAAAAAAAAGGGGCGAGAATGTATGGCTACGTCCAACGGGGGAATACAACACTCACGGGGGGAAAGAAAAAGTGGTGCCCGCACGGGGTAGGTGGTCTTATCGATCATGAAAATTGAGGGGGAGTTACACCGAGGAAAGGGAGAAAAGGGTCAGCATGACCGTAGTGCAAATGGAAGGGGGAAAAAAAATGCCAGAAAATCAGCGAATCAGAAGACCAGAATTAAACCATAGGAGGCGAACGCTACAACAAAAAGAAACAAGATAAGCCCACAAATGGCGTAAAAGGGGGGTAAATGTAAGGGTGAAAAAGGCTGATTCAGAAAAGGATGGAGAAGGAAGCTTTCATGGCTGAACAGTACAAAGGGGAGGGAGAGAACGGATAGGCTCACGGGGCCTCAAGGGGTGATACACGGCAGGTGTGGAACGACTTAGGAGGTCTTAGACTGTCAGAGGTATAGGGATAAAAAAGGAAAGGATGAGTAGCTTGCCACGAGAGGAGGGGAAAGGGGCAGGGTGCGTTCCATGGGAAAAGGCTCTGTTGAAAGGTTAAAAAAACACAAAGGGGTTAACAAGTCGGCATCCAGGGGGACGGAAAGCAATATACAGTCGAGAGGCCAGAGGGGGGGGAAAATTGGGCTAGCGGTACGTATTTTCTCTTGCACGTGAACCGACGTGGGTGTTCTTTGGACAGTCTTAGAGGGGGGGGAGAG
>Ga0179593_1350138_pt1 | contig 20496 bp, 28 predicted proteins | sample CZODoug2_1_08_16_FD_185931 | JGI IMG/M metagenome (GOLD analysis project Ga0179593, IMG submission 185931) | Vadose zone soil fungal communities from Angelo Coast Range Reserve, California, USA - CZODoug2_1_08_16fungal (PacBio error correction) | ecosystem: Environmental > Terrestrial > Soil >...
AGGAGGCCCGGAATTTTAGGGGAGAGGAAAAAAAAACAACGGAGAAAAGTATATAGAAGGCAAATGGAAAAGAGGTAAAGCGGAGGAGGAAAAAAGAAGGAGGAGAGAAAGGCCAAAATTGCAACAGGGGGCGATAGCTTTAGGCTACAATGCGGGAATTAAGAGACCTCGTCGCAAACGGACTATCTTTAGTTCGGAGTAAATAGGAAACAAAGAGAAATTTTAGTGGAGCGCATCGTCGGGTAAGGAGTCAAGGGATCAGTCAAGAGGGAAAAGCGAAGTTATAGAAAGAGCATAAAGAAGGATTGCGCCAACGGGGTCACGGAGAAAAAAGTCTCCGTAATATGGCCAAACAGGAAAGGAGAAAGAACAGAAAGAAGAGACAAGAAAAACAACACAAAGACTAAGGATTAAATCTAACTGAGACAATTGAGGAAGTTTAATATCTTACCCCGCCCACAGGGGGAGTGGGAATCGAAGAGGAGAAGGGGTACTTACAGGCGGAATACAAAGAATGCAGAAGAAAGAGAAGCCATGAAAGCCGTGGAGGGAAAGGATCTGCGTCGGATTCCCACCGTAGTAAAGGTTTGCTTGGAAAGATTCGAAGAGAGACAGAATACTGGAGGGGGTGAATTGGGAAAAGAAAGGGGGTGAGTAGCAGGGGGGGGGGGAAATAATTCTTCAAACGGGAGGGACTGTGTAGATTCCCCCATGCCGCAGCTGCCCCCGCAAACTAAGGGTCATTTTGAAAGGGACAAACTGGACTTCCAAAGGAATAATGCGAGAACAGGATAAGAGCAGAACCAGGCGCTTCGGGGAAATAGGGACGGAGGCAAAGGGGGGATAGGGGGGGTTGAAAGGGGCGCAGAAAGCTCTTGCTTTTCATGAGTATAGAAGAGAAAGCCTTCGGCCAAGACAACTCACTAAAGGGGGGTCAAGTAAAGAAGCAAGGACGTCAAATAACAGGCAGAGAGCGATAAGACCAGCCCAGGTAAACCGAGAGGCACCGTCACTCAAATCATTAGTCTCAAAAAGAAAAACCTGGTCGTTGCACCCAACAGAAACGAAAAACAGCGCAGCCAGGGCACTCGAATCAGCGGTGTTAACATAAGAAAAAAAGAGAAAACAAAGCTAGTCTAGAAAAAACTGAGACTTTACACTTGACTGATAGTACGACCGGAGGACAGGGGGGGAGAAAGTCGGCCAGTAACCGTCCATAAGATAGGAATGAGCAAAAACAAGAAAAAAAAGAGAAGGCCGCCGCAAACAAGGGGTAAAGGGTTCAGCAACAAAGGGTAATCGATTGTTCTTCCGACTCAAAAAAGCGAGATTCTAAAGGTGGGAGCGGCGTCATTCCAACGTCAAAAAAAGGGCATACGGAAACACAAGGTCAATGAAAAGAAAGAGGAAAAAAAATGCACGACAATTATCTCTGATCGGATCAGTCAGGGAAAGAGGACGTGTAACGTCTTTTGGACATCACAGCACGGTAAAAAAGGTCGGAGGAAAACCAACGAAAAAAAGGTTGTGCCCGCTTGACAAAGAGGGCTTCGACCTCGAGGAAAAAGGATGAGATAAAAAAGGCTAAGGGGAGGGGTATGTCGCGGACCCTGAATAGATATGTGTAAAACCAGCGTGGGACAAAAAGAGCCGTTAGAGAACCCCTTCTTCTGGAGGAAGGTCTGGGCGAAGGCAACACGGGGGAAAGGGGTCGTTTTTCTTGACCCAAAGGGAAGTGTTGCGACGAAATAGGCGATCGATACACATAAAAGGAATGAAAAAAGCTGAGAAAGCAAGATTTTCCATGTCATTGGAAAAGACAGGGGACGAGTCACTGAAAATGGTTACTAGGTAGAGGAGGACAAGGTGCTGCAGAAAGAACGACGGTCGGAAACACGGATCAGGGAGCAGACAGGCCACGACGGCGCAAGTGCGAAAGGAAACCATTAAGTGTGGTGACAGGGAGGGGCAAGTATGAAACATCACCGAACGAAAGGCTATGAGTGGGGACTATCGCGCGAGGGGGGAAGGTAGGAAGCCCCTACAATTAGCAAGGGGTGAAAAGGGAAAAAAAAAGGTCACAAAAACGAAGTGCAAGCGAAAACTAGAAACTAGCTGGGTACGATTCCCATGGGGGAGGGGCAAGAAAATTAAACCGGAACAGAAGAGGGAGGAAGAATAGAAAAGCGTCGGAAGAAATTGGGGGGGGGGGTTGAAATTCCGGTTTTTCCGAATCTGGTCGGCAATCTGATAAAGTTAAACGTAACTCAGAAAACGGGCACGAACATCAACGTTGCGCGCGACGGAAAGGGGCCTTAGTCGGACAAAGTCCAATACTCCACTGCCTTTTTAAAGAAAAAAAAAGAAGAATTATCAGAAAGGCCGTTACCTTGGTGCAAAAGCGGAAGGATTTCAAAAGGCAAAGGGCTAGGGAGCGGATGACGAGACAAACCGACCTAAAAGAAAACAACAAAACGTTCTGAGGAGGAAAAGAGAGAGGGTGACGGGTGGGGACGTTATCGTAACTGCAAGGTTCTTCGGCTCAAACCCAAACGCAGAAAGTCTCACTTGCCGTCTTCATGAGATATTGGAAGGGAAGCGGGAAATTCACACCAGCCACCGGGGAGGAGTGTGAATAGAGAACCGCAAAACGGACGGCGCAGCGAAAGGGGATTAACAGGGAGCGGCGTCGAGGACAAAAGGTGTAGAAAGGGAAGAAGGACACTAAAAACAAGGGAGTAAAAGAAATACCGTGGAGGAACGGGGGTCTAAGACCTGGATAATAGCAGGATCTGTCAAGAACCTGGGAGGGTCTGTTGCACGAACATTGATCTAGGAAGAAGCTTGGCGAAAGGTGAAAAGGGAGATTTCTTTTGTTGGACGGTGGTAAAGACATTAATGGGGATGCTGCGTACGCCCGCCAAGAAGGGAATGTCCGAAAGAACACCACATCACTGACACCAAAGAGGTATCAACGAGAGAAGGAAAGAGAAAAAAGGAAATATTTTAACACTGAATCTGTGTACCTGAGAGTTAGGAATTCGCATCGGTGCCTTTTAAACGTAAGTGGGATAAGGGAGACTCGTGCATGCCTACCTTGGAAGCGCGAAAAGCTAACCCATGGTCAGGGGGAGGGATAAGAGAAATAAGCCAAACTGAAGGGGTTACCAATGAAATCGTCGATGGAAGAGGGGAAAAAGGGGACGAAGGTAGCTGGGGGGTAGGCAGAGTAAGGATCTAAGGTTTTTAGAAAAGTAAAGGATGTGGGTCGAACAGAAAAAAAAAGCTTGGCCACTGTTGACTTCAAAAGCCAAAGAGCTTGAACGTATACGGGAAACGAGAGTGGGGGGAAGTAGAAGCATCTCTGGAAGGGGAAATGTTGCCACATCAGCAACCAATGAGAAGAGGAGTATCGAGACCTACCGAGAAGAGGTAGGAAGCGTCTTTTCGCGGAAAGGGGATAAAAAGTGGGGAGATTCAGAGAAAAAAAGAGACATACCCGTTGATAGTGATGGACCAAAAAGAAAAAACTCTTCAGAACAATAAAGCAGATCAGAAGGTTTTTTGCCTTCAAGAAAGCCAAAAAGGTGTCGGGGGGAACACATGATGGGGGGGATTAGTAGCCATTAGGGGGTGATAGGTAAACACGGACACAAACATCCGAAACGTGAAAGCTTTGACACGGGGGAACAGGAAGAAACACCTCGAGGAGGGAATGAAGAGTCGCTACATTGATATCTAAATCGGAAGCGGCGGTCGAGAGGGGGACAAGAGCCGATGACGCGTGATGGAAGGGTTAAGTGTCCCACTAGACGTATTTGTGGTGACGGAAAGGTCCTAGAAGAAGTCTAGGTACAGACCGGAACGGTAAGAGGGTCAGGAATAACTATCCTTGTTTACTTGGTTGGGAAGGTTAGAGGGAGTGTTTAACCTAAGGATGAGAGGAGTCGAAACGTCACGGCGGAAAAACGTGAGTTCTGTGTGATGGTAAAACCAGGGGTGACTTGGGGCTGTGGATTTGGAAGAAAGGAGGAAGGATTGTTATGGGAGAGTCAGGGTACCGGGCGGACTTAACTTCTGCTCATCTAATTGGTAAGGCTTTGGCACCGTACGACACCAAAAAAATTGAGTTATTGGGTAGGGAAGCAAGGTGCGAACGCGGGCGAAAAGGGACAGAAGGCCAAAAACCGAAGGAAGCCGCAGAAATTTCCGACCCTCGCCACAAGGAACGCTAAACAAGACTAAAGAGGTGTATACCAAAGTAGGAGTTCAAAAGGAAACCGCTTGTCATTTGGGACGACAAAAAAACTTAAAACAATGGCCGTGCAGAAGGGTCTAGGGTATCAAAGGAAAAAGCGGAAAGGCGTGAACTGCGCATGAGCAAGAAACCTCAAAAAAGGAAAGGGGGAAAAAATTTGGAAGGCACCAATGAAATGATAAATAAAAGGCTTTTGGGGGGGGAGTCAGGGCAACCCCCCTTAAAAGGATAGAGGGATCTGCCTTCGAATTCGTCTGCCCCCAAAAATCGATCACGAAAACAGTTCAAAAGGCCGCAGAGCGTCCAGGACGTCGCGACCAGCGTCGCAGTTATTCTCAGGGAAACAGACGTATTCTGCATTGGAAGGAAAGGAACAGTTGAATGGAGGGGGCAGAGCCAAGCGAAGCGGATGAAAATTTCTGGGCAGCGAGGGTAACCTTAAAAAAAGAAAAAAAAGGAAAAAAGGGCGCGAGGGGGGAGAGTAATGAAAAATCATGCTTGGTCAATCTGGGGACGGGCCGGGAGGTAGGCTATGGCGAAATGTGTAGGCAAGGAAAAATTCCCGGGCTACTGGACATTTATAGAGAAGAGCCTGGAGTGCAAACCCCATCAGTGGGGCAACATCCATCCCCTGGACTGGGAGGGGGAGAGGTCGGAGAGAAAAAAACCTGCTGCAAGAGGCGAAGGGGGAGTACTAGAAAGGAACGAAGGAATAGGAAAAGAATAAAAGTGAAAGGTTGGAAGCGTAAGAATCCGCACATAAGAGACGCAGGTGGAGAGAAAAACTGGACAAATACTGATAGAAAAGTTGCTAAGTAAGGGCAAAGGAGGGTGCCATTTACTAGGGCAGCTGACTATGAAATGAAAGGAAGAAGGGGAAGTACAAGGACGTGCTGTTCCATGGGAGATCTCTCACACAAAAAAGAAAGGAAAGAAATAGAGGAAAATTTGAAGCCGAGGCAAGTGAAGTAGGAAAAAACACTGTCATACTAAAAGCTCGTAACAGGGGGGAACGAAGGTTGAAGGGTCAGGGAGGAAAAAGAAATTTCGCACCTCTCTCAAACAGGAGGAAGCGAGAGTACCGGGGGGGGGGGGAGGTAACAAGTATAATTGATCGAAGAAAGGAGATAGGGACGGGAACTTGAAGAGAAGTTATAAGGAAAAAGGGGACAGACGACCGGGTATCGCCGAAGATAAGAAAAAAAAAAGAGGGAAACAACGAGGGCGCAAGACGGCAAGGAAATCTTTCCACATGCCAAGGGGAAGGGGGGGCACCGGGCGGCAATCTCTAAGGACCAGTAAAAGAGAACAAGCGAGGTACGAAGGGCTTGAAGAGGGGAAGGCGAAAGAAAAATGGAAAAAATAAGTTGTGAAACAGGACCACCATCAGGAACTTCACATAATGGGGGAAGAGAAGGGGGGAGAAGGAACTTGGGAAGGGGGAGAAACGATATCCTGACGAAACGAATAATAAAGAGAGGGCGCGAATAACGATGGCCATGGTCCGCGGTCCTGACGCAGGAAAAAAAAAGAGAATGAAAAGGAAAATCGCTTTTAGGGTTGGGAATACACGGAACAACACGGCTCGTAGGTGAAGGGGGGAGGTGGAACATCATTGGGGGGTGGAAAGGCATTGTCCAGGTAGGTTCAAGGGGGGCGGAAATTGGAGGTTAAAATGGAGCAAAATGCAGGAAGCTGCCAAAAGCAAGAGTCAGTGGGGTGCGAGACCAATGGGAAAAAATGGAGAAATTAAAAAACCGGGAAAGTCTGGAAGTCGAAAAAGAACGAGTAGGTCCATTATCCCAGCCTGCTAAGGGAGAAAGATCGAAAAGGGGGGGGGGGGAGGCGTAATGGGGGGATATGGGTCCGAAGGGTTCTGTCCTCTCTCGGAAAGCGTTTTTCTGGGAAAGGAGGAAATAGCTGGCGCGCGCTGCGGTAAAAAGAAAAAAAACTCCCTCCAGTGGGGTGAAAACAGACAGGTGAAGAAACAAATTTCGGGAAGGAGACGAACGCCAGCACATCCAAAGAAAAAATGCCTTCAAGGGAACAAGAAAAAAAAAAAGAAAAACCTCCATATCCAAAAGGGTTTTGAAAAACACAAAAGAAAAAGACCGAACGAGTAGACAAGAAGGGCATGAGAGAAATCAGAGTGGGGAAAAGAAAACCAGGTACAAACCAAAAAAACTCCCCAAAAACCAAAAATAAAAAAGAGCTAAGAAAGGAAAGGGACGAGACCTCCTTCCTGGAAAGGGACTTCAGGGAAACCTTAAAAAATATTAGTCAAAAAAACGGACGAAAAGAAGGAAAAAGTACGCTCTGGAAATGAAAAAGAACGCTCATGAAACGATCCGAACCAGCCAACAGCTATTTCGATGTCAATTTCACAGGGAAGCCGGTACTCATCGATTTTCTGGGGGATTGTCTAAGAGAGATGAAGGATACTGATTTAGAGGGGGGGGGGAGGGTCAACATCATCAAACAGGGAAAGCGGAGCGGCCCAGGAAGAAGGAAAGGTCCGCACGAAATAGAGGTGAACCTCTTTCCCCAAACGGTAAAATCGTCCAGGGTCATTTTACGGGAAGTTGCACCGAAGGTGGGGAACCTCACATAAAGGGTTCGCGGAGGCTTCATTCTAATCTCGAAAAACCGATTGGGGGGGAAAGCTTGAAATAATGGTGTCGGAAAAAAAGGGACGTCACGTACTGGAGTAACTGAAACCCGGAGAAAGGGGCGAAGGAAAGGAAGTAATAAGAAAGGAAGACTGCCTACAACCCATCCACCGCTCTTTTAATAAAGGAAAAAGAAGGAAGCAAAACGAGGAGGGCAGTTGGAGTGGTCGAAAAAAAAAAAAAGGCACTAATTTTTATTTGTGCTGACACACAAATAGTGTGAGCCCCGGTAGATCTCAGACCGGAGACGATTACATACAATATGACCTGCAGCAGATACTACTTCCAAGAGGGGAAGGGAAGGGGACAAGAACGGAAAGAGGTAGTTCAAGTCCCTGTAAAAAACTGTGGAGAAAAAAAAGGGAAAGCTGAGATTACGTATACATTTCGCAGCAGAGACAGGGGGAAATACCAAAAATGGAGGAAGTTAATGAACGAAAGGACAATCAGTTTGCTAATAGGAAGAAAAAAAGTCATGGGGGGGACACTATGTCAGTTAAACAGAGGCTAGAGGTTTGCAAAAGAAAAAATAAACTTGGGGGGGCGAAGGCAAAGTATGGGGGGGGGTACTTAGGCAGGGAAAAAGAGAAGTGGGGCGGGCTACTGAATACTGAATAAAAAAGGGGAACCACAAAGTTTGGCACGCCCCAGAAAGGCGACACAAGGAGACCATCGTTGGAACAATGTAATCCATGGAATAAAAAACGACCCTGGACAAGGAAAGGAAAGGAAAGCCGGAGGAAGATCAAGCGTAGGAACGCGGGGGGGAATGTGGTCCACGTACTGGTGGGACGGAATTCTTCAAAAACAATGAGAAAGGTGGTAAGAGTGGAAGGAGAATCCAAGCAAATCCAAGAAAAGAGTTCGCGCATAAGGAGAAAAGCCTGGAAGGTGATGCAGAAGACCCGAAAAATTGGTGTAAAAGAGAAAATACACTTATCTCAAATTCCTAGTACCTCGAAAAGGAAGGAAGGACCTATCCGGGGAGGAATGACTCACGCTGTAATAGAGAAAAAAAAGGGGGTCTAGAAAAAAAAAAAAAGGGGGGAAAGAGAGACAGTGTGAAGGGGGCTTTAAGGTCAGAGGAAGGGGGAAAAAAAGGGCTTCAAAACCCTCACTCTCCAGCTGGAAAGGACGAAATGAAGCGGAACTTAAAAGAGGGGCAGATAGCTTCACCTCCTGTGGAGGAGTTTGGTAGGGGGGGCTACGACATAGCAATCCGGCCAGGGGCGAGGGAGAAACTGTTTACGTGGAAAAATGGGATTACTGCATCGCTAAATTTATCAGATTGCGGAAAAGTTAGAAAAAAAACTGTAAGGGAAAAAAAAAAAACGCACATAAGGGGGAAGGGGGGGGTACTGCAGGGAAAAAAGTGTAGAGAAAAAAGAAGAACTTTGAGGGGGGACTTTTTTGCAAGAACATTGTGAAGGACGTCAGGAAATTGGCGGCCGGTGAAGAGGAGGCCTTGGGAAAAAAGGTGGGGGAAGCACGGGGCATGGTAATGCGGCGGGAGCAAACAGGAGGCCGAGACGGGGTCCAAAAGGCGACAATCCACCCAAGGTGTGTGTTAAAAAAGGAGAGACCGGTAAAAGGAAGGGTGAAAAACAAGGGGGAAAAATCTGTGTCCGGTTAAGTGACAGACTAGGGGACCCAGCTCGAGTCACTGTAAAAAGGGGGTGCTGATATGTTTCCGCCGGCAAAGAGCGAACCTGGGGGGAAGAAATATCACAACGACCAAAAAAAAAAAACCAAGTTTCAGGGTGCCGGGAAAAGAAGACAAAGAGCATGTGGGGCAAATGAAATAACGAAAGTAAAGGGAGGGTTCTGCGGGCAGCTTTGTTGATCGGGGTAGAGAAAGTCGAGGAAAAAACAGAGAGGAAAGGGGGCTAACAAACTGGGGAGGGGGGGGGCTGACAAACCATCCAATCTTGGTAAAGGAATCGGCAAAGACATGATCAACCGTGTTGCTCTGGCCAAGTCGTTGAAGACTCGCACAGTGACGGGGGCGTAAGCGAAGAGACGCGTGAGAGGGAAAAAAATTCCTGTGCACCAAGCCAAAAAAAAACAAGGGAGTATAGGGTATAAAAAAGAGCCCCTACGACAGGGGAGGGGGAAAAATCGGCGATTTGAAGCATAAAATTTTGCTTCCAGGCGGGGTGGGATAAGATCCGAATCTCTAGAAAAAGGGGGAGGAAACCAGAATTTGCAAAGAGGGAAAATTTACCTTACTATCGGATAGCGAGAAGTGGGTAAAGGAGTGTTAAAGGCTTAACGTCCTTAGGGATTACATGGTAAACTGTGGAAGACGGAGGGCAAGGAGTTTTTATTGTTTTGACCACGGAAAAAGAAAAACAGCTCATCCGAATCCGTAAGAGACGCGAAGGGAGGATGCAAGAACCTATGGGAAGGGTAGGGCAACTGCTCTAACATTGAAGGATAGAGGGCAGCTGGCGGGAGGGTCTATCGTGGAAGAACCTCTGCAGAAACTAGTGACAGAGGCCTGGGCAGTAATTGCGAAAAAAAAGACCTACTATTGTGTCAGGAAACACTGAAGCGCCGTGAGGGGGGGGAGAAAAGAGTGTCAAGGGAAAGGTGTCTCAGTGAAACGTCTAAGAGCGGAAAGGGAAATGTGGTTGTGGTTGTTCCCTGTTTAAACAACAAATGATCGCGCCAAGAAGGGATGATCTGTTCTTGCTGGTGAGGGGGGGGGGTGGGGAAGACCAATTTAGTAGTTCTTTTGGGGGGAAAGAAGGTTGGTTCGGTGGCCTTAAACTTTTCGAAGGAAGGGGACTTCGGCACGGCGAATTTCATACTGGCTGTGAGCGCCTTATGTGAACCAAAAACTGAGGGAAGTGCGGGGACTCGAAAATTGCGAAAGGCAGAAAGATAAATATCATCATAAAAAGCAACGATTGGGGCCAGTCCTGAAAAACCAAAGTCCTAACCCCATAGCACACCTTCCGAAGAAAAACCGTAAGGAAAAGGGGTGTACCAAGTCCTACAGGACAGGGTCTCCTTTACGCGTTCGGGGGGGAGAGAAAGAAAAACCTTAACCCCCAAGAAAAGTGACCGGTCAAGGGAAAGGGGGGATCAGTGGGGAGACGCAATTACCTGATTAGAAATGGGGGTTGCCGGGGGAAGCTTTCGGGCAGGGGTATAAAACCAGAAACCGATGAAAGTTTCACACCGGTCTTGAGGAAAAGGGAAAAATTGCTAAAAAGCACAAGGAGGGTCTAAATTCAAACCCCAACTCAGAAAGGATATACGTGTATAAAATCCGGAGGAAAGAAGTTCGGCTTTCAAAACAGAGAGATACGGTGGAAGGCAAGGCGCATCTAACAATAGACGGAGGAAGGCCCGGAGGAAACATTGCTTAAGGGATGAGCTCCATGCAAAGGGGAAGTTCCTGACTGAAAACTATAGGGAGAAAGAAAGGTTCAAGAAGGAGGAGAGTCACAAAGTGTCGCCGGGGAAGGCTAGGGTAAGCACTTAACCACTATCGAGAAGGAGCCGGGGTCAATTTTGTCAATGAAGCATGGTCGTACTCGCTTCATTGGGGTATAAGGTTTCTGGGGCGACGAAAAGGGACCGGTGTCGAGAAAACACTTGACCCCAGGGAAAGGCTGGAAAAAAGAATTTAGAGGAATCGAAGGGGTCTGCGTCCCCTCGTTTGGGGCTCAGCCATGAAGGGGGGGGCTTAGAGTCAGGAGGATACACTGGCACGGCGCAAGGCACGGTATAACTTCGGAGTCCTGGAAAGCAGGAAGTGAGCTGAAGAAGAAAAAGTCGAATTTAGATCGTGGAAGGAAAAAAAAGAAAGGAAAAATTTTGGGCGAGAGGGACACGCCCAGGGAAGAGGGTAAACGGGTTCTCCGACCTGAGCAAACCGGGGGGAGGGACATGGACTCGAAGCGGAAAGAAAGGAAGAGATGCGGACTCTCCTCATTGACCGGAGGTTTCATGGGGCAGACGACTCGCAAAAACAAACGGAAGTATTAGGAGGAAGGAAAGGGGAAGACATCTTACAGGTGGTGAGGGAAGTAAGCCATCTCGGTCATCTGCGCCGGAGAGGTCCAACGAACGGTTGCAAAACGGGAGGAGTACCTGCGATATACATGGAGAAATAGGACGAAAACGCGAGCTTTGATTTCGTCGTACCGAGATAAAAATCCGTCCAGTTTAGTCAACTGAGAACTGGGATTGTTAAATGACTCAAAAGTGAGACTTACGCTACTTCAAAGAGGAAAGGGATCGCCGACTATAACAAACCCAGGGGAAGGGAGAACCAACCAGGGGCGACAACGGCAATAAAAGGATCTTGCCCATCAATGCCCGGGTTCAAGGGGTGGGATGGAAAAAATGACCACATCAGAAAACAGGAAAAAAAGATCCCTAAAGCAGTGCAAAAAAAGGAGGAACCTAGGCGGCGCACACTGAGCATAGGGGGTAGTCTTACACTGACTGCACGCGAATGGTTCACTCCGCGTCGCGGCACCCCTTGAGGAAAAAAAAGAATAAGGAATAATACGGAGCTTTAAACAAGAAGGAAGGGGGAAGGGTTCACTGCCGCGCGAAAGATACACCATCACCCCGGAGCGGTATCGATGTTGAGGGGTTGAGCAAGAAACTAGGTCCCCTTCTATTACTGTGAGGGTGGTGGGTGGAAACAGGAGGGGGTGCTTTTAGCAATTGTCATCTTTAAGGACAAGACGTAAGGGAGCGGGGAGTTAGATCCCCCAATGTCGGCGAGAAAAAAACGCAAAGTACTGGTCATTTGCGTCAACTGAGAAAAACGTAAGGGGGAAAAAAAAGTCTGGGAGGCGATCCGAGACTACCTCGAGAAGGAGAAAGGGGGAAGCGGGGGTCAACTCGTTCGACTGGGTTGGAAGGCGGAAAAGGGTTGTCTATGGTTTCACGGAGTGGATGACAGGCTCGTCTGCAATCTTTTGACTGTAGGAGAGGGAGGCGAACAGATCTCACGACGGTAGAAACGACCAACAAACAGCCAGTGGTGTTCAGCCGGACGAAAAAAAACATTACGGCAAATTACAACGAGCACAAAAGGCGCCTACCCGTGAACGGCACCAGGGAAAAAAATCCTGACGATCACCTCCCACCAGAATACGGGGAAGGGAAACCAAACGCCCTAACCGATAAAAGGGGCATCGGACGATCCAGCAGTTGGTTAAAAGACGAAAACCCACGCAACAAGTAACACACTCTAACAAGAGGAGAAAACTGCGAAACAGGGAACGTTACTTTATATGAGACTGCGTAGAAAGGGGGGGGGCTACACAAATATTCGTCTGCGTGTCGAAACAGTAAAGAAAAAAATCAGATAGACGGAAGCCGGATCCACACGAAGACCGCCCAAAAGGAAGGGGGGGGGGTGCGAAAATGTCTCTCCTAAGCGCAACTGACTCATACGGGGAGGGGAGTTACTGAAATGAGCGCTTCTACGGCTCGATTAGATGGGGAGCAGGCAAAGGTCACAAAAGAGGCTACGGACACACCCATTCAGTCAAAACGCAAAGAAGGCTTAAAGCTAGTTCCACCGCGGTTAACCAAAAACGGCTACCAGGACTTTCCAATCAAGTAAGGTATCCAGGACGCTTTCACACGTGCTGGGAAACGAAACGTTTCTCGCGCGTAAGAGTCGCATCCCAAGATAGCCAAATTTGGGAACCAGCGGGAAGCGATGGGGGGATGTCATACCGCGTCTTCGGCCAGCGCGGTTATTATACGACGCCTGCGAAAAAGGTGGTGCTGGAACATTCTGCTCTACAAAAAGGAACTCGATTTCTTCCTTAAAAAAAGAAAAACAAGCCCCAGGCTCGTTTTCCAAGACGACCGGAAAGAAAAACGTATGCGGTCTAAGAAAAAAATGACACCGTGGACACAGCTGGGGAAGGGTATACCCACAGCATTCAGGGGGGGCAGACACACAATGGCGATCTGCTCTAGAAGTTACCTACAAGAAATCAACAATCTGGAGAAGAAATAAGACTCATACGTTTACCGGGGTAAGTGGCCACAAGCATCGTAGCGGGAATAAGGGGACAACCTGAAAAAACACTTTGGGCTACTCGGGCCGCGGTGTCGGCTTCCATGTGGGCAGCAAAAAAAAAAATGAAGAGAAATGTCTAAGACCGGGGAAGTGGGAAGAAGTACTAAGAGGAGAGAAGAGGATACCACGTGGTGTTGGAAGAGAGGGCGAGGGGAACGACGAGTAGAAGAGAAAGCAGTGCAGAAGAGATTAGATAAGGGAAGTGAGGGGGGGCGGAGGCGTGCAAAGGAGGGGGTGGAAGGATGGAGAAAGAGAGAAAAGATTAGAAAAAAGGGTGGGGGGAAAATAGAACACGCCGGCTGAAGACGGGGGGGCTAAAGAGAGGCCGGTGTGAAAAAAAAAGGGGGAGCGAGGGCAGGCAATAGCAGGTGAAAAAGCGAATAACGAGAAGCAAGAGAAGAGGAGAAAAAGACGGGAAGACGAAAGAGGAGCAGGAAGGGGGCGGAGGAAAAGAGTTCGTGAGAAGAAAGGGGGAGAGAAAGTGTAGGCAAAAAAAGAAAAAATAAGGGAAAGGAGATGTAGAAGAGAGAAGGTTGGGGGGGGGCGGGGGGGAGGGGAAGAGCAAGAAAAGGAGGTAAGGATAAGACGAAAGGGGAGGGGGTCGACAGGTGAAGGGAAGGGGAAATAACGAAGACGGGAAGAGGGGCGGAGAGTGAATGAGGGACCAATAGACTGGAACGAGACAGAGAGAGAAGGGGACTATGGAGAAGACAGCGATCTAAGGGCAAAATGATGAGGGAGAAAGCAAAATCGATGGAGGGAGGTGAGGAACACTAGGGAATGAAAGAGAAAGGCAGGAACATTAAGAGCGACGCGAGGAAAGTAAAGTGTAACTAGAGGAGCACCGGGAGTAGCGCGGACGACGGAAGAGGAGGGACAGAAAGAGGAGGAATGGGCCCAAGATAACGAGAAGAGCGGAAAATTCGGGACAGGTAGTGCGATGTATAGAAAAGAGCGGAAGAGGGAGAATAAAGAGCAGAGAGAGGGAGAGTGAGTGTGGGACGAACAGTGTGGGAAGGAGGAGGGGGTAGGGGTGGAGGGCAGTAAGGGGGAGAGGTGGGAGAGAGTGGAGATAGGAGGGCAGGAGCAAAGGAAAGGTACTAAAGGGGATGCAATAGGAAGATAGATAAGGGCGGGATGGGGGGACAAAAAGAAGAGAAAGACAGAGGGAAGAAAGAAGAGGGAGACAGGAGCAGGGATTGAAAGAACGGAACGAAAGAGAAAAAAAAGAAAAAAGAGGGGCAGGGGATAAGTGAAAAAGAAGAAGGGAAGATGGAGAGAGAAAAAAAGGGGGAAAAATGGAGGGGCTAGGGGGGGAGCGAAGGAAAGAGGAAAGAGACAGCGGACAAGCGGAAGGAGAAGAAGAAGAGGGACGGGAGGAAAGGAACAGGAATAAAAAAAAAAAGGAGACGCATCGCAGGCAAAGAAAGAGATAGGAGGAGTAATGGGACAAGAGGGATGAAAGGCAGGAGAGGGAAGCAAGGAAGAAGAGAGAAGGGAATCAAAAGAGGGGAATGGGTGGGTAAGGAGTAGAAAAAGGAAACAGGGGGGAAAGAAAAGAAAAAAGAAAGGGAACAAAAGGGGGGGAGGGGAGGAGATACGGGAAGGAAGAAGAGGACGGGAGGAAAGGGGTGGATGTAACACAAAACAATCAAGAGTATGGGGTTAAGCGGCGGAGCCGAGAAACAACGGCAGGAAAGGGTATGGGAAAGGGCAGTAAAGAGACGCAAAGGAAATAAGAGAAGAATGTGAGTAAACATCGAAAAATATAGGAAAACAATAAAAAACGAAAAAAAGAGGACGCGGGGGGGAGGGGCGTTGAAAAGTGGAAGAGTAAGAAAGGAAGGAAAAAAAAAGGAGGTACAGAACAGGGAGGTCAGAGGAGGTGCGTAGAGGGGCAGTGATGGGGGGGTAGGATTGGAGGAGAGGCAAAATTAGAGCAGAAAAAGAAGGAGGAGCGTAGCGCTAAGGAATCGAGGGTAGGGGGAAAGGAAGGAACGAGGCTGCAGAGGAAGAGGGAAGGTGAGAGGGTGAGAGGAAGAGAAGGGGGGCAGGGAAGCATGTGAAGAAAGTAGAGTGGAGTGGACAGAAAGTAAGGTGAGGGAAAGAGGAAGAGGGGAAATGGAGGAGGGACTGGGAAAGGGCGAAGAGGGAGGGGAGGGGGGGATGACGACAGGGAAGACTTGAAAATAGAGGGAGGAGAGACGTAGGGACGACTTGGGGGGGGAAGGAGAGAGACGGGCAACGTGGAAGAAGAGGGAAGAAAAAAGCAAGAAAGGCAAAGGAAGGGACGAACGGATGGTTAAATAGAAAGTGTAGAGAATCGCTGGCGAAAGAGAAAGCTGGGACGCGAAGGCTAAAACAGAGAATTCGAGGGGGGCGGGGGGTGATAATAGCGGAGAAAAGGGGGGGAAAGCCTGGGAAAAAAAGTAGCATACGGAAGTAAAACCGTATGAGGAAAGAAGAAGGGGAGGCAAACGAAGAAGAAATGACGAAGAAGTCGAACAAGGGGGAGGATAAGGGGAGGATAAAAAGGGGGAAAGAGAATGGGCGAGAGAGAGAGGAGGAACAGGCGGAAAAAAGGGAAGAGCCCCAGAATTAGGAACGAAGGGGAGGGGTAAGGGAGAAAAATTATAAGAAAAGGACGAAAAAGAGAAAAACGGGAGAAGAAGAAGGAGGGAAGGGACATACAGGGGTGCAAAAGAATAGGGGGATGTATAAAAGCAGGTAATCGGAGAAGGAAGAAAGAGGGGGGGGATAGAAGGCGATAAGCGGCGAATTATTTCGATGGTAGGGGTAAGAAAGAAATTACAATAAGGCTAAAGAACAAAAAAAGGGAGGGGGATGCAGGTTTAGAGAAGGAGGCGAGAAAAAAGGAAAACAAACACAAAAGGTCAAAAGGGAGGAAAGGGAAGAAGAGGAAAGGAGGAAAGAAACAAAGTATTAAGATAGTAACAGTAAGGAAGAGCGGGGGTGCGTCAAGGACAGGAAGACGCGAGCAGAGGTGCGAAATGGAGCTGGGATATGGTAGGGGGAAAAATGAGCGTGAAAAAAGAACAGGCAGCAAGGAAAGGAAAACAGGAAGAGTTGGGGGGAGGGTGGAAAAATATATGGAGACTGTGAAGAAGGAAATAGAAAAGATAGAAGAACGGGGGGAAGGGCGAGAGCAGGGATAGTGTAGGGAGAGATCAGGGAATGGATAGCAGGAGTGGTGAAAAAGGAATACAGGGAGAAGATGGGGGAGGGGGGAAGGGCGAGGGAGTGGAAGAGAGAGAGGAAGAGGGGGCAAGGGGCGGGGGAGAGAACGCAGAGGGCTAGGGGGAGAGCAAGAGAGGGGAAGAGAAAGGAAAGGGGAAGACGCATAGGGGAAGAAAGGGCGGAGAGGACAAATAAGGGAGGGTAACAAATGGAGAGGTGAGGAGGAAAGGAGGAGAAACAGGGGCGGCGGAATGGGGGGGAGGTGCAAAGGGCAAGAGGAAGAGATGAAGAAGGATAAAGAGCGAGACAGAGAAGCGGAAAAAGTCCGAGATGAACCGGCAAACAAAAGGGGTAGAAATGGAGGCAAGAAAGGGCCCTGGAGGGAGGGGGAGGGTCGGAAGAAAAGGCTGACGGAGAGAATGGGGGTGGGAATAAGCGGGGAAGGGAAGACAGGATGGCAGGACGGCAAAGGAGAAAACAGGTGAGGAGGGTGCAACGGGTCCGTAGCGGGGTTGCAAACGCGCGAAAGAGAACAGGAGGGTGGGCTGGCAAGGGAGGAGGAAAGGAACGAGAGTGGGTAGAAGCAAGACAGTAAGAAGGGGTGTGGGGAAGGGGGGAAGTTGAGGATTCAAGGAGAGAGGCTGACACCGTACAATCAAATTCTTGCCGTTCCCACGCCCGACGACTTGCCGGGGGAAAGTTACGGTAATTAAACCTCTTCATGTTGGGGAAACCTATGGACGGGGTCTCATGATCGCTAGCGGGTTGAATCACTTGAAAACTTGTCTATTAGTTGGTGGTACTTCGCGAACGTGAAGGGACGTTTAGTTTGCAGAAAAACATGACAGGAGAAGTGAACCTTAAACGGGTCGAAACCAGCGCCTGGAAAAAAACCGGAACGTGAAAAAACGATTTTCCATCTTTAGCAAAGAAAAAATGTGAGTCACACTACGCACGGACCACGAGCAGACTTTCGGCTATGACGCAGTGGCTGGTAGATCAAATCGTTCTGAACGGGAGGAGGTACATTACCGTTTGGAAGGAGTTCGCAAGTCGTATCAATTTGGAAAGCCGGAGAAAAAAGCGCTTCCCAACGGGCAGACATCAACGTTGCGCGAAAGACAAACTAAAGGATGCCGGGGTGAGGAGCATAAAGCTCAAAGAAGACAAAGAGGTGGGAAAACGCGGCCGAACACTTCTATTCATAACGGAAATTGCGACCGGTCTGAAAGCGGGAGGAGGGACGAGACCTGGCGCAGTGAGGAGAGATAACCCCAAGACAAAGTATCTCTCTCCTCAAAAAGCCTCACAACAACAGATTATGATTAAATAGGGAGAATAGGGAGGTGGAAGGGGAAGGCAGCGCAGAAAGAGCTCAAGTGCTTAGGCCTCCAGAGCCGAGTCAGACCGTCGCAAGGTCCTCGTCGAAAGAGAATTTTAGGCCCGTTTATACCTTGAACCAGAAGGGGAGACTGTGGACTTCAAAGTTGCTCCAATCACATTCATACGTAAAGAAAGGAAGCGCGAAAACTGGGATGGAGTGCCCGTTGGGGATGCGGCATAGCTGCCAAAATTTGTCAAGATTGCAACGAATTCGAAACATGAGTTACACACTACAAACTCTGTGATTAAAAACGAGGGTTTATAAAAGGGCCTGCGTGAAAATAGCAGAAGCTAAGACTCTTCGAACTTTTTAAGGGTCAGGTGGCACGTACCAGGGGGGGAGAAAAGGACACTGGACAAGAGTTGGGGGAGCACTGTTCTTCCTTAAACGCAGGGGGAGTGAAATGGTTGTTGCCGGTTGTAAAAAAGAGGTAGGCGGCCGGTAAGCCCGCCCACGTCCCTCGAAAGAGGCATACGTCCCCCAAATCGCGGAAAATCCTCCAAAAAGGTTATGTTGGAAAACCGGCTCGCGAAGAACGATAGGGAAAATGCCATAGTGCAAACATGAAGAGGTTTCTGCGAAACTTTCAAGCAAAAGAGATTAAGTCTCTGGGAGGAACGGAAAGTGTGATTTGATAATGGGTCCGCAAAGGAAGGGTCTGCGGCCCGTTTATCCAAGGACAAAAAAACGCCCGAGCGAACCCAGGTTTCAGGTTGCATTACACCTGCATACGCGAACTGTTTCCAAGAAAGAGGAACGATTTAACTAAGGGGGCTCCCTGGATGCAGCTGGGGGATCTTGTATTTGAACGATGAAGAAGGATCGATCGCAGGGTGTTCTCACCCCTGAATCGGGGGGAGGGAGCAACCGGCCCAGCGGTGGCCAGGGGGAACAGTCGGAACCAAGAGCCTGCAGAAAGCAGAAAGTTAAGCTTGACGGCGTAGAGGAAAAACTCGACACTGTTTACTGGGTCTGTAGAATCAGTCGCGTGGGGGGGGAGATCCTTCCTGGTGGGAAAAAATCCCAAAACTCACCACCTTCCAAAACTGCTGTAGAGTAACGCCTATCAAAGAGCGAAGAGCAAAAGAGATTTAAGGGGCCAGGGTGTGCGTCGAGAGGGGAGGCTATAAACTAATCGAGAAAAACCCGGCTGGGGGGGAGGGCCTGTAGAACCGAAACGCGTAAGACACATGGACCTACGAGACATGAAGCTGATCCGTTTGGGGGTAAAAACTCGGGGGAAATATCTTTCCAAAGTCGTGTCGGCATTTAACTGTGTCGGGCAGGAGGGAGCCCTTCTTTTGGGTATTGTGTGAAGACAAAAACTAGCATCCTACAGAAAAAAAGAGAGGGGGGGAAAATTCAAGAAACTCGAGGGACTTACGTGCGCTCGGGGAGCGAACATTGGCGAAATGACAAAGAAATCGGCCAACTGGACTGGGGAGGGGTAGGTATCTTTGATGACCGGGAAAAGGGGGGCAATGACTAAGCTTCTGCCGTAATTGAAAAAAGGAAAAGAATGTGGCGTCTAAAGTTTCTCCTGTCTCAGGGGTCCAGGGGTCAGTCGGTTCGCCGGTCTCGACAGGCCTGGGTTAAATTGGGTGGTCAGAATTGTGAAGAGTGTTAACCACGAGTTATCGTGGAGGGGGAGCGGGCTAGCGGGTGTCGGGACGTTCTGTTTGGGGTAAATACCAGTTCTGATTGAGGTGGGGGAGTTTCGCGTAAGGGGGGGGGAATAACTTAACGGGGTCCGGGAAAGGGGGAGGCGGACATCTAGAATTGCCGGAGAGCTTGGGCAAAGGTTGTCAAGAAAGAGGGACCAACACGGGGAGGGGGAGGGGAAAAAGATTTGAAATGGGAGACCGCGGTAAACAGAAGGCAAAACAAAAAAAAATGAATGCCGCCCGTCACACGTCAAGTGAAACAAGCACCGCACCGTACGCAAACAAAGACGATTGGTTAAATTACCGAGAAAGGGGGGGAAAAGCTCATGTCTCCGGCCGGACTCGCGAATCAGGCCTTCCCAAGACGTGCGGCAAGTACCATGGGCTCAAAGTTGGATTCGCAAAAGGACGGAGGTACATTTTCGGGGGGCAAGGGCGGGAGGGGGGCTAACCGCAAAGAATTCTCACCAGGGAAAAAAGTCAGTGGAAGACACAGATGACAATGCTAAAAAGAAAAGAGGGAAATCAAATACCCACAGTCACAAGGAAAGTAGGTCGACTCGCGTAGTTCAGGATTGACTAGACCTCAAAAACGAGAAGTATACCTTTGAATTCTCGGCTCAGCGGGGAAGGAGGAAAAAGCGACCAATGCCTTCGCGGTATTATGCGCATAACGAAGGATTATTCCGTTCCCGAGGATAGGAGGGGGAGGAAGGGAGGGAAGGCCACGATCCGCTTATATTCCCAAAAAAATTTCGAAAAGATTGTTAAGTCCATAACAAGATCATAAAGGTCTGTGAGCAAGCATTCAGAGTAAAAGGGGGAAAAAAGGTCTCTATTAGTAGGTTATCTGTGGACTGGCGGAGTGTGCCGGCCGTTTTCTCAAACTGAACCAAACTGGAACAGGGTTACATAAGGAAATTTAATCGAGTATCGGAAGGAGAAAACTCGGTTGGGGCAGAAGCCCATGAAAGGGGCGGAAAGTGTCGTCGGCGATCACCGGACAGTCGGCAATCGCGACTGAGAGTCTAGGAGGTAAGACAAGGAGGGGCGCTATAGACAGAAAGGTGCGAGGGAACTCATGACGAAAGAAAAAAAGCATCGCCTTTTGACTAGATTAGCCTAGAGAAAAATTGTTACGCCTACTCTATCAAAAGAGGGGAAGTTGTGACATGTACATCGCCGGCGGTAACTCGTACCCCGGGAGGGAGTGAACTACTAGAAATTACATGCGAGGCTTTCCAGTTGGGGGGGGC
>Ga0179593_1284248_pt1 | contig 20494 bp, 24 predicted proteins | sample CZODoug2_1_08_16_FD_185931 | JGI IMG/M metagenome (GOLD analysis project Ga0179593, IMG submission 185931) | Vadose zone soil fungal communities from Angelo Coast Range Reserve, California, USA - CZODoug2_1_08_16fungal (PacBio error correction) | ecosystem: Environmental > Terrestrial > Soil >...
GAAAAATTTATAATAATTCTCAGACCGGGGCCCGTGAAACACCTTATTATAGTGAGCCCCAGGTTCAGAGAGAATGAACGGGAGAAAGGCCTGAGTAGGGAGTCATAATTCTTCTCCAATTCTCAAAACGCGCGACCGAGCGTCCTGATGACAAGAAATAAATCAATGTTCAGCAAAGTGCAAGGGCAAAACACCCTCAAAGTGCAATGCCAGAATTTACCGGACTGCGCTCTGGCGAAATCGGCAGACGGACCGGGCTCGAAAGTAGAACCACAAGGGGCTGACCTTCTCGACGCAACAGCGTACCGCGGCAGGGGGTGAAAAATGATAAACAGGGAAAAAAATTTGTTGCCGTCCTTAAACGAGACTCGGCAAACGCACCAGGGGCCGTCGTCACAAGGGAAAAGGCCCTGGGCGGTATCCATCTGCAGAATGAACCGGGCAACTTCCGGCACATTCAGACGGGGAAGAACCTCAAATTAAGGAGGATGGAGTTGGTAGTGGCCGCCGGACTAGGCCTGGGCCCTATTGAGTGGCCTGGATTTTTAGACCGGATTAACAAACACAAAACGGAGGAGGAGATAGAAGCTAAAAAGGAAAGCAATCGAAAGACGAAAACGGGAAAGAAATGGTCAATATGCAGGAGTAGTGTAAGAGGAAGGAGTGGAGCATTGGCAATAAGGGGGGGAGTGAAGAGAGCTAGTTTCCTCCATGAAAACGACTGAAGCTCTTTCGGGGAAGAAGGAGTCTATTTGCGGACTGCACGTGGGGGAAACGCTGTCGATTTCGAAGAAGGACGCAGGTTAAAAAGGCAATTATTCGTAACGGTCGAGAGGGGGGGTGGAGAGTGCGGCGAGTTCCAACTCGTTTCGGAAGAAGGATTACACGAAAAAGGAGGGATTGGAAATTGGCGGGGGGACTAAGACAATTGGGTCCTAAAGTGCATTATCGGGATCGAAGAGGACGGAGCGTGTACGGAGTTACGTTGAAGATCCGAAAGAATTGATAGGGAAGCATCGACTCTGCTAGGAAAGGGAAAGTACGGAATAGTCGAGAATCCTGGGGATGAATCATAAGTCGGGGGCCGGGACCGGTGTCGAAAAGAAAATGGATTACCGGATTCCAGATTTGTGCATCGCGGGTGGACAAAGGCGGGAGGGACTAAACGGGGGTTTCTACGGAAAAAAAATGAGAAGCCCCGGCGATGTCAGAACGGAAGTGGTACTTATCAGCTAGGGGATGCGGTTGGAAACAGGAGAAACGATGGGAACGGGAGTCAGGATGCATGGATGGGAAAATGGACCGTGAATACACCCGGCAATCAGAAGGGAGTAAAAGAAGTCAGGCGGGCGCTGGCCTTCGTTAGAGGGGGATTAGGAAGGGAAAATGGGCCCTATCTGGCGACTGTGAGGGGCAAATTGACAGGTGACAGGGGGGAGGCTTGGCGCAGAAATTGGGGGAAAAAGTGTGTTCAGACGTAAATGAAGAGGAGGGGCGCCTGAACTTCTAGCTGTTCGGAGATAATGCAAGACGAGTACAAAGTCGAAGCAAGAAGCCTTGAGCCGGGAGGACGTGGTAAATCTTCGTATCAAACCTCATGCACATGGAAAAGAGGGGCCGAAGGCTTGTAAAGTGCATTTGGGAGGGAAAGTAACCAATAGAGTGGGCCAAATGGGGTGTACTGCACACCGAGCACCCGGACGGTAGACGGGCACGCAAAGGGTTGAAAAAGCAAGGCATATGAAAGATCAAAGAAAAGAAAGGAAAAGAGAAGTTACGGCTCTCGTAAGGAGGAGGGATGGCGCTAAGGCTCGTCAGAGCTTATCTCAGCGAAACGTCAAAGAACGGGAAAAAGAATCTACGGGTTAGGTATGTAATCAACATAGGTCTTGGGAAATAACAAAAGAGGTAGGACAAAGTCCAAAGGGGAAATCAATTAGCATGAGAAGTGATTTCGGGGCGGACAGTTCCTAACGTGAGGAATATGACTGGATGTATCAAGGAAGGGAGGCCTTCAAGAATTTGTGGGGGGTGTGACAAGGGGGGGGGAACTAGAAAAGCGTTTTCATTTATGGCAATGCCTACATCGGGCGAAATGTTAGAACATCAGTAGGTTCGACTGGAAAGGGACAAATATTCAAGCAAAAGGAGTTTAGTGCGAAGTCAGGGAAGGGCGTTCGGGAAAAAGATATAGGGGGCGGGTGTGTCGCTTTACGGAATATTAAACAGAAAAAACTTGTTGGCTAAGCGGGGCCGAAAATATCAGATCACTCAAAAGGGGGGAGGAGAAGGCTAGGGAAAGTCGTCACAGGGAAGGAATGCTCAATATGCCCGGGAAATCAGGCTGAAGGCGGGAAGACGCAGGAACAGATTAATGAGCATGGAGCGGATCAAGGTCCTGGGGGAAAATTTTTCTGCTTTAAACGAACAATTGATGAAGTACAGTCGTCGTGAATGTAGCTTCAAAGAAACGAGTAAAGCATGGAAGTAGAAAAGTAAAGAAAACCCTGTCTTGAAGGGGGCGAAAGATATCCCGAGGGACAGTCACAAGATGGAGGCAATCATTCGAACCGGCCCGCGCCTACGCCTAAACCTCTTAGGGGGCACGAAACGTCATGCGCGGTGTGCGGGGGGGACAGCCCCAGGGAGTTTGCGACGGGGGTCAGACACCCATAAAGAAAAAGAAGAGATGCACCCGATTGAGGGGTCCTTGCCGACGGAAAAACACACGCCACTTTCGCTCATGCATGACAAGGTCAGATAGGTAAGGGGGTTTAGGAGCTCCTGCGTTGAAAGAGGAAAAAGGCACCTAACGAAGGGGGGGGAAGCTATTTTTGCGAACAGAAGTGGATGGGGACGTGCCAGCGGGGAAGTTAAAGGGGGGGGGACAGCAATGTAAGAAAGACGACGAAGGAGGATGAAGGGCTATGGGGGAAAAACTATTGAAACAAACTCGAGATGACCGCCCCGCATTCCAAAAACACAGCGTTTCATACTGTCGGCTGCCCATAATCCTCTCGGAACTGAAGAGACAGGGAGGGGTTGCACCTAGCCAGGGGGACAGTAAAGAAGATATCTCATCGGGGGGAGAGATGAGGTAAGGCCCGTAGGGGAAAGGGAAGGCCCCTAGAAGATAATCAACGGACCGTGGAACGCCAGATTGTGGAAACGAACGCCCGGGGGGAGGAATTCCCTCCGCTAATGTATGAGAAGAGAAACGTCTCATTGGGTAAGGGGAAAAAACGGGACAAGGCGACTTGGAACACGAGGAACATCAAGATCGGCCACACCTGAAAAAGGCTCGCACCAACGGACAAACCTGATCAAGGGGGGGGGCAAGATTCCCAATCTTACGTAGCAAAGCTAAGGTTAGTAGGAATCGTCAGATCTTAAAGAATATAGCGAGGTCAAGAAGACGCAGACTCCGTCAATTCTGCCCGGAGAGGAGAGTGGCGTGGGTTTAGAGGAAAAAGGAGTTCAATTCCCAGATTGACGTGTCACCGAATTGACAAAGACCGGAACGAGGACAAAGAGGGAGAACAACCGACCGGGTCCAAGACCCCATGAGGCGGCTTGGGGGGGCGAGACGGCAGCTTTCCACCAGTAAAGGTGATGAAGGAAAAACTACGAACAAGAGAAGTCCGTAGGAAAGCAAAGGAAAGGGAAGAGGGGGGGAGGACCTTCCCAGTGCAAGTCAGAACCGCCCCTTCATCTTGGGGAAAGATATGGAACAGAGTTGGGGAAGGTTAGAAAGAGGAGGGATGAAGAAAAAAAAAAAAGAGGAGTATTAAAAAAGAAGAGTGGGCGAAATCCGACCACTAAAAGAGAATAAAAGAGGGTGCCTACAAAGAGTGCGGATTCGAAATTCTTTGAGGGAGAGGGCAGGCGGCGAAGGGCTTGAAATATGATACTGTGAAGGGGAAGTACTTAAGACTGCATTGGGTGGCAGTGGCGCTATTTTGGTGGAATTATGTTACCTATGGTCGAGGAGCCCGGTGGAGGCCACGAAAATCGGCGAGCGGTTGGCGAAAAAAAAAAAGGGGAGACTCTGGAAAAAAGTGAAGGTTCGGTCGTCGAATTAGGGGCAGTTGCTTGCATTTCCACCATTGACTGAAGCAACGGCAACAAACGCGCATGATCGGGAAAAGTCAGAGAGGTGGGAAACGTCTGTAGTGGCGGAAGGAAAGGAGGGATATCAGACCGTATCCCTAACCGAAGGGACTAACTAAACAAATTTGTAAAACGTACATAGATGGGAATTTCGGAGGGGACGACGTCTAGTAAGGGGGGGATTTTCCGAGGGGATGTGCTTCAAAGATGCATGGGGGGGAAAACTTTTCTATACAGGAGGAAGTCTACTGAAAAAAAAGGCGAATGGGCTCGGCTTTAGGGGATCCCGCTTGGGGGGATGCTAGAGATTCTTTCGTAAGGGAAAGGGATTCTATTCGCTTTGTTAAATGAACGGAAGACAGACGGAGGAGTGAGCGGGCTGCGAAGGGTCTGGTTGAATCGTTTCTGGGAACTGAAAATTACGTAGAGGAGGGAAAAAATAACTGATTGGTCAAAGGGACACTGTGGCCGGGGAGATGAAGAGCTAAGGATGAAATTAAGGCTGCTAAGTAATCAAATGTGCGCGGGGAAGTAAAATTCATAGGGGAGGCCTTCATCAGGACAGTGTAAGCAGGAATAGCTTGCTTCGGAGAATCGGGGAAGGAACGAACGAAAAGCCCGAACTTTGCGTGTCAAATTTGGTGTGTCATAAATGGCGAAAAAAATAGTTCCCAGAGAGAGGACACACTGAGATCAAAAAATAATTAAGCAGAAGGAGAGATAAACAAGGAACCCAAGTCCGAAACAAAGAATTCAGGCTAGTTGGAAGGGAGGGGATGGCGCGGAGAGGGGAGGAAAACACAACAGAGTGTCGAGTACAGGGAGAAGTGTTTATAAAAATATAAGAAAAAACTACATGGTCTGAAAAGAGGCAAGCTCTGGATGACAAGGGGAGTCCCTTAGAATCGGTGAAGAAGGTGTGGGATTGGCGGAACGGGTTATTCACATGTGACCAAAGGAATGAGTCAAAGGCAGTAACGTGGAAAGCACCGGGGTGTTTAGAAGGGAGGGGTGAGGCCAGAGTGAAGGTGACAGGTTTCTTTGGCGAAGAAAGAGGGAGAGGAAGAGGTAAGAAAGCTTCTGAATCATAAGGTCAATGCTTTAGGAAGAAGGACCACAAAGGCAAGAAGGTGAATTCGATCGTAGAAGGAATAACTCCTGGGGGGACAGGAATAAGCAAAGTTATTACCGGTACGGAGTGTTAGGATAAGGCGATATTTGGGAGTTCGGGCCCAAGAAAAGTTAATGAAAGATATATACAGCCACAACAACTGGGTAGATAGAAATAGGGAGAATCACATTAAAAACAGAAGCAGAAGACATAGGGAGAAAAAAAAAGTGTAAGGGAAAACCGGAGAATTTGAGGCAAGGCAGAAGAGACCGGTCAAGTGGAATGAATTGAGAAGGTTAGGGTCTGTGTCGAAAGCGGAGCAAGAGGGATGAGAACATTAGTCAGCCACAGGTAAAAGGGATCACAGTGCCAAGCACCGTTGAAACAATGCTTTTGCCAAAAAGGTAAACAACGGATGTAATTTCGGTGCTGCAGACGGAAGAAGCGATCCAGGTGCAGTCAGAAGAAGACGTCAATAGTTAAATACCAAAGAGACGGGGAGAAACAGCAGAAGATGAGAAAGAGGGTGCGTGGTAAAGAACCCTCTAGGAGGGAACCGAACCTAACCTTCCGAGTGACCTCCGTCTCGGGCGGAAACGCGGAGAGGGAACAAGTCCCTTGGGAATCAAAAGGACCGGAGAAATGTTTCAAGCGGGGAGGGACGCGTATGGGGTGCATGATGAGAAAGAACGAGTGTACTCAAATTGGGGATCATTGGTTGCAAGGACCCATCCTCTGGGCAGGGACACATTTGGAACTCAAAGTAAGGGTAGGGCAGGATCGTTCAGCGTGGAAAGCGGGCGAAGAACAAGAAGGGCACGCAGAGGTCCAATTAAAAGATACTGGGGGGCTTATTGTCAAGAGGGGGAAAAAGGGTCGGGAACGGCTAGGGGAAACAAACCAGCCGGATATCAAATCATTTGACAACAAATCAAGAAGGAGAAGCACTAGACCCCTGAAAAAGGAACCATGTGATAACTCAGCGGAAAAGGCCCGGGAAAAAGGCTCGGAAGACCCCAGCATACGAAGCTCGTACCGACTCTCCAGTCTAGGGGAAAAATAAGCCGCCGGAGGCCTTACAGCAAAAAGAATAGGAAGTCGTAAGCCCAACATTCTTTGAAAGTCAACGCAAATGTTTACAACCGAATAAACCGCGGGGTAAAGGAAACTGTCGCTCCTTTTCTTGATTAGGCCATACAACCTCCGCTGAGCAGGTTGTTTCCTTACCGTTGAGCTCCAGAGCGAACAGAGGCACATCATCATCCAATCTGAAAAGAACAAGCCCAGAAGGATGAAGCCAACCGGAAATAAAACACCGTATTGGAAGAATACAAAAGGAGTAAAGTAATCACCCATTAATAGGGGTCGAAGAAGTGCGATCAAAGGAGAAATCCTGAATGAAGAGAAGACGTAACTCCAAAAGAAAGAGAAGAACGGTAACGGGGCAAGGATGGGTAAGGGAAAAATGTGCGCTTCAACAAGGAGGGGAGAAGGATTTACGGAAGAAGCGAGGACGAAAACCGGCTTGACCGAAGCGCACGAGGTAGAAACCGCTAAAGACCGGACGCGATGAAGAAGGACGGAGGCTTGAGAAACTGCGACCAGAGGGGGATCAAAAGTAAAGTGTGGAGGGAACAAGAGAGACAATATGACAAAGCACCGGAATCGAGAAGGAAAGTCACAAAAGGGGAGGGAACCGGTCGACCGAGAAGGACATCAACCTGAAAAGATTCCGAGAGGGATCGGTAACCCCATGGAATCACTGTCCTGTGGGAGGGGGAACACATAGAGAGCAGTTAGGGGGGGCCGGCGGGGACTGGGGCTAGATAAAAACAAAAAATGGGAGAAGAGTACTTAAATAAACAAAAAGGGAGAACAGATCATATGGGGGAGACTCAGGCGATGAGGATGGGAGGGGGGACGATGGATTTTCTGGGGGGAGGGAAGCGAGAGGGAGCTTTGACCGAGGTATCGGGTCTGGGGAGGAGGAAGGAGGAGAGGGTGCGTGATAGGGGATCGGGTGGTCTTTGAGGAAGCAAGTAAAGTGACCGTGCTGTCGACCGGGGGAAGAAAGAAGGCTAGGAAGGAAAGGGAGAGAAACTCTGAGCGTTTGATCGTACGATGAAGGATCGTGGGGGGTTCGTGAAAATAAAAAGGAAGTGGCGCATTGTCCAAGTCACGTTTGGCGGGGAAATTTACCGAACGGAGCAGTATCGATCGAGCATGGAAATGAGGAGGGGAGGGACTAGTCCGGCTAAACTCTGTGGGATGAAAGGGGAGAATGACATAAAAGTAAGGGGGCTATTCTCTGGACCACGTAGGAAGCAGAAGGGGTGACTGGCAAGTGGAGGGATGGAAGAAGGTTTTACAGGGGGCTTTCTATGGGAGTGTGAGTGCGCTCTTGTTGTGGCCAAGTCTTTGCGGGGAGAATACAGGTTTTGGGGGACTAAGGAACAAAAATGGAGGAAGAAAATGTCGGGCTTGAAAGCCGCTCGAGGGGATAAAAAAATATGGGGAGGAGAACTTGCACGTATTCGTATGACCAGGGATGAACTGAAGGGGATAAGACGGTCTATTAATCTTTTAGGATCGGGGACGGAGCTGGGAGGAGACGTGATGTGGATTAAAGGGAAATTTTTGCCTCTTGGGGGTAGGTGGGGAAAAGGGAAAGTTGAAGGGGTGGTCCGAAGGGAATGTTATAGAGGACGATTAAGAGGGGGTAAAAAGGGAACGCGCTTCTGAAGCGGGGGAGACGTTAAGCAGAAAGGGCGTTCTGACTAGGGGGCGGGCAATTCGAAAATCGCAGTAATCCTAGTAAGGAGAGGGCGGGGAAAGGGGAAGTTAATACTGCGGGGACTAATAGGCTCACTCTAAAAGATCCAACGTATGGAGGTCAAAGGGGACAAAGAGGAAAAATAGCTTTCGCAAAAATTTCTTACAGAAGGAAGGAAAGGAGGTCTCAATATGGTCGCCTCACGGGTTAGGCGAACAGAAGGTCTGGACGACAGGAGCTGAAATGAAAAGAAAAGGTCGGGAGGGGAGGACCTGGGGGAATTAAATAATGGGGAAATAATCCGGAGAGGTTCACCGGGGAGTATTCAAAGAACGGGGAAAGATAATGGGGACTCCCCAGGATCAGCTGGGAAGGGGACGCGAGGAAGGGCGGCAGGAGACGAGCGTGGGGGTCACTAACGAAATCGAATCACGAGAAGATGGGACAATCGGAGGCTTGTACAAGTGAAAGGAGAACTTGGGGTCAGGAAGTGGGGGTTTCACTATCTTTTATGAAAGCAGGAAGGGGACAGAAAATCGGGATGGGCAATGTAAAAAACCTATAGGGCGAAAAGCTACATGGACTAAAATCGGGGGGGGCGCACTGGAAATCTACCAGACAAAAGGAAAAAGAAAAGCTTGAAAGCGGCGAGCCATCTATTGACAACGGAAAGAAGTCTTACCATAGAGTTTTGAGGACGATTACCTGCAGAGTTAAGAGAAGGAAAATGGGCACTGGGCAAAAATCAAGAAAAAAAACAAGGGAAGGAAGAGGATATGTTCATCTGCCATTGCACAAGGGAAGCAGGCGGACGGAAGCCCCCGAAGCCCGGTAATAATCACTCGGAGAATTGGGGGAAGGAATGCGGCTCAAGCAGGGAATTAACATAAGGAGGGGAATGTGAATTTGACTCTGGAGAGTCGCAAAGGAGTCTAAGAGGGGCAGGGAGGAAATAAGTGTCTTCAAAGAAAGGGCTTGACTAGGGACCGCGTGTGGCAAACAACTATTGGAAAAGAAAAAGGGTGCGGGTGATACGGTAGGGGTCTGAGATGGATGCACAAAACTCCATGTTCAAATCGGGGACGGAAAAGAGTTAAGTCCGGAACTAAGAACCTACCTAGGAAAGAATCTTCCAGTGGAAAAAGCTGAGAAGAGTTTCGGGTCAGCCAATAGGGCGAATAGGGAAGTAACAAAAAAAACCGTATATCACGCCTTCGTCTGATCAGATTGACAACTCGAGGGCGTACGGGGGATGTGGACAAAATTTTGACGGAGGAGAAAGTAGGCTTACGGAAAGGGGGTAGAAAGGGGGATGATAATAGATCGAGGAAGGGGGAAGAAAGTTCTCCCATAAGGGGAAGCTAGTTAAGAACTATTTTGGACAAGAAAAACAGCTCTGTAAGGAAAAATTGAAAAGAAAGAGCGGGAGTTAAGATGTAAGGGAGGCGTTCGGAGGTCAGCAAGATGGAAAAGCCCGCCGCCCTAAAGTAATGGAAGGACGGAGGGCTCCAATGGGGGGGTCCAGCTGATGCCCCAAGGGGAGAAACCGGGGGGGGAGAGAAGATGTCAGAGGCCCCTCCGGAAAAAAGGTTAAAAAGAAGGGGAATGTAGAAACCATAAAATTAATTGGGTAAAATTGTAAATCCGCGGGGGCGTGAAAACGTCCATGGGACGTGGTCCGTCAGGATCCCCATCAACGAACGCGCACAAAAGAAGGAGCGGGAGCGTATATAAGGGGGAAGGGAATGAGGTCCGGAGGAACGGGGACCTTAAAATCCCGGGACATTAGTTCACAAAAGAATGTTCCAACCTCATCCTAAGCAAAAGTTAAAAAAGGAATCGCACGTACAGGGGGAAAAGTAGCGCAAAAAAAAGACGACTTGATCGTGGTGGGAAGAATAAAAAAACCGTGGCGACGCCCGGCCCCCGGGATACATCAACCATAAGGCAAGGAGAAGCAAACAAGGTATGAAACCGCCACGGAACAGTAGCACGTATCAAAAGGGGAGTCAAAGAGATCGAGAGCCACGTAGTGTGAGGGAAGGGAAAGTTCGGGGGCTTCTCAGATGGTAGAGATCAAAGACGCATGGGGATTGAAAAGAAAAAACCACGGCACATACTGTCGATAAACAGCAGAGGTGCTGTCAATGGAGCTGAGAAAAACCCGCAAGGGGTGGGAAAATGGGGCATAAGGCGGAAGAATGCAAGGGGAGTAAGCGTAGAGAAAAACGCGTAGCAGGAAGGAAGAAAGCGTAAAAGGGCCTTGATAGAAAATGCTACCATCGGGCACAACAAGAAGGGAATTCTTAAAGAATCTACGAAATAGAAAAAAATGTTCAGCCACGCACATCGAGGCACCCGTAGGAAAAGGAAGCAAGAGACCTTCAAGCCGGCGCCGCCTGCCATTCCTGCACGAAGGCATAGAAAAACGAAAGGAGCACTGGAAGGGGGTAGGGTCCCCATGAAAGGGGAACGCGAGGGGGGGGGAGGGGATGGCTTTTGAAACGAGATCTCAACAACCAACACGAGGGAAAGAGAGTAGGGATCTAAGACCTTCACCTCCAAAGACCCCCGACAGACATGGGCGGAAAAACATAGAGGGGAGGGGAAGAGTGACGGAAGGGTGAAGGCCTAAGGTGTGGCAGAGGGGAGAAACGTTCGTCGGTGGTGGCCGAATCGCGGGAGTTTTAATAAAGGGGGAGTCGATGGGGCGCAGGAAGAAGGCGTGGGGCTGTGCTAGGGGATAGACTCCTCCTTTACGCGGGGGGGAATGAATGCTGCCAATGTCGAGAGTAAAGAGGGAAAGGTAAGCCGAGTTCTTCCTCTGGAGAGCAAAATCAAGAAAATGCACCAGTGGCAGGAGCGAAAAAATGGGGGAAAAAATGAGAGGATCCGGGATCTATCATTACTTGAGCCGTTGAAGCTGGGTAAGGAAGGAGAAAGGGCTGGAATAGGACTGCCGAGGAAACATTACGGGCGAGGAGCAGTATGGTTTGCCTTTCAAAAAAGACGGTGTCGCTTTCCTTTTGAGGGGAAGGAAAAGGTAGGATAGGAGGTCTTTCCTTGGGATGAGGTATAGCGGTGAAGGTCGTTCGGAGCATCAAGGTGTTTTGCAAGGAACATTCGGCATGGAGAAGAAAAAAAAGTTTCTCTTACTGGTACTGAACCCGTCTAGGGAAAAAAATCGGGAGGGAAGGAAGGGGGTGAGAAAATAGCTGGGAAAAAATGCAAAGGGTAATAAGACTACGGTGGAAAACAATCGCGAGGATATTAGGGAGGAAAGTTAGGTGCGGGTTTAGCGGACAAAATCCTCGGGGGGATATGGGGTAACTCGTGGGGTTCACCAAATTGAAATTGGGAAGGGGGGGGGGGGGGGGGTGGGGGGATCTATGGGACATTCTAGTAAAGGGGGGAAAAATGACGGAGCGAAGGAGTCTTCTGTAATCTCTATCCGAGGTTAGACGAGACGGTCATAAAGTAAATAGAAAGAGGAATGCAGCTGCTTCAAGAGACATTCGGGTGGAAGAGAGGAGGTAGCCTAATCGCAACGCGACGACTTTACACAATTCTAGAAAAACTTTCAAAATGGGGGTTGGAAACGAGAGGCTAAAAATATTGATTAACAAATATAACCTTAAAAAGGAACATCCATTTAGTTACCTCATCATAATAGTCGAAAAGAAAGAATCATAAGTCAAAAAAAAAAGGGAGAGCGCGAAAAAGGGGGAGGGGTCTGACTGAGAGTCTCGAAGCGAGAAGAAACGGACGTAGTAGAATTGATTGGGGGTACTCACGTCGTAATAAACTACTGGGGGGAGGGACCACGCACAAAGAGGGGGATCAGCAAAAGGGCAGGGGAAGGGACGCGTTTGAAAGAGGTAAGAGTCAACGGCGGTTGGTAGGGACATTTCCCGGAAGAGAGACTGGATGAAAAGTGATTATAAGTCGCGAACTAACGTGGAAGAGCGGGGTTCACAATAGGGTTGTTAGGCAAAAGTTGAAAAAGGGTGCTTTTTCAAGGAAGACTGGATAATTGCAGACGAGCTGAATAAACTAAGACATCTATTGAGCGGGAGTGAGAAGACAGATAAAATCAAAGTTTTAAGCCACAGGTTGGGTGACTCGAGAAGGAAAAGAAAGGGAATTTAAAGAATCGGATTAATTAACAGGCAAAGTGGGGTTCGTCCATTGGAGATATTGAGGAGGGGAAAAGGGGGAGACGCAAAAAAACGGGATTCTCTCAACACAAAGGGGAAATAGAAGTAGTTACTTGAAACCAGTGAAGCATGCGCGCATATCGAGGAAATACTGAAAAAAAGGGTCGGGAGAGAGCTTCTTCCGAGTCAGGTCAAATTTCCGTTAATCGAAGTCCGTCACATTTGGGGAGTAAACTTTTAGGGGGCGCTTTCAGAGAGGCCATGACGGATCGAATCTATTCACTGAGAGGGGCCCGCTTAAACCAACACCGTTACCCAGGCGGGGGGGAAGACCGAGGGACAACTTATGCTTACAAAGTCAGTGAAGGCTGGTCGGGATCTGCTCCGCAAATTCCAGGTAGGACATCAGTGCAGGCATCGTTCGAACGCCCGAACCCAGCCGAAAGTCTCAACCAGGGTCTTCGAGGGACGAGGGGGCAAAGCGGAGTGGTTTTCAGCCACAGGTAGGGTAGAGAAAGGGGTTAAAATCATAATAAGTAGAAGGTCCGGCTTCTGCGCCTGACACAAAAAAAAGCCCTTGGGACTAGAGACTTAAGCTGGGGGCGGATGTTGCAAATTTTCTTTTTCAGATATGAGAGCGCCATGAGAATGATGCGCTAAGAGGGGAAGAGAGGGTTTAGAATAAGGGGGGGCCAGCGCATCTGAAACATTTTTACAATTGATTTCCATCTTGTGCGGATGCCGTGGATACAAATCTTGGGGCCCAGGAAAGGGCACGAAGGACAGGTGGAAGATAGATGGAGCTAATTGGGGTAGGGCACGCTCGCCAGATACAAAAAGATTCAGCAAGCCAAGGGCCTTCAAACAGGGGGACAATGAAAACAAGGTGAAAGAGTCCCCTAAGCCCGGGCAAGAACCCTTGGAAAATCACTCGTTCACAAGGGCACATCGTCGGAACCAAAGAGGAGAAAGCGAGGCCGAACGCTCGCAGCGAGTTGAAATGCACTTAAATCAGGAGGAGTACAGGATGGTAATAACTCAGGGCTCAAGAAGAGGCCACAAGAATTTGGGTGACAAACGATCCAGACCGCCGCGGAAGGAAGTCCGCCAAAGTGTGGATTTCGAAAAATCGGCAATCCAGGCTCATGTGGGAAGGGAGCACAACCAAGTAGGAGAAAAGGACCATCAATCCAATAGGTAAACTAGGAAGTGTGTCAATCCCCTAACCGGACAGGAAAGAACCTATGCAAGTCATTCCCCCAGGATGGGGAAAATCGCACGGAAATTGGTTCGAAAGCTACCGATATTCGTCAAGGAAATCTTCAAGAGAATGCGCTGGAATAAGGTCAGGAGAGTAAGATAGGCTCAGTGATTAATGTAAATGCAAACAGCACTGTGGCCAACAAGCAAGGTGCGCATCTCCTAGACGGAAAAAAAATCGCCCCGGCTTGACAGCGTCGACAACCGGAAACGCCAACACCAACTACCGTGGAGAGAAAATCCAGAGAAAAAAGGTCGGCTTGAGTCGAACCCTGGCCAGCAAATTAATGTTCAGCAAGCACCGGAAAGATGGAGTCTTCACACAAAAAGAGGAAGTAAAATGGAGACGGGGAATAAAATCTGCACCTCGACCTGACAGTAAGCAAAAGGGGCCAGTTCATTTCACCCCAGGACTGCAGAGGAAAGGGGGGGGGCAAACGGGGGCAGGGCAAGGATGGTAGGGTCAGGTCCTGTAAACGGAACGCAAAAACAACTTAGTAATGAGGAAAAAGAAGGTAGTTTTCGAAAAGAAAGGCACGCACAGAGCTGCACTGCCTCAACCTACTGCGGAAAAACTCAAAGGTCAAATGCCTGAAAGGGAAAGGGGGGTGCGTTTTCTTAATGTACAGCTGCGAGGATGGAAGTCGGGCTTTGGGGGGTTGCCCTTAAATTTTCAAAAAAGGGATGTTATATGAGGAATTTGCGGGAATGCTTACGGTGGGAAATCTTTTCTAGGGGAGCATCAAGAAAGGCCTGGGGTGAATTCCTGCTGGAAAGGGAGAGAGGGTGGAAAATGTTCAAAAAACGGGACGCCGTTGACGATTCGGAATCGAGTGAAGCGGGCAGGTTGGCCACCAGTAAGTGGGCGCACATTTTCCCAAAACCTGAGAAAGGTAGGGGGGAAAAGCAGAGATAAAATATCGTGGGTAGTTCAGCACATTATCTGAATCTCATTAAGGAACAAACTAGGGCAAAAGAGAGAAATCAAGGATGAACGGAATTTTCTGGCCGAAGGTGAGGGGAGACGTGAAACTTGATCGGTCCGATTGGTGGTATTTAGTGGGCACATGCGCGGGGAAAGGGCTGAAACAGTGTGGGGGGGATTAAGAAAGGGAGGGGGCCGAAAAAAATTGCGCGGTAGTGTTACTTGGGAAAAAGACCTTCTGAGTGAGTGGGAGGTGCGGAGGGATTCCTTAGAGTGAGTCGGAGGGGAAATGTTTTAAGTACTACGGGGTCAGATTAAAGTAGTTATACTATCTACGGTCAAATAAATCTTAGGAAGAAACGAAAATGTGACAAGCTGGAATCAGGGGGGAACGACTTGGAATTGCCAAGGTGCAATGGGATATGCGGCGAAGATGAAAATTATGAAAGGAGCTTGCTGTAATGCGCGTGAATCGCGAAACTTTTCGAGAAGGGCAGATTTACAAAGAGCCTAAGGCTTCAGGCCAAAGGGAAATCTTGCAGGAATCCGAACTTCCAAGTGAACAAGGGAAAGACCTTGTGTGCGGGCAAAAATGTTGGGCTGCGGAAAGTATCCTTGCAGGGTGTCTTCCAAAAACAAGGAAAAAGGAGGGAAAACGCAAAGCAATAAGCCTCAGCGATATATAGACATCCCGTGCAATACAGTTACAAGGACCTTGCAGAGAAAATTTCTTTTTGCTGAAGGGGGAGTAGGGGAGGGAGAGCGAGGGGCACAACAGTCAGGGAGGGAGGAAAACACTCGTTCGAACACTACAAAGTCTGGGAAAACAAAAGCTGAGCTTGAAGGAAGATGGACTTTTGTCCGCCGGCGGTCGAAAATTTCCGGAAAAAAGGAATGAACGGAAATTCTGTAGAAAAACTATCAAGGGGAAGATCGTGGGGGGTTCAATGGTTGGGAAAGTCCACGCGAACGGTTTAAAGAGGGGCTAAGAAATGATTATCGACAATCAGGAATCAGGCCTGTACACTGAGTGAGAAATACGGCAATAAAGGGTTCAATACGGGGGGGAGGATGGGACGATGATATAAAAAATAGAACGGAAAAATTTGTCCGGAACAATTACCACTCTGGTGTTCGCGAGTGGACTTCTCTCAGTGCATGAGGATTAATTGCGAAATGGCGAGAATGGGACAACAACAACAACGTGGAGATGAAATAGAAGAGAGGTGTGACAGAACAGTTAAACGCATCTACTCAATTAGGCCGCACACGAAAAAACAACTGTCAGATCAACTTCTTTCACGGAATGGGGGGGGTTCATTGGAGATGCCTCGTCAGTCCGTAATAAGGGGGGCGGGTGAAGGGTACGTAGAAAATCAAGACTGGGGTTCAAGAAGGCGTCAGAATGAGAGTCTTAACTTGGGAACAGGATGACAACCATTGGGCGTAGAAAAACACGGAATGCTGGCCACTTGAGAATGGCTGCAGTCGGGCACCAACCAAGCACTTCTCAGCAGGGGAAAAATCGTCCGAAAACCGTACGCTTACCGAGGAAAGTAACGCAGGAACATGACTTTGTGGGTCAAGAAAGGTTATTTATTCTAAGCTAGGGGTGGATAAAGAAGAATCGAAGATCACTCCAGGGGATTCGGAGAGGACATTCGAAGCAAGGCGCTCGACACAAAACTTTTCCATCTCCTTCACTGGTCGGAATGGATGCAAGGGTTCTGGGGTCGGTCGGGAGACATGAAAGTGCGGAATAAGGGGGAACTACGTTGTTTGAACTACGGGGGGACCGGCTTGAAAAACCTTGGGGTTGAAAAATAGGAGGTGGTTGGAACAGAAACTTGGCAGAACAAGCGGGGAAAATATGTCCTAGGCCAGCACTGTAAGAGGCGAATGGGAGCGTAACCCGCAGGACAAAGGTTCACCCGAAAAGGGTCACGCGGACCGTCTTGGCACCCAGGCATACATGAAAGAAAGAGCCACATCAAATGGGCAACCCTGAAATCACACGGTAGGGGTCACCAGATCAGCAAGGCACAAGGTTAACGGGAAGAGAAAACGAAGATAAGCGCTCGAAGAGAAATCCCCTGGAGGAGGACCGACTGAGTTCCGGACTTAAAAAGAAAACATCGAATCCCCCAAGTTCTGGGGCAACAAGTTTTAAGCAACCAAACAACACAAAAAAAAAGATCCATAGCCTTACAGGACACGTGCAGCCAAGTTAAGCACATAACCAAAGATTGAGCATTTGTTTAAAGGCAAAAATGAGAGAACTCAAGCCTTGTCAACCGAGGGAAAAAAAAAATCGAAAGAAGAGCACGACCTCTGACCAACGGCCTCGAAGACCTTAACCACTGCAGGACAATCGTTACTCAAACGAATTGGCTAAAGAAGGGGGGACGACTCTTCAGATAAGTAGGAGCCGTCACGACGTACGCTCCCCGGGATCGGTCCCGAATGCGCGGATGCATGTTCGCTTAGGCAACCGGAACGGCAATGCCAGCAGTGAAACCGTCATCACCGAGCTGAAAGAGGGGAAACGCCTTCAGGTCGCCCAACTAGATACTGAACGAAGATCATGGGGAGAGAAGGAGTCTTGGGATAACCCCTTAGACAGCGGGGAAAAAACACAGTAGTGTTCAGAAAATAGGGGACGCCATCTTTAAAACTCAACAGAGCGTCCTCCATTGCACCGTCTACAAAGTGAAGAGCAACCTTCGCCTGAAGAACCTCAAGACGTCCATCCATTAATGCAAGCTGAAGGGTGTAGGACCCTGGGTCGGGAACCGCTCGGGGGGTGTGGACGGTACTGGGTAGACAGATCGAAAAACGGAGTGAGGGAAGAGAGAAATCGGGAAAAGCACTAAAAGAAGACGCCCACATCACGGGGCCGAAGCAATATTCAGTAATGAGGGGGGCGGAGTCGTGAGGAAGGGGTTGCATTCTTCGAAGCTTCAGTGATAGGTAGTCAGTAAAGGGAAAACAACAAGTGGTCTGGGAAGATGGCGTCGATGGCGGACCAATGAAAACTTCACATGGTTATTGGACCAAGGGGGCTGGACAGTTTCTCCCAAAAAATCCCTGTTCCAGGGGGGTGGAATATACTTCACTTTCTGCGGGGGGGGAGAAGGAGGGGGGCGCGCAAACAAGCCTTGCTTAAAAACATAGCTGAATTGCCAACTGTCGGCAGGCGGAAAAAGGGAAAGGGAGAAGCTGGGGAGTGGGCCATAACCTGCGTGAGATCGGAGACGGGAGTGAGTAGTTTCTTTATAGCACAGGAGAAGAAAGATCACGGGAGCAGCAAAGATCCAAGAAATACGGCGAGGCTTATCGATCAGCAAGGAGCCGGGCATAGGGGGGGTTCGGGGAAGGTAAAGGGGGAGTGGGAGAAGGCTGAATGATGCTCGATGGGGATTGGGTTGTCATCTCTTGACCAGTGCTCACCAATTTGTGGGGGCTAACTAGAAAGAGGCGCAAGAGAAAATGGGGTGAGCGGACTGGATGGCAAGCGTAGGTGGGGGGGAAAAGAGGCGAACTGGAAGGATGGAGCGCTTGAATGTCCGGAAAAAAAACGTTAAAGGAGGGGTGATCGTTAGGAGCGCTTAGACGCAGGGGAGGACCAAAAAATGTGGGAAGTTGAGAGGGGGCACGGGGGGGCAAGGGTGCAAACCCTTTTAGGGGATCATGGGCCGGCGGTGAAAGTTGTTTCGAACATAAAAAGCCTGCGTCAGGAGTGGACTGAATCTAGGGAACGGAGGGTTCTTCAAGATCCTACATAAAAATGCTAAATCTCCTTAATAATGCTAGGTGGGGCCTTCTGGAAAGGGGAACTGGTCATTCCGAAGATGACGAATTGGACGCAAGGTTTTTTTTCGTTGCAAAGGTGGAACAGAGTGCTTCAACAAGGAAAAAGTAGATCGACACAATCTTTCATTCCGCCAGCGGATCCATATCCAGTCCTTTCACACATTTAGACCAGCTGGGCAACTCAGGGAAGTGGGGGGGGATCTGGATAGCGAATGAGGAGAATCAAAAAGGACGTAAGAGGAGAAGGGAGGCTCACACCTCTCTAGGGGATAAAGACACTGACGGCTGCAAAAAAAAAAGGAAAAACAAGCGGACATGATATAAGAGTGAGGGAGTATGAGCCTGGTCGGGCGAACGATTGAGGAATATTATAACTGGCACGGGACTGCCAGGAACCTTCAACGTGGAACATCCGGGTTTTCTGGTTTTAAAACTTCCAACTCGGGGGAACGGGGGGAAGAAAGGGTGTGGAGACCTGATCATTCCGAAGAGGAATCATGCATGAAGAAGCTAGAAGGGGCGTCAGGTCGTCGGGAAAACAAAGTTGAAACCACAAGGGAGGGGAGTTCCATAGGAAAATAAGAAAGGTTACGGCGATTATGAAAATTAGACGGGTTTTTTTTTGGTACGTCTGCAAAGCCTAAGGGCAAGGTGGCGTGCAGGGGAAAAAAAAGGAGTAGATCAACAAACAAAAACGGAAGGGAAAGGGGAAAATTTGTCGACAAGTGTCGAAACAGGGGAACGCAGTAAGACGAAATCTAAAAAGCTCTGTAATAAAGAAGAGGACCTTAAAGGTGCGGGTAGGTGAAAAGATGCCGCAGTCGCATCTTCAAAACATCCTTGGAGGGAAAAAGGTGATGGAGAAAGAAGCGAAAAGTAGTAGAAGAGGAAGATCAGCTCGGGTCGGGAAAGATGTCTCCTGCACGCACAGGGAAAAATTTCACGCGGTGGGAGGAAACACCACGAGGGGAGTGCAAAATAATTGGAAGGCCTGAGAGTCTCCTCCAGCTCCGGTGGGCAGTGCAGGCAATCGTCGAACGCCGGCTCCATACTCCGGAAACGCGGGTCAACCGGTACAGGCGGAAAGGGTTGTGCAGGGGGCAGAAACATGAAAGCAAGGGGGTTATACGAAAAAAAGAAGGCGATAGACGAAGGAAGACACGGCAAGCTTCACTCCCTTGTCGCGATAGCGCACTGGTAGCAAATGGCAAGGGCTGGTTCTGGATCACGCTAGTGAGACAGGGAGTAAAGTGGACTCGGGCTGCGAAAGAGGTGGACCAGCTCTGGGGAGGAGCAAAAGGTGGTGCGACAGAGGTTTCTGCAAGAGGGACGGTAGCAAGATCTTGGTAAACCCGAGGCGAAAGGGAGAATATGGTCGTGTGTGAATAGATAACTCACAACAAGAAAGTCAGGATTCACAGCACCCCCCTTCAGCAGAGGCGGCAAACGTCTTGCACCACGGTGGAAGAAAAGCGGATCCCTAGAGAACCTAAACGGGGAGCCCTTAGTGAGGGGCACAGGATCCGATCGGCACATGGTCAGAAGTCAAAACGGCTCCAAACCAAAAGAAGGAAGGGTCTCCCAATCGCGTAATGGGAGTAAAGCCAGCCAGCATCGAACAACCGGCAATGTCGGACTTCAAGAAATAAATATGGGGGGGCAACCTGCTCATAACCGCGATCAGTACCAAACTAGACGAAATTTGATTCGCACATAGGAACGATCCTCACATGGGGGGGGCCAAGTAGCAACTGTCATCAAAGTCAAGCCCTGGAACGCGGATGAAAAATCAACCAAGACGGGACTAAAGGAAACGTCTGCCCACTCCCCGGCACCTCAGATATGACGAAACCAAGGATCGACTCAACGGCGGGGGTCGGGTACGGATGCTAAAATGTAGTTCAAGAACGGAACGAAATCCGCGACTCTATGGAAAGAGGGGAAAAGATAAATTGCGGTCTGCAATTGGGAGTCGCCCAACACTGGGCAAGCCGTTTACTTGGGAAATCGAAGCATCTAGCACGGGCTTGACCGATAGACAACACGAGTCTGGACAAACACAAAGAAAGGTCCAGAAGGAAAGCAACATCGGTCAAAGGGCGTCTGAAGGACCCCTGCGACAAGCCCACATAAAAAACAGGAACTAAGAAGTCAACGGAGACCTCAAAGCGAGGAACGCGGCGCAAAATCAAAAGGGCCGAACTTAAATTCCATATCTAAATTTCGCCGCCTGCACCTTCCGACAAAAGCCGTCATCGGTACAACAAATTCAGGTTGTGGAAGTTTGTTAGGGAAAAGGAAGGAGAAGAGGGCGCTCGGGTAGGGGAAAGTCTTTAAAAAAAGGG